>SMVA01418970.1_pt1 | contig 10053 bp, 9 predicted proteins | sample 2456451 | NCBI WGS metagenome assembly SMVA01 (sample SAMN11095933, study PRJNA526329) | marine sediment metagenome | biome: Marine sediment; feature: Surficial sediment; material: Deep marine sediment; isolation source: Hadal surficial sediment | place: Pacific Ocean | collected 2014-05 | depth 0-1...
GTAATTGTAGAGCGAATGAACAGGCTCTATGGCTGGCGGATTGATGAAGCGCAACTGATGTTTCTACCCGGTGTCGTCGCCGGTTTGAATCATGCATGTAAGGGGATCCTGGGCCCGGATGAATCAGTAATAACGGCAACGCCAATCTATTTTCCATTTTTAAGTGCACCCAGGAACTGGAGCCGTAAGCTATATCGGATAGCTACTGATAAGGCAGGGGGTCGTTGGCCCTTCCCGGTTGATAAGCTTGAACAAACCATTAAAGAGAATAGCGACATCAAATTATTGCTGCTGTGTAATCCTTTTAATCCCATTGGCCGATCAATCAATCGCGATGAGCTCAGCCGGATAGTTGAAATATGTCACGAAAATGAAGTCTGGATCTGTTCGGACGAAATTCATTGCGAGTTGATGCTGGCAGGAAGGGAACATATACCCACCGCTATGATTAGTCCTGAAGCGGAAGACATTACCATAACGATGATGGCACCGACCAAGACTTTCAATCTCGCTGGCCTGGGTGGTGCCTTTGCCGTATTTAAAAATCCAGACCTGAGGAACAAGTTTGAATCTGCCAGCAAAGGCATGTACATGAGACCCAATGCTTTTGCCTATACTGCCATGCTGAGTGCCTATCGAGATTGTGAATCATGGCGTGAGGAACTGCTTAAGTATCTGCAGGCGAATTGTGAGTATCTGGAGAAGCGGGTGAGCTCGATTCCCGGGATAAGCATGAGCCCAGTGGAGGCGACCTATCTGGCGTGGCTGGATGTTTCAGAGCTAAAACTGAATGACGCGTTCGGCTTCTTTGAATCTGCCGGTCTCGGGTTTTCAGATGGCGACCAGTTTGACGGGCATGGATATATGCGCCTGAATTTTGGCTGCCCAAGGGAGATTCTGGTAGAGGCGTGCGATCGCATGGAAAAGGCAATACTTGGCCATCTAGGGAACCTCTGATTAAGTGAGTATTTTTGTCAGGACTGTTCTTTAAGAGAAGGAAGAGGCGCACAGAGGAAATTTGTTAACATGTTATAAGTTAACAAATTTTTGAGTACGACATTGACGCCGCCATGGCGCAAATAGTGATGCGGCATACCGACCTTAATCAGACGTTCCCTGGAGTCTAATTAAGGGTACTGTTCATCGGGAAGAGCAAACTGGTAGACTTATCGATTCAGCTAATCATGGTAGTCCAATAATATGGCAGAATTTTGTAGTGTTGAAAAAGAGGGTCCTCTCACCATCGTGACAATAGAGCGGCCGGAAGTGATGAATTCGTTACACCCGGCTGCGAATTTTGAACTGGCTGAGGTGTTTGATGATTTTGTTGCGGACAAGGATCAATGGGTAGCTATCATTACAGGTACCGGCGATCGGGCATTCAGTGCCGGTAACGATCTAAAATATCAGGCATCAGGCGGTAAGATGGGTGGCCCGGATTCTGGTTTTGCCGGTTTAACTTCGCGGTTTGATAATCCGAAGCCAGTCATTGCAGCAGTCAATGGCGTCTCCATGGGGGGAGGGTTTGAAATTGCCCTGGCATGTGATCTGATCATTGCAGCTGAGAATGCTATTTTCGCACTGCCTGAACCACGAGTCGGCTTAGCGGCGCTAGCCGGTGGCATTCATCGCCTGCCGAGAGAAATTGGTATGAAACAAGCCATGGGTATGCTGTTAACCGGGCGCCGGGTCAGTGCAGCCGAGGGTAAAGAGCTGGGTTTTGTCAACGAAGTGGTACCTGCCGGGCAGGCACTTGAAGCCGCGAAGAAGTGGGCAGCATTGATTCTGGAATGCGCACCTTTATCGGTTCGCAGCAGCAAGGAGGCTGCAATGCAAGGCATGGATGCGTCTTCTCTGGAAGACGCAATTAAGGGTCGATACGATCAAATTAGCGCGATGTACAAGAGTGCAGATTTTGTTGAAGGCCCCCTGGCGTTTTCTGAGAAGAGAGCGCCTGTATGGCAGGGCGAATAAGCGGGCCACCTGCCTAGAACCATTGAGATTAACTATAAAAAGCGAAGGTTTAATGTGCGTTTAGCAACCTGCCTGGCATTACTAATGATGCCTCTGGTATCACTTGCGAGCTCATCCGAGGGTTCAGTGAACCTGGGGATGACGACATCTTTTGCCGGGTTACTGGCGCTGGGTATATTTGTCGCCGCATATTCCCTCGTCATGGCGGAAGAATTTATTCACCTGCGAAAATCTAAACCGGTCATTTTAGCCGCTGGAATGATATGGGTGATTGTCGCGATACTGGTTAAACAGTCGGACCTCGATCCTCACCTGTTAGAAGAGAACCTGCAGCACAACCTGATTGAGTATGCATCGTTGTTGCTGTTTCTGCTGGTGGCGATGACCTATATCAACGCCATGACAGAGCGTAATGTATTCGAGGCTTTGAGAGCATGGCTCATTGGTCGTGAATTTAACTACCGGCAGCTATTCTGGATTACCGGTACGTTGGCTTTCTTTCTATCTCCAGTCGCCGACAACCTGACCACTGCACTGCTGATGGGCGCCGTTGTCTTGTCAGTGGGTGCCGGAAGCCCCAGTTTTGTAGCAATCGCCTGCGTCAACATTGTCATTGCGGCGAACGCTGGTGGCGCCTTTAGTCCCTTCGGAGACATCACGACATTGATGGTCTGGCAGAGTGGCCATGCAGATTTTTTTGAATTTTTCGCATTGTTTGTACCATCTGCAGTCAATTACCTGGTGCCTGCGACAATTATGAGCTTTGCAATTCCCAATGCACGTCCTCACACGGAAGCTGATGTAGTTGTATTGAAGCGTGGCGCTTTTGCTATTTGCATATTATTCATTTGCACTATCGCGACCGCCGTATCTTTTGAACAATTTCTGCATCTGCCACCGTTTCTCGGCATGATGACTGGCATGTCGTATCTTTTCTTTTATAGTTACTACATCAAAGTCACGTCGCCCGAGGATCATGAAGATTTTGCCCAGTTCAACATATTCAATAAAGTTGCTCAGGCAGAATGGGATACGCTTTTCTTCTTTTTTGGAGTCATTTTCTGTGTCGGTGGTCTGGGGTTCATTGGCTATCTGGAAATTATGTCTGTATTTCTTTACGACGGTTGGGGGGCAACCAACGCCAATATCTCCATGGGGATCATTTCGGCGATTATTGACAATATCCCCGTGATGTTTGCCATCCTGACGATGAATCCGGATATGCCGCATTACCAGTGGTTGTTGATAACGCTAACGACAGGGGTAGGTGGAAGTCTGTTATCTATTGGCTCAGCAGCTGGAGTTGCCTTGATGGGTCAGGCGAGGGGAATTTACACATTCTTCAGCCACCTCAAATGGACCTGGGCGATAGCGCTGGGATACGCAGCGAGTATCTACACTCACTATTTAATAAATGGCGGCTAGCAAATACTAAGTAGTTTTTCAGTAAATTGGTTGTTGGTGTCTCGCAGGCTGAGACTGAGAAGTGTAGCAATCCCCATCAAGACCTTATTGGCAATCGCAGGTTCTTCTTCATTAAGTTTGTTGAAGTCTTCACGTTTCAGAACAATAAGCCTGAGTGTGGTTACGGCTCGCACCGTCGCAGACCGTGGTGCGCCATCGATAAGGGACATTTCTCCAACTGAACGCCCTTTAGACAGTTTGGCAATGACATGTTTTTTCGTATCAAATTGCTTGATGACTTCTACTTCACCGTCAACAATAAAAAACATATATCCGCCATGTGCACCTTCCTTGAAAACATAGCTGTCTTCAGGATAGTCGTGCGGGAACATGTACTTTTCAATGATCTTGTAATCCGCTTCGTCAAGGAAATTGAACACTTTCAGTTTTGGCAGAATAGCCCGAATTGATTCACTCATGAACTATAACTTCCTTCTCGTTGGAGAGAATGTTGAGTCGGAGTATGATGGCGTTGTTGAATGGCGATAGCAAGTAGTTGTCGACCAATAAACGTGGAACCAATTCGAGGTAGAAAATGTCCGTAGGATTAAGTATTGCGGTGTTGACAGTGTCGGACACACGCACATTGGAAAATGACACTTCCGGGCAATTTTTATGTGATGCGCTTGCAGAGTGCGGTCATACACTTGCCGATAGGTTTATCGAGATAGATGATATCTATCTGCTGAGAGCCCGGGTTTCAAAGTGGATAGCAGATGAGTCGGTTGAAGTGATCCTGATGACGGGTGGTACTGGGTTTACAACAAGGGATTCGACCCCTGAGGCTATATTACCGTTGCTGGACCTGGAGATACCCGGGTTTGGCGAATTGTTCCGGCAGCTGTCTTTTGAGGAAATCGGCACATCCACGGTACAGTCCCGCGCCCTGGCAGGATTCGCCAATAATACACTTCTGTTCTGTGTGCCAGGGTCAACTGGCGCATGTCGTACTGCCTGGAATGGAATTTTGAAAGACCAACTGGATATAGACAACAGACCCTGTAATTTTGCCGAAATTTTGCGCAACGGAATCCACTAATCGTGTCCTCTCAGTTGCGGCCAGTAGATGAAGTGATAGCTCACCTTCTTGATAAGGTCACACCGTTAACTGAAACGAGAACTGTGAAATTAGAGGATGCACTTGGTCATTATCTGGCAAGTGATATTACTTCGTCCATTGATGTCCCACCTGCCGCAAATAGTGCGATGGATGGTTACGCCGTGATCAGCGCAGAAATTTCTGAAGCTGGGCTTTATGATATCAGTGCGCGTATACCGGCTGGCAGTGTGGGTGAGGCGATAGTGGCCGGTACCATCGTGCGAATTTTTACCGGTGCACAGATTCCCCCTGGAGCAGACGCAGTAGTTATTCAGGAGAATACGGAACGAGTCGGTGACCAGGTCCGGATAAATGTAGTACCCGATAGAGGCGAAAATATTCGACCCCAGGGGCAAGATATATCTGCTGGCAGTATTATCCTGAAGCGAGGAAAGCGATTGCAGCCACAGGATCTTAGCCTTGCTGCTTCGGTTGGTAAATCTCAGGTTGAAATATTCAGGCCGCTAAAAGTCTCCATCCTGTCTACCGGGGATGAACTGGTTGATCCCCCAGGTCCCACAGGTCCTGGGCAGATATACAATTCTAACCGGTTCGCCCTGGCCGGCATGTTGCAGGATCTTGGTATGGAAGTGGTGGATCTTGGCATTGTTGCCGATACGCTAGAGGCGACTGAAGAGGCCCTGAGAGCAGGTGCTGAACAGAGTGATTGCATAGTGAGTACCGGCGGTGTGTCCGTTGGGGAAGAAGACTATGTGAAAGATGTAGTTGAAAGGCTCGGGTCACTGGATATCTGGAGGATTGCCATCAAGCCAGGCAAGCCGCTTGCCTTCGGTGATGTCATGGGCACGCCATTTTTTGGTTTACCAGGAAATCCTGTTTCGACTTTTATTACTTTTGCAATCGTGGCCAGACCTTATCTTATTGCCTACCAGGGCGGATCAGAAATTCAGGCGACCTGCTATAGTGGTGAAGCTGAATTTGGGCACAAGGCCGGATCCAGAAGGGAATATCTCAGGGTACAAACCTATCTTGAAGACGGCAGGGTAAAGTTGAGAAAGTTTCCAACACAAGGTTCAGGAGTTATGTCTTCCGTTTCCTGGGCAAATGCGCTCGCCGAGATCGAGGTTGGGCAATCCGTCATCCCGGGTGATCAGTTAAAGTTTTTGTCTCTTTAAAGTGAATCTAAGTTGCTTGTTAGAGATGTATTTGAATTCTTCTTTCTACGTCGTGGTAAGATTTTTGATGAATAGAGTTGGAATCGTTAGATTATGGGGCTAATCGTGCTAAGCATTATGTTGTCCATCATCCTTGGCTGTTGTGTATGGCTAGTATTGGGCGATAAGCTCCCCTTCAATGAAGAGCAGAAGTGGCCGCCACTTAACAATATTGTCTGCTATGCAGGGGTCGTATTCCTCCCCATCTACCTCGCGATATTCTTTACCTTCTAATCATAAGATTGTATTTTTGAAACTCCCAATAAATATTGATGACGTCAAAGGATTCATGGATCCTGTAGAAGGGGAAGCGCTGTATACCCAATGCCTCTCGCTTGATGGACTCGGTCCCTGCCTTGAGGTAGGAAGTTATTGTGGAAAATCCACCGTATATCTGGGGGAAGCCTGTCGACGGACAGGAACCACCTTGTTTGCAGTTGATCATCATCGTGGTTCTGAAGAACATCAATTGGGAGAGGAATACCACGACGCTGATTTGTTTGACGCAGAAATTGATCTAATGGATTCATTTAAAGCATTTCGATCTACGATGCGTGAGGCGCATCTTGAAGATACAGTGGTGCCAATCGTCGCTTCATCTGAGGTTGCAGCACGAAAGTGGGCAACCCCATTGGCTTTTGTTTTTATTGATGGTGGCCATAGTCTTGCGGCGGCCATGAGTGACTACCGATCCTGGGTATCACACCTGGTTCCCGGCGGGATATTAGCGATTCATGATATTTTCCCGGACCCGAAGGACGGCGGTCAGGCACCTTTTACAATCTATGAGCTGGCGCGTGCATCAGGTTTGTATGAAGACCTGCCCATGGTGAAAACGTTAGGTTTATTAAGGCGCCTCTAGGGTCTGGTTAGAGCGGCCGAGGGTTTTGTATAGAAGAACAGCCCCGGGTGCTAATCATTCCTCGGACCGTAGTTGACGTGCAGGGTTTCGCTTGATGCTTCAATTGTGGCTTCCTGTCGAAACAGATGCGCGGCGTTGGTGTGATTTGATAAAGCGTCCGCCGCCAACATAACGGCGCCAGCCGTCCAGGTTGGTTTTTCTAGTGGCCAGAGCGCCTCATCCCTGAAAACATACCCCGTCCAGTATGAACCATCATCATCCCTGAATTGATGAAGCCAGCTGAATAGTTGAATGGATTTCTGGTATTCACCGGCTGCCAGGAGCGCCATCACAAGTTCACATGACTCAGCAACGGTAACCCAGGGTTCGTCGTTTACACATCGACTACCCAGATCTCCAACGACGAATTCGTCCCAGCGAGAGAGCAGATGTTGTCGCGCCCGTTGCCCCTTAATGACGCCGGTCAGGACCGGGTAGAACCAATCCATGGCGAATCGGCTCTTACTGTCCCAGGTTCTGTCAAAGCAGTCCGGGTGGGTTAGCAGTGCATTTTCAAGCTTTGTACGGGCAAGCGCCCAGTGACTGACTTTCCTTTCCAATGTCGTGGCGATGTTGAGAGCACATTCAAAACTCTTGTAAATACTGCTGCATCCAGTAATCAGTGAGTCTTCCCTGATACCCAGGGTTGTGTCTTCAGCCCAGTAGATCTGGCCATGGTCTCCCTGGAGCCGAAGAACGAATTCAATTGCGGATTCAACAACTGGCCACATGGTTTCCAGGAAGGCATGCTCCTCAGTCACAAGGAAGTAGTGCCACACGCCGGTTGCAATGTACGCCACAAAATTCGATTCAGCCCGTGTGCCATCCTCTACTTTGTTGTCCTTGTAAGCAGCTAGCCAACTTCCATTTGGCAACTGATTGTTTTTTAGCCAGTAGTAGGCCTGTTTTGCCTCATCAAGTCTGCCACCAATCGTCAGGCCCATCGCCGATTCAACATGATCCCAGGGGTCAAGGCAGCCACCTTCAAACCAGGGAATTGCCCCGTCGTGTTGTTGCACACCAGCTATGTAATCAACGGTCGTGCGAAAATATTCTTCAGGGAAGAATCCCATCGATACATAAACTTTAGTCACAGTCAGTCCTTGTATTCACTTCTGCATTACCCGTTTTGACGAAATACATCACAACACTTTTACCCAGGAAAGGATTCATCAACCTATCCAGCCAGTAGGTTAACATGGGCTGCTTCATCAGGTCCCAGACCAGGAACTTGTGATAATTTTTCACCGGAGCTGCTTCCTCTATTCCTTCTTCACGCCAGAACACACACTTTAGCCACCAGTATGGGACATGCAGTGAGTGTGCATGGTGACGTTTGAAGTGTATAAAACCTCTGGCTTCGATGTCCTTGCGCAGATCTCCTGCGTTGAATATTCGAATATGTCCGCCCTCTACTTCATGATACTCATCAGAGAGTTTCCAGCAGATCCATTCCGGGAAATAACGGGGAACGCTGACAGCGAAAGTGCCGCCGGGTTTTAGCACCCGTTCTATTTCGGATAAGACTGCCAGGTAGTCAGGAATGTGCTCCAACACCTCGGAACATATGACCTTATCGAAAGAGCCATTTACAAATGGGAGCTGGTAGCCATTGGCTACAGACAGTACGAGGCTTTTGTTTTTGTTGTCAGGCTCAACGAATTCATCAAATCTCTCACGGGTTATGTTCAGGTCTTTCAGTGATAGATCAATTCCCACCGAGTCTACATTATGTAGCATATATGCGGATATCGCATGGCGTCCCTCGCCACAGCCGAGGTCAAGAACCCGGTCACTGCTCTGCAGTTTCAGGTAATCAAAGTTAATTGTTTCTAACGACATGTCTATCCTTGACTTCTTCCTTACCAGTTTCATCAAGCATACTTTGGTATAAAGTGACGATTTCTTCTGCAGCAACTTTCCAGCTGAAAAGATCCACTATTCTTGATCTTGCTTTTCGCCCCAACTGCAATCTTTTTTCCGGATTATCCAACAGGTCTTCAATGGCGCTGGTAATTGCAGACGAGTCCCTGGTGGGGATCAGAATTCCGCTATCACCGACAACCTCCGGCAAGGCTCCACCATCGGTCGATATAACGGGCTTGCCGCAAGCCATTGCTTCACCAGCGGGCAATCCAAAGCCCTCATATAGTGACGGCACGACGACTATCGCAGCTTCAGCGTATAGCTCCACGATTTCAGCGGTGGTAATGCCCGAGATGAAACGAAGATTCTTGTTGATCCCGAGCTCATCAATTAGTTTGATGGTATCGCCATCCTCGTTTAGTTTACCCAGCACGACCAGCTCCAGCGCAGGACGTTCTTTCAACAGCATGGCAAAACTCTTAAGGAGATAGCTCAGCCCTTTTAATGGCGCGTCTGCGCTGGCGGTCACCATTATTCGCAAGGGATTGGGTTTAATTTCCGGCATTGGCTTGAAGACTTCGGTATCGATACCATTGTGTACAACTTTGAGCCTTGATTGATCGATGCCAAATGCAGCAGCAATATCAACACGTGATGCGTGCGATACGGTAACAAGATTGTTAAGCCTGGGCACGACGCTTTTTTGCATTCGCAAAAAGGAATGCCAGCGTCGAATTAGTAACCGCAACTTCCAGTTCTCCTCACTGCCGAGCGCTATCTTAAGATCACTGGTAATCGGATGATGAATAGTCGTGATGACTGGTATGCCATCATCCTGGAGTTTTAGTACGCCATAACACAGACTCTGATTGTCGTGGACGATATCGTATTCAGGCTTTGTCTGTTTGAAATACCGGACTAGTCTTCTTCCGAATGTATAAGGTTCAGGGAAGCCACCTGTCAGCATGCTGAACCATTCGAAGAAATCTGTATAGGATAAAAGATGCCTGGGCCTGAGTGCCGTAACATGATTGTCTGATTCAAACAGGTTCAGGCCTGGAAGTTTGATGAGATTTACGCGTGCGTCCAGCTGAGGATAGGGTTCTCCTGAGATAACATCCACACTGTGACCGGCGTCCACCAGGGCCTTGCTAAGATAGTGTATGTAGATGCCCTGGCCACCACTATAAGGGTTGCTGCGATATCCCAGCAGGCATATTTTCAAGCCACGCCGGTTATCTGAACTGATGGCTGAACTTGACTGCTCGGCTTCCAGATCATTCACAGCTTTCGGCTGCTCTGCCGGATCTAGCATGTCAGGTATGGGTCCAGGTTAGCAAACAGGACATAAAGAACAGTGCCTTGGTTAATAGAGCGGATTACATGCGCCTGATGACAGGCGCAAAAAAGGCGGAATTTTAAAGATTCCGCACCAAAATTGCCAATGGCATTGAATATCAGGTGATAGTTTACGGGCAGAAACTAGCTGGTCTGGCGATTAAAGATCTACCGTTCGGCGTCCGTCTCTGCGTTTGTCATTGTCAGTCACTTCTTTGACCTTGAATGGAGATTCA
>SMVA01449953.1_pt1 | contig 10053 bp, 11 predicted proteins | sample 2456451 | NCBI WGS metagenome assembly SMVA01 (sample SAMN11095933, study PRJNA526329) | marine sediment metagenome | biome: Marine sediment; feature: Surficial sediment; material: Deep marine sediment; isolation source: Hadal surficial sediment | place: Pacific Ocean | collected 2014-05 | depth...
ACACAAATGCTCACCAAGGGACATCATTTTCCCGGCGTCAGCCTGGTCGCCATCATTGATATAGACAGTGCAATGTTCAGCAGTGACTTTCGTGGCGAAGAGCGCATGGCGCAGATGTTGACCCAGGTGGGGGGTAGAGCGGGCCGCGCCGACGTGCCCGGCCAGGTAATTGTACAAACCCATTACCCCGACCACCCTGCCCTGCAGGCGATGTTGCAACAACCGTACGCAGACCATGCCAGGGAGATACTCTCGCTCAGGGAGGCCAGCGGCATGCCGCCGGCCGGTAAATTGATAATGCTGCGCACCGACTCGGCCGATGCCGAAATCGGGGAGGCATTTCTGCAAAATCTCAGAACACAGGCCGAGCATCAACTTCCAGCAGGGGCCAAGCTGATCGGCCCACTGCCCGCCCCCATGCAGCGTCGGGCGGGGAAGTTTCGCAGCCAGATGCTGCTCAGTGCGCAGGATTACCGCTCGGCGCAGGCTGCCGCCACCTTGCTGGTAGGGGTTGCAGAAACACTGCCGCTTAAGCGGGGGATGAAGTGGTCTATTGATGTGGACCCGCTGGATACATTTTAGCGGTTAACTTTGTTGTAGGTTCGCCGTATAACGAGGGCCCGGTTTTCTCTTTGCTGGACACGCAAAACACGCATCCATGCGGGCTCGCCTCGGGCATCCCTGCCCTCAGACGGTCCTGCAAAGAGAAAACCGGCCCCTCGTTATACTCCACTGTAGATACATCAAACTCCAATTGCGCAAATAGTGATCTGGCCAGCCGACAGGCAGGCTGGATATTCAAGTGCCATAAAGGGATAATGGGGCGCTGCCGAACCGGCTCCAGATAGACGTAATTCAGGTATACCTCCCGCAATGAAGCAACAACTTAGCCAGCTGATACAGCAGGCACTGGATTCACTTGTCACCCAGGGTGTCTTGCCCCGGGACCTACAAGCACGCATCCAGATTGACCGTACCCGCGATAAGAGCCACGGTGACCTGGCCAGTAATATCGCCCTGACCCTGGCCAAAGCGGCGGGTAAATCGCCCCGGGAGATCGCCACGGCTATTTGTGCCGCGCTGCCCCGGGCCGACTTTGTGGAGCGCACCGAAATAGCCGGCCCCGGCTTTATCAATTTCTACCTCAGTGGCAGCAGCAATCAGGCTGTTATCGCACAGATTCTGGAGCAAAAATCTGACTTCGGCCGCTCCAATGAAGGAGAGGGGCGCAAGGTACAGGTGGAATTTGTGTCTGCCAACCCAACGGGGCCCCTGCATGTGGGCCATGGCCGCGGCGCCGCCGTGGGCGACAGCATCTGCCGACTACTGACGGCAACTGGCTGGGATGTTTCCAGTGAATTTTATTACAACGATGCCGGTCAACAAATTAACAACCTGGCCCTGTCGGTACAGGCAAGGTGTATGGGTAAGGGCCCGGAAGACGAAAGCTGGCCGGCGGATGGCTATCGTGGTGGCTATATCAGCGATATCGCTGCGGCCTATCTCAAGGGCGATACAATTGATGCCCAGGACCAGCACGTCACCGCCTCCGGCGATGCGGAGAATCTGGACGACATACGCCATTTTGCCGTGGCCTACTTACGCCGCGAACAGGACCTGGACCTGAAGGCCTTTGGCGTCGATTTTGACGTGTACTTCCTGGAGTCGTCGCTGTACGAATCCGGGCAGGTAGAGGCCACCGTAGCGCGCTTGGTGGAGCAAGGGCACGCCTACGAGCACGAGGGTGCACTGTGGTTGCGCAGCACCAGCTTTGGCGACGACAAAGACCGGGTCATGCGTAAATCCGACGGTGGCTACACCTATTTCCTGCCGGACGTTGCCTACCACCTGAACAAATGGCAGCGCGGCTTTGTGCGGGTAATCGACGAGCAGGGGGCCGACCATCACAGCACGGTAACCCGCGTGCGCGCTGGTCTACAGGCTCTGGAGATGGACATCCCCAAAGGCTGGCCGGAATATGTGTTACACCAGATGGTAACCGTAATGCGCGATGGCGAGGAGGTGAAACTGTCCAAGCGAGCGGGCAGCTACCTGACCCTGCGCGACCTGATAGACGAGGTGGGGCGCGATGCCACCCGCTTTTTCCTGGGCGCCAGAGCAGCCAATTCACAACTGAATTTTGATATCGACCTCGCCCTGTCAAAAACCAACGACAACCCGGTCTACTACATCCAATATGCCCACGCCCGAGCCTGCAGTGTGATGCGCAAACTGACGGAGCTCAACTGGAAATGGGATGCCAGTGCTGCCCTCGACCACCTGAACCAATTGACCACGGACAGTGAAAAGGCCCTGCTGCGCCGACTGGATCGCTACCCCGAGATGGTAGCCAAGGCGGCGGCAAACGCCGAGCCACACACCGTAGCCAATTACCTGCGTGATTTGGCGGGTGATTTTCACAGCTACTACAATGCCCATAAGATGCTGGTAGACGATCCCGCAGTGCGCGCAGCCAGGGTGGCACTCAGCGAGGCGGTTCGTCAGGTTGTGGCCAATGGCCTGGCCCTGCTGGGTGTCTCCGCGCCGGAGTCCATGTAAGCTATGGCCAGAGACTACGCCAAACAGCGCAAGCCCGTCACGCGGCGCGCCAAAAACACTACCACGCGCAAGCCCACCCACCGGACCAACCCTACAGGTCGCGGCTGGCAGCTGTATCTCGCGGGGCTGTTTTCCGGCGTATTCCTCAGCTTTTTGCTCTACCTGGGCAGCTTACCGCCCAGTGCTGGCACTGCGCTGCACACCGGTCGTGCGGAAGCCGACGCGGCGGAAACCACCCCACCCAAACCCCGCTTCGACTTCTATACCCTGCTGCCGGAACAGACCATGGCAGTGGAGCCCGAACGGATTAAAACCGCGGTGGCGCACAGCGCCAAGCCCACCGAAGTCTTCCTGCTACAGGCGGGTGCCTTTAAACAGCGTGAGGATGCCGAGAACCGCAGGGCACAACTCCTGCTGTTGAATCTGGAGCCAAAAATCGAGGAGACCAACGGCGACCACGGGCGCTGGTACCGCGTCACCCTGGGCCCCTTCCCGTCCCGCTCCAAGTTGAACAAGGCGCGCAGCCTGACCGCCGCCCAGAATATCGACACCCTGCTGCTGAAACGAAGCAGCACCTGATCACGACCCCACATCGCGCCCACAGGCGAAGGCTAATGCCTGACACAGCCCTTGAAATCAGGGTGACGCCCCCCAATATCTTCCAGACACTCGCAGGAGACGCACAGTGGAACAATACAGAGGTACAACTATTCTCTCGGTACGCCGGGGAAATAGCGTGGTCATAGGCGGCGACGGCCAGGTCTCCATGGGCAATACCGTGATGAAGGGCAATGCCCGCAAAGTCAGGCGGCTGTACAAAAACCAGGTCCTGGCAGGTTTTGCCGGGGGCACGGCAGACGCTTTTACCCTGTTCGAATTATTTGAAGCACAGCTGGAAAAACATCAGGGCAACCTGGTGCGGGCCGCCGTAGAGTTGGCCAAGGCCTGGCGCACCGAGCGTGCCCTGCGCCGTCTGGAGGCACTACTGGCAGTGGCCGACAAAGAAACTTCGCTGGTCATCACCGGCAACGGCGATGTTATAGAACCCGAAGACAATCTCATGGCCATCGGCTCGGGCGGCCCCTTTGCCCAGTCAGCGGCCAGGGCCCTGCTGGACAATACCGAGCTGGATGCACGCACTATCGTCGAAAAAGGTCTGGGTATCGCCGCAGATATCTGCATTTACACCAACCACAACCAAACCATAGAACAACTGGATTTTTAGGCCCGCCCATGTCAAATATGACCCCCCGTGAAATCGTTCACGAACTGGACAAACACATCATAGGCCAGGAACCGGCCAAGCGCGCGGTGGCCATTGCCCTGCGCAATCGTTGGCGCCGCATGCAGTTGCCCGAAGAGCTGCGAGAAGAAATCACACCCAAGAATATTCTCATGATTGGCCCAACCGGTGTGGGCAAGACTGAAATTGCCCGTCGCCTGGCCAAGCTGGCCAACGCGCCCTTCGTCAAAGTAGAAGCCACCAAGTTTACCGAAGTCGGCTATGTGGGCAGGGACGTGGAGTCCATTATCCGCGACCTTGTCGATGTGGCAATTAAAATGTACCGCGAACAGGAAATGGAAAAGGTACGCTTTCGCGCCGAGGAGGCCGCCGAGGAGCGCATACTGGATATTTTGCTACCTCAGGCTAGAGACGGTGAGGCCGGCACCGCATCCAGCACTCGCCAGTTGCTGCGCAAAAAACTGCGCGAGGGCGAGCTGGACAAAAAGGAGATAGAGCTGGAAGTGAGCACTGCGGCGCCCGGTGTTGAGATCATGGCTCCCCCGGGCATGGAAGAAATGACCAGCCAGCTGCAGAGCATGTTTTCCAACATGGCGCAGCAGCAGCGCAAGAATCGAAAAATGCCCATTCGCGCAGCCTTCGACGCCCTGTGCGACGAAGAGGCGGCAAAGATGGTTAACGAAGAAGAACTGAAGCAGCGGGCCATACACGCGGCGGAGCAGACCGGCATCGTGTTTATAGACGAGCTGGACAAGGTGGCCAAGCGCAGTGAAGGCGCGGGGGCCGATGTCTCCCGGGAGGGCGTCCAGCGCGACCTGTTGCCCCTGATAGAGGGCTGCACGGTATCTACCAAGTTTGGCATGATCAAAACCGACCATATCCTGTTTATCGCCTCCGGCGCATTTCATCTGGCCAAGCCCTCCGACCTGATCCCGGAACTGCAGGGTCGCCTGCCCATTCGGGTAGAACTGTCGGCCTTGAGTTCGGCAGATTTTGAACGTATTCTCACTGAGCCCGACGCCTCTCTCACCGAGCAATACCAAGCCCTGCTGGAAACCGAGGGACTGCGAATAGAATTTGAAGAGGGCGGCCTGCGCCGCATCGCGGAGACCGCCTGGCGGGTAAACGAAAAAACGGAAAACATCGGTGCCAGACGTCTGCACACGGTGATGGAACGCCTGCTGGACGAGGCCTCGTTCACCGCCGCCGATACGGGGTTGAGCGATGAGGTTCTCATTATTGACACCGAGTACGTGGACAAGCAACTGAAAGAATTGAGCGAGGATGAAGATCTGTCGCGCTTTATTCTCTAATGCGCCCAAATAGGATTCCCCCGCCGTGACCACTACAGAAAAACGACCCACAGGCGTTCGCCTGCACACAAAATCCCGGCTGCTGGAACTGGAGTATGAGGGCGGTGAGTGCTTTTCTCTGAGCTGTGAATACCTGCGGGTTTACTCCCCCTCGGCAGAGGTCCGCGGCCATGGCCCCGAACAGGAAGTACTGCAAACGGGCAAGCTGAACGTCAACATAACTGCCATCAAACCGGTGGGCAACTACGCCCTGCAACTGGTTTTTGATGACGATCACGATACCGGGCTCTATTCCTGGCTGTATCTGTACGAGCTGTGTATGAAACACGATATCTGGTGGCAGCAATACCTCGATCGCATGACAGCGGCAGGGGCCACCCGGGATCCTGACGTGCAGGTTTTGAAGCTCTGAAACTTTGGTGACTAGGGTTTTTTCGGTGGATATCCGCAATTAGATTCATGGCAGGGCTTGTGGGACACGCCGTGAATCCATCCATGGAGGCTCGTATCGCGCGTCCTTGCGCTCCACGGTCCCACAAGCCCTGCCATGAATCTAATCGCTGAGACCGCGCACATACCTCTAGTCCCAACTTCAAGAATCCAAATTCACACTACACTCCGGCGCTCGCCCTGCCGTTATTCCTCAGTGCTGATGAAGAGCTCCGGTAGTGGAGTCCATTTCTGCCCCGAGTTTATTCGAGTTGTATCGCTACCATTCCACTGTTGCTATTTAATTCTCGGTGCCGATGAGAAGTTCCGAGCATTAAAACCCTTTCCAAAACCGTCTGCCGCAAGGACGCGGCAGCCGAGCCTACATGGATGTATCTACGGCGTGTTTTGGAAAGGGTTTTAATACTCGGGACGCCACCCAGCCCAGGATTACAACACCAACGGCATTAGCTAGACCAATCCAATCAAGTTACAATGCGTCCTCATGTCTCGCATAAACCGCATCATCAAAATCCTGGACGTTGTCAGTCGCTATCGACTGGACGAGTTTGTGGATACAGACTTGTTGCCCCGCGTGCCCCGTGCCTTATTCAAGCTGGTTCCCTGGCAATTGCGGGCGGCACCGGACCTGCCGCGGGGTGTGCGAATTCGGCGCAGCCTGGAGGAATTGGGGCCGGTTTTTATCAAATTTGGCCAGATGCTGTCGACACGCAGAGACCTGTTGCCCGACGACCTGGCGGACGAGCTGGCCAAGTTGCAGGACGATGTCCCACCCTTCCCGCAACAGCAATCTATCGCCATTATAGAGCGGGCACTGGGTAGCCCGGTGGCTGAACTATTCGCCAGTTTTGATGCGACCCCCATGGCGTCTGCCTCGGTCGCACAGGTTCACACGGCCACGCTGCACAGCGGTGAAGAGGTGGTGGTCAAGGTCATCCGGCCCGACATAGAGCCGGTTATCCGCCAGGATATCGCCCTGTTGTTCACGCTGGCCAGGTTGATAGGCAAGTACCTGCCCGACGGCAAGCGCCTGCGCGCTGTTGAGGTAGTGGCCGACTATGAAATTACCATTCTCGACGAGTTGGATCTGCAGCGTGAAGCAGCCAACGCCTCGCAGCTGCGGCGCAACTTTGAAGACAGCAATGTATTGTACATACCCAAAGTTTACTGGGACTACAGCTGTCGCAACGTCTACACCATGGAGCGGATCTGGGGCACACCGGTCACCGCCATCGATGTACTGCGCGAGAAGGGCACCGACCTCAAGTTGCTGGGGGAGCGCGGGCTGGAAATATTTTTCACCCAGGTTTTTCGCGACTCTTTTTTTCACGCCGACATGCACCCGGGGAACATTTTTATCGACACCAGTAACCCGGCAGACCCCACTTATATCGCGGTGGATTGCGCCATTATTGGCAGCTTAAGCGACTCCGATCAGTACTATCTGGCGCGCAACCTACTGGGTATCTTTCAACGCAACTACCACGAGGTGGCGCAGCTGCACGTGGAGTGCGGTTGGGTACCGCCGCAAACCCGCGTACAGGATTTTGAGTCCGCCATGCGGGCGGTTTGTGAGCCAATATTCGAGCGGCCCATAGGCGAGATTTCCTTTGGCCAGTTATTGGTCTACCTGTTCCAGACCGCCAGACGCTTCGGTATGGAAATTCAGCCCTCTCTCATCCTGCTGCAAAAGACGCTGCTCAATATCGAGGGGCTGGGCCGACAGCTTTATCCCGAGCTGAACCTTTGGGAAACCGCGCAGCCATTTCTGGAGAAATGGGTGGAGGACAGATACTCGCCAGACAACATGCTGAAACGCCTGCAGCGGCAGGCCCCCTCCTGGCTGGAACAGCTTCCCCAACTGCCCGAAGCGGTCCTGGAAAGCTTGCAGCAGTCGCGCCAAATTGAGCCGCGGGCAAGCCGGCAGCGAGAGCGCCAGGACAAATTGCAACACGAAGCGGCAAGCAGCGGCCGCCGCGGCTACCGCACACTGGCAATTATCACCCTGGGGTTTGCCCTTATCTCCGCGAGCCCCGGCGGCCTGCTACAGTTAGCGGAGATTCCCATGCTGTCCTGGTTGCTGGCCGGCCTGGCCCTGGCTCTGTTCTGGCGCGCCGATACGCACAGCTGATGTACCCACGGTGAGGCTGTGGCATAATGCGCCCCCACGGGGAACTATTTCATGACACAAGGCAGAACCTTTTCACAGCAGCTGAAACTAAATGAGCAGGGCTTGATTCCCGCCATTGCCCAGGACTGGAAAACCGGTGAAGTGCTGATGATGGCGTGGATGAACCGCGAATCAGTGGAGCTGTCCGTGCAGGAGGGCAGAGCGGTATACTGGTCGCGCTCTCGCCAGGCCCTGTGGCGCAAAGGCGAGGAATCGGGCCATATACAAGTGCTGAAGGAATTACGCCTTGATTGCGACGCAGACACCCTGCTGTTAAAAGTTGAACAGGTGGGCGGCATTGCCTGTCACACGGGGAGGCGCAGCTGCTTCTACCAACGTCTGGAAGAAAACAGCTGGCAGATAACGGACGAAGTCCTGCGCCCAGCGCAAGACATTTATCGGAAAAAACAATGAGCGATGTGCTGGAACAACTGACCGCCACGCTGGAACAGCGCAAAGGCGCTGATCCAGAGCAGTCCTATGTCGCCAGTTTACACCAGAAGGGGCTGAACAAGATTCTCGAAAAAATCGGGGAGGAAGCCACAGAGGTTATTTTGGCCGCCAAGGATGCTCAGCACAGCGGCGATCGAAGCGAGCTGATTGCAGAGACTGCAGACCTGTGGTTTCACTCCATGGTCATGCTGTCTCATCTGGGCGGCAGTGCGCAGGAAGTCATCGAAATATTGCGTGAGCGTTTCAATCTGTCCGGCCTCGCAGAGAAAGCCAACCGAAGCGATACGGACACCAAAGAAATTAATTCTTAACACCACAAACACCGGGAGAAGGAAATGGGTATTGGCGGAATAAGCGTATGGCAGCTTCTTATCATACTGGCCATAGTCATCATGCTGTTTGGCACCAAGCGCCTGAAAACCCTGGGCGGCGACCTGGGCAGCGCAATAAAAGGCTTCAAGAAAAGCATGTCTGACGACGATGTCGAGCAAGCATCGAAAGATGAAAAGCAAGCAGCCTCAGAGTTGGACAAAGACAAGTAGTGTTCGATATTGGTTTTGCAGAGCTTATCATCATCGCGGTGGTTAGCCTCTTGGTGATAGGCCCGGAACGTTTGCCGGGTGCGATACGGACGGGTAGCGCGTGGCTGAATAAAATCAAACGGAGTTTCAACGACATCAAGCACGAGGTGGAGCAGGAACTGCACAACGATGCCGTGCTACAGGAATTGCGCAAGGCCGGCGAGGATCTGCAAGAGCAGGCCAAGAGCCTTCAACAGGATATCAGCGAGACCACGGAGGCACTTTCACAGCCCGTGGCAGAAGAAAGTGGTGCGGGTGATACAGCAAACGATGCACCGGAGAAAGACAAGACATGAGCGACACCGAAAACCCGGAGGACCAGCCCAAACCGCTGGTGGCCCACCTCACAGAGCTGCGCGATAAACTGCTGCGCAGCCTGCTGGCAATCCTCATTGTATTCATCTGCCTGTTCTCATTCGCCAACGAAATATACGCCTTTGTGTCCGAACCCCTGCGCGCCCTGTTACCCGAGGGTGCGACCATGATAGCCACCGATGTGGCCTCACCATTTTTGACCCCCTTCAAGCTGACCATGGTCGCCGCCGTATTCCTGGCCATTCCCTACGTTCTCTACCAGCTCTGGAGCTTTATCGCACCGGGTATGTACCGGCACGAAAAACGCCTGGCCATTCCCTTGTTAATATCCAGTGTTGCCCTTTTTTACGCCGGTGCCGCCTTTGCATACTATGTGGTATTTCCACTGATCTTTGCGTTCTTTACCAGCGTTGGCCCCGCCGATGTCACCATAATGACGGACATCAACCGCTATCTGGACTTTGTACTCAAGCTCTTTTTTGCCTTCGGTCTGGCCTTTGAAATTCCAATCGCCGTGGTGCTGTCTATTTGGGCCGGCGTTACTACTCCGGATGCCCTGGTCAAAAAAAGGCCCTATATTGTCGTCGGCTGCTTTGTCTTCGCCATGCTGCTCACACCACCGGATGTTATATCCCAGGCCCTGCTGGCCGTGCCCATGTGGATGCTGTTCGAAGTAGGCGTACTTTTCGGACGTTTAATACAAAAAGAAAAAGATGAAAATGACAGCAAGGACCTGGTTCCCTAGGTTATCCTCATAAGGCAAAAATTAATGAAGCACCATACAGGTAAAAGCTTGGCGCGCCCCCTGCTTGCCGCACTGGCCGTATTTCTGTTGCTGTCCACTCCCGGCTGGGCCCAGGACAGCGCGCAGCCTGACACATCCATGCGTGAAATCCTTGAATCCGCCGAGGAAGCAGACCGCCTGGTAGATGAAAGAGAACAATCCGACCCGAAAGCCATAAATGCCCG
>SMVA01088829.1_pt1 | contig 10051 bp, 7 predicted proteins | sample 2456451 | NCBI WGS metagenome assembly SMVA01 (sample SAMN11095933, study PRJNA526329) | marine sediment metagenome | biome: Marine sediment; feature: Surficial sediment; material: Deep marine sediment; isolation source: Hadal surficial sediment | place: Pacific Ocean | collected 2014-05 | depth 0-1...
GTGAGGTTATCCGGCAGCAAATAAACTACACGATGGCCACCTCGGAATGAATCGCTTTTTTTCCCATAGTTGCACCCCTGGGTCTTAGTTTCCGTACGAGGATACTGTTTTGATGTCCACTCCCTGCCAATTGACCTGGCCCCTTCCTCCGAAATTATCATGTCAGAATCGGATAACGTTCGACAGGCTTATGACAAAGCCAATCAGTTTACCCAACGCGTTCTGACCGATCTTCGTGAGAGCGAACTTCCTCAGACCATAGGACGTGACCTGAAGGACACGTATGCATTTTTCCTGGACGAGGAGACCCGGCAGAATCTGGCAACGAAAGGACACGTTACGCGCAGCGCATATTCGTTCCTGTACCTGCTAAAAAGCCTGTTTCTGAAGCTCGCGCCCACGCGGCGATTGTTGCTGCTTCTGGGAGTGGTCGTTTCACTCACAGGCATTCCTGATGAGGCGATTCAGGTCGTATTTGGTCTGTTAACGGTGATGTTTGTTCTGGGCCTTGAGCTGAAGGACAAATTGATCGCAACAGATGAACTGGCTGAAGGCCGCTCTGTGCAGGTTGCCCTGATGCCGGCCAAATCTCCGGAAATCGCTGGTTGGGAGATCTTCCTGTTCACCGCTCCAGCAAATGACGTCGGCGGAGATCTGGTCGATTACCTTCAAATTGTACCTGAAAAACTTTCCTTGTCACTGGCTGACGTGGCTGGAAAGGGATTACCCGCGGCTCTCATGATGGCGAAATTGCAGGCCACCATTCGTGCCATTTCACCGCTCAGTTCCTCCTTGTCCGAAATGGGAACGCGGTTAAATCAGATTGTCTGCCGGGATGGACTTCCGAGTCGGTTTGCCTCTCTCGTCCAACTCGAAATTGATGCCAATTCCGGCCATGTCAGGTTGTTAAACGCCGGACACCTGCCCCCATTGATTGTACGCGCCGATAAAGTGGAAGTACTTGAAAGAGGATCTCCCGCAATAGGTCTGTCACCGAAAATGGAGTTTTCAGAACAACATGTCGACCTTGAACAGGGCGATCTGCTGATCGTTTATTCAGATGGTGTTACCGAGGCCCGGAACTCCATTGGCCGATTTTATTCTGACGAACGGCTTCTGGATTTGGCCGACGATCTGAGAGGGAAAACTGCCAGGCAGGCCGGTGACGAGATTATTGATTCAGTCAGGCAATTTGTTCGCGGCGCTCCGCCCCATGATGACCTGTCTATTATTCTTGCTCGTCGAATAGCCGATACCCCTAATGACAGGGAAGACTATTCAAAACATTAAGCAAGCCCTTGAGCACGCTTGTTGAAATCGAGGCTGATGCCTATATCGAAGAACCCGCGAATTGATTCCCTTAGTTTTGCCCTTTATCTTCTGGTCCCCGAGATGGCAACCCCTTTACAGTTTGTATCCGACAATCGATCATAATTCATTCTAGTAAAGGGTATCGCCCATTAACATCTTGCGCTGGGTCTCACTCAGAACTACTGTATGGCCAAACATAATTATTTTTATTACGATCATGACGCGTGTTGCTTTGTGGAGGTTCAGCCCCGACCAAGACGGCAGTTGATTGTTCGCGCTGGGATCGGTGGTGGAATCCTGCTTATTGCCCTGATAATGGCGTTGGTAATGGATCAATTCATTAACACGCCTCAAGAAGTGGCTTTGATGGATGAAAACCTGGCTCTTCAGGAAAAATTGAATGAGGTTCGAGACCGCATCGATATCGCTTCGAGCGAACTTACCGGGCTTCGATCTGCAGACCAGAACTTGTACCGCTCGTTGCTCCAGGCAGAGCCCATTTCAGACGACATACGTCAGGTGGGTGTTGGCGGGGCGGATCCATTCGAGTCGTACAACCGATTTACACCGGGCACTGCAATGCTTCTGAGAGAAACATCGGACCAGATTGAACTTCTGGAGAGACAAATCGGACTACAGACAGATTCGTTCCGGGAGCTCATACAGCTCGCGGAAGACCGGAAAAATGCTCTGTCAGAAATGCCAGCCATCGTACCTTCTGAAGGCGCCGTTGTATCAGGATATGGTATGCGTTTTCATCCCGTTCTGAAGGTCCTCCGCATGCACTATGGCATCGATGTTGCTGTGTGGAGTGGCACAGAAGTAGTCGCGACCGGCGATGGCGTAATCAAAGCCGTTGGACGCGGAAGCAGCCTCGGGAAATATGTGAAAATTGAGCACAAGAATGCAGGATATATTTCAGTGTATGGGCACTTATCTAAAATTCCGAGTGAAATCAGGCGTGGCGCTAAGGTGAAACGAGGAGACTTGATCGCGTTTAGCGGCAACACAGGTCTCACCTCAGCACCTCATCTGCATTACGAGATTCACGATATAAACGGCAGAGCACTCAATCCGCTGGCATTTCTGGCGCCCAACATGACGCCTTCTGCCTATCAAAAACTTCTTAGCGAGACGAATCGCTCTACTGTTTCTCTCGATTGACCGTGGTTGCTAGAAGTCTGACACGAAACCCTGGCCTTAGACTACTTGTCTACATTGCTCATCAAATGATGACAAAGGTCTTGATTTTTTCTGGCAGGCAACTTATTGTCCTCCGAACACCGTACCCGAACCCTTTCTGTCTATAAATGTACTGGACTCTGGAACTTGCTTCCCATCTGGAGGATGCTCCCTGGCCTGCATCCCGTGATGAACTCATTGACTTTGCCGATCGCGTCGGTGCTCCCGCTGCGGTAATGGCCAACCTGCAGGATATTGAGGATGACGGCGAACCGTACGAAAGCATAGAGGAACTATGGCCGGATTATCCGACGGCCGACGACGACTTCTATTTCGAGGGAGAGTAGTAAACCTTTGTGGCCGACTCCTCGTCAGGGATCGGCTGCCGGGTCGCGCCTCACCGTCAACCATCGTCCTCCCCGAGCCTCAACGCTACAGAATGCCGGTCCTCATGGGCATGGCATGCTTGTTTCTATTCGTCTTCGAGTGCCCCCCACAACTGGCCATGGGTCAGTCCAGACCCGTTCAAAACGCCCCGGTAATGACGATCGATCGGTCTATCGGGTCTGAGGAAATGTTGATTTCGGACGTGTCGTTTGAGGGGGATTTATTTTTTAAGCGGCCCATCCTTGAACTCCGTGTCCGGTCAAAACCCAATCGTGAATTACTGGGTATTCCGGGCGCAACATGGTGGCTCTGGTTGTACAAATTCGGAGAAAACACCCTCGGGGGCAACGGAATAGGAAAGGCATTCAAGGCGACCGGTGAACCGCCTGCCTTGTTCGATTCTACAACTGTCGCGAACGACCTGGAACGACTTCAACTTTTTTACTTTCTGGATGAGGGCTTTCAGCAGTCGGCAATCTCTGCCGCAGTCACCCGCAACGGAACGTCCAACAAAGTGTCCATCGTGTATAATATCGAGGCTGGCCCTCCGACGTTTATTCGGAACTTCAAATACAACGGCCTTGACTCCTTGTCACACGATCAAAAAGTCCGGATTGCCCGAGGTTCATTGCTGGATCTGGACGTAGACGAGAGTATGCCGGATCCTCTGGTTCATTCGCTTCAAAACAATCGGTATTCTGGCCCGCTCCTTACCGAAGAGTGGCGTCGGTTATTGACGGCCCTCCACGTAGAGGGATACGCTGCCGTATCCAGGGACTCAATACACGCGGTCGTGTACACGATTTCGCCCGATACAGTTGACGTCACGATTGACGTAAAACTCGGTCCACGATACCGATTTGGGGATGTTCTGTTTGCAGTTAACGGAACTGAACCTGGTGCGGATGATCGTCAAGTCGTTGACTCGGTAAAAAGCTCTGTTTCCGGTGTCGAGGGCGGAATCATTTCAGCAGGGTTTAAGGCAGAACGCCGACTGACTTTCGAACCGCTACGAGATAATCTGAAATTCGCTCCCGGCGACTGGTATGATCAGAGCAAACTGATCGCCACAAAACGAAGACTTGACGGCATTCGAGCACTCGCCTTCACCGATATTCAGAGTGTTGAGCCCCAGACCATTGAAACGACAACTCCGGGGGCGGCGCCACGACTTCCCCACCGTTTCTCCATTCAAACACGTCCGCGTCATCAAATGCGGCTCCAGACCTTCATTCTGCAGCGTAACGATTCATTCGAGGGAAACAAAAATGAATGGGGTTTTGGGGTTGGTGTGACATACAATAATTTCAATTTATTTGGTGGCGGTGAAAATTTCAGCGTAAACGCCTCCACCAGCCTCACGTCCGAACTTGATGCCTCGAAAGGTTTTTCGTCGGCTCAATGGGAAGTCGGAGCGAATCTTGCATTTCCCCGGTTGACCTGGCCGATGGGCCGCTTGGAATCACTTCTTGATCTCGAAAATGTTTTATCTCACGTAACGATTTCGTTTCTGGCGGCTCGCCGTGATGCCTTGTTCCTGATTATTCGTGGCCGTGGCCAAGCGCGGTACCGGTTCGAATTGAAACATTCCAGAACATTTACGTCATTCTTTGACCTGCTGGAGTTAACCGTCAGCAATCCGGATACGCTTGAAGGATTTCGGGAATCCTTTCTCGACGACATTCTAGACACCATCGACGACCCGAATCAACGCGCTCGAATTATCCAGGACTATACCGAGCCCCAGTTCAACGACGCACTGCGACTGACGCTGCGACAAACAGACTTGAATCTTCTCAGACGTGAAAACGGTCACGTTTATGAGGTCGGTCTTGAAGCAGGTGGCAATATCGGATTTTTAATGGACCGATTTATTTTCACTCCAGACACCCTGGAGGGGAGCCTCCCGGGACTTCCGATTTTCGGAGCGACCGGGTCATCCAACAGACTTTTTTACGGACAATACATCCGTGGCGTCGTTGATGTGCGTAAATATATTCGGTTAAACACGTTATCCGTTTTTGCGTGGAAAATAATTGTCGGTGCTGCACACCCTTACGGCGAAGCGCCCGTCATTCCCCTGTCGAGAAGATTTTTCAGCGGTGGATCATCCAGCGTTCGCGCCTGGCACCTGAGCGAACTGGGTCCTGGCTCGGCCAGTATCCAGACCGAGGAGGAGGAAAATGAAAGCCTGAACACCAATATTTTCGGCGGCGAAATCAAGCTCGAAGGATCTATAGAATTACGACACACTGTTTTCAGAGATCTGTTTTCAGCAAATTGGATTTTCACAGTTTTTATGGATGCTGGAAATGTGTGGTTCGGTCCTCGCAATCCGGGACCAGTGGCAGGACGATTCCGCGCTGACGAATTTTTTACCGAATTAGGAATTGGGGCGGGCTTCGGATTCAGGTTGGCCTGGGACTACCTGGTGGTACGGCTTGATTTTGCTTCGAAAGTACACGATCCGGTCCGGAAGGGAGAGTTGTGGCCTGATGGGTTCTCGGAGCCGGTCATCCATTTTGGATTTGGTCATACCTTCTGATATGAACCCGATTTTTCCCCTTATTTTCGGGGATCACGACGCAAATTTATCCAAGCATAGTCAGATGGAAGCTTAATTACATTGTCTTCTATCGCGTGTTTTAATTCGCGCCTCCCGTTAACACTCACCCACCACCACCGCGACTGTGATAAAACGTGGATCAGTACTGGAACTGGTTGTCGAAAAGGTAGCCGACAGAGGTAAATCTCTGACGCGTATCGACGGTTATGTAATATTTATTCAGGGTGGAATTCCCGGAGACCGCCTTCGCGTTCAAATACGAAAGGCGAAGAGAAAATTCGCGGAGGCCACTATTCTCGAGGTTCTGGAGCCATCTCCGGACCGAATCGAAGCTCGATGTTTTCATTTCGGGACGTGTGGGGGCTGCAAGTGGCAGCATATGTCTTACGATGCGCAGCTTGCCGCTAAACGACAGAGCATAGAAGACGCCCTTCGAAGAGAAGGTGGATTGGATGGTATTTCGGTAAACGAAGTAATCGGCGCTGACCGCGTTTTCAGGTACCGGAACAAAATGGAATTCTCATTCAGTGCCGACCGTTGGCTCACTGATCAGGAAATAAAATCCGGCGAACCGCTCGACAAGTCTTATGCGCTTGGGCTGCACGTACCTGGTAATTTTTCAAAGGTGTTAGATCTCAAAGAATGCCACCTGCACTCAGAGGAGGGCGAACGTCTTCTGAACCGGTTCCGATCGTTCACCAGAGAACTGGAGTGGAAACCCTGGAATATCAGGAATCACACAGGATTCCTGCGGCACCTGGTATTGCGAAAGTCTGCGAACACGTCCGATTTCATGGTGAACCTGGTCACCAACGGATACAATGAAGAGCGCATGGAAGCGTGCGCTGCCCTGTTCAAAGATGAATTCCCTGAAGTAAGTACGTTTGTCAACACTATAAATACGTCCGTCGCGCAGACCGCATTCGGTGAGGAAATTCGCACCATTTACGGATCTGGCGTAATTACTGACAAGATTGGCCGATATACTTTTGAAATCGCATCCAATGCGTTTTTCCAGACGAACACGCATCAGGCTGAGAATTTGTATCGGATCACGGCTGAGTTCGCCGAATTAAAACCTACCGACCGCGTCTTTGATTTGTACAGTGGCGCGAGTACGATTTCGATTTACATAGCCGAAAAAGTTGCCCACGTCACCGGAGTGGAACTCATTGAAGCGGCCACCGAAAATGCACGCCGCAACGCCGAGGCAAATGGTGTCGAGAACGTGACGTTTATCACAGGGGATATGATGAAGTTATTCCGCGAAGACTTTATCGAAGAGCATGGTCGCCCCGACGTCCTTATTGTTGACCCGCCGAGAGCAGGAATGCACCCGAAAGTTGTGGATCAAATCATTCGTCTTCGGCCCGAAAGATTCGTTTACGTCAGCTGTAACCCGATTTCTCAGGCAAAAGACCTGGCTAAAATGAAAGATGTATTCGAAATCGAGGCTGTCCAGCCCGTTGACCTGTTTCCTCACACCTATCACATCGAAAACGTAGTAAAACTGCGTGCTCGACCCAATGGATAACAATTCAGCAGCTTTTGATCTGAGCGGGAAAAGTGTTTTCGTCACCGGAGGCACGGGCTTCGTCGGCAGTCATTTCGTAGAACGACTAATAGAATCAGGGTGTACTGATGTCAGATGTCTGGTGCGGACATCAAAGCGATTCCTTGAGGGTCTTCCAATCACTGTCGTGAAAGGTGACCTGTTCAGCGACGAGGCCTTGCAAGAGGGTTTGCGCGGCGTTAATTATGTAGCCCACATTGCCGCTTTAACACGTGCCACCTCATGGGAAGTGTTTGAAAGTGCGAACGTATCCGGTACTGTGAATCTTCTTGAGGCCATCCGGACCAGCGCGCCAACCGTCGAGAACGTGCTGATCACGAGCAGTCTTGCCGTCGTTGGCCGGGGAACCAGCGGCGTGGCCGATGAATCGTCTGAACTCGACCCTGTCTCGATGTACGGACGAAGTAAGCAGGAGATGGAGTCGGTGATCGTCCCGTTTCACGATGATCTTCCCATGTGTATCGTCAGACCTCCGGCGGTGTATGGACCGCGGGAATCAGATATCTTCACTTTTTTTAAGACCCTGAATACCGGGTTTTGTCCTATTCTCGGATCAGGCAAAGAGCCGGCCTTGTCTCTCGTTCATGTCGACGATCTGGTCAGCGGAATGATCGCGTCTATGGTTTCGAAAGCCGGAATCGGCAAAACGTATTTCCTTGGCAGTCCCCGGAATTATTCATGGCATGAAATCCGAGATGCTTCATCGACCGCTCTTGGACGCAGGGTTCTGACCATACCGATTCCACTTTTTCTTGTCAGCTATATCGGGGCAGCCTCCGAATTCTATGGGAAACTTACAGATACCTATCCCCCACTGAATAAGGAAAAAGCGGCCGAAATTCGCTACGCCTGTACGATGTGTGACAGTTCAAAAGCGATTTCAGAATTAGGCTACAATCCGGATATTGATCTGTGGCCGGGGATGGAGACCACAATTAGCTGGTACAGACAAAATGGCTGGTTATAGGACGAGCTGTTTGGCCGACGCATTGGATGGAATCCTTCTGTCAGGAACGGAGTTAGCGAACGACTTTTTGAAGTGTGACATTGTTTCAAACGTATTAATCTGAATACCCACCAACCCATCAGCACCTGAAAAGGTGAAGCTGTGAGCAACTTAGGATTTAACACTGGATACATCGAGGAGCTATACGCTCAGTTTCTGGAAGACCCCGAAAGCGTCGGAGACGTTTGGCAGGAATTTTTCTCTGATTACCGGCCTTCTGAATCGTTTCTGACGCGGCGCGGGAGTGAAACTAAACCCGGTACCGGCACTCCAGCTGCTGCTCTTCCGGCCGACCAGGTGAGGGGCTCTGCCTCGTTGCCACAGCCCGACGCTCCATCAGCATCCCCGGCACCGGGGACGGCACCGGATTCGGGCCCTGCCCCGGCACCCGCACCGCCAGCAGATCAAACCTTCGAAGAAAAACCCATCCGCGGCGCAGCGGCCAGGATCGTCGAAAATATGGAGGCCAGCCTTGGCGTCCCGACAGCCACGTCCGTTCGAGATGTACCTGTAAAACTGATGGCAGAAAATCGCATTCTGCTGAATACGCATCAGCGAAATATAGGCGGCGAAAAAATTTCATATACGCACATCATTGCATTCGCTATTGTGAAGGCACTCAACGATTTCGCGAACATGAATACCACATTCCGGGCCTCTGATGACTTTGGAATGCATGTAATTCCGAGTGACATCAACCTCGGATTGGCCATTGATGTGGAAAAGAGAGGCAAACGCCTGCTGCTCGTGCCAAACATCAAAAAGGCCGGGACAATGAACTTTGCAACGCTCCTGGGAGCGTACAACGATCTGGTCCGGCGGGCACGGGCGGGCCGGCTTGAAGTTGCCGATCTGACCGGGACTACGGCCACGATCACGAATCCCGGGATGATCGGGACCGACATGAGTGTTCCGAGACTGATGCCAGGCCAGGGTGTAATTGTCGGAATCGGATCGATTGCGTACCCAGCCCAATACTACGCTATTCCCCCAGACATGATGAGTCGGACCGGTATTTCTCAGATCATGACCATCACCTCCACCTACGATCACCGCGTTATTCAGGGCGCTGAGAGTGGCGCGTTTCTGTCCCGAATTGAACAGTATTTACGCGGAGAACACGATTTTTATGACCTGATTTTTCAGGACATGGCAATCCCGCTGCCTCCGTTCAAATTGGCCGCCGACACAACACCACACGTTGGCATGTCCGATAAACGCACCGAGATCGACATGATCCGGAAGCAGGCGCGTGTTTTACAGTTGATCCGCGCGTACCGGGTTAGAGGACATTTGCAGGCCGACGTAAACCCACTTGGATATGAGTGGAATTACAATCCTGAGCTCGACCCAGCCACGTATGGTTTGACAATATGGGATCTGGACAGAGAATTTGTCACTGGTGGACTCGGTGGAAGTGACCTGCTTCCGCTTCGGACGATTCTGGACATTCTTCGTGCTTCGTACTCGAAAAAAGTCGGTGTCGAATTTATGCACATCTCGGTTCCGGAAGAACAACATTGGATTCAAAATCGCATCGAACCCAATGGCACCGAACGGCCGCTGACTGACACCGAAAAAGGTCGGATGCTAGAGAAATTAAATGCGGCTGAGGCATTTGAGACATTTCTGCACACCAAATATATCGGACACAAACGTTTCTCTCTTGAAGGATCTGAAACGATCATCCCTCTTTTAGATCGCATTTTGTCTGATGCAGCGGAGTCGGGTGTACAGGAAGTTGTCATTGGTATGGCGCACCGAGGTCGTTTGAATGTTCTGGCCAACATCATCAACAAACCGTACGAAGTGATTTTTTCGGAGTTCGAGGGAAATCTTGACCCGAATACTACCCAGTGATCTGGTGATGTAAAATACCACCTTGGATCGAGTGGTGAGCACGTGTCACCAGCAGGAGATACATTAAAAGTTGTGCTTGCCTCCAATCCGAGTCACCTGGAAGCTGTAAATCCGGTTGTGGAAGGAATGGTGCGTGCAAAACAGGAAGCGCTTCGCATAATGCACA
>SMVA01140131.1_pt1 | contig 10045 bp, 10 predicted proteins | sample 2456451 | NCBI WGS metagenome assembly SMVA01 (sample SAMN11095933, study PRJNA526329) | marine sediment metagenome | biome: Marine sediment; feature: Surficial sediment; material: Deep marine sediment; isolation source: Hadal surficial sediment | place: Pacific Ocean | collected 2014-05 | depth...
CGGTGTGACGGACATCGCAGCTATGACCAATCTGGGGGTGGCCCTGCGCGAAAAATTGCAGGCCATCGCCGAAGTGCGACCCCCGGAAATAGTGAGCGAGCACAATTCGTCCGACGGCACACGAAAGTGGGCGATTCGGGTGGATGGCGGTGGACTGGTCGAGTCGGTACTCATCCCCGAAGCTAAACGCGCCACGCTGTGCGTGTCTTCACAGGTGGGTTGCTCGCTGGATTGCAGCTTTTGTGCTACTGGCAAACAGGGCTTTCAGCGTGATCTTACCGCCGCGGAAATTATTGGCCAGGTTTGGTTGGCTATCAACTCTTACGGCGCTTTTGCGCCCGGCGCCAAGCGTGTGGTGAGCAATGTGGTAATGATGGGCATGGGAGAACCACTGCTCAACTTCGACAATGTTGTCTCTGCGATGGACTTGATGATGGAGGACCTGGCCTACGGCCTCTCCAAACGACGGGTCACGCTAAGCACGTCCGGCGTGGTACCGGCACTGGATAAATTGGCAAAAGTGAGTGAAGTGTCTCTGGCGGTATCACTGCATGCGGCCAACGACGCCCTGCGTAGTCAACTGGTGCCCATCAATCGCAAATACCCAATCCACATGTTGCTGGAAAGCTGCAGAAACTATATCGCGGCGCAAAGCGATAAAAAGCGCGTGGTGACCATTGAATATACCCTGATCGCCGGGGTGAATGACCAGGTGGAGCACGCCAGGGAGCTGGCCGAGCTGCTGGTGGATTTTCCCTGTAAGGTGAATTTGATTCCGTTTAATACCTTCGCGCAATCGCACTACGAACGCCCCAGCGGCAATGCGGTATCAAGGTTCTGGCAAGTGTTGGTCGATGCAGGCTATATTGTCACAATTCGGACTACCCGCGGCGATGATATCAACGCGGCCTGCGGACAATTAGTGGGGCAGGTCGTCGATAAAACACGCCGCAGTGAGCGCTACCGGTTGGCCGCCGAGACCCAACATATTCAGGTGAGGTGAACGTGAATTCTATGACAGCGAAATGTTTTCGAATAGTTGCCACCACAATCTTTGTGGGTATCTTGTTCCCGGGGCTGGCCGCATGCGTTACCACCACCGAGAGTGTCTTCACCGAGGAGCCATCACCGGAGAAAACGCTGGAGCGGCGCGTGGGTCTCGCCCGCCAATATATTGGCGAGGGAAATTGGAAGGATGCCAAGCGCAACTTGAAATTGGCCGTAGAAATCGACCCTGATAATGCTGAGGTTCACGAGGCTTTTGCCTTGGTATACCAGAGTACAGGTGAGTATGAACTGGCGGAACAGAGTTTTGAAACCGCCATCAAATTGCGCAAGAATTTCTCCCGGGCACGGAATAATTATGCGGCCTTTCTATTCTCCCAGGGCCGGTATCAGGAGGCAGAAGCGCAACTCGAACGCGTTGTAGCAGACGTGCTGTATTCCTCTCGCCCCTCGGCCTTTATTAATCTGGGTCTGTGCAGATTGCAGTTGTTTGACCCGGTGGGCGCGGAGCAGGCCTTTGTCAGGGCGCTGTCTATGGATCGCACCAATGTCATAGCGCTGCTCGAAACAGCCCAGCTGAGATTTGACGCCGATGACATTCCCTCGGCTTCGCACTATTACGCGACCTACCGGCAGAACGTTCGTCAGCAGTCCTCCCGCGCGCTCTGGCTGGGAATTCGGATAGCCCAAAAAGAGGGCGACCGCAATGCGGAGGGCAGTTACTTGCTTGCCCTGCGCAATTTGCACCCGAAATCGGTTGAATACCAGGCATATTTGCGGGCAACAAAAAATGACGGCTGAGGTGGCACAGGCAGCGGGCGATCTGGAGACCCCCGGCGCAATGCTCAAAGCGGCGCGGCAAAGCCTGGAATTGTCCGAAAGAGAGACGGCGGATCGGCTGAACTGGATGCCGGGGTATGTGGCAATAGTCGAGCGGGACGATTACGCGGCCCTGCGCCGCCCGTCGTTTGCGCGAGGATATGTCAAAGCCTTCGGCAAACTGTTAGCCCTGGATGAAAAGCGGTTGATGACCGCTTTCGATGCGCTGAACATACCAAACGCCGTCACAGCGAGTGCAAGCGCGCCGTCTCGCAGACCGCTACAGCTGCAAAAAACCGGGCTGGGTGTGATCGTGGGGCTAAGCCTGTTGTGTTTGCTTATTGCCGCTTTGTGGTGGTGGCAAGGAGATGTATTATGAATAGTGATTCTCCCATTAAGCGTCGCCGCACTCGGCAAATCCATATTGGCTCTGTCGCAGTGGGCGGAGACGCGCCTATCAGCGTACAGAGTATGACCAATACCGAAACCTGTGATGTGGAGGCGACGGTGGCCCAGGTGCAGGCCATAGCCGATGCGGGGGCGGATATCGTGCGTATATCCGTGCCCAGTATGGACGCCGCGGAAGCGTTTAAGAAAATTCGCGCTCAGGTAACCGTGCCGCTGGTCGCCGACATCCATTTCGACCATAAAATTGCCCTCAAGGTAGCCGAGTACGGGGTGGATTGTCTGCGCATCAACCCGGGAAACATTGGCCGTGACGATAAAGTGCGGGAAGTCATCAGCAGTGCCAGAGACAAGGGTATCCCTATCCGTATAGGGGTGAATGCAGGGTCCCTGGGCAAGGACCTGCAGCGCAAATATGGCGAACCCAACGCCGCGGCACTGGTTGAGTCGGCCCTGCGACACGTGGATATCCTGGACAAACTTGATTTTCAGGATTTCAAGGTAAGCGTTAAGGCATCGCAAATATTCATGGCGGTGGAAGCCTATCGCCTGTTGTCCGCGCAGATTGATCAGCCTTTACACCTGGGCATAACCGAGGCCGGTGGCCTGCGTGGTGGCACGGTGAAATCGGCAGTGGGCATCGGCATGCTCTTGATGGATGGCATCGGTGATACCCTGCGTGTTTCCCTGGCGGCCGATCCCGTCGAGGAAGTAAAAGTGGGATTTGAGATTCTCAAAAGCCTCAAGTTGCGCTCCAACGGGATAAACTTTATTGCCTGCCCCAGTTGCTCGCGCCAGAATTTCGATGTTATCGGTACCATGAATATCCTTGAACAGCGGTTGGAGGACATCCGGACGCCCATGGATGTCGCTGTAATCGGCTGTATCGTCAATGGGCCGGGCGAGGCCAGGGAGGCAGATGTCGGCCTCACGGGTGCCACTCCCAGCAACTTGATCTACGTGGACGGCGAGCCCGATCACAAAATCAGCAATGAAGATTTTGTCGATCATCTGGAGCAGGTTATTCGCCAGCGCGCCGCGGAAATGGAACGCGCCCGTGAGATCGAGGAAAACACGTGAACAAACTCAGATCGGTTCGGGGAATGGTAGATATCTTTCCGGGCGAATCCACCTTATGGCAATTTCTTGAAACCACCGTGAGCGAAGTGCTCGCCAGCTACGGTTATGGCGAAATCCGCCTGCCAATTGTAGAACACAGCGAGCTCTTCAGGCGCTCCATCGGGGAAGTGACCGATATTGTTGAAAAGGAGATGTACAGCTTTGACGATCGCAATGGCGAGAGCCTGAGCCTGCGACCTGAGGGCACTGCCGGTTGTGTGCGCGCCGCGATACAAGGGGGCGTACTCAATACGCCGCAGCGCTATTGGTATGCGGGCCCGATGTTCCGCTACGAGCGGCCCCAAAAGGGCCGACAGCGCCAGTTTCATCAAGTCGGGGCGGAGGCCTTCGGCGTGGCCAGCCCGGACATGGACGCTGAACTGATCTTGATGAGTGCCAGGTTGTGGGCGCAGCTGGGTATTTCCGCCGAGCTTGAGTTGCAGCTTAATTCCATTGGCAGTCTCGACAGTCGGCGTCGGTATCGCAGTGCCCTGGTTGAATATCTGAGTCAGCATGTGGCGCAATTGGACGAGGACAGCCAGCGCCGCCTCGAAAGCAATCCGCTGCGTATTCTCGACAGTAAGCATCCCGCCACTCAGGCGCTGCTCGATAGCGCCCCGGTGATGTCCGACTATCTCGATTCGGAGTCGAAGGAAGATTTCACCACCCTGTGTGACCTGCTGAGCGCGGCCGGGTTGAGTTACACCATAAACCCTCGATTGGTTCGCGGGCTGGACTACTACAACAAGACGGTCTTCGAGTGGGTGACAGACAAGTTGGGCGCCCAGGGTACCGTCTGTGCGGGGGGCCGCTACGACTCCCTGGTGGAGCAATTGGGCGGCAAGGCAACGGCCGGAGTCGGTTTTGCGATGGGCATGGAACGCCTGGTCTTACTGCTGTCAGAATTGGAGCTTGGCGATAGTCCAGTGTCCAATAGAGCAGATGTCTATGTGGTGGCGGTTGGGAATGGCGCATACCGGGAAGCCCTGTGCGCCGTCGAATCGATACGCAGTGCAGTGTCGCCCTGTAAAATTGTCCAGCACACCGGTGGTGGCAGTTTCAAAAGCCAGATGAAGAAGGCGGATAAAAGCGGCGCGCGCGTGGCGTTAATCTGGGGCGAGGACGAAGTGGCCGCGGGCACAGTGACAATAAAACACCTGCGCGTGCAGGCTGACAGCGGGAAGCGGCTGAGCCAACAATTATGCCCTCTGGCTGAATTACCGGCGGTGCTGAGCGCAGCGCTTGCTATCAATGAGTGAGTAAAGAGGCATATGGAATCCTATAGGACAGAAGAAGAACAGGTAGAGGCGATACGCCGTTGGTGGAGCGAAAATGGTACCTCCACTATCATTGCGGTCGTGCTGGCCCTGGCGACGGGCTTCGGCTGGCAGGCCTGGCAGGACTACGATAAAAAGCGGACTGAAAACGCTTCCTATGTCTACCAGAGTTTGCTGGAAAATCTCAATGGCGATGCCGTCAGGGGAGGTGAGCTTGCCGCAGCCAGGGAGCTGGCGGAACAGCTTAAAAATGACTATGCCAGCACCAGTTATGCCCAGTTTGCCGCGCTACATCTCGCCAAGTTAGCCGTCACCGAGAATGATCCAGTGGAAGCGCAGGCGCAGTTGCGCTGGGTATTGGCCAAAGCACCCGGTCAATCGGATATCGCGGATATCGCCCAGCTGCGCCTGGCGCGAATTTTGGCCTCATCGGGAGATGTCGACCAGGCGCTGGATATTCTTGAGCAGGGTAAAGATGGCCCCTATGCAGCCTCCTACGCCATCTCAATGGGCGATATTTATATGCAGTCACAGCGTTACGAGGAGGCTCGAAGGGCGTATGCCCGGGCCAAACTCACGCTGTCCCAGAGCCCCGTGGACGGCAGAATAGCCACTTTGGAGTATAAAATTCAGAGCCTGAACCCCGTGCCGGCTCGCGCTATCTCGGTGGAGACCCCGGCGGTCAGCCCGGACACTGAAGCGACTTCAGAGGAGCAGGAAGACTAGTCATGAATATCCCTTATGTACTGCGCAACATAGGCGCACTCGCCCTGGTGTTGACCCTGGGTGCGTGTAGCACGATCTCTGGCTGGTTTGACGCCGACGATGAAGACCCCACGGCGCCGGTGGACCTGATAGATTTCGATCAAACAGTCGCCATTAAAAAACTCTGGTCCGTGGGTATCGGTGACGGCCAGGGCGAAGGCTATTATAAAATTCAACCGGCCATCGCCGGCGAGATCATCTTTATCGCCTCCGCCGAAGGTGAGGTAGCGGCGGTTAATCGCCACAGCGGGAAAGTGCAGTGGAAGGTAGATCTTGAAGTCAGCCTATCCGGTGGGGTGGGCGTCTTTGAAAACGTACTGTTAGTGGGCAGCAGTGATGGCTTGGTATTGCAGCTCGATGCAAGTGATGGCTCCCTGATCTGGTCTAGCCGCCTGCGCGGAGAGGTGCTGGCTGCACCCCAGGCGAATGGCAAGGTGGTGGTCGCCCAAACCTACGACGGCAAAATACAGGCCCTGGATTTTGCCAGCGGAGATATACTCTGGGTATTCGACAGCAATGTGCCAGTGTTAACTGTGCGCGGCACGAGTACGCCGATATTGAGCAGCAACGTGGTCTACGCCGGCTTTGCCAATGGCAGAGTGTTGGCGCTGGATGCAAACACCGGGGCGATCGTGTGGGAAGTGCGGGTTGCCATTTCCCAGGGACGTTCCGAGATAGAAAGAATCGTTGATGTGGATGGTTCTATGGCCCTCGCTGGCAGTGAGCTGTATGCCGCAAGCTATCAGGGCAGGATAGTGGCTATTGATATCGCTTCAGGGCGCAAACTATGGCAGCACAACGTGTCGTCTTTCGCCGGTGTCTCGCAGGGTTTTGGCAATGTCTATGTGACTGACGAAGACGGCACTGTGACCGCCTACCTGCGCACCGGTCAGGGTGAGCGCTGGTCTCAGACCGCCCTGGGTTATCGCGAATTATCGCGACCGACACCGGTGAGCAGTTACCTCGCAGTGGCGGACTTCGAGGGTTATGTGCATCTGCTTTCCCAGGTAGACGGAGAGTTTGTCGGCCGCATCAAGGCGGACGGTGATGGTGCCCGGGCCGATATGCTGAGCGATGGAAACCTGCTCTATGTCTACGGCAATAGCGGTAAACTCATTGCCTACCGAATTTCGGCCAAGGATTAAGGGGACGTTGCATGCTTCCCGTCATCGCCCTCGTTGGGCGACCCAATGTTGGTAAGTCGACCCTGTTTAACCAGCTCACTCGGAGTCGGGATGCATTGGTGGCAAATTTCCCGGGTTTGACCCGAGACCGCAAGTACGGCGAAGCGAAACTGGGTAATCGGCCTTTTATTGCAATTGATACGGGGGGCATCAGCGGCGATGATGAGGAGGGTATTGACATCCGGATGGCTGGCCAGTCCCTGTTGGCAATTGAAGAGGCCGATGCCGTTTTATTTATGGTAGATGCCCGCGAGGGACTCAATCCCGTTGATGAATCCCTGGCCAGGCATTTGCGTCAACGCAATAAGTCCTTTCACCTGGTGATCAATAAAATTGACGGCCTGAACGAGCAGCTCGCCGTCGGCGATTTTTACTCGCTGGGGATCGAGTCCATGCACGCCATCGCCGCCTCCCATGGGCGTGGTGTGCGGTCGATGATCGATAAGATACTGGCAGATTTTCCTCTACCTGAGGCCGAGCAGTCAGCTGAGCGTGAAAACAGCACCCGTGTAGCCATCGTAGGCCGACCCAATGTCGGTAAATCTACTCTGGTTAATCGCATGCTGGGGGAGGAGCGGGTCGTTGTTTACGACCAGCCAGGGACCACCAGAGACAGTATATATATAGATTTCGAGAGAGATGATCGGCGCTATACCCTGATTGATACCGCCGGTGTGCGGCGCAGGAAAAACATTAAACTTACCGTGGAAAAGTTTTCCATCGTCAAGACACTTAAAGCAATCGATGACGCCCATGTGGTGGTGCTCCTGATGGATGCCCACGAGGGTATCGTGGATCAGGACCTGCATTTGTTGGGGCATTGCATAGAGGCAGGGCGCGGCCTGGTGTTGGCCATCAACAAATGGGACGGGCTGGACGCCTATGATAAAAGTCGAATAAAAACCGAGCTGTCTCGCCGTCTGCAATTTGCCAGCTACGCCGATAGCCACTTCATTTCCGCATTACACGGCACCGGGGTGGGTCATCTGTACGCCTCCATTGACGCCGCGTTTCAATCGGCCACCCGCAAGCTCAATACCAATGTGCTCACCCGAATTTTGGAAGGTGCAGTGTTCGATCACCCGCCGCCCATGGTGGGCGGCCGGCGTATTAAGCTGCGTTACGCCCATGCCGGCGGTAGAAATCCGCCGCTGATCGTTATCCATGGCAACCAGAGCGGCAAGGTGCCGGTCAGTTATCAGCGCTATCTGGAAAAAATATATCGCCGGGAGCTGGATCTTGTTGGCACCCCGGTTAGAATTGAATTTCGGGCAAGTGAAAACCCCTATTCGGAAAAGCGGAGTCAACAAACCGTGCGGCAGGTGTCGCGCAAGCGCCGTTTAGATTCCCATGTCAACAAAAGTAAAAAATCCAGAAAGCGGTAGCGATCATGCCTAGGCCGGATCTCGATACTCGGCAGAACATTGAATCCTTCGTCGATCGGTTCTACCAGCGGATGCTGGCCGACCCGCAACTGGCCCCGATTTTCGTCGATGTCGCCGAGATCGATTTATCGGTACACCTTCCCCATATCAAGAACTACTGGTGCAAATTGCTGCTGGGCGATACCGGCTATCGACGCCATACCATGAATATTCACCGACAGTTGCACAGTAAGCGCGCCCTGCATTCTCAGGACTTTCAGCGCTGGCTGGAGATGTTCGAGTTGACCGTGGATGAGTCCTTCGCGGGCGAGCAGGCCGAACGGGCCAAAAAAGTCGCTCGATCTATTGCCAAAAACATGGCCGCCGCCTTACTCATTCCCCCGAAGTAGGATATTGGATGATCTAAAGCGTTGATATAAAAAAGAAAAATGTTGAATGCGAAAAAAGCTTGCGTTGAAAAATTTAGGTGATATAGTCACATATAACACCATATCAACGAGGCTGGGCAGATGTTTTCTAAACCGTATTTAAAACAGAGGAAAAGCGTGTTGGGGCACGGCGGTAAAAGCAGTAATAACCGCGTGGTCATATACTCGTCACTTTTTCTTTTATGCGCGCTGCTCCTGTCTCTGCCCAGCCGGGCGGAGACAGTGCAGGTCCATGGTCTGGACTTTGGCCGTATCCTGGTGCACGGCAGCGTGGACGTTGAAGTAAGCCAGGGCGACGAACCCGAATTAGTGATCCGGGGCAAAAACTCCGATTTGGAACAACATCCCTTCTTTACAGACGGTGACACCCTGGTGCTGGGGCGCAATCAACAGCACCACAGTAATTTTGGCAACTTGAAGTTCAAGGTCACGGTCGCGAATCTTGAACAACTGCAGCTGCATGGTTCCGGAGACGTCTATGTAAAGCCACTGGTAGTCGAAGACCTCTACGTCTCAGTCGACGGCTCTGGTGATATAAAACTCTTTGGAGTTAGAGGACGTAGCCTGATATTAAAAGTGAGCGGCTCGGGCGATATTCGGGCCGTAACGCTGGACGCCGAGGAAGTGAAGCTCGTCGTGTCCGGTTCCGGCGACCTGCAAATCGGCGAGTTACATGCGGAGTGGGTTAAAGCCTCCCTGAGTGGGTCTGGCGATATTGGCGTAGAGAATGGCGGCACGGTGATGGAAATGGATATAAATATCGTCGGGTCCGGCGCCATCGATTTTGAAGCGGTAAGTGCGCGGATCGCGTCCGTGAATATCGTGGGTTCCGGTACTGTTACTCTCGATGTGGCGGATGAACTGGATGTGAATATCATGGGCAGCGGCGAGGTGATGTGCCACGGCTCACCGGATGTAAGCCAATCTGTTCTTGGTTCCGGGGAAGTGCACATCAAGTGAACAGAGGAGCGTACAGGTGTCTGTAGAGTGGAATGACAAGCAACCGATCTATAAACAGCTCAGGGATATGGTTGTGGAGCGTATCATGGACGGTTCTTTTGCTGAGGGAGAGGCCGTGCCCTCCGTGCGGCAGGTTGCCACCGATTACCAGATTAACCACCTCACAGTGGGCAAGGCCTATCAGGAGTTGGTCGATGCGACGCTGCTGGAGACACGCCGAGGGCTGGGTATGTTCGTCACTTCCGGTGCGCGCAAATCCCTGACCCATAACGAGCAGCAGCACTTTATCGATGAGGAAGTGCCGGCGTTTGCCGAACGCGTCAGAATTCTGGGTATGGATATGGAGAGTGTTGTGGAGCGATTGCTCAGCATAGGGGGAAACAACTGATGGACTGCATCATCAGGGCAAAAGGCCTAGCCAAGAGCTTTGGCGACATCAAGGCCATTGATAACGTGGATTTTGAATTGAAGGCCGGCTCGGTATTGGGCTTAATTGGTCCCAACGGGGCGGGTAAGACGACACTGTTGCGCTCACTGCTTGGCCTCACCAAATACGAGGGAGAATTGGAAGTGCTGGGCACCCGCCCCCGGGCCAAGCGATCTGATCTCATGGAGCAGGTTTGCTTCATCGCCGATACGGCGCTTTTGCCCAGGTGGATGACGGTAGCGCAAATTTTGCGCTATACCGCCGGCATTCA
>SMVA01451685.1_pt1 | contig 10045 bp, 9 predicted proteins | sample 2456451 | NCBI WGS metagenome assembly SMVA01 (sample SAMN11095933, study PRJNA526329) | marine sediment metagenome | biome: Marine sediment; feature: Surficial sediment; material: Deep marine sediment; isolation source: Hadal surficial sediment | place: Pacific Ocean | collected 2014-05 | depth 0-1...
CCCGCGAAGCTGAGTCACCTGGTCCCTGTTCGCACGACCAACTATCCTTCACTTTAGCCAGCGCTGAAAAGCTGGAAGTGCGAATGGTCGCAAGGAAAGCAGGGTACAGGATGAACGCCGGGAAAGTTTAGTTGAGTTAATTGAGTAGATTCTGGGGATATCTCAGGGTCATAGTATAAAAGTGGTACTTTCAAGTATTCGGGTTCAATTAGCCGTACCCATTGAATTCGAGCGATTACCGCTTTATCCTGCCGGTTATTGATTCGATCAAAGACTAGTAACGTGGTTGTGGTAACAAGTTGAATTACTGCAGAGTTAAGAACAAATAATTAGAAACTAAAACATAGGAGAGTGCCATGGTGTTTATCAAATCGCTACGCAACCTGTTGGTGGTTGTCAGTTTACTGTTTACCGGCAGTGTAATGGCTCAACTGGAGCCAATTAACGATGCACCAAATCCTTATACCAGTGTGGATAACTGGGTGGATTTGCCGGATGGTAGAACCTGGGGATCCACCGCCGGGGTAGACATAGATCCCGATGGCGTCCATTTGTGGGCAATTGACCGGTGTGGTTCCAACTCCTGCGCCGGTGAAGAAATGGATCCGATTCTTAAGATCGACCAATCCGGCAGGGTTGTGGCTACTTTAGGTGGTGGAGGGAGAATTATTTTTCCCCATGGACTTCATGTGGATCGGGACGGCAATGTCTGGGTTACAGATGCCCAGGGACCCAATCCAGATAACCCGGCAACAGAAGGTAAAGGGCACGCTGTCTACAAATTCAGCCCATCGGGTGAATTATTGCTAACCCTGGGTACCCCCGGGCTTGCAGGTAACGGAGTAGGGGCACTGTTAAATACACCTTGCGATATCGTCACTGATGTTGATGGCAATATTTATATCGGCGATGGTCACAGCGGTCAAAGTCCTGATGCACCGCCTGATACCGTAGCCCGTATCGTTAAATTCGATCGCAACGGCAACTTCATAAAGTCCTGGGGTGGCCTCGGGTCAGGACCCGGTCAGTTCAGAACTCCCCATGCCGTGGATATAGACTCTTTCAATCGACTGATAGTTGGGGATCGAGGCAATAACCGTTTGCAAATTTTCGACCTTGAAGGCAATTACATTGGAGAATTCAAGCAGTTCAGTCGGCCCAGCGGGATATTTATCACCGACGACAATACCATTTATGTTGCAGATTCTGAATCTGAATTCGATGAGATTCGTAACCCCGGCTGGCGCCCCGCTATCCGGGTTGGCAGTTTGCTGACAGGTATCGTTGATTATCTTATCGAAGGTACGGTTGACGCCTATCCTAATGGATCCAATCCCGAAGGAGTGGCCGTGGACGATTATGGTAATGTTTACGGCGCCGTGGTCTCCGGTGGCGGTGCTATGGTGAAATCGTCGCGTTAAAAAGTCAGCGCCGGGTAATAAATGAAACCAAAAATAGGTGTTGAAGCCCTGGTTGCGAGAGCGGAAGCTCAGGTTACTTCATTGTCACCAAGCGAGGTAGAGCAGAAGCTTTCCGAACCTGGTGTGCTGTTGGTTGATTTACGGGATATACGAGAAGTAAAACGGGAAGGGAAAATTCCAGGATCAGTGCATGTGCCTCGGGGTATGCTGGAATTCTGGATAGACCCTGATAGCCCTTATTACAAGTCATTCTTTTCCACTGCCAGCGAAATCATCTTGTATTGTAATAAAGGTTGGCGTTCTGCCCTGGCGACAGAAACACTCATGACAATGGGGTTTGAAGATGTTGCTCATCTTCAGGGCGGTCTGGAGCAATGGGTAATTGAAGTTGGGCGAATAGAAAAAGATTGAGAATTCGTCACCTGGTCAGAGAAATATTTTCAGGATTCCCCCCCCTGGTGTCCGGTTAACTTAGGTCATTGATAGCTTAAGGACTTGTAACAAAAGCATTTGAGACCTTAACCTTCATGTCTTTATAGTTAATAGGATAACAGTGTATTTTTTTGGATAACTATTTAACTAGCTTTTTAGGTGGCCTAATTAGGTATTTTATCAGGTAACTTTTTCGAGCGCTTATTGGACAACTTACAAACGTAGCAGAGGCAAGCTCCATGAAGAAAATCAAGTCCAGTTCAAACCGGATTAACTCTTTGTCACATTTTTCCCGTCGGGATATTCTAAAAGCGCTACCGGCATTGGCGCTAAGTCCAACGCTATTAGCACAACAATCGGCGGCTCCTGTCCCGGTACTGAAATTGCACAATTTTGGCTTGAGGGTAAGCGATGTCGGCAGGTCGCTGGAGTTTTACCAGGGCCTGTTCGGTTCCCCAATACAAGCCCGCCAAGGGCGTACCGTGGTGTTGCGCATGGGTGATGGTCCCTATTTTTATTCACTGTCCCCACTTGCCACGGGAGAGCAGCCGGGTATCACCCATATAGGACTGTCGGTGGCAAATTTTGATTTGGAAAGAGCCAGGGCCTTATTGGAGGGTCACGGTATTGTACGAGGTGCACCTCCAATGCCGGGTCAGGGAGCATTGAGTCAAGCTATGCGTAGTTGGGTAAAGCGTCGGGGGCCGGCAGAAGGAGGGTCAGCGGAAGGTACACAAGAGCTGTTTTTTGCCGACCGCGATGGTTTGTTTTATCAGTTGAATGATCAGGCTCATTGTGGTGGTAGTGGTCCATTGGGCAATACCTGTGACAATCTGGAAACCAGTCCGGACAGCGGGCTGATACGATTGCTTGAACTGAGTCATTTCACCAATTTTGTACATAACCGGGACTATTCGAACCAGTTTCAACGCACGCTATTTGGTAAGGACTTTCAGGCATATCAAGGACCTAATGCCCCAGTAATAGGCGTTGGAGATGGTGTTCAGTTTCTCATGTACACCGGTGGATCCAATGACGGTCAGCCACAACAGCCTGGTCAATTGAATCATGTCTGTATGGGTATGGTCGACTTTGATGTGGAACGGGTGCGGACATTATTGGACGATTATGGTTTAAGTCCACGGCAACAACCCTCCAATACACCACCATTAGTCCATTACGTAAGTATGCGCATGCCAAATCGCGGAGGTGCTGAAGGAGGAACCCCGGAACTTTATTTCAGCGACCCTGACGGGATTCGAATCCAGTTACAGGATCCCAGCTATTGTGGAGGTGGTGGTTATTTGGGCGATGATTGTTCCGCGTAATAATTAGTCAGAGGTTCCATTCAAAATAAAGTAAACAATACAGGAAGCAGTATGAAACATCGCTACATAGGAAAGAGTGGGTTAAGGGTAAGCCCGATTTGTATGGGGACTATGAGTTTTGGAACCTGGAGTGATAAAGAAGAGTCTTTCAAGATCCTGGAAAAAAGTTATGAGCGAGGCATTAACTTTTTTGATACAGCCGAAGTTTATCCGGTACCGCCTGCGGCGAAATTGGCTGGCTTGACCGAAGAGATTTTTGGCGAATGGGTGAAGACCAAACCCCGTGATTCACTGATTATTGCAACGAAGGTGGCAGGGGCCGCCTCTGGCTGGTTTGTTCCACCAATCAGAAACGGTTTGACGGCCATAGACAGGCATCATATCGAGAAGGCCGTAGAAGGAAGTTTGCGCCGGATGGGCATCGATTACATTGATTTGTACCAGATACATTGGCCTGACCCTATTGTGCCCATGGAGGAGTCCATGGAGGCACTGGACCGGCTAGTGCAAGCGGGCAAGGTACGTTACATTGGCACCTCTAACGAAACTGCCTATGGTCTGACAAAATCCAATACGATTGCAGACTACGAGGGATTGGCGCGCTTTCAATCAATTCAGAACAACTTTTCACTGTTAAGCCGACGTTTTCTTGATGAACTGGCTAATGTCTGTCGCCTCGAACAAGTGTCGTTATTACCGTACTCACCTATCGGGGGAGGCGTGTTAAGTGGTAAGTACAACGGTGATACTTACCCAAAGGACGGCCGGTTTACCGCCTACTTCGAGACAGATGATCCTCGACAAAGAGCGATGGGTGAACGTTTTGTCAATGAAGCAACATTGGCTTCAACTTTACGCTATATGGAAATAGCCAAGCAGGCTGAAATGTCACCGGTTACGCTTGCAATAGCTTGGAGTATGAACTTCGACTTTGTGGCGTCAACCATCATCGGTGCCAGAAATGCAGATCAACTGGATGATTCGCTGGCCGCGTTAGATGTGACCCTGAGTGAAGAGACAATACAGCAGTGCGATGCGGTAAATAAAGAGTTTCTATACCCTATGGGCTGAAGCTTATAAGGTCAGCATTACCGAGATTGCGCTTAATGAATTTGCATCTCGATCGGGGTAAATTGAAACTCTGTGGGAATGTCTTAAAGGTACACGGGGGCTTGTCCCTGAGATATCCCTGGGAAATACTGAATTAACTCAACTCAACTCAACTCAACTTTCCCGGCGCTCATCCTGTACCCTGCTTTCCTTGCGACCATTCGCGCTGCCAGTTTTTCAGCGCGGCGGAACTCGCCTTTGGCTCAGACAGTCCTCGCTTGATCTGAAAAACTGAAAGCGCTAAAGCATGGCCTGATTGCAAGTTAAGCAGGGTACAGGATAAGCGCCTAAATGCAGTGCAAACTTGAAGTTTGAGGTTTTAATCAAGATAGAATCCAAAGAGTTAACAGTATTCACCGGTGACTCAACTTCGCAGGCAGGTGACGAAAGAAGTGACAAAAGAGACATCCCTGGATTGTCGGTCACTCAACTAATATTCAAAATAGTGATTTTTGAATATTAGTGGGAATGTCTTGGAGCTTGTCCCACAAAGCTTCTGGCTTTACCAAGGGTAATCTAAACCTTGGAAACTCACTTCGATTTTTAATTGCCAGGCTAGGTCTGCTGGTTTAAATTAGGCGGCTGTTTATTAAGGACCACAGAAATAACCAATTGATGAAAAATCTGGCCTACAGCTTTTTGCTTTTGCTTGCCGTTAATCCCGCTAATTTCAGTGCCCAGACGGTACATGTATCGCATTGTCTAATGGAGTGTCCAACGGGTACAGCAGCGACCAACGAATTGATCATTCGCCATCTGTTCGCGGTTTCAATTAACCAACAAACCAAGGTGGCCGATTGGGTCTCTTATCGGATAATAGCTGAGAGTATCGGGATAGCCTCCCTGCTGCCAAGGGAATGGCATGATGATGAGCTCATGCAGAATGGATTTCAATCCAGTGACTTAAATGGTGAACAAACGAGATTCTCTCGAGAGAACCTGGAAAATCAACAGGAAAGCAGTTATCGGCTTAATGAGATAGTAATAAATTCTGACGACAGAGGTCGCTTGGTACCCCTGTCCAGTTTCGCCAATAGCAGTTACTGGCCTGATTTAAACTTACTGTCGGTCATGTCATTAATTAAACCGGATTTGCGCCTCGGATCCTGGGCCAGGTTAGACCAGGCAGTAAATCGCCTGGTCCTACAAGCAGGGGATATTTACGTGCTAACAGGTCCGATATTCGCTAGCAATGAATCGGTGAATCTGGAAAATGCCGAAAACAGCAACGCCCCCACCGCTTATTTCAAAATTGTCGCCAACGCAGACGGAGACATGTCTATTTTTGTTTTTGACCAGGATATTGCTTTGCATGTGAATTATTGTGCACTGCTGTCAGAATTGGATACTGTTGAATCTCTGACCGGGCTTGGATTGTTTCCTGAGGCTGATGATTGGCCGCGTGGATCTTTGCATCGCCAACTAGGCTGTTAACGCTTTTATGAACCCCACTTCTGAGTCAACTATGGATTACATTTTCCCAGGGTCTATACCATCCGTTGCCATTTGCAATTCAACACAACGTTTCCCGGTTCACCGCATTTATTGCGTTGGTAAGAACTATGCTGACCATGCGCTAGAAATGGGAGGTGATCCAGACCAAGATCCCCCTTGTTTTTTCAGCAAACCCGCTGACGCTATAGTTTGTAATAGTGAGGATGTTCCGTTTCCCTCCAGGACTGACGAATTGCACTACGAAGTCGAACTGGTATTGGCGATAGGTAGTGAGGCAAAAGCAGTAAGCACTTCTGAGGCGCTCAATTATTTGTTCGGTTATGCAGTGGGCATTGATCTTACTCGACGGGATTTGCAACGGGCCGCTAAGAATGCCGGGCGTCCATGGGATGTTGCTAAGGGGTTTGATGGGTCTGCACCGATATCCAGCATTCATTCAGTTCAGGACATCGGTTATCTGGAACAGGCGGCAATTTCGTTGACGCTGAATGGTGAAGTCAGACAACAGGGTAATATTGCGAATATGACGTGGAAAGTGCCAGAGATTATAGCGGAGCTGTCCACCTATTTTAGCTTACAGCCTGGGGATCTGATATTCACCGGTACACCCGCTGGAGTGGGTGTAGTGCAACCGGGAGATGAGATAATCGGTTCGGTGGAAGGACTTGATCAGGTAAAAGTCCGGGTTACCTAATCACCGTAGGTTAATCTGTATTAACATCACTTCATTATCCCATTCCTGAGGGGTAAATATCAGGCGCGTCGTGACGTCAGTCTACTTAAGCTTCTTCCAGTGCGTCGTCAATATCAAGACCATACTCGCCGATAATTCGCTTCCAGTCTTGCCTTTCCTCGGCCCGTCGACGTAACTGTGTTATACGCTGTTTTTGTACATGCTGTTCTTTGGGTTCTATGAAATCACTGAACTGCATTATGTTTCCTGATTCCGGAAATTCTTCAATGGGCTCATCAGTATCATCCCAATCTGTATCTTTTGTGTCTTTACTGTCCGTCATGTGAACATCCTCCAGATTACCCGCTAAAAAGCCCGTGGGTGTGGTCAAAAACAATGCCCTCAATCTTATTATCGGTGCCATGCTAGATATTCTTCAGCAAAAATTTAACAATTTCATGACAGCAGAATTCTGCATCGTTCACGCCGTGATCGATGCATCGACAGATGGATTGGATTCAGTTCAGCACAGGTAGGGGGAGGAAGTGCCTATTTATGGACAGTGATTTTACCCAGTGAGTTGGCTGTAACGTGTGATCGCCAGTTCCCGTAGTTGCTTCTTAGCTATTTTGCCGCTGGCTATTCGCGGTAATTGCTCAAATTGAAAACTAATGTGTTGAGGAATTTTGAATTGCGCCAGTTTATTTATTAGAAACTGTTTTAAGTTTTCACTATCAAGTGTTTCGCCGGTTTTAAGCATGACCGATGCACATAGAATTTCACCCAGTCGATTGTCGGGTATTCCGTAAACAGAAACTTCATTCACCGCCGGGTGTTCAACTATGGCATATTCAACTTCGGCACAACCGATATTTTCACCGCCACGGATTACAATGTCCTTGGCACGATCAAGAATTATAAGAAAGCCAAGATCGTCCAGCTTGCCGATGTCACCGGAATAAAACCAGCCATCTTTCAAAGCTGATTGTGTTTCTTGCGGTCTATTCCAATACTCTTTCATTACCGTCGGACCTTTGATACAAATTTCGCCGACTTCCTCAGTACCCAAGCTGTTATCGTTTTTATCGACTATTTTTATTCTGGTAACGGGTACGATTGGGCGGCCTGTGCTATGGGGTATATATTCGTAAAATTTACCTGAAATAATTGCACCCAATGCATTGGTTTCGGTCAATCCGTAACCCAAGCCGGGAATGGCCTTGGCTGGAAATTTTTCTAACATAATTGTAAGGTGTTCAGGTGGTCGCGCAGCCCCGCCCGCTTGTACGTAACGCACACTACTCATATCGGTAGAATCAAAATTAGGCGATTGCATCATTTCCCAAGTCATCGTGGGAACACCATGCAATACGGTAATGTGTTCCTGTTCTATCAAGCTTAAAGCAATTTCAGCGTCCCATTTGTACATCATTACAAATTTACGCTGGTTAATAAAACTAGCTAGAAACTGAGCGTGGCTACCAGTAACATGAAACAGAGGTACATTCGCCAAAATGGAAGGTTCAAACTCCGGGTTTTCCTCAAACAACTCCGGTCGTAGTATTTCGTTTATTTCTTTTGCAAAGAGCCAGCTATACAGCGCATGAGTAATATTCCTATGGGTAGAAAGTACTCCCTTCGGGTGGCCTGTGGAGCCTGACGTATACATGATAGTGGCATTGTCATCGGCGGCAATTTCCAATGCCGTGAGATCGATATCCCGGTAATTATTGTCTTCAAGCAGCAGTTGATGAAGTTCTGGAAAATTGGAATCTGCATCGGGTTTAATAGCAATAATGTCTAAATTCAATGGATCAAGATAGGGGGAAATTCGAGTAATTCGCTCCTGATCAGCAAACAGTAAATTACTACCGCTGTCCTCCAGTCCGTATGACAATTCCGCCCCCGTCCACCATGAATTCATAGGAACTGCGACTGCACCAATTATGGTTGTTGCCATGTAGGCGATACACCACTCAGGATTATTGCGTGAACAAATTGCTACCCGGTCTCCTTTGCCAACACCAAAACGGCCCATCATTATTTTTGCCAGGGAGCATGCAAGTTTGTACGTCTGGCCAAAACTAAAACGTTCCTTTTGGTATACCAGGAAATCTCTTTCAGGTGCTTCCAACGCGAGTCGGTAAACGTCGTGTAAGGTTTCAGGAATTTTGGTGAATACCTCCTGTTCGATACCATCAATTACTTTAGCGGAGGTCGATAGAGGGGCATCCGGCGCTTTGTGCTGAATAACGATCTGTTTCAGTTGTTCGAGGTCTTGTTTAATTTCTTCTCGACTTATCATTAACCAGAGGTTCCTGAGTTTTCGAATTTCAATTGCAAAATAACTTTCCCCATTACCTTACGCTCAGTGAATACGTTAAATGCCTGCACATAATCTTCCAAAGGGAAGGACTGGGTTATGATCGGATTGATTTTTCCTTCGGCATACAGATCAAGCAATGCTTTGAAATTCTCCTCGTAAATATCCGGTTCTTCTTTGCGAAAACGACCAAGAAATACGCCCATCATCGAGGAGCCTTTCAGCAAGGCCAAATTGGCTTTGTACTGGGGTATTCGTCCACTGGTAAAGCCGATTACCAGTAGGCGGCCGTTCCAGTTAATGCACCGTGTGCATTGGTCGAATAAGTCACCACCCACCGGATCGTATATCACATCAGCACCTTTATCGTTAGTAAGTGCTTTTACTTTTTCCTTTAATTCACCATCACTGTAATTAATTAAATGGTCTGGATTTAGCTGCTTGATGAAATCCAGTTTCTCATCGGTGCTGGCTGCCGCAATGACTTTGGCGCCCATGAGTTTTCCCAATTCGACTGCCGCCAGCCCGACGCCTCCACTGGCGCCAAGAACTAACAGAGTTTCTCCCGGGCATAACTGGGCTCGTTGTTTCAATGCGTAGTAGGAAGTGGTATAGACCATGGCAAAGCCCGCTGCCGTTTTGAAATCCATACTGTCAGGAATCTTTCGAAGTCCCGCCGCCGGCACGATGACGCGCTCAGCCATTCCGCCAATCATTGGCGTGGCCATGACCCGATCTCCGACCTGGAAGCCTTCAAGACCAGGTCCTGTTGAGCTGATTATGCCGCCGACCTCGGAGCCGGGTGTAAATGGCATCGGTGGTTGAAACTGATATTTGCCCTGGATCTGCAAGGTGTCGGGGAAATTAAGTGAAGCAGCATAGACTTCGACAACAGCTTGCTTGTCGCCCGCCGCCGGGTCGTCAATTTCTGCCAGTACCAGGTCTTCAGGGGGACCAAGGGTTTTACATAAAATAGCCTTCATGCTTTAGCCTCAATAGTGGAGAAGCGGGATTCAAACATGATTAGAGGTTGCCTTGCAACCGCCGTTAGCGCAATCCCATTCTTGTTGTTGCCTTAGTGCGAAACGCGTATAGTTGGGCATCCGCATTAAGTAATAATTCTTACCAGATAAATGGATGAAATTCGCCGCCAAGCCTATCTGCAAGCGATGGGAATAGACACCTATTTTCATCCTCCCCCGCTGTCTGTTGCTCAAAGCACAGTGACGTCAATTAGAAAACCCAGGCAAGATTATCCCCCTGGGCCAGGGCAAAATGAAAGCAAAAACAGCGCAGGCTACCC
>SMVA01455884.1_pt1 | contig 10045 bp, 8 predicted proteins | sample 2456451 | NCBI WGS metagenome assembly SMVA01 (sample SAMN11095933, study PRJNA526329) | marine sediment metagenome | biome: Marine sediment; feature: Surficial sediment; material: Deep marine sediment; isolation source: Hadal surficial sediment | place: Pacific Ocean | collected 2014-05 | depth 0-1...
CCGCCGACTCCGGGCTGCCGGGCTGCGGCGGCACGAGCTCGTCCAGCGGACGCCGGCGGACCCGTTGCCGGCGACGCCGGTCGCGGCACAGGTTCACCACCACGCGCACCAGCCAGGGCTCCGCCGCCGCACCGTCGGGCACCCGCGCCGGGCTGCGGGCGGCGTGCAGGAACGCCTCCTGCACGAGATCGCGCGCCTCCTCGGGGTCGGACGACAGGCGTCGGGCCAGCCGATAGAGGCGGGCCTGATGCGTGTCAAACAGCTCGCCCAGCTTTTCCGGCCACACGGGTTCCTCGCGGTTGCGCGGCTTGGCGTCGATGGTCAGTGTCTGCTCCACACTGGGTTAGACGCACCGGGGCTGGGAGATGTTGGGTAGGGCGGAGAGCCCTGTCTAGTGGAGGGTCTGGACGTCGCGCTCGGGCCCGTCCGGCTCATTCTCTTCCAGCCCGGACTCGATGAATCGCGCCTGCTCCATCTGGCGCAACGCCTCCTCGGTCTTGCCCTGGGCCATGTAGACGCGAGCCAGATTGAGATACGGGAAATGGCGCGGCTGGTAGCGTGGCGCGCTCTTGGCCTGCTCCAGCCACGGGATGGCTTCCTTGAGCTTGCCCATCTGGATGAGGTAGGAGCCGATGTCGTTGTAGGGATTGCCGAACTCCGGGTCCACGTGGATGGCCTTGCGGCACTCGCGGATGGCCTCCTCGTAGCGCTCCTCGGAGCCGTAGGTCCAGCCAAGATAGGTGTGCGCCTCCGCCGTGGGGTGCTGCTTTATGGAGGCATGGTAGAGCTCCGCCGCGCGGGCGTAGTCGCCCTCCATCTGCTCGCGGTAGGCCTCCTGCAGGAGGCCGAGGGCTCGCTGGACCTTGTGGCTGGACTCCATGGCGCTTGGCCGTCTCCCCACTGGAGCAGGTTCGAGAACGTCTTCGTGGTGAAGCATAGCACAGCATCGGCAGCAGGTCCTCGCCCCCCTGCGGTGTGCCGAACCCGCCTGTGCTGTGCTTGTCGAAGCATGGAAAGGCGAGAGAGGCATCGATATACTCCTGGCTGGCTCCGGTCCTGGAGCCGCCCGCGGTGAGGCACTCGAACCGCCAACCCACAACGCGTTCCAGTCGCCGGGGCCTTTCTCCGGAACGAGTCCCGGCCGGAGTTACTTTACTTACAGGAGGCATCAGCCCATGAGTTCCCTCGTCGGAAAACCTGCACCGGAGTTCAAGGCACAGGCAGCCATGCCGGATGGGTCGTTCCAGGAGATCGCCCTCTCCGATTACAAGGACAAGAACTACGTACTGCTGTTCTTCTATCCGCTGGACTTCACCTTCGTCTGCCCCACCGAGATCATCGCCTTCTCGGACAAGGTGGAGGAGTTCCAGCGCCGCGGTGTGCAGGTGCTGTCGTGCTCCGTGGACAGCCAGTTCACCCATCTGGCCTGGAAGAACGTGCCGCGCACCGAGGGCGGCCTGGGCGACATCGGCTATCCCATGCTGGCCGACCTGAACAAGAAGATCGCGGCGGACTACGGTGTCCTGCTGGACGCAGGTATCGCCCTGCGCGGCCTGTTCCTCATCGATAAGAGCGGCACCGTGCAGCACTCGGTGATCAACAACCTGCCGCTGGGCCGCAATATCGACGAGGCCATGCGCATGGTGGACGCCCTGCAGTTCCACGAGAAGAACGGCGAGGTCTGCCCCGCCAACTGGACGGAAGGCGACAAGGGAATGAAGGCCGACCCCCAGGGCAGCAAGGAATACTTCAGCGTCACCTACGGCAGCTAGCCGGACGCCGAGCAACCTGACGCCCGGCCGGAGCAACCGCGACGGCCGGGCTTTCTCATGCCTGCGCGCTCGGGCGTGGCATCTCTCTTACGTGGACATCCTGCTGCGGGAACGGGATGATGATGCCTTCGGCGTTGAAGCGCTTGTAGACGGCGGTGTGCAGCGCATCCATGCACTGGCCGCGAAGCACGGGCTCGTTGATCCAGCACTGCAGGCGGAAGATCAGTGCCGAATCGCCGAAGGAGGTGAAACGCACCCGCGGCGACGGGTCGTCCACCACGTGGTCCACCTCGGCGGCACACTCCTCCAGGGCCTTGCGCACGTGATCCACATCCGAGCCGTACGCCACCCCCACCGTCAGCGTCACGCGCTGCTTTTCCCACGGTCCACCGCTCTCATTGACGATCTTGGCGTTGGCGATCTGCGCGTTGGGAAGGATGATCTCGATGTCGTCCCGGGTCAGGAGCCGGGTGCTGCGCAGCCCGATGCGCGTGACCCGGCCGCGCTCGCCGCTATCCAGGACGATGAAGTCGCCGAGTTTGTACGGTGCGTCGACGATGACGGACAACCCGCCGAACAAGTTGGCCAGCGAGTCCTTGGCCGCGAAGCCCACGGCAATGCCGATGATCCCCGCTGACGCCAGCCAGGGCCCCACGTTGAGGTTCCAGACCTCGAGCAGGCCGTACAGCGCGCCGCCCACGATGACCAGCTTGGCCAGATTGTCGAACAGCGGCAGGGTGCGCGACTCGATCCATATCACCCGATCCGCCAGGCGGCTACACCCCTCCAGGATAATACTGGAGACGCGCAACAGCGCGCCGGTCCAGACAAAGATGGCCAGGGTGCCCAGGGTGCCGAGCACGAACCGACTGAACCCAGCAGGCAGGCCCAGCACCTGTGTCGCCAGGACCAGCCCCACCACCACCACCGTCAGCTTGACCGGCCGGTGCAGGGCCTGGATGGCCTTGTCGTCCAGGGTGGTCTCCGTCTTGCCGGCCAGCCGCGTCAGGACCCGGGTCACCAGCTGACCCACGATCCAGGCGGCGACCAAGGAGCCCAGCACCAGCGCCAGGGCCTGCACCCAGGGGACGGTGAGCCAGTCCTCGGCGAACGTTCGCACTTGTTCCAGGGTCACTGAACGATCTCGTCCAGCGTGCGCTGGCTGATGGAGTGATAGCGCGGCCGCGCCTTTGCATAGATCTCGCGCGCCCGCTCCCGGCCCGCGGGCGTCTTCACCAGCTCCTGGTAGATGGGCTTGAGAAACTTGCGCCGACCCATGCCCATGAGAAACTCCTCCATGCGCTGGTCGCTGCCCTCATATCCCTGCTTCAGGCTCACGACGATCCACTCGGCCAGGATCTCGCTGTTGCCGGTTCCGGTGAAATCGAAGGCATCATCCATCTGCGCCATCTGGGCCATGCTGAGCTCCTCCGGCAGAGCGCGCAGGAAGTGCAGCCATTGGTGCGTGGTCCAGTCCTGCACCGGCAGGTCCACCACGCTGCCTCCAGCCAGGAACAAATCCAGCGTGTTATCCACCATGGCCAGCGACCGGGATTGCGGTACGGGCGCATCCATGGGCAGCCCCGGTTCGTAGAGCCAGCTGTCCAGGTTCGGGGTCGTCCGTCCCTCCACCGGCTGGTGTGCGTTGATGAGCTGGTCGTCGAGGAAAGCACGGAAGTCCGCGGTGGTGACACTGGTGAACGCATGCCGCTGGAACCAGTCCTTGATGAACGTATCGAACACCTCCCGGCCGTAGGTCTCCTCCAGCAGGCGAAGGAACAGTGCGCCCTTCTCGTAGGCCACATGGGTCATGCCGTCATCCGGATTGCGACCGGTGAGATCCAGGTAGAGGATCTGATCGCCGGGCTTGTCGGCCAGATCCGTGGCCAGTTCCTCCTCCAGATCCTGCCGCCCCAGCATGGCCTCCATCTCGGCACGCTCGCGGCCGTAGAGGGACTCCAGCAGGCGGTAGGTGATGTACGTGGTGAAGCCCTCGTTGAGCCAGAAGTCCGACCAGGTGGCGTTGGTCACCAGGTTCCCCGACCACGAGTGGGCCAGCTCGTGCGCCACCAGCGACACCAGCGAGCGGTCGCCGGCCAGGATGGTGGGCGTGGCGAAGGTCAGGCGCGGGTTCTCCATGCCGCCGAACGGAAACGCCGGCGGCAGCACGAGGATGTCGTAGCGGCCCCAGCTGTAGGGACCGTAGAGTCCCTCCGCCGCCTGCAGCATCTTCTCCATGTCGGCGAACTCCCACGCCGCGCTCTGCACCACGGACGGCTCGGCCCATACACCGGTGCGCGGGCTCACCTCCTGAAACGCCAGGTCCCCCACGGCCAGCGCCAGCAGGTACGGAGGAATGGGCTGCTCCATGGTGAAGCGGTAGACCTTCTTGCCGTCCTCTTCGTCGTCCTCGCCGTCAGCGCGGGCCGCCATCACCGCACGCAGCGCCGCCGGCACGCGCACGCTGGCATCGAAGGTGATGCGGACGCCCGGGCTGTCCTGGCACGGGATCCACGAGCGCGTCAGGATGGCCTGGCCCTGGCTGTAGAGGAACGGGTGCACCCCGCCGGCGGTCTGGGCCGGGTCCAGCCACTGCAGCCCCGATGCGTCCGGTGAGGTGCGGTAGCTGATGCGCACCTGGTCGGCGCCGTCCGGGAGATCCACCACCAGCACACGACCCATCAGCGGTGTCTCCTCGCCGTACTCCCAGTGGGTCTCGCGGAAGGAGCCGCCGGTTCCTGACTCGACCAGGCTCACCGCCAGCCCCATGGTGTCCAGGTGGAGCTGCGTGGCCACCGCGTCCGGATGGTGCTTCAGATGCAGCACTGCCGTGCCCTCGAGCACCTTGTCCTCGAAGGAGACATCCCAGTCCAGATCCATGTGAACCACTCGCACCACCTCGGGCCGGGCGAAGGAATGGACATCCCCGGTCTCGGAGTCGGACGGGCCGGGACTGCAGCCGGCGGTCATGAGGCCCACGAGGGCCAGCAGGGGCAGGAACGATCGACAGCAGGTTTGCACAGGATGGCCTCCTCGGCAGCTAGTAGCGGAAGACCTGAGTTTCCAACAAGCGACCATCGGCGTCAAGCGGTGCCGGCTTGCGTGGCCGCCGGGATCGGAGGACAATGAGCCCCTTCCGACCCTCCTGGAGGAGAAGGTGAATCCCTATCATCACTTCCGGCAGGCCATTCAGGAGCTTTGATCATGTGCGGTCGCTTTACTCTCACCGCCCCAGGCCAGGCCCTGGCCGACGAGTTCGGCCTCGAGGACGTGCCGCAACTGGCGCCGCGCTACAACATCGCCCCGTCCCAGGACGTCGCCGTGATCGTGCTGGATGAGGAGCGCACGCAGCGTGTGCTGCGCAGCATGCGCTGGGGACTGGTGCCGCACTGGGCCAAGGACCCGGCGGTGGGTAACCGGATGATCAACGCACGTGCCGAGAGCGCGGCGGAAAAGCCCGCTTATCGCACCCCGTTCCGCAAGCGCCGCTGCCTGCTGCCGGCCACCGGCTTCTTTGAATGGAAGCGAGTGGGCGCCGGCAAGCAACCCATGCTGCTGCGCCGGCGCGATGGGCGCGCCTTCGCGTTCGCCGGCCTGTGGGATCGCTGGCACCCGGAGGATGGCGAGCCGATGGAGTCCTGCACCATCCTCACGACCGAGCCCAATGACCTGGTAGTCGAAGTGCATGACCGCATGCCGGTGATCCTGCCGCCGGAAGCGTACGAGCCCTGGCTCGATCCGGCGATCCAGGAGCCCGCCGAGCTGCAGTCCCTGCTGGTTCCGTACGAGGCGTCGGAGATGATCGTGTACCCCGTCTCCCGGCGGGTGAACACTCCGGCCAACGACGATCCCGACTGCATCGAGCCGGTGGACCCGGACATCGGCGGACTGTTCGACTAGACTCGCTCTTCTCGAGGACCGGTCTCCACGTCTCGCACCTCCTCGTCAATCCTGGCGTAGCACGGCCAGCGGCTCGGCACCGGCGGCGCGGCGAGCGGGAATGTAACAGGCCAGCAGCGACACCAGCGCCAGCAACAGCGGGATGCCGACGAAGGTCACCGGGTCGGTAGGGCTGATCTGGAACAGCAGGCCTGCCAGCAGGCGCACCAGTGCCAGACCCGCCGCCAGTCCCACCAGGATGCCCACCAGCGCCAGCGACATGCCTTGCCCGAGGACCAGGCGCAGGATATCCCGGCGTTGCGCTCCCAGGGCCACCCGTACGCCGATCTCCCGGGCGCGGCAGCTGACCATGTAGGACACCACGCCGTACAGGCCCACCACCGACAGCACCAGGGCCAGCCCCGCGAACAGGCCGAGCAACCAGGTATTGAAGCGCGGCTGCGACACGGCAGCGCCGAGGATCTGCTCCACGGTGCGAACGTCGGCGACCGGCAGGGACGGGTCCACCGACCAGACGGCATCCCGCACCAGCTGTGCGCCGGAACCGGCCGCAGCCTGGCTGCGCACCACCAAGGAGGTGTTGAGGTAATCGGGGTAGAGATTCTGCGTGTACGGGAAGAACCACTCCGGCTGCACCTCGCCGGTGAGATGCTGTTGGCGGGTGTTGCCCACCACGCCCACCACGGTCCGCCAGGGATCGTCCGAGTCCGGGCGACCCACCTTCAGGCGCCGGCCCAGCGGATCTTGCCCCGGCCAGAAACGAGTGGCCAGGACTTCATTAATGATGATCACCAAGTTCGAGTCGGCGCGGTCCCGGCGGGAGAACACGCGACCACGCAGCAGCGGGATGCGCATGGCATCGAAGTAGCCGGGCGTCACCACGCGGTACACCGCGCGGGGGATGTCCACCTCGGCGGGAACGGGAAGTCCTTCCGCCACGAAACGGGTGCGCCACTGATCACCGGCCACCGGAAGATGGTTGATGAGGCCGGCAGCCTCGACCCCCGGCGTGCTGCGCAGCCGTTCGAGCACCTGGTCGAACAGCAGATTCTGCTGCTGTGGCTCGACGTGCCGGGAACCGGCCAGCGGGAGGGAGGCGGTGATCACCTGGGACGTGGCGAAGCCCGGGTCGAAAGCCTGCAGGCTCGCGAAACTGCGGATCATCAGCCCGGCACCCAGCAACAGCACCAGCGACAGCGCCACCTCGGCCACCACCAGGAAGCTGCGCAGACGGCCGCGGCGTGCGGTCCCCCACCGCTGGCTGCCCTGACCGAGGGAGACATTGATCTCGCAGCGTGACGCCTGCCACGCGGGCACCAGCCCGAAGCCGATGCCCGTGAGCAAGGACAGCGCCAGGCCGAAGCCGAGCACCCGGCCGTCCACATGAATCTCCCCGATGCGCGGGATGTTCTCCGGGCTCAGCGCCACCAGGAACTCCACGCCCCAGACCGATAGCAGCACCCCGGCCGTGCCGCCCACCAGCGCCAGCAGGATGCTCTCGGTGAGTAGCTGGCGCACTATCCGCAGGCGGCTGGCGCCCAATGCCATGCGCACCGCCATCTCGTTGCGCCGCGACGCTGCCCGTGCCAGCAGCAGCCCGGCCACGTTGGTGCAGGCGATGAGCAACACGAACCCCACCGCCCCCATGAGCACCAGCATGGCGGGGCGGACGCCGGCGACCACCGGCTCCTGTAACGGCTCCACGGTGATCCCCGCGCCGGTGTTCTTGTCGGGGTAGCTCTGCTCCAGCCGTTGCGCGATGGTGGTCATCTCGGAGCGTGCCTGTTCCAGGCTGACCCCGGGCCGCAGGCGCGCGAAGACGCGCAGGAACCGCGCACCCCGGAGCTCCGCTTGCTCGGCGTCCAGAACCAGCGGGGTCCATAGCTGCGCGCCGGTGGCCCAGAACGGTGGGAACTCGAAGCCCACGGGCATGATGCCCACCACCTCGAAGTCCGCTCCGTCCAGCGTGAGTGACTGTCCCACCAGACCCGGGTCGGCGCCGAAGCGCTGCTGCCAGAGAGCATGCCCCAGCACCACCACAGGCGGCTGTCCGGGCTCTCCGTCCTGGTGCACGAAGGTGCGCCCGTGTGCGGCGGGCACGCCGAGAAGATCAAACAGGCTGGCGGAGGACTTGAGGCCCGCGATCTGATCCGGCCGGTCACGCCCGGTGAGCACCGGCGACCAGGGATGCGCCGCGGTCATGTCCTCGAGAACGTGGTTCTGCGACTGCCAGTCCAGGAAGTTGGCCGGCGAGGCGGGATTGTGCGGCTCACCCAACAGGTACTCGTTCTCGAACACCGCCACCAGGCGGCCGGAATCGGCGTAGCCCAGCGGTTGCAGCAGGACGCCGTTCACCAGGCTGAACATCGTGGTGTTGACGCTGATCCCCAGTGCCAGCGTCAGCAACGCCGCCAGAGTGAAGCCGGGGTTGCTGCGCAGCATGCGCAGCCCGTATCTGAGGTCCTGACCGAAGGTTTGCATCCGCTGTCTCTGTTCCCTCCCTGCAGGTCGATCACAGCGCCCCTGAGGTGAAAGAGCAAGCGTCGGGCCACTCCACGCAGAGGGGTAAGCGACTGGATGGAAAGGAATTACGGAAACCAAGGTGGGGACGATGGTGGGCGGGGAACCCACTGGCGGGACGGCCGCGTCCCGGAACCGGACAGCACCGGCGCGGGCCCGGGTGGCTCAACCGGCCTTGCAGTCCTCCAGGAACACATCCTTCCAGGAGGACGGGCGGCACCTGCCGGCCAGCAGCGCCTCGATGCGGCGCACCCTATCGGCCAGCTCGTCCGGGTGATGGTACGGGTGATAACGGTTGGGACCGACGAGCATGGCCACCAGGGAGACGAACTCCCGGCGCTGCAAGCGGTGAAACGGCACCCCGAAGTAGGACTCGGCCGCCGCCGGGAAACCGATGACGGGGCCGTCCTGACTCGTGCCCAGGTTGGAGGTGTTGAGCAACAGCGTGAGCTGGAGGTCCTTGGGCATCTTCCGGTCCAGCACCACCGCCATGAGCGACTGCCGTAGCTTGCGCTCGAAGCCGGGACGGAAGCGCTCGAAATAATGCATCTTGACCAGCCCCTGGGTGATGGTGGTCATTCCGGCGCCCGGGGTGGAGACGTCCACGCCGTGGTGCTCGTAGAACCCGGGGTCCTCCACCTGCAGGAGAACGTCTCGCCATTCCGCCGGCACCTGCGACCATGCCAACCCTTCGCGCTCGAGCTGCCGCGCGGTGGCCAGCACCTCCGGCGTCACCCAGTAGGCGCGGACCAGGACGAGGAAGGGGTATAGCAAGAGAAGCGCCAGCAGCAGGGCCAGACCACCGATCACCGCACGTCTCGGGGAGATTCTCATTGCGCTTCCTCAGGCACCGGCAAGCTAGCGCGCCACTTCTACTATAATCCTGCCGCGGGGCTTCCGGCCAAAGAGGAGGGGCGGATCATGTTCGAACATCGACGGGTGCTGATCACGTGCTTGGCGCTGTTACTACTGGCTGGTCTGATCTCCGGGTGTGCCACCACGGGCACCTCGGGCCGGACGACGAGCCGTGACAAGACCGGAAAGGGTGCTGCCATCGGGGCCGGCATCGGCGCCGTGCTGGGCGCCCTCCTGGGCGAAGGGGAGGCCGACGAGATCCTGGCCGGTGCCGCCATCGGCGCGGGGATCGGTGCCGGCGTGGGCGCCTACATGGATCACCAGGAGGAGAAGCTGGCGCGCATTCCCGGCACCACGGTGGAGCGCGTCGGCAAGAACATGCTGCTGATCCACTTTGACTCCGACATCCTGTTCGAGATCGACTCCGCCTCGCTGGTGGGAGCTTCCACATCCACGCTGGACCAGGTCGCGGTGGTTCTGACCGACTATCCCAAGACCGCCGTGGTGATCCAGGGTCACACGGACTCCACCGGCACTGAGGAGCACAACCAGGGCTTGTCGGAGCGTCGCGCCGAGTCGGTGCAGAATTACCTCCTGGGCCAGGGCCTGGATACGGCGCGGATGGTGGCGCTGGGCTACGGCGAGGGCCAGCCACGCGACACCAACGACACCGCGGAGGGCCGCAAGCGCAACCGGCGGGTGAACATCCTGCTCAAGGCCAGGGCGCGCTAGAGGCCTGGACGGAAAGGCGGTCGCGTGACGCCACGCCAGCAGGAGCCGTTCGGGATCCGTTACGCGCTCAAGGTGGCGCTGCTGTTCATCCTGGTCTCGACCGTGCTCAAGCTGGCGAGCCTCACCTTCACCCACGCGGAACCCGACGAGGTGATCTACTGGACGCTGGCGGAGCATCTGCTGGCATCCGGTGATTACTCGCTACAGGGCTCCCAGGTTCTCGACCTGCTGTCGCCGGTCATCTACGACCGGCCGCTGTTTCATCA
>SMVA01337773.1_pt1 | contig 10044 bp, 2 predicted proteins | sample 2456451 | NCBI WGS metagenome assembly SMVA01 (sample SAMN11095933, study PRJNA526329) | marine sediment metagenome | biome: Marine sediment; feature: Surficial sediment; material: Deep marine sediment; isolation source: Hadal surficial sediment | place: Pacific Ocean | collected 2014-05 | depth 0-1...
CCATGAAAACGGTGTCCTGACCGTCACCATCCCGGCCAGGAGCCTCGAAGATGTCAGCCGGCGAGTGCCAATCCAGATCGCGGTCGGGACCCAGGAATCTGGTTCCGGGACCGTGGCCAAGAGCGCCTGACGAGGCCAGGATCAACACCTGCGCCGGGACCATGCCGGCGGACTCCATAAAACTAAAACTCCCCGGCGGCAGCAACCGCCGGGGAGGTTTTCATTTCCTGCGAGAAAAGGCCGCGCGCTATTGGTTGAGCTTCTTGTTCAGGCTGTACTTGGTGCCGGAGATATCGGCCGAGGCCATGAGACCCTTCTCCGTGATCTTGTAGACCGCGATACCGTCGATGAAAGCTGTGCCCACGGCGGCGCCCTTGCTGCCGGCAGCCGCGTCAGCCCCGGACTCGACCTTCCAGCCCTTTTCGATGAAGTTGGTCAGTCTCTCCTCGCTCTCGAAGAACATGATGACCTGATACTTCTGCGCACCGATCCCGAGGGAGAGCCCACCGGTACCCATCTTCATGTAGGTCCGCTTGCCACTGGCCTTGTTCACGGCCACGCCGGTACCACCACCGCCACTCAGGATGAAGGTGATGCGCAGGTTATCGAACACCGCCCAGCCGGCGGCTTTCTCGTAGAGCTCTTTGGCCTTGTCACTTTTCTCCAGGACCTCGGCCAGGGCCTCCTTGGCCACCTTGTCCATCTCGGCGCGCTTCTCATCCGCCGAGGCGTCCTTCTTGGTCTCGGACTTGGCCTCATCCTGTGCGGCCCAGACTGCCGGTGAAGCGACAGACAGGCCCACAACGACCATCAGGCTTAACAACTTCTTCATCTTTGTTCTCCTCGGTGCTTCTCCGCCGGACCTGACCGCAGGCGAGACTTGGCGAGAATGAAGCACCTATTTGTGTGCGGGGTTCCCCCCTGAATGGGTGAATCTGCGCGAAGTATACACCTCGCCCTGAAGGGCAGTACAGACGCCATCTTTTCCGGAACGGGGGGTGTTGAGACATCCACCGGCGGGCCGGGAACAGGACTTCTCCGGCGCTCGGTACGCCCTTTGAGTACAATCCGCCGCGCAAACTGCGGGCCTTGCCGGAGGCCGCGCCCGGGAGCGAGGAACAGGGCTCTCCATGGACACCACCGACCCCATCATCGCCCCGCTGGCCGAGGCAAATCAGCCGATCCGTGCCGAGATCTTCAGCATCGTGCGCCTGGAGGAACACGCCCGGAGCCTGGCCGGGGCCCAGGGTCCCACCTCGCGACCTGCCCGCGTCCAGAGCCTGCTCCCGCGTGTCCGCAACAATGGCCGGATGCTTCATCTGGCCTATAACGACATCGTCGCCGCCGTCCGCCTCAAAAGGGAGATCGCACCGGCGGAGGAATGGCTACTGGACAATTTCTACGTCGTGGATGAGCAACGGCGGGAGATCCGTGACCATCTCCCCGGGAGCTACTACCGCCTGCTCCCCAAGATTGCCCAGGGGCATCTTGCCGGTTACCCCCTGGTCTACGGACTGGCCTGGGCCTATGTGGCTCATACCGACAGCCGCTTCCACCTGGACACCCTGGAACGGTTCGTGGGTGCCTATCAAGGTATTCAGTCCTTCGCAATCGGTGAGCTCTGGGCCATCGCGATCCACTTGCGGGTCGTCCTCCTGGAGAACCTGCGGCGCCTGATGGAACCGGTCATCCGGGCTCGCCAGGCCAGGGCGAGGGCCGACGAATTGGCGGACCGGCTGCTGGGCTTCAGTGAACGGCGCGCAGAGAGTGCTACGGAGGTGCTGGGCCCCCTGGGCGACGCCCCTCTTTCAGATGCGTTCGCCGTGCAGCTTGTCCAGCGTCTGCGCGACCAGGACCCTGCCATCATGCCGGCCCTGGAGTGGCTGAACCAGCGCCTTGAATCCCAGGGGACCAACGCCAACGAGGTCGTGACCCGGGAGCATCAGACCCAGACCGCCACCAACGTCACAGTCCAGAACATCATCACCAGCATGCGCTGGATGTCTTCCATGGACTGGCTGGAATTCTTCGAAAACGTCAGCGTGGTGGACGAGATCCTGCGCCGGGTCAAGGTGTATGACGACATGGATTTCCCGACCCGGGATCTCTACCGCTCCCAGGTGGAACTGCTGGCACGAGGGTCGGGCTATTCCGAAATCCAGGTGGCGCAGCAGGCGCTCGACCTGGCACAGGCTGCGGCCCGCGCCAACGCTCAGGCCCCGGTGGAAGAAAAAAGTGATCGGCCGGGATCCGGCCCGGGCGGGATCCCGGCATCATTTCTCAGCACTGTGGGCCACGCCGACGAGGACCCGGGCTATTACCTGGTAGGCCGTGGCAAGTGGGATTTCGAAAAACGTCTCGGCTATCGCATTCCCTTCCATGTCCGCGTCCGCCGCGTCCTGAGAAACCACGCCATCAGCGGCTACCTGGGTGGGATCCTCAGCCTCACGGCTCTCATCCTGGCGGCCCCTCTCATCTTCACCGGGCGCGCCGGTGCCGGGTTCTGGAGCCTGATGATCCTGACTCTGGCGGGGATTCTCCCCGCGTCGGACATGGCCGTCGCCCTGGTCCATCGCCTGGTGGCGGTCATCGTTCCGCCCAGACCCCTTCCCAAGTTGACTCTGACCGACGGCATACCACCTGAGCTCCGCACCATGGTGGTGGTGCCGACCATGTTGACTCGACAAGCGGATATCAAGGAGTCCCTCGAGCGGATCCAGGTTCACTACCTGGCCAACCCGGAAGGCCATCTTCACTTCGCACTCCTGACCGATTGGGCCGACGCGCCGCAGGAACTCATGCCCGGCGATGAAGCGCTGCTGAGCGAACTGGCCACGGGCCTGGCACGGCTGAACGACCTCTACCCGGGACCTCAGGGTGACGATAAGAGATTTTTTCTCTTTCATCGCCGCCGCAAGTGGAACCCGCAGGAAGGCAAATGGATCGGCTGGGAACGGAAACGAGGCAAGATCCACGAACTGAACCGCCTGCTCCGGGGCGCAACCGATACCACCTTCATGCCCCTCAACGAGGAACCTCCCGTCGCACCGAAGGGTGTGCGTTTTGTCATCACCCTTGACGCCGATACACGCCTGCCCAAGGGAACCGCTTACCGCCTCATCGGTGCCATGGCCCACCCCCTCAACCAGCCCGTCTTCGATCTTCGCAAAGGCCGTGTTGTGGAGGGATACGCCATTCTCCAGCCCCGCATCACACCCTCTCTCCCCACGGGACCGGGAAGCACCACCTACCAGCGGATCGTCTCCGGGCCCGGCGGCATGGACCCATACGCGGCCGCCATCTCCGACGTCTATCAGGACCTCTTCGAACAGGGCTCGTATACGGGCAAGGGCATCTACGACGTGGATGCCTTCGAAGCGGCCCTGCAGGACAAGGTCCCCGAGAACACCCTTCTCAGCCACGATCTCTTCGAAGGCCTCTTTGCCCGTGCGGGGCTGGTGACCGATGTGGATCTGTTCGAGGAATTTCCCACCAATTACGTGGTGGCCTCGCGCCGCACTCATCGCTGGGCAAGAGGTGACTGGCAGCTGCTGCCCTGGAATCTGGGCCTCGCCCGTGACAGCAGGGGCCGCCGGCAGAAAACGTCCATCCCCCTGCAAGGTCGCTGGAAGATGCTGGACAATCTGCGCCGCAGCCTCTCTCCCCCTGCTTCGTTCCTCCTCCTGGTGGCCGCCTGGTGCCTGCCCGGGGTCCCGCCTCTCCTCTGGACCGCGCTCTTTCTGGGCGCCGTGGTGGTCCCCGCCGCCATACCGGTCCTGGACGGACTGGTGCCGCGGCGCCAGGGCTTCTCCAAGCGCAGCTACCTGCGTGCAGTGGGACGGGATATCTCCTCGGCCACCTTGCAGGTGGTCCTGGCCATCACCATGCTGGCTCACCTGGCCTGGTCCATGACGGACGCCATCGTGCGCACACTCTTCAGGCTCTACGTCAGCAGGCGCCATCTGCTCCAGTGGGTGACCACCGCCCATACGGAACATGGCGTCGAGCCGGGGATTCGCAACTTTTACGGGCATCTGCGTGGCGCTATCTACCTGGCGGTGCCGGCCGGGATCCTGTGCCTGGGCTTCAAGCCCGCGGCCTGGCCGCTGGCGATCCCCCTGGTGCTGCTCTGGATCTGCTCGCCCCTGGTGGCCTGGCGCATGAGTCTGCCCCGGAAAGTTTCCGCGGCCACAATTCTCTCCGCCGGAGAGAAGGACCAGTTCCGATGGATCGCCCGCCGCACATGGGCATTCTTCGAGACCTTCGTCACCAGCGAAGAGAACTGGCTGCCACCAGATAACTTCCAGGAGGACCCGGAGCCGGTGGTGGCACATCGCACCTCACCCACCAACATGGGCCTCTATCTTCTGGGCACCCTGGTCGCTCATGACTTTGGCTGGCTGGGAGTCCTGGACACGGTGGACCGCCTGGAGGCCACCTTGAAGACCATGACCGGTCTGCGGCGCTACCGCGGTCACTTCTTCAACTGGTACGACACCCGCAGCCTCGAACCCCTGGATCCCATGTACATCTCCACCGTGGACAGCGGCAACCTGGCGGGACATCTGATCGCCCTGGCCCAGGGCTGCCGGCAACTCATGGATCGCCCGTTTTCCCGACTCGCGTCCCTGGCCGGCATCCGGGATGCCGTCACCCTCCTCAAGGAGGTCACCGAGCAACCGGGGGATTTGCCTCGTACCCAGACCGTCACGCTGGAGCAACTCCATGACAGCGCCCGCAAGCTGTCGGATCTCCTGGAGGACACACCGGGGACGGAACCGGAGTGGGCCCGGCGCCTGGAGGCACTGAAGACTCAGGCCGAGAACCTCCTGGACATCGCCCGTACCCTGGCCGGCTCCACAGCCGGGCAACCCCGGCCCCAGGTCCTGGCGTGGGCCATGCGCATCAGGGAATGCGTGGCCAGCGCCGTCCGGGATCTTTCCATCGCCCGGCCTTCGGGCCGGACGGATCTGGAACACCGTCTCACGGCCCTGGCGCTGCAGGCCGAGCAGATGTCCCAGGCCATGAGTTTTCGCTTTCTCTACGATGCCTCGCGCAAGCTGTTCTCCATCGGGTACCGGATGGCCGACAACGCCCTCGATTCCGGCACCTACGATCTTCTGGCTTCGGAGGCCAGGCTGGCCAGCTTCATGGCCATCGCCAAGGGCGACGTCTCTCCCCGCCATTGGTTCCTCCTGGGACGAGCCCTGACCCCGGTGGGCGGCGGCGTGACCCTGATCTCATGGTCGGGGTCCATGTTCGAATACCTCATGCCTCTCCTGGTCATGCAGCAGCCTCACTGGAGCATTCTGGAACTTTCCTGCCGCCTGGTGGTGGGACGACAGATTCGTTACGGCGCCGAGCGCCGCATTCCATGGGGCGTTTCCGAGTCGGCCTACAACGTGCGCGACATGAACCTCACCTATCAGTATTCCGACTTCGGAGTGCCCGGCCTGGGACTGAAACGGGGGCTCTTCGAGGATGTGGTGGTGGCACCCTATGCAACCGCCCTGGCCGCCATGATCGACCCCCGGGCAGCCCTGGATAACTTTTCCCATCTCCGCCTGGCCGGGGGGCAGGGGGTCTACGGCTTCTACGATGCCCTGGATTACACGCCGTCCCGGCTGCCCGAAGGCGCCAGGGTGGCTGTTGTCCGCGCCTACATGGCCCACCACCAGGCCATGACCCTCATCGCCATGGGCAACATTGTTCATGACGGCCTGACCCAGAAGAGGTTCCACTCCCACCCCCTGGTGGAGGCTTCGGAGCTCCTGCTGCAGGAGCGCACACCCCGGGCCGTGGCCGTGGCCAGGCCCCGCGGCGAGGAAGTCCAGGAGGCGGCCCATGTCCGCAGCTTCGTCCCGCCCACCCTGCGCCGGTTCGAGTCGCCCCACGACATCACGCCGAGGACTCATCTCCTTTCCAACGGCCGTTACATGGTCATGATCACGGCGGCAGGCTCGGGCTTCAGCAGGCTGGATGATCTGGCCATCACCCGCTGGCGCGAAGACATCACCCGCGACTGCTGGGGAACCTTCATCTTCCTGCGCGATGTGGGAAGCGGTGCTGTCTGGTCAGCCGGCTTTCAGCCCAGCGGGACCGAGATGGATGATTACCAGGTGGTTTATGCGGAAGACAGGGCCAGGATCACCCAGCGCGATCCATCCCTGAAAATCGAGCTCGAGATCATCGTCTCGCCCCAGGACAACGCCGAACTCCGCCGGCTCTCGGTCACCAACCTCGAGGACAACCTCCGGGAAATCGACTTCACTTCCTACGGAGAGGTGGTTCTTGCCACCCAGGGTGCCGATGAAGCTCATCCGGGCTTCTCCAATCTCTTCGTGGAGACCGAATTCGACGCCGAGATGGAAACCCTGCTGGCCACCCGCCGCCCGCGCTCTGCCGACGACCAGGTGCACTGGCTGGCCCACGTGGCCGCAGTGGAGGGAATCCAGTGCGGCAAGGTGCAGTATGAGAGCAGCCGCGCCCAGTTTCTCGGTCGCGGCCGCGAGATCCGGGCGCCTCTCTCGGTGACCAGCGGCGGCAGTCTCTCCATGACCACCGGCGCCGTTCTGGATCCCATTTTCAGCCTGCGTTACAGACTCGCCATCCCTGCAGGTGAAACAGTACGCCTGGTGTTCACCACGGCGGTGGCTTCCTCCCGCGCCGAGGCTCTTGAGCTGGCTGAAAAATACCGCCAGCCGGCGACCTTCGCCCGTGAGAGTTCCCTGGCCTGGATGCACGCCCAGGTTCAGCTTCATCACCTGCGCATCACCCAGGACGAGGCGCATCTCTACCAGCGCCTGGCCAACCGACTCATTTACAGCGACCGCACACTGCGCGCCCCGTCCCAGGTGCTGGCCGCCAATCGCGCCGGCCGCTCGGGGCTCTGGGCTTACGGCATCTCGGGCGATCTGCCCATCACCCTGGTGCGCATCGAGCGTGAAGAAGAGCGCGAGATCGTGCGGCAACTGCTGCGGGCCCACGAGTACTGGCGCCTGAAGGGAATTTCATCCGACCTGGTGATCCTCAACGCCAAGGAAACGTCCTACGTCAAGGATCTGCAGGAATCCCTGGAAGCCATGGTGCGCGCCAGCCAGTCGGCCACAGGCCACGAAACACAAGGCGGCCAGGTCCATGTCCTGCGGGCTGATATCCTCCCGGCCCAGGATCTGGGTTTGCTCCGGGCGGCGGCCCGGGTGGTGATCCTGGCCAGCCGCGGCACCCTTGCGGAGCAGGTGGTTCGCCTGCAACGAACCCGGCCGGGGCCGAGGCCCCATCGTGCCGTGACAACCCGGGAGACCCCGGCAACGACGGCCTCACCGGATCTGGATCTGGACTTCTTCAACGGCCTGGGTGGCTTCACCCCGGACGGACGCGAATACGTCACCATCCTGGGCAAGGGACAGCGAACTCCGGCTCCCTGGATCAACGTTGTGGCCAACCCCGACTTCGGCTTCATCACCTCCGAAGCCGGGGCCGGGCACACATGGTCCATGAACAGCCGGGAGAACAAGCTGACACCCTGGTCCAACGATCCCGTCAGCGACCCTCCCGGCGAGGTTTTCTACCTGCGGGACGAAGACACCGGCATGATCTGGGGGCCCACCTGCCTGCCCATCCGTGATGAAAAGCGCGCCTATGTCATCAGGCATGGGCAGGGCTACAGCCGTTTCGAACACACTGCCCACGGCATTCACCTGGACCTGGTGCAAGTGGTGCCACCTGATGAGCCCATCAAGATCTCACGCCTGACCCTGGAGAACAGATCCGGCCACACCCGCCGCCTCTCCGTCACCGCCTATCTGGAGTGGGTGCTGGGCGTGGAGCGAGGCAGCTCGGCCCCCTTCATGACCACCGAACTCGACCAGGAGACCGGGGCCATCTTCGCTCATAACGCGTTCAACGGTGAATTCGCCGGCCGCGTCGCCTTCGCCGATCTGAGTGGCCGCCAGTCCTCGTGGACCGCCGATCGACTGGAGTTTCTGGGCCGCAACGCAAGCCTTGCCCACCCCGCCTCCCTGGAGCGTGGTGGTGCACTCTCAGGAAAGGCGGGCGCCGGCCTGGACCCCTGTGCCGCCTTGCAGGCCATGGTTGAACTGGGGCCGGGAGAGAGCACCGAGTTGACCCTGCTGCTGGGCCAGGGAAAGGATCGTGAGGATGCACGCCGCCTGGTGCGCCAGTTCCGGGATACCGATTGCGACACCGTTCTCAAGGCGGTCAGGGATGACTGGGACCGGGTGCTGGGCACCATCCAGGTCAGGACACCCGATCCCTCCATGGACCTTCTTCTCAACCGCTGGCTTCTGTACCAAACGCTTTCCTGCCGCATCCGGGCCCGGTCGGCGTTCTACCAGGCGGGGGGCGCCTATGGCTTCCGGGATCAACTCCAGGATCACCTTGCCCTCACCGTGGCGCAACCCGAGACCGTTCGCCGGCATCTGCTGCGGGCCGCAGCACGCCAGTTTCCCGAGGGTGATGTCCAGCACTGGTGGCATCCGCCCAGCGGTCGGGGCGTACGCACCAGGATCTCCGATGACCTTCTCTGGTTGCCTTACGTCGCCTTGCAGTACGTCCGGGAAACCGGTGATGAATCGGTCTTCGACGAAGAGATCCCCTGGCTTGAAGGCCCGGCCCTTGAGGACGACCAGCAGGAGTCGTATTTCTCCCCCCGTGAATCGGAAGACCGCGCCACCTTTTACGAACATTGCGCCCGTGCTCTGGAGAGAAGCCTGGCGGTGGGCAGCCACGGCCTGCCTCTCATGGGCGCCGGGGACTGGAACGACGGCATGAATCGTGTCGGCCATGACGGCCGGGGTGAGAGTGTCTGGCTGGGTTGGTTTCTGGTGCCTCTGCTCGAGAAATTTTCCAGCGTCGCCGATGCGCGCGGAGAAACAGACAGGAGTTCCCGCTGGCGGCAGGCGGCAAGCGCACTGACCTCCGCCCTGGAGCAGGAGGCGTGGGATGGCGCCTGGTACAAGAGGGCTTTCTTCGATGACGGCACGCCGCTGGGTTCCCGGGAAAATGAAGAATGCCGGATCGATTCCATCTCACAGTCGTGGGCCGTTCTGTCCGGTGCCGCCAGACCGGAGCGGGCGCGCCAGGCCATGGAATCCGTCATGGAGCACCTGGTGCGCGTCGACGAACGACTTCTGCTGCTCTTCGCGCCTCCCTTCGATAAGACCCCGCAGGATCCCGGGTATATCAAGGGATACATCCCCGGCATCCGGGAGAACGGCGGCCAGTACACCCACGCTGCCGTCTGGTCGGTCATGGCGTTCGCCGCTCTCGGCGAGGGTGACCGCGCGTTCGATCTGTTCAGCCTTCTCAGCCCCATCCACCATGCCGGCAACCGGACCCAGGTGGACAGATACAAGGTGGAGCCGTACGTGGTGGCCGCCGATATCTATTCCCAGCCACCCCACGTGGGACGGGGCGGGTGGACCTGGTACACCGGGGCGTCCGGATGGCTCTATCGCGCCGGTCTCGAATCGATTCTTGGGTTCCGCAAGGAAGGATCCACGCTGAACATGGATCCATGCATCCCGAGGCACTGGAAAGGATACGGAATCACCTATCAGCATGGCGAGACTGTTTACCGGATCACCGTGGAGAATCCCCGGTCCGTCTGCCGGGGAGTGTCCAGCATCACGCTGGACGGGGTGCTGCTGCCTGCGGGAACCGGCATCCCCCTCGAACGGAGTGGCGGCGAACATCACGTCCAAGTGGTCATGGGAGATTAAATCCGATGCCCTTCGACCCGCAGGGGCAAATGACCCATGCCCAGCCCATGAAAGGGTGAGAGCGCCCCCACGCCCTGCGCCGCTGAATCCTCTGGCCAGACAACCGGGCATACCCCGGCCGCGCGCCTCAGGGCTTGACGGCCGCCAGAGACACGCGCTGGCCCTGGCGAAGCACCTCGACTCGGAGGGTATCGCCGGACTCCAGGGCACGGATGGCTTCCCGGATGGCTGCGAAGTGGATCTCTCCCACTTCGACTCCCATGACGCTCAGGATGATGTCCCCCCCCACCAGCAGGGACTC
>SMVA01419061.1_pt1 | contig 10044 bp, 8 predicted proteins | sample 2456451 | NCBI WGS metagenome assembly SMVA01 (sample SAMN11095933, study PRJNA526329) | marine sediment metagenome | biome: Marine sediment; feature: Surficial sediment; material: Deep marine sediment; isolation source: Hadal surficial sediment | place: Pacific Ocean | collected 2014-05 | depth 0-1...
GTTACCGCAGCGACGGCATCGAGGATGTCGCCGTAATTCCAGTGGGTCATAAGCTGCGGGATACTTCAGAGAGCGACAGACGATAGCACACGTCCGCGTACCGGGGCTCGCCGCAAGGCCCGCTCAGTAGAGCGTTACGGGGGTCCACTGGCCATCGAATTCCTGAGTGTCGCCCCAGATGCGACGACTCTCATCGGGGGCGATGGCGCATTCCGCGACGCAGGGTGCGTCCCGATGGGCGTCATCGAGTTGGTAAGCGGTTACCGTTTGCTGGGCGAAGTCGACGATCGATACGCCGGGACGGTGGCGGCCGCATAGCGTGCCGGCGTTGATCAGCGTGAGCGACTCGAAGTCGACCACCACGCGGTAGTGCAGGTGGCCGTTGATTACGTAGCGATGCTGGTTCCTTAGGATGATGGAATCGAGTTCATGGCTTCGTTCGATCGGCATGCGCTCCGTACCCGGCCAGACTTTGCGCAGGTCGTTGTGGTCGACCCCATGGCACAGCAACAATTCCCCGGCGCAGGTCGTGAGTGACGCGGTTTTGCCGAGCGAGGTGAGGAACGCCTCGCTGGTCTCGCTGAGATCCGAGCGGTGATGCGCATCCTCGATCTCGCGCACCCGGTCATCGAGCAACCAGCGGTCGTGATTGCCGGCCACCGTCGTGACCTTGGCTTGACGAAGCAGGTCGCAACACGTGTCGACGCTGCCGGGACCGTCGGCAATGTCACCGGTGCAGATCACGGCATCTACGCCTTGCGCGGCGAACAGGTTCAAGGCACGTTCGAGGCGCTGGTGCTCGGCGTGCACATCGCCGACCACACCAAGCGTTCGGATGGGTGGAGGCGTTTGGAGGGCTTCAGTCACGTGCCGGTGGGTCCGAAGCTGCCAGCGCCTGGCGGATGTTGAGCACGTGCGCGAGCACCACCAGCGTCACGCCGGTGATCGTCAAGGGCGGCTCCAGCGCCCTGCCTGCGAGGTGCGATACGCCGACGAACATCAATGCAAGACCCGCGGTGCCGACGGCCAGGCGCAACCAGGAGCGGTGCTGGCGATAGCCGGAGCCGAGCGCGATGGCGCTGATTGGGATGGCGATGGTAAGAAACAGCCAGTGCACTCCGGTTTCGCCGTGCACCAGCAGTCCGGCCACGGTGGGCAGCAACAGCACGGCGGCGGAGATGGCCAGACAATGCACCAGGCAGGCTCCGGACAGCCAGATCGCCCAGCGGTCGAGTTTGTGCGTTGACATCGATGAGGGGTGGAAGGGTATTGTTATAACATTACATTCGTGAGGATTGGCTGTCCAGACGTGACATCGGGTTCACTGGGCGGACCAACCGCCGCCCAGTGCGCGATACAGCTGCACCACCGCAGTGAGGCTTTGTTGCCGCGTGCTCGATTCGAGCAACTCGGACTGAAACAGGCTGCGTTCCGTGTCCAGGACCTCGAGGTAGCTCACGATTCCGCCGTCATAGCGCGCCCTCGACAGTCTCGCAGCCGTCTGTGCCGCCGCGAGTTGACGGAGGCGGGCGGCGTGCTCGGCGCGAAAGGTACGAATCGCGGTCAGCGCGTCTTCGACGTCCTGCAGTGCACTCAGTACCGTGAGTTCATAGTCCAGGCGTGCCTGTTCGGCCCGGGCGATCTGGGCGTGCTCCTGGGCCTTGAGCTGACCGGCGTTGAATATCGGCGCGAATATCGAACCGAAGAAATCCCATTGCTCGGACGCGTTGTCCAGCAGGTTGTCAAAGTCGTCGGTCGCGGAGCCGTAACTGCCGGTCAGTCCCAACGAAGGCAGACGCAGTGCTCGGGCCACGCCGATGCGCGCGGTTGCCGCGGCGAAGGCTTGTTCAGCGGCGCGCACATCCGGACGACGTTCCAGCAGCGTGACCGGCAGGCCGGCGGGAACATCCACCGGGACGGTTTGCCGGTCCAGCGGCAGACCGCGGGTTACTGCGCCCGGGTTGGCGCCAATCAGCACGCGCAACGCGTTCTCGATCTGGATGACCTGCCGCTCGAATGCGGCGATTGACGCCTGCGCGTCCGCGGCTTCCACATCCGCCTGGTTGACATCCAGTTCCGGCACGATTCCTTTGTCGAAGCGGGCGCGAATGATGTCCAGTGAGTCTTCTCTGGAGGTCAGCGTGCGCGTGGCGACCTGGTAGCGGTGGTCGAGGTCGCGCAGCAGAAAATAGGTCGTGGCGACCTCGGCGACCAGGCTGATGGTCACGGCTCGAGCGGTTTCCTCGCTCCCCAGCAGATCCGCGCGGGCGCCTTCCGTGGCGCGCCGCAGCTTGCCCCAGAGATCAATCTCGAACGCAGCCGACGCCCCCAGAAAGTAGTCGTCACGGGTCTCGGCGAAGGGAATTAGGTCTTCGCTGTTGGAGATCCGGCCGGCGCTGCCTTCGGCATTCAGTACCGGAAACTGGTCCGCTCGGACGATGCCCAGCACCGCAGCGGCTTCGTCGATGCGTGCGACGGCAATTGCCAGTTCTTTGTTGTTCGCAAGTGCGGCTCGTATGAGCGCCTCCAGTTCGGGGTCATCGAACAATTCCCACCAATCCAGATTGGCGATCGAGGGGTCCGTGGCCGCCGGTTGCACATCCGACTGCAGATAGTGATCGGGCACGTCCAATGGGGGTCGTTCGTAGTCAGGACCGACGGCGCAGCCGCCGAGGAGCGCGAGGATCGTCAGACGTGCCAGTCGCCTCGCCAACTAACCAGCCTCCGCCGCGGGTACGTCGTCGGCACGCTGGGGCTTGCCGATGTAACGCTCGACGATCACGTACAACCCGGGCACGAGGACGACCCCAACGAGGGTCGCCACCAGCATCCCGCTGAACACCGTCATCCCCATCACCTTGCGCGCCTCCGCACCGGCACCACTGGCAACCAACAAGGGGACCACGCCCAGTATGAACGAGAAGGCAGTCATCAGAATCGGCCGGAAGCGCCGCCGAGCGGCTTTGAGTGCGGCTTCCAGTGGTTCCATTCCTTTCAATGTCTCGGCGCGCGCGAACTCCACGATCAGGATGGCGTTCTTGGCCGCCAGGCCGATCAGCATGACCAGGCCGATCTGGGCGAACACGTTGTTCTCATAGGAGGGGCTCATCAGGCGCGCCAGCCAGAGTCCGAACATCGCACCGAACACTGCGATGGGTGTTCCGAACAGCACGCTCAGAGGCAGCGTCCAGCTTTCGTACTGGGCCGCCAGGATCAGGAATACGAACACCAGCGCCATGACGAACACGGCGCTGCCCGTGCCAGCGGCGGCCTGTTCCTGATAGGACATGGCATTCCAGGCGTAGGACATGTCCGGTGGTAGCACCTCCGCGGCGACCTCTTCCAGTGCGGCGAGCGCCTGCGTCGATGTATAGCCCAGGGCGGGGCGGCCGGTGATCTCCGCCGAACGGAACAGGTTGAAGCGATTGGTGAACTCCGGTCCGCTGGTCCGTACCCCGTTCATCAACGTGGCCAGGGGCACCATCTGATTCTGGTTGTTGCGGACGTAGAACAGGGTCAGATCAGAGAGGTCTTTGCGGTATTCGGGCTCCGCCTGAACGTACACCTTGTACAGTCGGCCGAAACGGTTGAAATCGTTGACATAGGCGCCGCCGAGAAATGCCCCCAGGGTCGTGTTGACGTCACCTGGCGCCACCCCGAGCTTCATCGTTTTCTGGGTGTCGACGTCCAGAAACATCTGCGGTACGTTGGCCCGGTAAGTGGAGAACAAACCACCGATCTCGGCCCGCTGGGCCGCTGCTTCGATGAACACCTGGGTGTGCTGGGCAAGGTAGGCGGGGTCGTTGCCGCCGCGATCCTGCAGCATCATCGAGAACCCGGATCCGGTTCCCAGGCCCGGAATCGCCGGTGGACCGAACGCGACGGCGATTCCCTCGGTGATGCCCATCGCGAAGGCGGCGTTCAATCGCTGGGTCACCCGCTGGGCGTGATCTTCCGCGCTGGGTCGTTCATCCCAGTCCTTGAGTTGCACGAACAGGAACGCCGTATTGGTTGCGGTCGCGCCACTGAGCAGGCTGAAGCCCGTGATGGTGGTGTAGGACTGGACCGCGGGGTCGGCTGCCAGAATCGCTTCGAGCTTCACCGCGGCGGCATCGGAGCGCTCCAATGATGCGGCGTCCGGCAGCTGCAGGTTAACCAGCAGATAGGCCTGATCCTCCTCGGGCACGAAGCCGCCAGGAACGATCCGGAACAGCAGAATCATCGCGACGGTGATGGCGCCCAGCAGAGCCGCAGTCCGGACCAGCTTATGGGTGAAGAAGGCGGTAACCACCATGAACTGGTCTGTCAACCGCTCGAAGCCGGTGTTGAACTTGTCGAAAAACTTCTGCAACACGCTGGTCGACTCACCGCGCGGCCGCAGCAGCGTCGACGCCAGGGCGGGACTCAGGGTCAGTGCGTTGATGGAGGACAGCGCAACGGAGATAGCGATCGTGATCGCGAACTGCTGGTACAGCCGGCCGGTGATGCCCCCCATGGCGGCAACGGGTATGAACACCGCGATCAGCGTGAGCGACGTGGCGACGATGGGCCCGGAGACCTCGCGCATGGTCTCGATGGTGGCCTGCTCAGGCGTCAGCCCCTCGTGCTCCATTTTTTCCGACACCGATTCGACCACCACGATGGCGTCGTCGACGACCGTGCCGATCGCCAACACCAGGCCGAGCAGTGACAGGGTATTGATGGAGAAGCCGAGCAGCGGAAACACCGCGAAGGTCCCGATCAGGGCGACGGGTACGGTCAGGCTGGGAATGAGCGTCGCGCGAAAATTCTGGAGGAAGATGTACACCACCAGAATCACCAGCGCGATCGCCTGGAACAGGGTGATGATGATTTCCCGGATGCCGGCGGAGATCGGCTTGGTGGTGTCCAGCGAGATGACGTACTCGAGGTCATCGGGAAAGCGCGTCTGCACGGTATCCATCGCTGCGATCACCTTCCCGGCAACCTCCAGCCCATTCGCGTCCGGCAGCTGGTAGATCGCCAGAACCGCCGCGGGTGCCCCGTTGAAGCGACCGATCTGGTCGTAGTTTTGCGCCCCCAGTTCGATCCGTGCCACATCGCCGAGAAACACCTGGGAGCCGTCCGGGTCCGACCGGACCACCACGTCTTCGAACTGTTCCGCGGTGGATAGCCGGCCTTCGGTCTGCACCACGTAGGTGAACTCGGTACCCGGTGGTGAGGGCGGCGCGCCAAGTTTGCCGGCCGGGGTCAACTCGTTCTGCTGCTGTATGGCCGAGACGATGTCCGGCACCGTGAGGCCGAGCTTGGCCAGTTGGTCGGGTTTGATCCACACCCGCATGGCGTACTCGGAGCCGCCGAAGATGTTGACCTGGCCGACGCCCTGAATGCGCGCCAGTTCGTCGAGCACATTGATGCTCGCGTAGTTGGTCAGGAACGTGGCATCGAAGCTTTCACCGGGCGAGCGCAGGGTGATCAGCAACAGTGGAAAGGTCAGTGATTTCTTGACGGTCACCCCGAGGCGCTTGACGTCTTCGGGCAGGGAGGCTTGACCCTCCGAGACCCGGTTCTGCACCAGCACGTTGGACATGTTGAGATCCGAGCCGACTTCGAAGGACACGGACAATGACATCAGCCCGTTGCTCGCGTTGACCGACTTCATGTAGATCATGTTCTCGACGCCGTTGATCTTCTGCTCGAGCGGCGTCGCCACCGATTGCTCGACGGCGACCGCGTTGGCGCCCGTGTAAGTGGCTTCGACCTTGATTTCCGGCGGCGTAATGTCGGGGTACTGGGCAATGGGTAAACCCACCATTGCAGTGACCCCTAAGATCACCGTGATGATCGCGATGACCATGGCCACGATCGGGCGTCTGACGAAAAACTCGCCCAAGGATCAGGCTCCGCCGGTGATGAAGGGCACCGGGTTGACGGTCATCCCCGGCCGCATGCGCAGCAGCCCTTCGACGGCGACCCGATCGCCCGGATCGAGGCCCGATTCGATGATCCATTCGGAACCCAGGCGGGGGCCCACCTCGACCTGGCGCACCTCGACCGTATTGTCCGCGCCGATCACGAACACCCGGAAGCTGCTTTGCAGCTCGGTCACCGCTCGTTGCGGAACCAACAGAGCGCCCTTCCGGGTTTCTGCATCGAAGCGGACGCGGGCGAACATTCCTGGCCGCAACAAATGATCAGGATTTGGAAACTCTGCTTGGACGGTGAGGGTACCGGTGGACGCATTAATGCTGCGATCGATCTTGGTGGCCCGCCCCAGATGTGGGTACTCGGAACCGTCCGCCAGAATCAGGTGCAGATTGGGGGCTCGGTCGCTGCGGTCGAGGTCGGTTCCAGCCAGCCGGCGCGCAGCGATCAGATAAGCACGCTCGGCCAATGACAGACGTACCCCGATGGGGTCGGTGCGGGAAATGACGTTGAGCATCCCGCCGGTGGCGCCCTGCCCGACAAAGTCGCCGACCTCTGCCTGAGTCAGGCCGATGAGCCCATCGACGGGGGCGTACACCTGGGTGTACCCGAGTTCGATTTCGGCGAGCTCGACCCGGGCTTTGGCAATCTGTACGGAACTCTGTGCGGCTTCATACTGGGCGACCGCGGCGTCCAGGTCCTGGGCGCTGACGGCGTTCATTTCGGCGAGTGGGCGAATCCGAGCGAGATCCGAGCGGGCTTTGGCAAGCCCTGTGTTGGCTTCGGCCAGTCCGCCCTTGGACTCCATGACCTTCGTTTCGAAGGGGCGGGGATCGATGCTGTACAGCAGATCACCCTCGGTGACGAAGCGGCCTTCCCGGAAATGGATCGCGTCGAGGAAACCATCCACGCGTGCCCGGATGGTGACATCCACCGACCCGGTGGTCTCGCCGACGATTTCCAACGGCACTGCGACGTCGCGGCGCTGCACCTCAACCACGGGAATGTCGAGCGGGGGCGCGGCGACCGGGCCGGTGTCGCCACACGCGTACAGCAGTAGCATGCAGCCACACAGCACAGCGGTACCCGGTCCGAGTTCTTTCAACCGGAGCATAGAGTCCATTCCCCAGGTAAGAGGCGCAGTCTACCCGTCAAGCAGGACTGGACTCCAGTGCTGCGTTACGCCTCGAGCAGCGCCATGCGCTCCGCAAGTATTGTCCCATTGTGGACGCTCAGCGCGGCGATCTCCTCGGTGCTCAAACCCAGTTGTGGCAACAGCTCGTCGTTCGCTTCTCCCAGCGCCGGGGCGGGGCCTCCGGTACGGCCCGGGGTGGTCTCGAGATGCACCAGGTTACCCACCACGGGTACCCGGCCGATCCCCGGGTGGTGCATGTCCACGAGGTAGTCGTTGGCGCGATTCTGTGGATCCGTCAGTACTTCGGCGTAGTTGCGAACCCGTTCGTAGATGATCTCGGGTTGTCCGGCCAGGAACTCCTCCCATTGCGCCGTTGTCTTGCTGGCGAAGGCGCGCGCGGTGGCCGCCCGGATTTCAGGCAGGCCTTCGTCGGTTCCCGGAAAGCCCAACCGTTTGCCGGGATTATCCCAGTTCGGGTCGCTGGCGTGCTCGGGCATCTCGACGAACGCCCAGAATGCCGCCCACGCGTCCTCGTCCATGTGCACGGCCAACAGGAAAGCGCCACCGTCCGCCGTCGCGTAAACGCCATAGGGTCCGCGCATGTTCGAGTGATGTACTCCTTCGCGGGACAGGTCGGCGCCGGTCATCGCACAGTGCTGGATTTCCCACATCTGCAACCACAACTGGGCGCCCAGCGCCGAGGTGGAGACCCGTTGGCCGACGCCATGACGTTCACGCGCCACCAGCGCGGTCATGATGGCGAGGGCGAACTGCATGGCGCCGGCGGTATCGGCAATGGCGGCGCCCGCGGGCATTGGCATCCCGTCCGTTGGCCCGGTGGCGTTGACCAGGCCGCCGCGGGCCTGTGCGGCGCCGTCGAGCATCGACTTGCCAGCGTCGGGTCCTTTGGGGCCGTAGCCGTTGACGATCGCGTAGATGAGCTTGGGCTGGAGTTCGGTCAGTGTGGCCTGACCCATCCCCATGCGCTGCAGTGCTTCGTCGCGAAAGTTGCTCAGGAACACGTCGGCGGAGCGGATCAGCTGGTGAACGGCTTTGCCACCGGCGTCCGTGTGAACGTCCACAGCGAGAGAGCGCTTGCCCCGATTCATGGCGATGAATTGCGGCCCCAGTGCATCGGCGGGCAACTGGTTGCCGACCCCGCGCATGTAGCGATTGGCATCGCCTGCGGGCGGTTCGACCTTGATGACGTCTGCGCCCATGTCCGACAGATACAGTCCTGCCGCCGGCCCCTGAATGGCAGTCGCCATCTCGACCACCCGGATGCCGTCCAATGGTGCTGCCATGTTGCCTCTCCCCGTTCCCTTACCAAGATGCCCCAACGTGAAGCAACATCTTGACGCGGATCCGGAATGTGCGCCAGGTTGTGTGGCTGAGACCCCTCGGCGTGACTCTTGACACGACACTTGCGCGGGAGGTCAGCTACACTGCCGCGTGCACATGGAGGTCGGGGTGCCGGTCGTTTTGCCCAATCGCGTCACTTGCAAGAGTCTACTCGGCATCGTCGCGGCCCTGTGCCTCGCCGGTTGCGCCTTGCAACCGTCATCCAGCTTCTCCGCGCGAATACCCCAGACCCACCCTCCTGCGTCATTGGCCGACGACGTCACCCGCTGCCGCGACGTGCTCGGCAAGCACCACGCTCCCGAACACGGCAGCCTGGATTCCACGGCGATCAGACTGGTCAACTGGAACGTGCAGAAGGGTAGTACGCCGCAGTGGTGGGCCGACCTCGAGCCCATGCTGCAGGCCAATCACCTGGCCTTGTTGCAGGAAGCCGCGTTCAGTGAACGTTTGGCGGATGCGGGAGGCGAGCGGATGTTCTTCAGCTTCGCACCCGGCTTCGCCACCCGGCGCGCGACGACCGGCGTCGTGACCTTCAGCCGAATCGCGCCGCTGGCGCACTGCAACCTGTCGGTGCGCGAGCCGTGGCTGGGGACACCCAAGGCGACCGGCATCACCGAGTTCGGTCTGTCCGGATCCGACACGACCCTGGTGGTGGTGAATATTCACGCAGTCAACTTTGCGTTTGGACTTGCGGCTTTCCAGGCACAACTCACCAGCGTGTCCGACGCGGTGCAGGGCCATCGGGGTCCGATGATCATCTCGGGCGACTTCAATACCTGGCGCCGGGGGCGGACCCTGGCACTGACGCGCTGGGCTGAATCCCTCGGTCTCAGCGCGGTTGAATACCGGCGTGATCACCGTGTACGGATATTCGGTCAGCACCTCGACCAGATCTATGTGAGGGCCCTGACGGTGGTTGCCTCATCCACCGAAGCCGAGACGAGTTCGGATCACAACCCGATGTACGTGACGTTGCAGTTATGAAGCGTTATCCATTGCTCCTGGCTATCTCTGTGTCTATCTCAACGGCCGCGGCCATCGCCTCGGCACCGGTCGAACATGTGGAAATCGAATATCTGCTCAACCAGATCGGTTCGAGTGGCTGCTATTTCATCCGCAACGGAGACGTTCACGACTCCGAAGCCGCCGCTGCCCACCTCGCGATGAAATACCGCAGGGCGCGGCGTCACGTAGCTGACGCGGAGCAGTTCATCGAGCGGATTGCCACCGCCAGTTCATGGTCGGGAGAACCGTATCTGGTGGCTTGCGAAGGTAAGGCGCAGGTTACGACCGCCGCCTGGCTGAGTGGGGCATTGGATAAGCACCGCCAGGACGGCTAGCAGCCGAGGGTAACCAAAAAAAAGGGCGCCAGTCGGCGCCCTTTGAGTTTAGTCGATCAACTAACCAGCTTAGCCGGCCCCGAAGGAGTAGCGTACGGACGCGCCGTAAATCCGCGGCTCGGTCAGGAAGTAGTTCCTGAAGAAGCCCGACGTATCAGAGGTGACGTAGTGACCGGTCACGTTGTCTTCATCCTCGATGTTGCGGATGAACGCCTTGGCCATCCAGTTACCGTTGGCGCTCTCGTAGATGAGTGAGGCGTTGTGCTGATCCCAGCTCTCGATTTCATCACCCTTGGTGTTGAA
>SMVA01233352.1_pt1 | contig 10043 bp, 7 predicted proteins | sample 2456451 | NCBI WGS metagenome assembly SMVA01 (sample SAMN11095933, study PRJNA526329) | marine sediment metagenome | biome: Marine sediment; feature: Surficial sediment; material: Deep marine sediment; isolation source: Hadal surficial sediment | place: Pacific Ocean | collected 2014-05 | depth 0-1...
CAGGAATTCGCGATAGCGCCACATTGTTGGCGCACGCGCAGCGAGCGTTTTCTTGCTCAGCGACTCGCTAAGGGCTTTCAAATCATAGCGCACAAACAACGGCGCATTGGCCCTGGACAAACCGTGCAATACGTCCGCTTCGTGATGCTCACCGGTCCGGGAACACTCCAGGTGGGTGACCAGGGTTTCCTTGAAGTTGCCGTTTTGGCCGATGCCTGGGCCAGTCTGCGCGGTCATGAATAGATTCCCCCTGATCGTTCCAAGATCGAATTATAGGCTGCTACGGTCGAAGCCGACCAGGCCAGGCACCGTCCGAACGATAAGAGCCTGGCCATTGAACTTACATCGCCGGCGATTCAGTACCGTCAATTTTGCTGACAACGCTGCTGATCTGCACCGTTGCGCCAGTATCAAGCCGCTCCGCGCCGCGGATGACGATCGTGTCGCCCGCATCAATCTCGCCGATGACTTCGATAAGCGTTCCTGCACCCAGGCCGGTAATTACGCTGATCTTTTCGACCGTCATGTCGTCATTGACACGGAATACAGATGCGCCTTCGCGCCGCAGCACCAACGCGTCACGCGGCACCGCAAGCACTTCGCGCGCTGCACTGGTCGGCATTGGAACGCGGACGCTTTCGCCGACGACCCATACTTCTTCGTCAACATTCAAGCGGACTTCGAACATATGCGATTGAGGATCGCCGAACGGTACTATCGCTCTGACCGTTCCGTTGCCGTCCCTGTAGTCGTTGTGCAATTTCAATTCATCATTGATGGCGATAAAGTTGATGGCGTTCAAAGGCGCACGTACAACGACTTCGAGCGAACCCGGATCCACAAGACGTATAACCTCGTCGGCAATTTGCAGGCGTTCGCCGATGCTTCGCAAACGTTCTGTCACGATGCCGTCGAATGGCGCCCTGATTTCGGTGATATGCATTGCGACTTTCGCCATACCCAATCTGGCCCTCGCAATAGTTTCATCACTTTCGGCAACAGCAAGATCCGACGCCGTTTTTTCAAGCAAGCTTTTGGCTGCGTTATTTTTGAGTGCGAGCTTTTCCAGTCGCTGCACTTCGGACTTGAGAAATTTTACCCGCGCCTGCTCGCGCGTGACTTCGGCGGCGGCCTCCATCTCAAGCAACTTGAAGGTAAAGTCTTCGAGTCGAGCAACTGTTTCATCTTTTTTGACGGAAGTACCGACTTCTGCAATCCAGGACAGTTTCGCCGACAACTCCGACGCCAGCCTTGAATCAAATCGACTGATGACGGTTCCCGGCACATCAACGCTCGGCGCCAGCATCGTGCGGGTCGCTTCTGTCACCACGACCGATGCCGGTGGCGTGTCGTATTGCGCAATCACCACTCCGCTGCCAAGCAACACGATCCCTACAAATACAATTTTGAATAATCTCGTCATAAACCCATTAACCACTAGCCGGTTCTGCGGCCGGTTCATTCGATACGGCCCTCGATATCGCGCTGCCTTCGCCCATTCTCAACAAACTCGGCAAAAACACCAGTGTAAATACGGTACTGACCGCCATGCCACCCACAATCACTGCGGCCAGCCCTTTGTAAACCTCTGAGCCCGGCCCAGGAATCAGCAGCAATGGCAGCATGCCGAACAAACTGGTCAGGGTGCTCATAAGAATGGGCCGCAAACGCCGGCGAATGGCTTGTTCGACCGCATCTTTGCGTCCAATTCCTTCGCGTTCTGCGGTTCGGGTTTGATGCACCAACAAAATGGCGTTGTTCACTACGAGTCCCAGGAGTGTAATAAACCCAACCATGGTCAGCAGATCCATTGGAACGTTCACGATGCGCAACAACATCACACCGCCTACGGTCGCTAACGGTAACGCGAGCAATACCAGCGCCCCATCTTTGAATGAGCGGAACAGCGCGCTAACCAGAAGGTAAAGTATCAATATGGCGAGCGTGAAACTGTTCGACATATTACTGAGCGCAATTTTTAAATCGTTGGCGCTGCCAAAATAGCTGACCTCACCATCTGCTGACAGGTTTCGGAGAATGATGGGCTCGACCTCTTTTTGCAGGATAGAAACCGTTTCTTCCAATGACATGCCACGTGGTGGCGTCACGTTCAACGTAATGGTTCGCCTTCTGTCGACGCGTCTTATTTCACTTGGCCCTGCCGTTCTAATCATGCGAACCAGTTGACTCACTGGCTGGATACCACCATCGGGCGTGGCCAATGGCGTCGCCGCCAGTTGTTCGGGGCTGGCCCAGTTCGTGGCGCGCAGCACGATATCTCTGCGAACATCACCATCAAAATAGTCGCCTACGTAAACGCCGTCGCCAAGTGCCCGAACGACAATGGCCATTTGCTGCCGGGTCCAGCCAGCTTCGGTGATACGACGTTCGTTCGGGATTAATCGCAACTCCGGTGCGGCAAGTTCAACGCCCGGCACTGGACGCGCCTGCGCCCCGGGCAAGCTCTCTGCAATCGCCGCCATGCCCGCTTTGGCCGCGACCAGCATTGAGTCCATGTCCCGACTTTGAATATTTAACTGAATGCCACCACCTTCGGTGAGGCGCTCAAATATGCCGGCGCGATTAGCGAATGCCATCGTGTCCGGAAAACCAGCAAGCAGTTTGTCGTTTAAAAGGTCAATAAAATTATCTGCATCATCCGGGTCCGTCACCATTACGCCGAGGAAACCAGTGGCCCCAAACGTGCCGAAAAAATAGACGTCAATTTGATTCTCGGTGCCTTCTTCGAGATAGGGCTCGAGCCGGTCTTTCAAGACCTCCTGAAAATCCTCTTTCGCCGAAACGACACTTTGCCCTGGTGGCATCAGGATGAATGCGAAGATCCAGGTGTCCTTGCCTTTTGGCAAATAGTCCGCAGGGGGCAGCAACAGCACCGTCAATGCAGTTGCGGTGACAAACAAACCGACGACCAACGACCGGCGGCGCCATACACTGTCCGTCAATTTCATGATCGACGCCGTGATTTTTCGCCACCAATCTGCATGCAAATCCGTCGTACGGCCTCTGCGCAACCAGTTCGCCGATGCGGCAGGAATTACCGTGACCGCAATAATCAGCGACGCGACAACCGCCACTGATATTGCAAGTGCGAGATCCGCAAACAACCTGGCAGACAAGTCCTTAAGAAACAGGATTGGCATGAATATCGCCACCGTCGTCGCCGTCGATGCCAGCAGCGCACCCCAAACTTCCGACGCGCCTTTTTCTGCCGCCTCTTGCGGCTCCATTCCATGCTCGCGCAATCGGATGGTGTTTTCCAGGACCACGATCGCACCGTCGAGCACCATTCCCATCGCGAACGCCAGTCCGGCAAGCGAAATCATGTTGAGCGAACGACCCGATATTTGCAGTACGAAAAAGGCGGTAAACAGACAAATGGGAATCGCCAGTGCCACCATTAACGTTGCGCGAAAACGCCGTAAGAACCACCAAAGAACGCCTATTGCCAGCGCAATGCCCAGCAGCAAATTCGTTCGCAACATGGCGATCGAATTAGTGATATAGGTCGATTCATCATAACTTTGTCTGACCAGCAGGCCAGCCCGCTGCAAAGGACCGGCTGCCAGTTCCGCGACGGCAAGTTTCAAATCCTTCATAACATTCAGGACGTTTACGCCCTTCTCAACCTGCGCGTTGAAAGCGATTGCCGGGATGCCCTCCGCCAACAAGCCGCCTGACGCGTCTCGCAATTTGATTTCTATGGTTGCAATATCGCGCAACCGGACCGGATTGCCACCACGCCAGTCCAGCACCATGTCGCCGAACTCGTCCAGATCGTACTTGCCCGCATAGCGCAGAGAATACTGGCGCCGGCCAACGTCGTTGTAGCCGCCCGACGTATCTTCATTGTTGCCCACCAGGCCCGCCATTGTCGGGATATCGATATTGAGCGCTGCCGCCGCAAATGGATCGAAGGTGATGCGAACTTCTTCGGCTCGACCGCCGAACATGCCCGCATTCGACACGCCGGGCACTCTTTCAATCCGCGACAGGACGACTTCCTTGATGAAGTCGTTGTATGAGGCTATTTCCCTGTCGTTTCCAGGTGCCGGTGTAATGGCGAACCAGGCGATCGCGCTGCCGTAGCGGTCCTGCCCTGCAAAGATCCTCGGTTCGCTGACATCCGGCGGATATCGCGGCACCTGGTTCAGGCGATTCATCACTTCGATCAACGCCCGTTGCAAATCGGTCTCAACCGTGAAACTCAAGTTTATGCTGCCATTACCTCGCAACGCACTGGACGTCATTTTGATCAGCCCGGGAATGCCACGCAGCATGTCTTCCTGCGGCTCAATGATGGCAGATTCAACTTCCTGCGGTGCCGCCGATCGCCAACCGGTCGTGATGTTGATAAACGGTCGTTGTGCGTCCGGAATCATTTGAATCGGCAGGTTGGAAAGTCCAACCGCACCCATTAATAACACCATCAGGATAGCCGCTGTAACAGCAACCGGATTCGAAATTGCGAGGCGGCTGATGTTCATGGTTTAAGCTGTGCGTGTTTCCTGAAGCCGAAAAAGAACCAGCGTGCCGGAGGCGAACGTCAGTGCTGCGATGACCCACATGGAAGCATCCAGGCCGGCCAGGTCCGCAACAATGCCTGCAAGAACCGCACCTACGGCATAACCAAGATCACGCCACAAGCGATAAACACCGACCGCGGACGCACGCCAGCCAGGGTGTACTACGTCGCCGATTGCTGCAAGCAATGTCGGATACACCATCGCCGTACCGGCACCCAGCAACACGGCACCAGTGGCGAAAGCGAAAAAAGAATTGGATAAAATCAAGATGACGATTCCAGCGGATTGCAGCCACATGCCCGCAACGATCAGGCCCTTCCTGCCAATGCGGTCAGACAGTGCGCCAGTATACAGCTGACCGAGGCCCCAAACGGCAGGATATATGGCGGCCAGCCAGCCTATTTGCACCAATGACATACCCGCTGCCGCGAACACCAGCGGGAACAGTCCCCAGGCCATGCCATCGTTTAAATTATTGACCAGCCCTGCCTGGCTGATCGACGAGAGATTTTTGTCTTTTAGCGATGTGCGCCAGAAGATTTCACGCTGGTTTGGCATCTCTGCATTGTTCGCTGCATCGCCCAATGTGGCTTCATGCGCGGCGTGCCCTTTCGTTTCCTTTACGAGCGTTATCGAAAGCAACAAACCGAGCGCGACGAATACAACGCCAATGTAAAATGGCTCCGGTCTCAGTCCCCAGCGACTTGCTATGTATCCTGTCGCGAGCGCAGACCCCGCTACCGCAAAGTAACCGGCGAACTCGTTCACGCCCATCGCGAAGCCGCGGTTTTTCGGCCCCGCAAGATCGATCTTCATAATGACCGTGGTCGACCAGGTCAATCCCTGACTAATACCCAAGAGCACGTTGGCGAAAATAATCCATGACCACGTGGGCGCCCACATGAGAATAAACGGCACCGGCAGCGCCACGATCCAGCCTGCGATTAGTACGATGCGCCGGCCATAGGCATCCGACCACCGCCCTGCAAAATAATTGGTCAGCGCTTTGCTGACGCCGAAGACCACAATGAATGAAAGAATGGCCGTGCGGGCTGCGAGTAAAAACTCTTCTTCCGCAATCGCGGGAAGAATACTGCGCTCCATGCCAACCATTGCGCCGACAAACGCATTGACCAAAACCAACAGTGAAAACTGTGGCAGGTTGTTGCGAATTCCGAGCTCTGGTTTACTCGTCATGGCGAGGGCCTGGTCTTTTTAGCTGCTGCTTGATGATCGTTTGGTTCTTGCTCGAATGAGCGCCCGAATTCCGCCGCGAAGATTTGGCTTCCAGTGATCGATTAACAACACCAGCAGCAGGCTCTCAACACCGGCAAGAAAACAAACCACGCCGCAAGCATACAAAAGCCATGGGACGAAACCATAGAAGAACAAAACCAGAACGAACAGACCGAACAAGTTGAGCCCGATTCGAGCGGACGCGGTATGGAAACTCGGCAAGCGATGGTAGCGGTACAGTCCGATTAAATTGGCGAGACTCCAAACGACCAGAATTGGCCAGACTATGGTGCCGTGAAACACAAACACTTCGTTGTGCAGTGCCCACATCGCATACAGTACAACCAGAACGATCGAGATATCAGCCGCAGAATCCAGCAACGCGCCTAACTTGCTGACCCAACCGTATTTTCGGGCAAGCCAGCCATCGAGAATGTCGGTAATTCCGGCCGCAACCAGCAGCCAGGCAAAGGCACTATCAGCACCGCTCCAGGCGAGCCAGGCCAGCACCGGAACTGCCGCCAATCTTATTGCAGATATCAAATTAGGGAGGTAACGCATAGGTCTGCATTATGTTGGACTATTTATTGAATTTCAAAAGGTTCTGGGCGTTAACGCAATACGTACCAGTACATAGAATGTCGCAATCTGCGGACATCGTGACACCATCCCGGTACGGCGTTATGCTCGAAGACGCTTGGCGGCCGGGAAGATTATCATGTCAATTTCGAGATTTAAGCTGAAAGCAGCTGCTGCATTCGCGCTCATTTGTGCCTTAAGTGCTTGCGGTGGGGGATCGTCCGGCGGAGGAATGAGCCCACCACCCCCGCCACCACCCCCTGGAAACCCCACTATCGCGCTTGATCAGGTATTTGCAGGTGTGTCTTTCAACAGTTTGATTCGATTGCTGCAGGCCCCGGGAGATTCGAGCCGTTGGTTCGCCGTTGAGCAACGTGGAATCGTCTGGGTATTCGACAACGACAACAGCGTTGCGTCTGCCACTGTCTTTATAGACATTAGGGCGCGTGTCGATTCCGGACCGAACGAGGCGGGCTTGCTCGGAATGGCCTTTCACCCGGACTGGGGGATGAATGGAAACTTCGAAGTATTCCTCTCCTATACTCGCGGCGCTCCGCTTGAATCGGTTGTCTCGCGTTTCTACAGCCTGGACACTGGCGCCACGCTCGAGCGCACTGTTGAAGACATCATCATGACGCAGTTTCAACCTTTCGGAAATCACAACGGCGGTAACATCGAATTTGGCCCGCTCGACGGTTATTTGTATGCCGGCTGGGGTGACGGCGGCAGCGGTGGCGACCCGATGGACAATGCGCAAAACCCCATGACCTGGCTCGGCTCATTTACCCGCGTAGACGTCGACAATGGCACGCCCTACGCAATCCCGGCCGACAACCCTTTTTCAGCATCTGCCGTATGTACCCAGGGAGTCGGCGGTGGTTCCTGCCCCGAAGTTTATGCATGGGGTATGCGCAATCCCTGGCGTTGGAGTTTCGACAGCATGACGGGTGATCTTTGGGCCGGCGATGTCGGTCAGGCGGCTATTGAAGAAGTTGATGTCATCAACCTCGGCAGCAATTACGGTTGGCGCTGTCGCGAAGGGACCAGCAATTTCGATACAACAGGCACCTGCCCGTCCGACCTGATCGATCCGATTACGGAATACGACCATGGTGTTGGTCAATCGATTACCGGTGGATACGTTTACCGTGGCTCTGCCATCCCGGACTTGAATGGCCATTATGTATTCGGCGACTTCGTCTCCGGCAGAATATGGGCGCTTCCCGCTACTAGCAGCCCCGGAACCGTGGCGGATGAACTACTGAATACGAACTTATCCATATCTGCGTTTGCAGTAGGCAATGACAACGAACTGTATGTACTCGATTACGCTACCGGCGATATCTATCAGATTGTAGAGGGGCCCTGACCTCGTAAAAACCGGCGCAAAAAAGGTGTCAGGTTTATTTTCCGAAAAAAAGGTGTCAGGTTTATTTTCTACGAAATAGGCCAATTTATAGCGCTTTAATCTTGGCACGGCCAACAATACGCTTGTAGATCTACTGACTAGCCCATTTCAAGATCATGCCGCGCTATCGCCGATTATTCCTACCGCAATATCCACTACACATCGTACAACGCGGGCATGACCAGCAGCCCGTATTTGCAGAGCGTGCCGACTACGAGTACTACCTTACGAATCTCGTAGAAATGAAAAACGAACTGTCGATCTCGATCTATGCCTACTGTCTGATGACGAATCACGTCCACCTGCTAATCTTGCCGGATAAGAAAGCCAAAAACGTGTCACAATTCATTCGCATAGTAGCCGCCCGTCAAACGCGGTATGTAAACAAGCTTGAGAACAGAACTGGTACTTTGTGGGACGGACGATTCAAAGCAAGTCTGGTTGACTCGGATTCGTATTTGCTTACTTGCTACCGGTATATTGATCTCAACCCCGTTAGAGCAGGCTTGGTGATGTCGGCCGTAGACTATGAATGGTCTAGTTACAGGCAGCACATTGCCCGAACGAATGACATCTGGCTCGACCATTCTGATGCATTCATGGCACTCGGTGTTAATAATTCGGCAAGATCGACTAATTATCAGTCACTTGTATCCGAGGGCTCGATGAGTTCAGAGCTTTCGATGATTCGCACGGCACTAACAAGGAATCAAGTTACGGGCAACGAGAAGTTTCGAGCGAAGTTAGCAAAGCAAATCGGCCGGCGAGTTTTTTCCAGGGGGCCGGGAAGACCAAAAAAGAATAAATAAACCTGACACCTTTTATATGACGATTATCGGGGAATAAATAAACCTGACACCTTTTAGGAGGCAGACGATTTCATCGAGCCCAGATAGATTGCCGAAAGCGCCAGGGCCGCTCCAGCCAGTTCAAATGCACTTACGTCACGGCTGAAAAATGTCAGGTCCCAGACGTACGCAAAAGTCGGCTCAAGTAAAAGCAACAAGCCAACGAGGGAAGTCGCGACTTTGCCGAGACTCCACGATATGACAACTATGCCGACTACGGTAAGCAAGGCGTAGCTGACCAGAAGCAATGCCTCGCTTGCATCCTGGATTGCCAGTGACTCACCACTAAACTGCGCTGTGACAGCGAGTACCGCCGCGCATGCCAGCGACATCCATGCCACTTCCACAGTCGGGGTCGTCCCGCTTTCATCGTTGTGTCTTTGCCAGCGCATGATCAAGAGAAACGCTGAATAACAAACCGCTGATACAAGCCCGAAGATGACTCCAGTCCGATAGCCTTCCGTTAATGCGGACCAGTCGATACCAATAATCATGGCAACGCCGGCGAACGCTGCGGGAATGGCGACAGCAAGCTGCCAGCGCATGCGTTCGTGCAAGAACAGGACACTGGCGATAGCGAGGATAAAAACCTGGAAGCCCGTCAGCAAGGTTGCAAGCCCCGGTCCGATCAGGTGAATGCTTCGATGCCAGGAGAACAGGTCAAACGCGAAGGCGAATCCTGCCGCGAAGAGGACCAGCGCGGTCCGTCGACGCACTGAACATCGATTGCCCTTCAGGAGTTGAATCGCCAGCAGGACCAGGCCGCCAAACAGCATCCTGTAGAACGCCGCGGTCGTCGGTGGCGATGCGGAGGTCTTCACCAGGATGGGCGCGAAGCTCAGCAGAATCGTGCCAAGCGCCAGTGCCCATGCGGGTTTCTCTTTCAGCAGTTGTCGCATTCAGTTTCCATTCAGGCGTGCCAGCGTAGCTTATTCCAAACACTTATAACCAGTAGCGCGGCACAGCCTCGCCTGGGTGGCTTAACAACCTGCAAGGGAGATAGACCAATGACTGCCCCTTCGCCTGTGCAAGGCATTACATCATCATTCACTCGCCAGCTGATCAGGCCAATGTGCCGGGTCGCCGGTATTTCGCTGGCCATATCGTTGCTCGTCGCCGTTCAGGCGCATGCCCGAACCGATGCGCCAACGATTCGTTTGTTTCCGACCACCGTCGTCGAAGATCTTCGGCAAACCAGTTCCGTCGCAAAAGAAATGGAAAACGGTCTGCAGGAAGTCATCGGTCGACTCGATCAACAACAGCAACTTTATCAGGAAAGCAAATGCGATGGCGCGGAGGACGATCCCGGTTGCCAGCGCCTCGCAAAGCAGCTGGGTGCGACCTACCTGGACATGCTCGGCATCATGGAACAACGCCTGCCGGACATGGAACACACCGTCAACAACACGCGCCTGAGTCTCGAAAAAC
>SMVA01060339.1_pt1 | contig 10042 bp, 9 predicted proteins | sample 2456451 | NCBI WGS metagenome assembly SMVA01 (sample SAMN11095933, study PRJNA526329) | marine sediment metagenome | biome: Marine sediment; feature: Surficial sediment; material: Deep marine sediment; isolation source: Hadal surficial sediment | place: Pacific Ocean | collected 2014-05 | depth 0-1...
CAATATCGGGTTTCCTGCTTGTTTCGAACACGATAGAGCGGTGTCTCCAGAATGTAGACATGGCCCTTCAGCACGAGATCTTCGAAGTAGCGGAGGAAGAAGGTGAGAATCAGGTTTCGGATATGCATGCCATCGACATCCGCATCCGTCGCGATCACGACGCGGTTGTAGCGAAGCCCTTCCATGCCGTCTTCAATCCCGAGCGCACGCATGATGTTGTAGAGCTCTTCGTTTTTGTAGATCGCATCGCGCTTCAACCCATGACAGTTGAGCGGCTTGCCCTTCAAGGAATAGATGGCCTGGGTGAAGACGTCTCGCGTCGGGACCATGACCCCGGCCGCCGAGTCTCCCTCCGACAGGAAAATTGTCGTGTCGTCGCGCCGTTTCGCCTTCGGGTCGTCGTAGTGAAATTTGCAATCCGTCAGCTTCGGTATCCGAATCGCGACCTTCTTGGCCCGCTCGCGGGCCTGATTCTTGATCGACGACAGCTCTTTTCGCACCCTCTCATTGAGTGCGACCTTCTCGAGAAGTCGTTTGGCGTCATTCGGGTTCTCGTGCATCCACCGAATGACCTTGTCCTTCACGATCGGGACGAGCCAGCCGCGAACGTCGGCCGACCCGAGTTTGTTCTTCGTCTGACTCTCGAAAACAGGGTCCTGGAGCTTCACCGAGATCGCACCGACGACGCCGTCCCGAATATCCTCGCCGGCGTAGCTCTTCTTCGCGAACTCGTTGACGCCCTTGAGCAGGCCTTCGCGAAACGCGCTCTGATGCGAGCCCCCGTCGTTCGTGTATTGCCCGTTGACGAAGGAAAAATACGATTCGCCGTAGGCGTTGCCGTGGGTGAAAGCGAACTCGAAGCGGTCGCCCTCGCAATGGGCGATTTCGTAGAGAGGCTGCGCTTCGCCGAGTTCGTCGACCAATAGATCTTTGAGACCGTTCCGGCTCTGAAACGTCTCTTTGTTGTAGGAGAGTTTCAAACCACTGTTGAGGTAGGCGTAGTAGCGGAGTCGATGTTCGATGAACGCTTCGTGCCAATCGTAACGCTCGAATATTTCGAGGTCCGGAGTGAAGCGAATGTAGGTGCCGGTCGGTTCGTCGCTCTTCCCGCTCTTTTCATTCTCGAGCTTGCCGCGCACGAAATTCGCTTGCTTGAATTTTCCGTCCCGCACGCTCCGGACTTCGAAGTCCGAGGAGAGGGCATTCACGGCCTTCGTCCCGACGCCGTTCAAGCCGACGGAAAACTGGAAGACATCGTCGTTGTATTTGCCGCCCGTATTGATCTTGCTCACGCATTCGACGACCTTGCCGAGCGGGATCCCGCGACCGTAGTCCCGGACTTCGATCGTCTTGCCGTCACGACGAATTTCGATCTTCTTGCCGACGCCCATGATGAACTCGTCGACCGAGTTGTCGATCACCTCTTTCATCATGACGTAGATGCCGTCGATGGGTGTCGAGCCGTCTCCCAGGCGACCGATATACATGCCCGTTCGCAGCCGGATATGCTCGAGCGCATCGAGCGTCTGGATCGCCTTTTCGTCGTAGGCGACGTCTTTTTTTCCGGATCTCTTTCCGGAGGCTTTCCCGGCAACCTTCGTCTCAGACCGGGCCTTTACCGCACGTTTGGCCTTCGCCATTGAGGAAAATCCGCCTTCTTGCTGTCTTTTGGGGGGGAGCGCGCCTAGAGTGGGCCATTCGCCGCGATCGTCAAGCCAGCGAACGCAGATCTTCCCTTCGGGTCCGAATTGCTACGGTCTACGGCTTCCGCGCATTGGCGGTGGAAGGGGGCGGTGGACGAGCGCGACTCCGATCCTCCGCCGCATGCCTGGCCCGAGTCAAAGAAGGACCCGATCGATGGATCCCATCTACGTGAGCCCCATCAACCGGGATGTCCAACTGGCTGCACCGGGCGAATTTCCGCCCGTCCAGATCGGTCCGATCCTGGCGGACCCCCCGGTCATTCTGGCCCCGATGGCGGGAATCACGAATGCACCCTTTCGACGCTTGTGCCGTGGCTTCGGTGCCGGCCTCTACGTCTCCGAAATGATTACGGCGCGCGCCCTGGTCGAACGAAACGAAAAGACGCTGCGACTGGCCGCTTTCGATCCCGACGAAAGCCCACGAAGTCTTCAACTCTACGGCGTCGATCCGCACTATGTCGGAGAGGCCGTTCGATTTCTCGTCGACGAGGATCGGATCGACCACCTCGACATGAATTTTGGTTGTCCCGTACGCAAAGTGACGCGACGGGGCGGCGGCGCCGCGATCCCCGCAAAGCCCAGACTGCTCGAGAAAATCGTTCGCGCCGCAGTCGGAGCCGCGGGCAAGATTCCCGTAACGATCAAATTCCGTATGGGCATCGACGACGACTGGATGACCTTTCTCGATGCGGGGCGGATAGCGGAAGCCGAAGGTTGTCGCGCGATCGCGTTACATGCCCGTACCGCCGCGCAGCTCTACGCGGGCGAAGCGGATTGGAATGCGATCGGCGAACTCAAACAAGCGGTTTCGACGATTCCGGTCTTCGGAAACGGGGACATCTGGGAGGCGTGGGACGCGCTCCGAATGATGCGCGAGACCGGATGTGACGGGGTCGTCGTCGGACGCGGCTGTCTGGGGCGCCCGTGGCTCTTCGGGGAGCTGGCCGCGGTCTTTGCCGGCAAGGATCCCGAGAATCCGCCCAATCTCGGTGGCGTGATGGAAACCATGCGAGAGCACGCGCGCCTGCTCTGCGAATGGATCGGTCCGCGAATCGGTATCCGCTCCTTTCGGAAACACGCTGCGTGGTACACGAAGGGCTTTCCGGGCAGCACCAAGATGCGAGACAAGCTGATTCGAGTCGAATCGCTCGAAGAACTCGACTCGATCCTGGCCGAGGGTAATCCCGAATTGTTTTTCCCGGCCCGTGCCATGCGGCTCCCGCGCGGCAAGAAAGGCGGACGCCAAAAGGTCGTGTTGCCCTACGGCTTCCGCGACAACCTCGAAGACACGACACCCCCCGAAGCGGAAGAGGCGGGGGATGGAGGGTAGGAATGTGCGCGAAAACCCGACCCTCGCCCGATCAGTGCTTGGCGCTCGAAGTTTCTGTCGGCAGCCCGCTCGCGTTCCAAGCGTTCATGTCCCCTTCCAAATGAAGCACGTTCACATAGCCCGCCTCGAGTAGAACAGAACTAGCCAATCCCGCGCGTTTCCCGCTCCGGCAATACACGACGACAGCTCGATCCTTGGCGGAATCGAGTTCGTCCAAGCGGGTAGCGAGCTCGTCGTGGGAAATATTGATCGCACCGGGCACATGGCCCGCATCGAACTCGGCTTGCGTTCGCACATCGAGAATCAACGCTCCCTCAGGCGGGTTCGTCAGAAATTCCTTCTGAGAGAGTTCCTGGACGTTCGGCACATCCGCTCCGGCACAACCGGCAGCGATGACCGACGCGGCCACCAACCCCACGAAGGAGATCACAAATTTCGCGCTCGACATTCTCTGCATCCCTCTACTCCCCTTCCTTGATCTCGAAATTCTTGTCGCGGAGCTTCGCCAGAAGGTCGTCGATCGTCCCCCTGTTCAGGATCTCCGCGAATTGTGAACGGTAGTTGGAGACCAGGCTCACCCCTTCGATCACGACATCGATGATCCGCCAGCGTTCCTTTCGTAGCCGCAGGCGATACGAAATGACCGCATTGCTGAATTCTCCGCCCACGATCCGCGTCTTGATGGAAACGTCGTTTCGCGGTTCGACCTGGGTCCCGAAGATTTCGATACCCTCTTGATCGTAGCGATCCAGTCGCGTGCCGTAGGTCCTCGAAAGGTTCCGTTTGAATTCCCTCACGAATTCGGCGCGCTGCTCGGAATTCATCTTTCGCCAATTCCGAGCGAGTACGAGCTTCGACATCGTCGTGAAGTCAAAAATTTCGAACGCGACCTCCTCGATCGCGGCGACGCGCGACGCTTCGGATCGATCTTCGTCTCCGAGAACCGAAACGATGCGATTCACGGCGACTTCGATCACCTTGCGAGGCTCGATCGTAATGTCCGCATCTTCCGCCGTCGCCATCGACGCGCCGAATACGGTCGACATTCCGAGCGCCAGAAGAGCGATGGCCGTTCGATGCCTCAGTCCGCTAGAGATCATCGTAGTCCTCCTCATCTTCATCCTCATCGAAAAAATAGAACTCTTCGTCGCCGACGACCGCTTTGTCAGGCTCGTCTGCGACCTTCGCGCGTCGGTTCTGGAGATACGCGTTCCGAATGAAGATATAGTAGTCGAAGGCGTCCCGTTGGCTGGCTTCCAACTCTTCGAGATAGATCGTACGTAGGTTCAGAAGCTCGAGACCTTTCGTTCCGGTCGAGACACCGAAGGTTTCGATCCCGTTCAAACCGGCGACGCCATACCAGAACGGCGTGAAATAGGCGTAGGCCGCCGCGCCGATATCGACCACTTGCCCGACGCCGGATCGAATCGTGTACGGACCGAATAGCGGCATCATCAAATAGGGCCCAGACGGAACGCCCCAAACGCCGAGCGTCTGCCCGAAATCCTCATCATTCTTCGGAATGTCCACCATTGTCGCGATGTCGATGAACCCAGCCAGACCAAAGACGGAGTTGTAGAGAAAACGAAATACATCGAACATCGCCGCCTCGGGTTTCCCTTGAAGCAGGTCGTTCGCGAAGACGGTCGGCATCCTGAGATTGACGAAGAAATTATTCAGCGCCGTCTGGGCGAAACCGGGCACGACGAAATCCCATCCGGTGGCCGCCGGTTCGAGTACGTATTCGTCGACCGTTTCATTGAACGCGAAGATGCCGCGGTTCATCGGCTCCCAGGGATCGGGCCTCTCGGCCGTCGCACACGCCATCAACGAGAAACAAAGCGCGGCGATCGCGAGCGAGAAACGAACGATGTCCAAATCGACGACTCCTGACCCTGTTGGGTTCTAGTCCGAGACTCCGGCGTCATGGATGAACCGACCAATGAGCTTGTCGATCGAGAACGCGCTCTCCGTAAACGTGAATTCCTCGCCGTCTAGAAGAACGGCATCCTCCGCACCGAGTTCGACCGCGATGAATTGGTCGCCCAGAAGTCCGGCGGTCCGAATCGCGGCCGACGAATCGATCGAGAGTTCGACGCCCGATTCGACTTCCAGAAATACCCGAGCGCGAAGATCCTCATCGAGCACGATCGCGGAAACCTGACCGATCTTCACCCCGGCGACCCGGACGGGCGCGCGCACGGAAAGACCCCCGATATCATCGAACGTCGCATGCAGAAGGATGCGCTTCCCGCCCCCGAACTCGAGCCCACCGACTTGGAGTGACAGGTACGCGATCGTCCCGAGTCCCACCAGGACGAAAAGACCGACGATCAGATCACGCGTCGAATGGCTCTGCATGGCTTCTCCTTTTCCGAACTCGTTTCCGAAGGCTCTCGCCTAAACGCCCCAAAGCGCTGTAATCATGTAGTCGCTCAGCAAAATGCAGATCGAGGCCGTCACGACGGTCGACGTGGTCGCCCTCGCAACGCCCGCCGCGTCCGGCACGCACGCATGCCCCTTGTAGGTTGCGATCAAGCCCAACAACCCTCCAAAGACCGCACTCTTGATCAGGCTCTGACCCACGTCCTCGGAGAAGCGAATCGCACTCTCGAGGCCCGAGATATAGACACCCCCGTCGAGCCCCTGAAGAGTCACGCCGACGGCATACGCGCCCGCGAATGAAAGCGTAATGAAGATCCCATTGAGCAAGGGCATCGCCAGGGCGAGTGCAAGCGCGCGAGGCATCGCGACGAAGTGGATCGGATTGATCGCCATCATGCGTAGACCATCGAGTTGTTCGGTCGCCTTCATGGCGCCGATCTCCGCCGTGATTGCCGACCCGGCCCGACCCGTCACGAGCAACCCGGTGAGTACCGGTCCCAATTCCCTGATGAGTGAGAGCCCGACCACAGCGCCCAACCCCTGCTCCGCACCAAACCGCGCAAGCGTCGTATAGAGCTGGAGTCCCAGTACCATGCCCACCGTGAATCCCGACAAACCGATCAATGCGACGGACAGGACCCCCGTGTCGTAGAGCGCACGAATGAAGAAACCGAATCGCGTCGGGGGTCTAAACATACATCCGACTAACGATCCGCCGAAGTTCGCAATCCGTCCCAGCGCTTGAACCACGAGGATCGACTGCGCGCCCAACTCCCGAATCGCGCCCGTCATCCTTGGCCTCGGTCACGAATCTCGTGTTGGCGAGCGAGATAGGCCCGACCGTCTTCGCCAAGAAACTCCCGGATCTCCGCATCGGCGTGGTCCGCGAGTTCCTCGGGCGTGCCGGCCACACAGCCGCCGTCGCGCAGCAACAGCATCTGATCGGCCATCCGCAGGGAGGACGCCATGTGATGCGAGGTCACGACGACCGTCAAGCCGAGTTTTCGGTTGAGCTGGACCAACAGCGCTTCGATGCGCGTGACATTCAGCGGATCGAGCCCCGAAAAAGGCTCGTCGCAGAGCAGGATCTCGGGCTCCATCACGATCGCGCGTGCGAATGCCACGCGCCGCAGCATCCCGCCCGACAGCTCCCGCGGCAATAGGCTTTCGACATCCTCGAGCCCAACCGACGCCAACACCTCGGCGACGCGATCGCGAGCGGCCTCGACCGATTGCCTCGTGTGCTCGCGCAAGGGAAGAACCACGTTTTCGAATACGTTCAGGGAGTCGAGTAGGGCGCCGTTCTGGAAGAGCATGCCGATGCCCCTTCGAATTTCGCCGAGTTCGAATTCGGTCTTCGACCCCAGCGATTCCCCCGCCACCCGGACCTCGCCCGAATCCGGTCGTTGAAGACCCCCGATCATCCGCAACATCGTGCTCTTGCCGGTTCCGCTCCCGCCGAGAAGCAGATGGGTCCCGCCTTTGCGGAAACGACAATTGAGGTCGTCGAAGACCCTTCGCTCACCGAAGGTCAGGCGTACGTTTTCGATCTCGATGAATGAGTCATCCGAAACCGACGGCGCGGTCACGTCGGTGTTCGCGGACGATTCGGCGAGGCTTTCCAGGGTCGATCCTCCGAGTCGGAGCTATTCAAGGCTCTCGCGTCGGACGGACGTTAACTCAGTGAAGCGAAAGTGGGAGGCCCGATCAATTTTCCCGATGGTCTCAGGTCGCGTTCACGACGATGGATCGACCGGCCGTTTCGGGCATGAAATCTCCGAGTCGCTTCAGCTGACGTCCCCCGGAATCGAAATTCTCGGTCTCCAGCCACGACTCCATGGCCTTCCGGATCTCCGGCCACTCGTCGTCGGTGATCGAGAACCAGGCCGTGTCGCGGCTGCGACCCTTCATGACGACCTGGTTTCGAAACAATCCCTCAAATCGGAAGCCGAGTCGCTTTGCGGCCGCGACCGATGGCGCGTTCAGACAGTCACATTTCCATTCGTAACGACGATAGCCCCAATCGTCGAAGACGCGCTTCATCATGAGATACATGGCTTCGGTCGAAATCGGCGTCTTTTGGAGTAATGGCGAGTAGCTCAAGTGTCCGACTTCGATCGAACCCATCGCGGCGGTGACGCGAAGATAGCTCGCGACACCCACCGGGGTCTCCGAGGCCAGATCGATGATCGCAAAGAAGAGTGCGTCGCCGACGCGCTGGATTCCGTCGATGAATTCCGAATACTCTTTCAGTTCCTCGAAGGGCCCGTAGGGAAGATAGGTCCAATTCCCCCCTTCCCGGTCCTCGCGATACGCCGCATGAAGCGGCGCCGCGTGGCGCGACACATCGAGTGCCTCCAACCGGCATCGCGTGCCTAGGATCGTCGCACGGTCGGGTTCGCGGGCGCCCGACCACTCCGGAAGCGGGGCACCGATCGGTTGTCCGAGATGATTTTGATTCGACATGTGCAGCGCCCGTCTAGAGTGTTTCCGCCAGCAATTTGTTGACCAATTCCGCGAATCCGGTCGGGTCGTCGAGCTGGCCGCCTTCCGCCAGCACGGCCTGCCCGAGCAAGAGCCGAGCGGCGTCGGCGATCTTGGGATCGGTGGGATTTCCTTCGAAGCGCTTGCCGAGCTGTTTCAGAATTGCATGCTCGGGGTTCAACTCCAGGATCGGCTTGCGCTCGGGAATCTCTTGTCCCGCCTGCCGGAGCATGGTCTCGAGCTGCGGGGACAGGTCGCCCTCTTCGAGTACCAGGCAAGAGGCCGAACTCTTGAGCCGGCTCGACAACCGCACTTCCTTGACCTCGTCCTCTATCGCCGCGTTCATCGTCTTCAGGAGATCGCCAAGACTCTCTTCGTCCTTTTCGAGCGCCTCCTTCGCCTTCTCCTTGTCCTCTTCCGAACCGAGTTCGACTTCACCGTGGCCAATGCTCTTGAACGGCTTGTCGCGGTACTCGATCGGCCCTTGGCTCACCCAGACCTCATCGACGGGATCCGAGAGAAAGAGCACCTCGATGCCCTTCGCGAGAAACGCCTCGAGATGCGGAGAGCGGCGCAATACGTCGAGTTTGGGTCCTGCGATGTAGTAGATCGCATCCTGATCCTCGGGCATTCGATCCGCGTAGTCCGCGAGGGAGGTGAGCTTGTCTTCCTCGGCCGACGAGGGCGCGAGAACGAGATCGAGGATCCGGTCGCGCTTTTCTTCGAAGTCGAGCAATCCCTCTTTGATGACCGGGCCAAACTCGATCCAGAAGGTCTCGTATTTCTCGGCATCCTGCTTGGCGAGCGTCTTCAAACTCTCGACGACCTTTTTGATCAGATGCTTCCGGATCGATTGCATCTGCCGATCCTGCTGGAGCATCTCCCGCGAAACATTGAGCGAAAGATCTTCGGAGTCGACGACCCCTCGAACGAAACGCAACCAATCGGGTAGTAGTTCGCGACATTCGTCCATGATGAAGATTCGACGAACGTAGAGCTGGATCCCGTTATGCAGTCGCTCTCGATGGTAGAGGTCATAGGGCGCCTTGCTGGGCACGAACAAGAGGGCGCGCGCCTCAAAGGTGCCTTCGATCGACGTGCTGACCCGAAGCATCGGATCTTGAAAATCATGCGTGATGTGTTTGTAGAAGTCGGCGAATTCCGCCTCGTCGACCTCGCTCTCGGGCCGCGTCCAGATGGCCTTCATTGAATTCAGTGGCTCTTCGATCTCTCGCCGCGTCGGCGCGCCATCGCTCGGCGGACTCTTGTCCTCGCCGTCTTCGCCGTCCTTGTCTGTGGCCACCTCCGCCGGAGCCTCTTCGACAATCGTGAGCTTGATCGGATAGGCCACGAAGTCCGAGTATTTCTTGACGGTCTGCTTGACGATCCACTCATCACAGAAATCCGAAACCCCATCGTCCCCATCCACGGCTTTCAAGGTCAAGCGGACCGTCGTCCCCGCCTCGTCGCGTTCGGCATCTTCCAGGCTGTACTCCCCCGCGCCCGCCGAAACCCATCGTGTCGCCTTGTCTTCACCCGCACGTCGACTGATCACTTCGACTTCGTCGGCAATCATGAAGCTGGCGTAGAAGCCGACACCAAATTGCCCGATCAGATCCGGATTCGGCTGGCTGCCCTGGTCCGCCCGGTTCAGGAATTCCAGCGTGCCGGATCGCGCGATCGTTCCGAGATGTTTGACGAGATCTTCACGCGTCATGCCGATTCCATTGTCGGAGACCGTGAGGGTTCGCGTTATGCGATCGGCTTCGAGATCGATCGCGAGTTCGTGCTCCGTTTGCAATTCGGGATTCGAGAGCGCTTCGAAACGAACGCGATCGAGCGCGTCCGACGCATTCGAGATCAGCTCACGAAGAAAGATCTCTTTGTGGGTGTAAAGGGAGTGGATCATCAGGTCGAGTAGCTTCTGGGTCTCGGCCTGGAATGAATGAGTTTCCATCGGGCATGCTCCTTGGCGGGGGTCCACGATTCGAGCTGTCTGGAACAGCGCGAGCGGCGAATGTTGGGCAAGATGGAGACGGGATCAAGCCTGGGCCGCCTGGGTTTTTCGGATTGGCCGAGACCGCCTTTTCGGCGCCCCGCGGGCAATCGAATTCAAGTGATATATCTGGATATCCGAATA
>SMVA01228270.1_pt1 | contig 10042 bp, 11 predicted proteins | sample 2456451 | NCBI WGS metagenome assembly SMVA01 (sample SAMN11095933, study PRJNA526329) | marine sediment metagenome | biome: Marine sediment; feature: Surficial sediment; material: Deep marine sediment; isolation source: Hadal surficial sediment | place: Pacific Ocean | collected 2014-05 | depth...
AGCCGACTCGTCGAAAGTCGAAGAGATGACCTCGGCCTCAACCTGCGCGTGCATCTCCGTGACTTCTTCGGGGCGCTCGTCGATCAGTAGGACGATGAGATGCACGTTCGGAGCGTTGATCGTGATCGAGTTGGCCATTTGCCGCAGGATCGTCGTCTTTCCGGCTTTCGGAGGAGACACGATCAGCGCGCGCTGACCTTCACCGATCGGCGCGATGAGATCGACGACTCGCATGGCGAGTGAGCCACCTTCGCCGACGACCTCGAGGTTGAGTCGCTTTTCCGGATACATCGGCCGGAGATCGTCGAAGTCCCCGCGGGTCTTGGCCTCCTCCGGATCGAGGTCGTTGACCGAGTCGACCTTGAGGAGGGCCAGATACCGTTCCCCAGACTTCGGCGGCCGGACCTCGCCCTTGATCGTGTCTCCGGTGCGGAGGTTGAACCGTTTGATCTGTGACGGACTCACGTAAATGTCGTCTGGGCCGTAGACGTAGTTCCAGTCCTCGGACCTCAGAAATCCGTACCCTTCGGGCAGGAGCTCGAGAACACCCTCCGACGTCAGAATCTCTTCGGTCTCGAGCAGACGGTGCTCGATCTTGAAGATGAGATCCTGCTTGCGGAGGCTCGTGTACTGGCTGATGTTCAGTTCTTCAGCCAGGTCGTGCAGCTCTCCGATGTTCTTGGTCTTGAGCTCGGCGATGTCCACGGGGGGCCTACGAGAGAGAGGCTCGATCGAGCCGGTTCGACCATCCGGTCGCGGGAAAGCGATACGATGAAAGACCCGAGGGTCGTCAGGTGCGGAAGCGTTGCCGGCTGACACGCATTCCTTCGCTAGGGAACGGGCCGGCGCATTGGTGCTGCGGAATCAAGTGTTGCGATTGAGGCGAAATTAGTGACGGGTCGGAGGGCGGTCAAGCCTGACCCGAGCCTCTGGCTCCCCCTGCTCGACGAGTACAGACTCACGTCGCTTCCGCACGATACCGTATTGGAGGGGACGCTTCGGTCCGATCTCGATCCGTCGTCTCCGGAGGTGGTGGACGCGTTGGCACGATGGCCCGCTGCCGCCTACCTCCATGTCCGGGGCGGGACGACCGAGTTGGTTCTGGTGTACCAGATCAAGGATGAACTGAGGAAGTGGCCGGTCGCCAACGTCGCGCTTCTGGCCGCGACCGTCATCACGACCCTGGGTTCAGGCGCCTTGATGGTCGGATTCGACCCCTTCGGCACCCAAGTGTTCGATGTCGGGCAATCGGCGATTCCGTATCCGTCGCGCCTGGACCTGAGCGTTCTGTGGTTGGGTGCGTCTTTCGCGTTCCCTTTTCTCGGTGTCCTGATCGCTCACGAGATGGGGCACTACGTGGCCGCCCGGGTTCACCGGGTACGTGCGAGTCTTCCCTACTTCATTCCGTTCCCTCCCTACTTCTCGGTGGTCGGAACGTTGGGTGCCTTCATTCGCCTGCGAGGCCCGACGGTACGGCGCTCGATCATGTTCGACATCGGTGCTGCCGGTCCGCTCGCCTCGTTCATCGTCTCGGTGCCTCTGCTCGTGGTCGGCTTGCGCCTCTCCGAGACGGTCGCCGGTCCCGCGAGTCTCGCGACGCCCTTTCTGATCCGGTTTGCGGGTGAGCCGGTCTGGCTGGGCAATGGGGTTGTCACGCACGTCATCGCGTCGCTTGTCGGGCCGGGCCCGGTTGGCGAGTCGCTGATCTTGCTTCATCCCCTCGCCCTGGTGGGTTGGCTCGGACTGTTCGTGACGGGGCTGAATCTGTTGCCGCTGGGGCAGCTGGACGGCGGCCATATCCTGTACGCGCTCCACCCCACGCGACAGGTGTGGGCTGCGCGCGCATTCCTGTTGGCATTGCTTCCGCTCGGCCTCCTGTGGTGGGGATGGTGGGGTTGGGGCGCATTGGTGCTTGTGCTCCATCGAGGCCGGCTCGCACATCCTGGAGTCGTGCAACACGAACACGGTATCGGCAGAGCCCGGCGCGTCCTCGGATGGGCTCTGACCCTGATCTTTTTCGCCACGATGGTGCCGGTTCCCTTGAACCTGTAGATAGATGAAAGTGATAAGTGCGGATCTCCCGAAGAGTACGCATCACAACGGTTTGGGCTTGCGTCGAGTAGATGAATCTTGACTTTTCCGGCCTCGAAAGAAACATTCGCTTGCGGTGGTTTTTGCGAATTCTCGGCTCTGCCGTGGAGGAGTCCAGAGGGTGGCACGACATAATCGTGAGGGAGCCGGGGCGGACCAGCGCGGCTTCGAGTATCGGGTGAACTATCAGCCGGATTGGCTGAAGCTCGTGAAGGTTACCCGTCAGTTGGAATCCGGCAGGCAGTCGACGAAGACGCTGTTCCGGAATCCGGCCGTCGGCCCCGAGGCGGAGCCCGGAGATCGCATTCGCACCCGAATCGTGTCCGCCGACCAGACGCTCGACTTCGAATTGGCGCTCACGGATCCGCGATCCGCCGTAAAGCGGGTACGGATTGCGTACGAGGTCCCCGGAGAAAACGGGCGAACCGAAGAGGTTGAGTTCACGCTCGAGAGCGAGGACCTCCCCGCCGAATAGCGGCCCCTGCGACGCGTGACCCGTCCGCACGACGAGTCACGAATCCGGGGAGCACCTCTCCGAGTGTTCCATCCGCGTGTATTATCGTGCATGCATCCTTTTCAGTCCCCGGTCCAGGCTGTTGGACGCGCCGTGATACGGTCCGTAGCCGCGGTCGGGCGCGCAGGGTACCTGGGCCGGGACGCCGGGAAGGCGCTCCACAAGGTCGGACTCTGGGGTCCCCATCTGCTCGGACAGATGATGCGTATCGGGGTCGAGTCGGTTCCGATCGCGCTCTTCATCGCGACGTTCACTGGAGTGGTTCTGGCCCTGCAGGCCTCGTACACGTTCACCGGCGCGATACCGCTGTACTTCGTCGGGACGCTGGTTGGCAAGACGATGGTCCTCGAGTTGGGTCCCATGCTCACGGGCTTGGCCCTCTCCGGCCGGGTGGGCGCGACCATCGCGGCCGAGCTGGGCACCATGCGTGTGACCGAGCAGATCGACGCCCTCGAGACCCTCGCTTACGATCCTGTGGCCTATCTCATCGTTCCCCGTGTCCTCGCCGGCGCGATCATGTTTCCGGTGGTGGTCATTTTGGCGAACGTGGTCGGGGTGCTCGCCGGATGGGGAACGGCCATCGTACTCCTCGACATGTCGGCTCCGGAGTTTCTCAAGGGGCTTCGCCTCTTCTTCGATCCCTGGGACGTGCAGTTCTCCATGATCAAGTCCGTGACCTTCGGCGTGACCATCACGGGCGTGGGCTGCGCCTTCGGGTTCCACACCCGGGGTGGCGCGGAGGGTGTCGGTCGGGCGACGACACAGGCGGTGGTCGTGGGGAGCATGATCATTCTCGCGCTCGACGCGTTTCTGGCGGCTGTACTTCTGTGAGCATCGAGCTGATGAACGTCCACAAGGCGTTCGGCGAGAGGAAGGTTCTCCAAGGCTTTACGCTTTTGATTCCCGAGGGCCAGACGATCTCGATCATCGGCGCCTCGGGATCCGGGAAGTCGGTCGCGTTGAAGCACATTGTCGGCCTACTCCGTCCGGACAAGGGAGAGGTCTGGGTCGATGGTGACAACGTCGGGCGAGTCGATAGGGAGTCGCTCTACCGCATGCGCCGCAACGTGGGGTACGTCTTTCAGTTTGCAGCGTTGTTCGACTCGATGACGATTGCGCAGAACGTGGGCATGGGGCTGAAACGAATGGACGACTATTCCGACGAGCGGATCGCGGAGCGTGTGCGAGAGTGCCTGAGTCTGGTCGATCTCGAAGGATCTGGGGACCGGTTCCCCGCGGAGCTCTCGGGCGGCCAGCGTAAGCGGGTCGGACTCGCGCGTGCGATCGCCACCGAGCCGACGTACATCCTCTACGATGAGCCGACGACCGGACTCGATCCGGTGACGACGGCCGTCATCGACGCGCTCATCATTCGCATGTCCGACGAGCTCGGCGTGACCGGGGTCGTCGTCACGCACGACATGAAGAGCGCCTTCCGGATTTCGGACCGCGTGGCGATGCTGTACGATGGAATGATTCGTTTCGAGGGCACGCCCGACGAGGTTCAGGCTTGTGCCGATCCGATCGTGAAAGGCTTCATCGAGGGGAGGCCTGAGCTGATGGAATCTGCCTCGTGAACCGGGGTCGGGAGTTTCTTGTGGGCCTCGTCATACTCACGGCTCTGGCGCTCGCCGTCATCGGCACCCTGTGGCTCAAGGGTACGAACTTCGGCCGGCCTACACAGGTCGTGGAGGTTCTGCTCGAATCGGTAGCACAACTCTCGCGGGGCAATCCCGTCACCTACCGAGGCGTTCGAATCGGGCACGTCGCGCTGATCTCCGTGGAGCCCGGAGGTGCCAGCGTCCGGGTAACGCTCCTGCTGGATGCCGGCGTGCCCCTTCCCGCCGATGCCGGCGTGGTCCTGGGCTCCCGGTCGATGATGGGAGACTGGCAGGCGGAGATCGTGAGCCGAAGCATCTATCCTCGGTTCCCGTTTTACGACGTCCCCGAAGGACTTCCTTCAGAGCCCCGGGTGCTCGGGGGCTACGCCTTGCCCGAGTTCTCGCGACTGACGGCGTCGGCCGAGCAGATTTCGCAGAACCTCGCCGATCTCACGGATCGTCTGGAGTTGGCGTTCAATCAGGAAACCGCCGATAACCTGGCTCGTGCGATCACCAACATCGAAGCCATCACGCAGGAGGTGCGCACGCTCGTCCAGCAGCAGGCCGAGGTTGCCGGGAGCATTACGGAGAGTGCGGACAGCGCGCTCACGCAGGTGGAAATCGCTGCTCAGGCGGCGCGTCGCTCGTTCGAGCGTTTGGAGACCGTTCTGGGCGACGCTCAAATCGACACGATCCTCACGAACATCCGGCTCGCGTCGGTCGGAATGCGAGAGATCGCGCGCGACCTATCCGACCCGGAAGGCGGTCTGGGTGCGACCCTCGAGCGGGCCGATTCGGCGTTCACCCGCATCGACAGGATCGCCGCCCGCCTGGAGGCCGGAGAGGGGTCCATCGGACGACTCCTCAACGACCCCACGTTCGCGATTCGAGCCGAGGCCGTGCTCGAGCAGTTCCGCCTCCTTCTGCAGGACGTCCGCGAGAATCCGCGGCGCTACGTCAGGCTCTCGATCTTCTGATGGATTCACCCGACCCCACCGTGTCTCCTGGCGCCGGTGTCGAGACGTGCGCGGGCGGTGTCGTGGTTCGCTCAATCGACGGGGTCCCGCACGCCCTCGTCATTCGGGACCCGTACGGGAAGTGGGGCCTGCCCAAGGGACACGCCGAGGACGGGGAGACCCTCGGGCAGACGGCGCTCCGCGAGGTGATTGAGGAGACCGGCCTCGAGGATCTCGAGTTGGGGAGCGAGCTCGTGACCATCGATTGGCTCTTTCGGGCGCGAGGTCGGCAGATTCACAAGTTCACCACGTTCTACTTGATGTACTCCGAGCGAGGGAGGTTGACTCCGCAACGCGATGAGGGCATTACCGCGTGCGAGTGGGTTCCCCTGGCCACGGCAGATCGGCGGATCTCCTATGCAAACGCCCAGGAGGTGCTGAGAATCGTGCAGAGGATGCTGCTGGACTCGGACCCGCCCGCGGACCAGGGAATCATATGACCGAAGGCGCCCAGATCACCATGTGGAAGATCGTCCAGGCTACGGCGGTCATCGTCGTTCTCGCCTTCTTCCTCTTGGAGACTCTGTCGATTCTCAATCCCCCGTTTCTCTTCCTGATTTTGTGGGCGGTTCTCATCCCGTTTCGGGGCAAGGAAGGGCACGCCGCGCTCGTCACGATTTCGGCGATCCTGACTGGGCTTTGGATGCTGTCGGAGACCGGGACGCTCCTCGCGCCGTTCGTTCTCGCTCTGGTCTTGGCGTACATGTTGGACCCGCTCGTGGATTGGCTCGCGGCTCGCGGCATATCCCGCTCGCTGGCCGTGCTGGTGCTCATGGTGCCTGCGGTGGGGCTTCTTGCGGGCGTCTTTCTGATTCTGGTGCCGGCCGCTTTCAAGCAGCTGGGAGAACTGCTTCCGGCCACCGCACTGCTCTTCGAGCGCCTCGCCCTCTGGATCGAGCTCGGCCAGGAGCGGTTGATCGCCGTCGATGTGCCACTCATTGACGGAGCGGAGATCGTAGCCCAGCTGAGGGCCGTGGACTCCGCCGCCGTCGTCGAGTTCCTGCAGGAGCGGCAGGCCGCGCTCACCGCCTATGTGTGGGGCGGCGTGCTCGGGCTCGGACGCGGCATCGGCTCGATTTTCACGATTTTGGGCTACTTAGTGCTCACCCCGGTCCTGACGTTCTATCTGCTTCGCGACTGGGATGAGATCACCGCTCGCATCGTCAAACTCGTGCCGGAGCGCCGCCGCGATCCGTTCGTCTCGTTCTTCAGCGAGTGCGACGATCTCGTGTCCAGCTACCTGCGCGGTCAGGTGATGGTCGCGATTTCCATCGGCCTGATTACCGGGATGGGGCTAGGCCTCACTGGATTTCCCTACGCGGCGTCTCTCGGACTCATGGTGGGGGTCTTCTCACTCATCCCGTACCTTGGCCTCATCATCAGCCTGGTACCGGCGATCCTCATCGCTCTGGTCAATGGGAGTGTCGGCGCGTCCCTCCTCAAGGTGGTGGTCGTGTATGGGCTGGCTCAGGTTCTCGACGGGACGGTGATCACTCCGCGGATCGTGGGAGGGTCGGTCGGGATCCACCCGGTCTGGATCGTGCTCGCCCTGAGCCTCGGTGGGTTCTTCTTCGGTTTCGTGGGCCTACTGGTTGGGGTACCTGCCGCGGCGGTGACGAAGTTGCTCATCGTACGCGGCCTCGAACGCTATGAGGCGTCTGACTTCTATCGTGAGGCGGAAGCCCCGGCGCAGGGGTAGACCGAGGTTCTGCGGCGCCCGTTGCTCGGCCTCCACGACAGATTAGACTTCTGGTTTCTCTCAGTACTTCTCTTCTTGGCCCGATGGCTGACGATATCCGGGACATTACGATCATCGGTGGAGGACCCACCGGCCTCTTCGCCGCGTTCTACGCGGGCATGCGCGGGGCGTCGTGTCGCATCATCGATTCGCTGCCGGAATTGGGCGGGCAGCTGACGGCCCTCTATCCTGAAAAGTACATCTACGACGTGGGCGGTTTTCCCAGGGTCCTCGCGAAAGATCTAGTGAAAAGCCTCGTCGAGCAGGCCCTTCAGTTCGAGCCCGAGATCCTGCTCGACGAGCAGGTTCGCGATCTCGAATGGCGAGGCGACCACTTCGAGATGCACTGTGGCGGCGGTATGTACCGAACCCGGACCCTCGTCATCTCCGGGGGCAAGGGGGCGTTCGAGCCGATGCCGCTGAAGTGTCCTGGCTACGAGGAATTCATGCACGCCGGTGTGGAGTACTCCGTCCGAGATCCCGAGAGGTTCAGAGACAAGCGCGTGCTGGTCGTCGGTGGCGGCGACTCGGCACTCGACTTCGTGCTGATGCTGAAGGATAGAGCGGCCTCGATGACGCTCACGCATCGGCGCGATGGCTGGCGGGCACACGCGGCCACGGTCGCGCAGATGGAGGCCGCCGCCGAGGCAGGCGAGATCGACGTGAGGACCTTCCACGAAGTGCGAGAGATCCACGGGTCCGAGCGCGTGGAGCGGGTCACGATCTTCGACAACCGCACGGACGAGGACGTCACCTTCGAATGCGACGAAGTCATCTCATGCCTCGGCTTCAAGCCCGATCTCGGACCGATCAAGAACTGGGGCCTCGAGGTAGAGAAGAATCGGATCAAGGTCGACGCCCTGATGGCGACCAACGTCGCAGGGATCTTCGCGGCCGGAGACGTCATCGATTATGAGGGCAAGCTCGACCTCATCGCGACCGGATTTGCCGAGGCTGCGGTCGCTGTGAACAACGCGGTGCACTTCGTCGATCCGAGCGCGCGCGTGAACCCGGGTCACTCCACGAACATGAAGGTGTTCAAGCAAGAGTGATCCCGGCTGTCGTGGAACCTCCGCGGATTGGGTGATTGGAGGGCATGAGGCCCTCCTCATAAGGTTACGAGAGGAAGTTGAGAATGACCGAGAACGGTACGCCCCAACATGAGACCGTCGTCATAATCGGGTCCGGACCCGCCGGATGGACCGCGGCCATATACGCGGCACGTGCGGAAATGCACCCGTTCGTCATCGAGGGCTCGATCAGCCGAACGATGATTCCTGGCGGACAGCTCATGTTCACGACCGAGGTCGAGAACTACCCAGGCTTCGAAAAGGGGGTCGACGGACAGGCGTTGATGCTGGAGATGAAGGCTCAGGCCGTCCGCTTCGGTACGCGCGTCCTGACGGAGGACGTCGTCGAGATCGACCCGAGTCAGCACCCGTTTCGGCTCGTGACGGGTGACGGCTCGGAGGTCCTGGCGGATACCGTGATCCTGGCCACGGGGGCCAACGCGAGATGGCTCGACCTGCCGAACGAGCAACGGCTCGCCAAGTCCGGGGGTGGCGTCAGCGCGTGCGCCGTTTGTGACGGCGCGCTCCCGCACTTCCGCGATCAGGTGTTGGCCGTCGTGGGTGGCGGTGACACCGCGATGGAGGACGCGCTCTACCTGACCAAGTTTGCCAAGGAGGTCATCGTCGTTCATCGCCGCGACGAGCTGCGGGCGTCGAAGATCATGGCCGACCGGGCGCTCGAGAACGAGAAGATCACCTTCGCCTGGAACAGTGTCGTGACGGAAGTCTATGGCGACGACGTGATCACCGGGATCAGGCTGGAGGATACCGGTACCGGTGAGGAACGGGACGTCGAAGTGGCTGGCCTGTTCGTGGCGATCGGCCACACTCCCAACACAGGCTTCTTGACGGGCGTCGTGGATCTCAAGGACAACGGGTACATCGAGACGCCTATCGCGTGGCGGACGCAGACGTCCGTCCCCGGCATCTTCGCCGCCGGGGATGCGATGGACGACTACTACCGGCAGGCGGTTACGGCCGCGGGCACAGGGTGCATGGCGGCTCTGGAGGCGGAGCGTTGGCTGGCGCACGGGGGCGTAGAGGTGGAGTCACACGCAGACGAGGCGGTCGTTGGGAGTTGACTGCTCCGAGTTACTCAGTTGACTAGTCTGACCAGGTGCGACATTTTGGTGCATGGCCGCCGACTACGTGTACTCAACGTATGATGCCAAGGCTCGCTTTTCGGAGGTGATTCGCCATGTCCGGGAGGGACGGACGGTGATCGTCACCTACCAGGGCGATCCGGTGGCCGAGATCCGCCCGCTGGACCGGTCCGGTGGCACGAGTGCGCGCATGGAATGGCTTCGGAGCCGCGGTGTTCTCCTAGATGCGGAGCAGGCGGACCGCCGCCTGCTGCCAATCGCCACCCGTCCCGGCGCTCTCGAGCGCTTCTTGTCCGACAGGAACGGATGACCGTTGCCTACGTCGATACCTCGTGCCTGGTCGCGATTGCCTTCGGCGAAAACGGGGCTGAAGCGCTCGCCCGACGGATGGAAGGGTACGACCAGATCGTGTCCTCGAATCTGCTCGAGGCGGAGCTCCGGTCGGCGCTCGCCCGTGAAGAGGTCGATGACGATGGCGGTCTTCTCTCCGGAGTGAGTTGGATCTTTCCGGACCGACGCCTCACCTCTGAGTTCCAGCGGGTGCTCTCCTGCGGACGGTTGCGCGGCGCAGATCTGTGGCACGTGGCGACGGCACTCTACCTGGCCGAGTCACCGTGGGACATCCACTTCCTGACCGTTGACTCCGCCCAACGAGGTGTCGCGGCAGAGCTTGGATTTCTCACACCGATCTGATTGGAGGAGCGTCCATTGAGTCGCGACATCGAAGCTCGCGCACGTGGGTAAGAGACGCATCCCCCAGGTTCGGGCATCTAGCCCGCACACTCTGCGGGGGTCGATCGTCGTCGACGCGCTCGACCTGCATGGCCTGACCGTAGATCAGGCCGAGCGTCGCCTCGAGGCCTTCCTGGAGCGCGTCGCGGTGAGCGAGCCGGGCGGAGTCGTACGAAT
>SMVA01061076.1_pt1 | contig 10041 bp, 8 predicted proteins | sample 2456451 | NCBI WGS metagenome assembly SMVA01 (sample SAMN11095933, study PRJNA526329) | marine sediment metagenome | biome: Marine sediment; feature: Surficial sediment; material: Deep marine sediment; isolation source: Hadal surficial sediment | place: Pacific Ocean | collected 2014-05 | depth 0-1...
AGACCGATGTCGCGCGCCGTGCGCAGAACCGGGTTGCGGTTGGAGAAAAGCCGGTTCAAGACGTCAGTCGTCACGCCCATCTGCCAGGTGTCGAACCGCCGCCAGATCTGGTAGCGCTCAAGCACGTCAATAGCGCCGATATCGAGGCCGAGCCGGTGCGCATCGACAAGGGTTTCGGTCAGCGCGGCAACGTCGCGGAAGCCGAGATTGAGGCCCTGTCCGGCGATCGGATGGATCGCGTGCGCCGCATCGCCGAGAAGCGCGAAGCGCGGCCGCACGAAATCACGCGCCAAAATGAGACCAAGCCGATAGCCCTGCCGCGGCCCGTCCAGTTCGATAGCGCCGTAGCGATGTCCAAAGCGCCGTTCCAGTTCGCTCAGAAAGATAAAATCATCGCTCTTCAACAATCGCTGCGCATCATCGACCTGTTCGGTCCACACGATCGACGAACGGTTTTTTGTCAACGGCAGGATCGCAAATGGACCGGCCGGCAGAAAATGTTCGATCGCCACGCCCTCATGCGGCCGCTCGTGGCGCACATTGGCGACAATCGCCATCTGCGGATATTGCCATGTTGCCGTCTTGATGCCGGCAAGCGCCCTCAGCTGCGAGCGGACGCCATCGGCCGCGACCAGCAGGCGCGCATGGATCCTCCCCCCACTGCCGAGGGTGATTTCGACGCGCTCCGGCAAGACATCGAATTGTTCGACGCTGTCGGGCGCGATCATCTCCACGCCGGCAGCCCTTGCCACCCGAGTAAGCGCGCCGAGCAGAACGCCGTTCGGCACCATATGGGCAAAGGGCTCGCCCTCCTCAGCCGAGCCGCCAAAAGTCAGGAACACCGGCCGCACCGCGTCGCCGGTTTTGCTGTCGGTGACTTCCATGGTCAGGATCGGTTGTGCGTCATCGGCGACCGCCGTCCACACGCCCAGCGTCTCCAGCATGCGCCGCGCCGCCGCGGCGATCGCCGAGGCGCGCTGGTCGGCCGGAACCTTCCCCGACTTGGCGCCGATTGCCCGGATATCAACCACCGTGACCGAAAGGTCCGGCGCCGTTTTGCGCAAAGCCAGGGCGGCGGTAAGTCCGGCTGTGCCGCCGCCGGCAATAACGATGTCGCGATGGCGCGCTCTGCCTGTCATCTTGCCTGTCTCATCTGGTCCGGATCCGCAGCAATGCTCTTCCTTCACGGCACGCCTTGACTTGCATTCCGCCCACAGCGAATACGACGCCCGATCGGCTGTTTTTTTTCCATCCCGACATGGGCTCCCTGAAAGCGACTGCCATGACCGATGCCGTTGCCAACCTGTTGTCCATACTCGACCTGGAAACATTGGAACACAATCTTTTCCGCGGCCGCAGCCCGCAGGTCGGCTGGCAGCGCGTCTTCGGCGGCCAGGTGATCGGCCAGGCGCTGGTCGCCGCCTTGCGGACCGTCGAGCCCGACCGCTCCACCCATTCCCTGCACGGCTATTTCATGCGGCCGGGCGATCCGGCCGTACCGATCGTCTATGAAGTCGACCGGATTCGCGACGGCAAGAGCTTCGTCACCCGCCGGGTTGTCGCCATCCAGCACGGCCACGCCATCTTTTCCATGTCGGCCTCGTTTCATCGCACCGAGGAGGGGCTTGACCACCAAATGCCGATGCCCGACGTGCCGGGGCCGGACGAACTGATGTCGGAAAGCGAACTCAAGGCGATGGTCATGGCGAACGCGCCCGACAATGTAAAAGCCTACTGGCAGCGCGAAAGGCCGATCGAAGTGCGCCCGGTGACCCTGGAACATTATGTCAGCCGCGAGCCACTTGAACCGGTTCAGCATGTCTGGTTCCGCGCCACCGGCAAACTCCCCGATACGCCCGCGATCCACGATTGCGTGCTCGCCTATGCCTCCGACATGACCTTGCTCGACACCGCCCTGTTCGCCCATGGCCGGTCGATTTTCGACCGCGACCTGCAAGTGGCGAGCCTCGACCACGCCATGTGGTTTCATCGCCCGTTCCGCGCCGATCAGTGGCTGCTCTATGCCCAGGACAGCCCCAGCACTTATGGCTCACGCGGCTTTTGTCGCGGCGTCATCTATTGCCAGGACGGCCGCCTCGTCGCCTCCGCGACGCAGGAAGGACTGGTCCGGCTTCGGCGGAAATAGTTTTTGATGAATTCTTAGTCATTCCGGCCATGGTGATGAATTATTAGGCAATTCTAGATTCCCAAAAAATGAAATGGGCTCGTTTTCCAGAATTTTCTTATTATAAATCAATATTCTAGAGGTAATCGGCAATTCTGGCACGCAATTTGATTGGCTCCCATCGGGCGGTGGCGCGGATGCTGCCGTATCACACCGAAAACGCCGCAAGGCTAAGGAGCGAACCATCGAATGAAACTGATTATGGCGATCATAAAGCCATTCAAGCTCGACGAGGTGCGTGATGCGCTGACCGGGCTGGGGATCGAGGGCCTGACCGTGACGGAGGTCAAGGGCTACGGGCGGCAGAAGGGCCACACCGAAATCTATCGCGGCGCCGAATACGCCATCAATTTCGTGCCCAAGATCAAGATCGAGGTCGCCGTGGCCTCTGACATGGCCGACCGGGCCGTCGAGGCGATCATTTCGGCGGCGCGCACCGGCCAGATCGGCGATGGCAAGATCTTCCTCTACAGCATCGACAGTGCGGTCCGCATCCGGACCGGCGAGACAAATGCGGATGCGCTCTGAGCGGCAATCCGAAACAGGAGAACGAAAATGTACAACGTCAGGTCGCTCGCACGGGCCGTCCTCTTCCCGATGGGAATTCTGGGCCTCACCGTGCTCCCGGCGCACGCACAAGAAACACTCGATTCCGGCGATACGGCATGGATACTGACCGCCACGGCGCTGGTGCTTATGATGACGATACCGGGCCTTGCCCTGTTCTACGGCGGCATGGTGCGCAAGAAGAACGTCCTTACCACGGTGATGCAGGCCTTCGCGGTCACCTGCCTGATCACGGTTCTATGGATGATCGCCGGATACTCGCTGGCCTTCACCGACGGCGGCAGCGTCAACGCTTATGTCGGTGGCCTGTCCAAATTTTTCCTGGCCGGCATGGGTGCCGACGCCCTGACCGGCACGATCCCGGAAAGTGTGTTCTTCACCTTCCAGATGACTTTCGCCATTATCACGCCGGTGCTCATCGTCGGTGCATTCTCCGATCGAATGAAGTTTTCCGCGATGCTTTGGTTCATGGGCCTGTGGAGCCTGGTCGTCTATTCGCCGATCACCCATTGGGTCTGGGGCGGTGGCTTCCTGTCCGATGCTGGCGTGCTTGATTTCGCCGGCGGCACGGTGGTCCACATCAATGCTGGCGTCGCCGGTCTCGTCTGCGCTGTGGTTCTGGGCAAGCGAGCCGGTCTCGGCACCGAGAACATGGCCCCGCACAACCTGGTCTACAGCGTCATCGGCGCCTCGCTCCTGTGGGTCGGCTGGTTCGGTTTCAACGCCGGTTCGGCCCTGGCCGCCAACAGCTCCGCCGGCATGGCGATGGCCGTTACCCAGATCGCGACAGCCGCGGCGGCGCTCGCCTGGATGTTCGCCGAATGGACCATCAAGGGCAAACCGAGCATTCTCGGCATCATTACCGGCGCTATCGCCGGCTTGGTCGCCATCACACCGGCGTCGGGCTATGTCGATCCGACCGGCGCATTGGTCATCGGCCTCGCCGCCGGCCTCATCTGCCTGTGGGCCGTGGTCTGGCTCAAGCCGAAGCTGGGCTACGACGACTCGCTCGATGTCTTCGGTGTCCACGGCATTGGCGGCATCGTCGGCGCCCTGCTGACCGGCGTCTTCGCCAGAGAAGCGATCGGCGGCACCGGCGGTCTGCTGGAAGGCAATATCGGCCAGGTCTTCACCCAGGCCTACGGCATCGCCGCAACGATCATATGGAGCGGCATTGCCTCCTTCATCATCCTCAAGGTGATCGACGCCACCATTGGCCTGCGTGTATCCCGAGAAGCCGAGGTCGAAGGCCTCGACATCAACCTCCACGGCGAGGTGGTTCAGTAGGCTCGTTTCCTCCAACCGAACCAGGCCCGGGCCCGATCAACAACCGATCGGGCCCGGGTTTTTTCTTCCCCCGCTCAAATGGCTGCGCCCCGCTCTGATGTGTCGGGATTTGGTGCGCCTTGCCTTGGTGCGCCTTCCCTTGCTACGGCAGCCCTCAGGACGGCGATTTTCCGCCCTGAACGGGGGCGTGGTTAATGCGCTCTTAACCCTGCACGCCTAGGCTCGCATTGCCGGTGAATCGGCTGTGTCGATGCGGCCTCACCGCCGGCAACAAAGGATTTGTCAAAAGCCTGCCATTAGCCCCCACAGACCCCAACAGACCTATGTCCATGAGCTTCGGCCCGTCCACCGACTATTTTTCTCCCTTCCTCTCCCTACGGCATGTCTTTCGGCGGTATGGCCTTGCCGGTACCGGCGCGGCGGTGTTCCTTGCTTCCGCTGCCCTGATTGCCAGCCTGATGACCTGGCGCGTTGACGATCCGAGCCTGAGCTTTGCCACCAACGCCCCGGCCCGCAACATTCTCGGTTTGCCCGGCGCAATGATCGCCGACCTTGTCATGCAGTCTCTCGGCCTGGCCGCGATCGCTCTCGTGCTCACAGCCCTTGTTATGGGCTGGTCGCTGCTGCGCTTGCGCCCGTTGCACCACCCGATTAGCCAGATCGCGGCCGGGTTCTTCGGCATTTTGCTGGCAAGCTTTGCCCTGGCCTGCCTGCCTGTGTTTGGCAGCTGGCCGTTGCCAGTCGGTCTTGGCGGCGTCATCGGCGATATCCTTCTTGGCCTTCCCGAAGCAATCGCCGGCGATCCGCTGTCGGCCGGCATCCGGGTCGCCCTGACCATCATCGCCGGCGGTTCAGCGCTTGGCCTGCTGGTGTCGGCCTGCGCCGGCGCCCCAGGGGCCCGGCACGAGCCGGGATTTAAACGCCCTCATCCGGCCAGGGACGAAGCCGGTGCCGGGTTTGACGACGAATCCCGCTTGCCCGTCCTTGCCGGCATTGTCGCCCACTGGTATCTGGCCTTGCGCAACCTTCCCGCCCGATTGATTTCGCGATCCTTCTGGCGCCGGACCTTGCGCCGCCCGGCCGATGATTGGCCGCCGGCGACGGACGGACGCCAGGAGCCGGTCTTTTTTGACGGCAACGACGCTGACCGGGCATCGCAAGATTTCCGACCGGGCGGCATTGCCGGCCCGGCTTGCCGCGTCTCCGCCCCGGCCGCAAGGCCGAAACAGGGCAAGCGCGCCCGCCGCGAATCGCAACCCTCGCTGCTTGATTCGCCAGGCTACGAGCTGCCGCCCCTGCATCTGTTGAGCGAACCGAAATCCCGCGCCCGTGGCCACCTCCTCAACCCGGCGGCACTGGAACAGAACGCCCGCATTCTGGAGGGCGTGCTGGAGGATTTTGGCGTCCGCGGCGAAATCATCAATGTCCGCCCAGGGCCCGTCGTGACCCTTTACGAACTGGAACCGGCCCCCGGCATCAAGTCATCCCGGGTCATTGGCCTGGCCGACGATATCGCCCGCTCCATGAGCGCCATCGCCGCCCGTGTCGCCGTCATTCCCGGCCGCAATGTCATTGGCATCGAATTGCCCAATGCCGGTCGCGAGATCGTCTATCTGCGTGAACTGCTCGCCTCTTCCGATTTTGAGAAATCGCGCGCCAAGCTGGCGCTTGCCCTCGGCAAGACGATTGGCGGAGAACCGGTTATCGTCGATCTGGCGAAAATGCCGCATCTTCTCGTCGCCGGCACCACCGGTTCGGGCAAGTCGGTCTCCATCAACACCATGATCCTGTCGATCGTCTACCGGCTGACGCCCGAGCAGTGCCGGTTGATCATGATCGACCCGAAGATGCTTGAATTGTCGGTCTATGACGGCATCCCGCATCTTCTGACACCCGTCGTCACCGATCCGAAGAAGGCGGTCGTGGCGCTCAAATGGACCGTGCGGGAAATGGAAGACCGCTACAAGCAGATGTCGAAGCTCGGCGTGCGCAATATCGACGGTTTCAACCAGCGCATCGCCACGGCGAAGAAGAAAGGCGAGGCAATCACCCGCACGGTGCAGACCGGGTTCGATCATGAGAGCGGCGAAGCGATTTTCGAGACCGAGGAACTCGATCTGCAGCCGATGCCGTTCATCGTCGTCATCATTGACGAAATGGCCGATCTGATGATGGTCGCCGGCAAGGACATTGAAGGCACCGTCCAGCGCCTGGCGCAGATGGCGCGCGCCGCTGGAATCCATGTCGTGATGGCCACCCAGCGGCCCTCGGTCGATGTCATCACCGGCACGATCAAGGCCAATTTCCCGACCCGCCTGTCGTTCCAGGTCACATCCAAGATCGACAGTCGCACGATTTTGGGCGAGCAGGGCGCCGAGCAGCTTCTCGGTCAGGGCGACATGCTTTACATGGTCGGCGGTGGCCGCATCCAGCGCGTCCACGGCCCATACGTCTCCGACGAGGAGGTCGAGGAAGTCGTCGCCCACCTCAAAGAACAGGGCCTGCCGGAATATCTGGAATCGATCACCGACGAAATCGAAGAGCCGGGCGCCGGCTTTGACCCGCTCACCGGCGCCTCCGGCGAAACCAGCGACCTCTACGACCGTGCCGTCGCCATCGTCCTGCACGACCGCAAGGTGTCCACCAGTTATATCCAGCGACGCCTGTCGATCGGCTACAACCGGGCTGCCTCCATCGTCGAACGCATGGAACAGGAAGGCGTGATTGGTCCGGCCAACCATGCCGGCAAACGCGAAATCCTGGTCGGCGAGAACGGCGGTGTCGCCGCCTGACGCCCGTTGGGCCGGCCCTTGTTTTGTCGCAATAAATGGCTAGCTGAAATACGGGCGCCAAGAGGCAGACTTTTGAAAAGGGCTCTAGAGGCCATGACATTCACTTCCCTGGTTCCGATCGCCGTACTCGCTGCCGTGCTCGCCACCACCATGAACACTACCCAAACCCTCGCCCGCACGCCGCAGGAGACCGCCGCGCTCAATGCGGTCGCCGCAAAACTTGGCGCTGTGCGGACGATGAACGGCGAATTCGTCCAGTTCGGGCCCACCGGCGAACGCAGCGAAGGCAAGTTCTTTCTGGCACGACCGGGCAAGGTGCTGTTCCAATACAATCCGCCGACGACGATCAGCGTCGTTGCCGACGGAAAATCCGTCCTTATCCACGACAAGCGCCTGCAGACCTATGATATCTGGCCGCTATCGAAGACGCCGCTCAAATTCCTGCTCGATTCAACCCTCGACCTGGCATCCTCCGAGCGGGTGGAATCGGTCACCGTCGAGCCCGATCTGATCCGCGTCGTCATCGTTGACGATTCCAAGTTCGGTGGCGGCAGGCTGACGCTTTTCTTCGATGCGGCGACCAATGAACTGCGCCAATGGACGGTGACCGACGAGCAGGGTCTTGATACGACCGTGGCAATCTACAATGTCGAAGTCGGCAACGAATTGTCGCAGAAAATATTCCGCATCGATTATACTGCCGCCACCAATGCGCGGCGCGACAACAGCGACCGCTGACAACAGCCTTCGGTTCGGCAGGCCCGTCCCACCGCCATCCCGTTGCCTTGCCATTGCCGATCCGGCGTATCTGTGGAATCTTTTGCCGGCAGCCTTTCGCCAACGCACCGGGTTTGCCAGTTTGCGTCATGGCTTTTTCCATCACCACCTGGAACATCAACTCCGTCCGGCTGCGAATCGCTATGGTCCAGCGCTTCCTTGAGCACGCCGCGCCGGACGTCCTGTGCCTTCAGGAAACCAAATGTCCCAATGACAAATTTCCGGTCCGCGCCTTTGAGGAGGCCGGCTACCGGCATGTCGAGATCCACGGCCAGAAGGGCTATAATGGCGTCGCCATCGTTTCCCGGCACCGGCTATCGGATGTCGATCGCCACCAGTTTTGCGGCCGCGACGACGCCCGCCACATCGCCGTTTGCGTCCATACCGGCAAGCGCCGGATCCGGGTGCATAATTTTTATGTTCCCGCCGGCGGCGACGAGCCGGACCCGCAAAAGAACTGGAAATTCGCCCACAAGCTCGAATTCCTCGACGAAATGGAGGCCTGGATGGGCGAAATCGCCGTGCCGTCCACCCTGCTTGTCGGCGACCTCAACATCGCCCCGCTGGAGAGCGATGTCTGGTCGCACCGCCAGCTCCTGAAAGTGGTCAGCCACACGCCTGTCGAAACGCAGCGGATCGAAGCAATCCGCGCCGCCGGCGGCTGGGCCGATGTCATGCGGGCCATCGTTCCGCCGCAAGACAAGCTTTTCACCTGGTGGAGCTACCGCTCGCCCAATTGGGAGGTATCCGACCGGGGCCGCCGCCTCGATCACGTCTGGGCTTCACCCGATCTTGCCGAAAAGACGAGTTCCATGGAGGTCCTCAAAGAGACCCGCGGTTGGGAAAAGCCGTCAGATCATGTCCCGGTGACGGTCACCTTCAGCTAATACCGGGGCGGTCGATCTAAACCCGGATCGCGCCGATGCGCCGGGCGATCCGGTTATAATCTGCCGCCGATTGTACAACGCGTCCGGCAATTCGGGCGCGGATTGCCGCCGCCATGTCCGGATATTCATCGAGAAACCGGCGAAATACGGCGCGCCGGATCTGCAAGACCTGCGCGGCTTCGGCAACACGGACCGTCTCCATGGCTCTGGCCTGAACGATAAGCGCCCGCTCGCCGATCAGGGTGCCTGGCCCGAGCGATCGGCTTTCTTCGCCGCGCGAAGCGGTCACCAGGCCCTTTGTGATGACATAGGCGGAATGCAGCGGCTGTCCCGCTTCATGCAAGACCATGCCCGCCGGCAATGAGTGCCCCTCGGCGGAAAAGGCCAGCAGCCGAAGATGCTCTTCGTCAAAACCGGCAAAGAACGGCACCGTGCCGAGCAGGGCAATATCGGCGTCAAGGCTCATTTCCGCACCCTTCGCCGAATTGGAGGCCGGATCGGGACCCAGATCGAGGTTTGATTACTGGACAAGCTTGTAGCCACCCGATTCCGTAACCAGCAATTCGGCATTGGACGGATCGCGTTCGATTTTCTGGCGCAGGCGGTAGATATGGGTTTCCAGCGTATGCGTCGTCACGCCGGAATTATAGCCCCAGACCTCCGATAGCAGCACGTCGCGGGTGACGGTGCGCTCGCCGGCCCGATAGAGGTATTTCAGAATGGAAGTTTCCTTTTCCGTCAGCCGGATTTTGCCGCCATTTTCCTCAACCAGTATTTTCGACGCCGGCTTGAAGGTGAACCGGCCGATCGAAAACGTCGCGTCCTCGCTTTGCTCATGCTGGCGCAGATGCGCCCGGATCCGCGCCAAAAGCACGGCAAAGCGAAACGGCTTGGCGACATAATCATTGGCGCCGGCCTCAAGGCCTAAAATGGTATCGGAATCCGTATCCTGGCCGGTCAGCATGATGATCGGCGCCTTGACCCCGGCTTTGCGCAGGAGCTTTACCGCTTCGCGGCCGTCCATGTCGGGCAGCCCGACATCCATGATGACCAGATCGACATGGCCGTTCTTGGCATGTTTGATGCCCTTGGTCGCCGTGTCTTCGTGGGCAATTTCGAATTCTTCGTAGAGCGACAATTGCTCGATCAGGGCTTCGGCCAGATCAGCGTCATCATCTACAATCAGGATTTTTCGCGATGTCATCACTCACTCCGGTCTTGAAACTCACCGCCATCCAGGCGATGTCGCGATTGCCAGGCCAGTTCGGCCGGAACGCAGGGGCAGTGCATGTACGCAAAACTGTTCACATCTGCGACAAAGATAAAACCCGCAGCGCAAAATACCAGTCCACCGTCGCGTATTATTGTTTTGCCGCTTCCCGCTCGCGGTCATATCGCCCGGTTGCGAATTGGCACAATGGAAATGCCTTGCGCGCTGGGGCGGTCCGGCGCGGTCATCATAAAGCGCGAAGGCGATGGCGGAACCCCGGTTGGACGCATGCAGCTTCTGAAGCTGTGGGTCCGCCGCGATCGCCTGCCCGGGCCC
>SMVA01456350.1_pt1 | contig 10036 bp, 6 predicted proteins | sample 2456451 | NCBI WGS metagenome assembly SMVA01 (sample SAMN11095933, study PRJNA526329) | marine sediment metagenome | biome: Marine sediment; feature: Surficial sediment; material: Deep marine sediment; isolation source: Hadal surficial sediment | place: Pacific Ocean | collected 2014-05 | depth 0-1...
AAGTACCTGCGCGGTCGCGGGCATCCATTGAAGCCTGTCATCATGATCGGCGACGCCGGCTTGTCTGAATCGCTGCTGGCGGAATTCAGCTCAGCCATTGAACATCATGAACTGATCAAGGTGCGAGTCCGCACCGGCGATCGTACGATCCGTGACGCCATCATCGGCGAACTCTGCAAATCCGCATCGGCCCAGCTGATAACCCGGGTTGGCAACGTCGCCCTGCTGTACCGGCGCAATCATGAGAACCCGCGGATTACCCTGGCCGGATGATCCTCGGTGAGCCAATGCGACCCACGGTTACTCGTACCTGATCTCGATGACTTCGTAGAGTTTGTCGCCACCCGGCGCCGAAAAACTGACTTCGTCGCCCTCGTTCTTGCCGATCATCGCCCTTGCGATCGGGGACGCGAAAGAAATCAGCCCGTCACTGATATCTGCCTCGTCTTCGCCGACGATTTTGTAGGTCGACTGCCGGTCCGAGTGCACATCCAGCAAATCAACCGTCGAACCGAATACGATCCTGCCCTTGGCATCAATGGCCGTGACATCGATTATCTGGAGATTGGACAGTTTGCCTTCAATTTCCTTGATACGTCCTTCAATGAAACCCTGTTGCTCCTTCGCCGCGTGGTATTCCGCGTTCTCCTTCAAATCTCCGTGCGCACGCGCTTCCGCGATGGCCTCAATGACTCTCGGGCGATCGCCGGACTTCAGTTTCTGCAATTCTTCGCGCAACATCTCTGCGCCGCGAATGGTCATGGGCACTTTGTTCATGCAGCCAGCTCTTTATGAAGATCCTGCAGCCTGTTCACATCGCATTCGTCCAGGTGTTGCAATGCCGTACAGGTTGCCACAGCAGCGCTGAGCGTTGTGTAGTACGTGACGTTTCGACGGACTGCCTCCGCCCTGATCGACAACGATTCCTGAATGGCCTGTTTGCCTTCGGTCGTATTGACAATCAGGGAAAATTCCCCGTTCTTGATCATATCAACGATATGCGGCCTGCCCTCTCTCACTTTGTTTATTCTGCGGCATTTTACGCCTGCCTTGTTGAGATGTTCCGCGGTCCCGTGTGTACCCACAATCTCGAATCCGTATCCGACCAGAATATTCGCCAGTTCGACAGCGCCAGCTTTGTCCCGGTCGCGGATGCTCAACAAGGCGACGCCCTCGGTAGGCAATACCACGCCTGACGCCAGCTGCGCTTTGGCGTAGGCCTCGCCAAAAGATCTCCCGATGCCCATCACCTCGCCGGTTGACTTCATTTCGGGGCCCAGGATCGGATCCGCACCCACAAACTTGTTGAATGGGAATACTGCTTCCTTGACCGAGTAATAATCGGGGACAGTCTGCTTCAGCATGCCCATTTCTTCCAGGGTCTGGCCGACCATGACGCGCGCCGCCACCTTGGCCAGTGGGACACCAATGGCTTTGGAGACAAACGGGACCGTCCGTGATGCTCGCGGGTTCACCTCCAACAAGTACACGACGTCATTTTGAATGGCGAATTGCGTATTCATCAAGCCGATGACCTTCAGCCCCTTGGCAAGCTTGATCACCTGTTCAATCAGTAGCTCCTGTATCTCGGGTCCGAGGCTGAACGGTGGCAGCGAACAGCCTGAATCGCCGGAATGCACGCCAGCCTGCTCGATATGTTCCATTATCCCGCCGATGTACACGTTCTCGCCATCGCATATCGCATCAACATCCACCTCAATGGCAAGGTCCAGGAAACGATCGAGTAGTACCGGGCTGTCGTTCGATACACCGATTGCAGCTTCCATATACGCGGCAAGATCGTCTTCCGTGTGCACGACTTCCATTGCGCGGCCGCCCAGCACGTACGAAGGGCGCACAATCAGTGGGAATCCGACATCGGAGCTCATCGCTATGGCTTGCTCCAGGTTGCGCGCGGTGCGATTTGGCGGCTGCCTGAGCCCCAGATCCTCAACCAGCTTTTGAAAGCGTTCACGATCCTCGGCCAGGTCAATGGAGTCCGGGGAGGTACCTATGATCACAGCCCCCGCAGCTTCGAGGTCACGAGCAAGCTTCAACGGCGTTTGTCCGCCGAACTGGACGATGACGCCGTGGGGTTTTTCAAGCTCGATTATTTCCATGACATCTTCGAATGTCAGTGACTCAAAATAGAGCCTGTCGGATATATCGTAATCAGTTGATACGGTTTCGGGGTTGCAGTTGACCATGATGGTTTCGTAACCGGCCTCGCGAAGGGCCAAGGCAGCATGAACGCAGCAGTAGTCAAACTCGATGCCCTGGCCGATACGATTCGGTCCGCCCCCGAGAATCATGATTTTCTTGTTGTCGGTCGGCTGCGACTCGCATTCTTCCTCGTAAGTCGAGTACAGGTATGCCGTGGTCGTTGCGAACTCCGCCGCACAGCTATCCACTCGTTTGTAGACCGGCCGGATGCCTGCCGTTATACGCAGGCGGCGAATGACGCTCTCTTCCTGCCGTAGCAGTTTCGCGATTCGAGCATCGCAGAATCCCTTGCGTTTCAGTTGCCGCAGGCGAACGGGATCCAGCGCATCCATGCCGCCTTTCTTGACCGCCTGTTCCTCCGCGACCAGGTCTGCGATCTGGTTCACGAACCAGGGGTCTATGCCCGTCAGTTTTGCGACGCCCTCCACCGGGAAATCATGCCTGAGCGCATCGGCCACATACAAAATTCGTTCCGCGCCGGGCAATCGCAACTCATTTCGCAAGCGGTCCCTTGCTTCGCCCTTGAGCGGCCGGCTACTAATACGCTCGTCGAGACCCGTAACACCGGTCTCGAGCCCGCGCAGTGCTTTTTGCAACGATTCCTGAAAATTTCTGCCGATCGCCATCACTTCGCCGACAGATTTCATTTGCGTGGTAAGACGATCGCTCGCCCCCGGAAACTTTTCGAACGTAAAACGCGGAATCTTCGTGACCACGTAGTCGATGCTGGGTTCAAACGATGCCGGCGTAGCGCCGCCGGTAATGTCGTTCTTCAGTTCATCGAGGGTGTAGCCAACCGCGAGTTTCGCCGCGATTTTTGCGATAGGAAATCCAGTGGCCTTCGACGCGAGAGCAGATGATCGCGACACACGGGGATTCATCTCGATAACCAGCAGGCGGCCATCTTGCGGGTCTATTGCGAATTGCACGTTTGACCCGCCTGTCTCCACCCCGATCTTGCGCAAGATATTGATCGAGGCATTCCTCATGCGCTGATATTCCTTATCCGTCAGCGTCTGCGCGGGGGCCACGGTGATGGAGTCGCCTGTATGCACGCCCATCGCATCGACATTTTCGATCGTGCAGACGATGATGCAGTTGTCATTCTTGTCCCGCACCACCTCCATTTCGAATTCTTTCCAACCGATGACCGACTCTTCGAGCAACACCTCCGTGGTCGGCGACATTTCCAGGCCGTGACTGACGATTTGCGTGAATTCTTTCTCGTTGTAGGCGATTCCGCCACCCGTGCCGCCGAGTGTAAATGACGGCCGGATCACGGTTGGAAAACCGATGGTCAATTGCTTGTCGCGCGCCTCCTCCAGCGAATGAGCAATTTCCGCTCTTGGTACCTCGAGACCGATATCGGTCATGGCCCGGCGAAACAGTTCACGGTCCTCTGCCATCTCTATGGCTTCACTCGATGCCGCGATCATTTCCACGCCGTACCGTTCGAGCACGCCTTCCCGAACGAGGTCCAGGGCACAATTCAGCCCGGTTTGCCCGCCCATTGTCGGTAGCAACGCATCGGGTCTTTCCTTCTCTATGACCTGTTCCAACGCGGCCCAGTGCACCGGCTCGATATAGATGGCATCCGCCATTTCCGGATCGGTCATGATGGTTGCCGGGTTCGAATTGACCAGGATGACCCGATAGCCTTCGTCCATCAGCGCCTTGCAGGCCTGGGCCCCCGAATAGTCGAACTCACAGGCCTGACCGATCACGATCGGGCCGGCGCCGATGATCAGGATGGACTCGATGTCTGTACGTTTGGGCATGTACTCTCAGATACTCGATTTTAGGTAATAATTTACTTTATATAAACGAAATAACTATTTGTTTTAAATAATTTATCAGACTGCGATCGTGGTCTTACGCGAACTGCGTTTGAATGTATCCATCGCATGGATGAAGCGGTCGAATAACGGCAACAATTCATGGGGTCCGGGGCTCGCCTCCGGATGTCCCTGAAAGCTGAAGGCCGCGCGGTCGACCAGCGAAATACCCTGTAATGAGCCATCAAACAATGATTTGTGCGTTATCTCGACATTCTCGGGCAGTGAGTCGATGTCCACTGCAAATCCATGATTCTGGCTACTGATCATCACCTGCCCATTTTGCACATTCAAAACCGGATGATTCGCGCCGTGATGACCGAACTTCATTTTTACGGTCTTCGCGCCGACCGCCAGCGCGAGTAACTGATGTCCGAGGCAGATGCCGAATAGCGGCACCCTAGTATCGAGAATTTGCCGTATCGCGGCAATCGCATAGTCGCAGGGCTCGGGGTCTCCGGGTCCGTTGGACAGGAAAATCCCGTCAGGTCCGTGCGCGAGAGCTTCGGCCGCGGGGGTGGTCGCGGGCACGACCGTGATGCGGCATTCGAGGTCGGACAAGATTCGCAGAATGTTGCGTTTTATGCCGAAGTCGTAGGCGACCACATGATATGGCGCAACCCTGCGACCCATAATGCGCGCATGCCTGTCAAAATCGGTGCCATAGCACCACTGATACGTCTGGTCTGTAGTGACGAACCTGGCCAGATCCATACCGGCAATGCCCGGGAACCTGTTCGCATGCTGGACCGCGACGGCCGGGTCAACATCGCCGGTCATGATACAGCCGGACTGGGCGCCTTTCTCGCGCAGCAGTCGGGTCAGCTTGCGCGTATCGATGTCCGCAATTGCGACGATCTTACCTGCGCGCAGAAAATCAGAAAATCCGCGCTCCGAGCGCCAGTTGCTGGCGATAGAAGAACTGTTGCGGACAACGAGCCCTGACGCATGCACCTGTGACGACTCCATATCGTCGCTGTTGGCACCGGTATTACCTATATGGCTACATGTCAGGGTAACGATCTGCCGGCAATAGGACGGGTCGGTGAGAATTTCCTGATACCCGGTCATCGCCGTATTGAAAACGACCTCGCCGATGGTTTTTCCATCGGCGCCGACAGATATACCGCGGAAAATTGTCCCGTCCTGTAGCGCCAGTACTGCAGGCGTAGTCAACAGATATCCTTCTTCAACCGGTACTTTAGATGCACAAAAGCGGAAGGACATTGCCTTCCGCTTATGAATTCGCCCGCCAAGCGACGACCCGTGCCAGTTTACTCAAGCCGGGCCGTGTACGCCAGACTTTCGCTCAACCTTGTTGGACCACTAACTTATTCGGTCGAAGAATCGTTTGACTGTGTCCAGCCAACCGCCGGCCCGCGGACAGTGCTTGTCGCCACCGGCACTGACGGATTCGTCGAACCGCTCCAGCAATGCCTTCTGTTCTGCTGTCAAATTGATTGGCGTTTCGATGACGACTTTGGCGAACAGATCGCCGACTCTTGGGTCACGAACCGTGATTACGCCTTTTCCACGCAGCCGGAAGGTCCTCTCGGACTGGGTTGCCAGCGGAACTTTGAGAGATACGACACCATCCAGTGTGGGCAATTCGACCTCGCCGCCGAGCGTGGCCGTCGCATAGCTTATCGGGACTTCGCATGACAGGTCTGCGCCGTCGCGGCGAAAGATCTTGTGGGGCCTGACGTCAATCTCCACGTACAGATCACCTGGCGGCCCGCTGTTTCTGCCAGCCTCACCCTCGCCTGTCAGGCGAATTCGATCGCCGGTGTCAACGCCGGCAGGCACTTTCACTGTCAGCTTCTTGATTTTCGCCCTGCGGCCGCGGCCATTGCACTTGTGGCATGGATTGGCGATCACGGTGCCGGCACCCTTGCAGGCAGGGCAAGTCTGCTGAATCGAGAAGAATCCCTGCTGCATGCGAACCTGGCCGACGCCGCCGCAAGTTGAACACGATTCCGGCTTTGACCCGGCCTCTGCGCCGCTGCCAACGCATCTGTCGCAGGCAACCTGAGTAGGCACTTCAATCGTTGCCGTATCGCCGGCAATCGCCTGCTCGAGATCCAGCTTCAATTCGTAACCGAGGTCGGCGCCACGAAATACCTGGCTGCGCCCGCGGCGGCCACCGCCGAATATATCGCCGAACACGTCGCCGAAAATATCGCCAAAGCCCTCGGAGCTGAAGCCGCCACCGGGAGCACCGCGACGCAGGCCGTCGTGCCCGTATTTGTCGTACGCGGCACGCTTGTCCCCGTCCTTCAGGACTTCATACGCCGCTTTCGCTTCCTTGAATTTTTCCTCGGCGGCAGCATCATCCGTGTTTCGGTCGGGGTGATGCTTCATGGCAAGGCGCCGATACGATTTCTTGATCTCGTCTCCCGACGCACCCTTGGTCACGCCGAGAATTTCGTAGTAGTCGCGCTTTGCCATATTGAGCTTTGTACTAAAATCCGGGCGCCATTACCGGCGCCCGGTTAACATTACGGAATAGTGGAAAGCGGAAATTAACCCGACTTCGATTCGTCGTCGCTGTCGACTTCCTCGAATTCTGCGTCGACGACATCGTCTGTCTCCTTATCGCTACCCTCGGTTGCGTCGCCACCTGCAGCCGCTTCCTCGGCGTATAATTTTTGCGCAACGGCGGCAGAGGCCTCGGCCAATGCAGCAGTCTTTGTTTCGATAGTTTCCTTGTCACCGTCATCGATGACGGCTTTCAAGTCCGAAACCGCAGATTCCACGGCGTGTCGCTCTTCGCTGCTGACCTTGTCGCCGGCTTCATGCAGTGTCTTTTCCGCCGCGTGAATCAATCCGTCCGCCTGGTTACGGGCATCTACCCGCTCACGGAACTTTTTATCTTCCTCGGCATGGCTGGCCGCATCCGCAACCATATTTTCGATTTCATCGTCGCCAAGACCGCTGGATGCCTTGATAACAATGGTCTGGCTCTTGCCTGTCGCCTTGTCTTTTGCAGAAACGTTGAGAATGCCATTCGCGTCGATATCGAATTGGACTTCAATCTGCGGTAAACCGCGTGGCGCAGGCGGTATGTCGGCCAGGTCGAAACGGCCAAGAGAAATATTGTCCTGGGCTCGTTGACGCTCACCCTGCAGAACGTGAATAGTCACGGCGGTCTGATTGTCGTCCGCCGTGGAAAAAACCTGCGTCTCATTGGCCGGTATGGTGGTATTTTTCGCGATCAGATCCGTCATTACGCCGCCGAGGGTCTCAATGCCGAGCGACAACGGAGTCACGTCCAGAAGCAACACATCCTTGACGTCGCCCGACAGCACGCCGCCCTGGATTGCCGCGCCCATCGCGACAGCCTCGTCAGGATTCACATCGCGTCGCGGCTCCTTGCCGAAGAAATTCTGCACCTCCTCCTGAACCTTGGGCATGCGGGTCTGGCCGCCAACGAGGATGACATCATCGATTTCATTGACTTTGAGGCCTGCGTCCTTCAATGCGGTCTTGCAGGGGCCAATCGTCTTTGCGACCAGTTCTTCAACCAGTGACTCGAGTTTGGCGCGAGTCATCTTGATATGCAGATGCTTGGGTCCACTGGCATCGGCCGTTATATAAGGCAGGTTCACGTCGGAATGCTGCTGGGTCGACAATTCAATTTTCGCTTTCTCCCCCGCTTCTTTCAGCCGCTGCATGGCCAGCGGATCCTGCGTGATGTCGACACCGGTCTCGCGTTCGAATTCCGCGGCGAGGTATTCGATCACCCGCATGTCGAAATCCTCACCGCCGAGGAAGGTATCGCCGTTCGTCGCCAGGACCTCGAACTGGTGCTCACCGTCAACTTCGGCAATTTCGATGATCGATACGTCAAACGTGCCGCCGCCAAGATCGTAGACCGCGATCTTTGCGTCGCCACGCTTCTTGTCCATGCCATAGGCCAGCGCAGCGGCCGTGGGCTCGTTGATGATCCGCCTGACCTCCAGCCCGGCAATCTTGCCCGCGTCCTTGGTGGCCTGACGTTGCGAATCATTGAAATAGGCCGGCACGGTGACGACCGCTTCAGTCACCGGTTCACCGAGATAGTCCTCGGCGGTCTTTTTCATCTTCATCAGCACCCGGGCGGATATCTCCGGTGGCGCCATGGATTTGCCGTTGGCGTCCACCCAGGCATCGCCGTTATCGGCCTTGACGATTTTGTAGGGCACCATTTTCATATCGCGCTGCACGACGTCCTCGTCGAAGCGGCGGCCTATCAGCCTCTTGACAGCGGACAGCGTATTGCCCGGATTCGTGACTGCCTGGCGTTTCGCCGAAGTACCCACGAGCACCTCGTCATCCTTGGTGAAAGCGACAATTGAGGGCGTGGTGCGATCCCCTTCGCTGTTTTCGATGACCCGCGGCGCGTCACCTTCCATGACTGCTACGCAGGAGTTGGTCGTACCCAGGTCGATACCAATGACCTTACCCATGATTCTTGATCTCCGAAAATTCTAATTCTCAAGCCTAAGTGGGGGCTGCGGTACGCCTTTCAAGCGTCTGCCTGAGGGAATGACATCGGTTCAGCCCTTGCCGGCGTTGTCCTCCAACTCCGCGGCGACCACAACCTTTGCCGGTCGCAGCAGCCGGCCATTCAGCGCGTAGCCCTTCTGAAAAACGCTAAGAACGGAGCCTGGCTCGACCTCCGCCGACGGCTGCATGGTCATTGCCTCGTGCAGGGCAGGATCGAATGGCTCACCCTGCGGATCGACTTCCGCGACCCCGAATCGCTCCATGACGGTGGTCAACAGCAGCAACGTTGCCTCTTTGCCCTTGCGGAGACTTTCTACATCGGCATCCTCCCCTGCCGCAAGCCCCATTTCCAGGCTGTCCCGGACCGCAAGAAGCTCGTTGACGAAGCGCTCCAACGCAAATTTGTGAGCGTTCTCGACATCCCTGGCGGCCCGTTTCCGGACATTTTCAAGCTCCGCCGCAGTGCGCAGGTACTTGTCCCAGTTTTCGTCGACCCGGGCCAGCAATTCGGACTCGGTTGCGGGCTCCTGCGACTCTGGCATCGCGTCGTCCGGCGATGGTTCCGCGGCGGCGTCGCTCGCAACAGCATCTGCTTCATCCGCCTCGGGACGATCGGACTCTCCATTCATCTTCGTAATGACTCCAGGTACAGCGGCCACGTTCGACCGCCAAGGCTAGCGATTGGGGGATTTTGGGGGCATGCGCGGAAATATCAAGGCTTTTGAGCGCCGCCAGGCTAGTCGTTGCGATCCTGTGGGTTCATCGCCGAGGCCAACAGACGCGCGGTGACGTCGACGATGGGCACGACACGGTCGTAGGCCATCCGGGTAGGACCGATGACACCGAGAACGCCGATATGATCGGCATCGACGCGATAGGGGGCTGTCACGACGCTGACGTCATCCGGCAGCTCGTAACCGGATTCCTCGCCGATAAACACCTGCACGCCGCTGGCATTGATACTCTTGTCGAGCAGTTTGAGCATGAAGCGTTTCTTCGAAAACGCATCGAACAAGCGCCGCAGCGTATCGATATCAGACAATTCGGCGAAGTCCATCAGGTTGGTTTCGCCGGACAATACAAATTCACCCTGGGGCGTTGCCGCACCCTCCATTGCCGACTGTGCGACCGAGATAATGTCATGCATTGCCTGGTTCATCGTATCGCGGGTTTTGTCGAGGTCACCGATCATTCGCTCGCGAATCTGCATCAGATCATTACCGACATAGTTATCGTTGATGAAATTTGCGGCCTTCTGCAGCTCTCCCGCCGTATGCGGCTGCTCCGTATGAAGAACTCTGTTCTGAACCTCACGATCATTGATAACGAGAATCGCCAGAACCCGATTATCCGACAGCGCAAGGAATTCGATTTGCCGCAAAATGGCGCGCCGGCCGCGCGGGACCGTCACGACGCCCGCAAGACTGGTCAGGCTGGAAAGCAGGCTGGATACCGAGTCCATTAACGCATCCGGGTCGTCCTGTTTCCCG
>SMVA01066796.1_pt1 | contig 10034 bp, 7 predicted proteins | sample 2456451 | NCBI WGS metagenome assembly SMVA01 (sample SAMN11095933, study PRJNA526329) | marine sediment metagenome | biome: Marine sediment; feature: Surficial sediment; material: Deep marine sediment; isolation source: Hadal surficial sediment | place: Pacific Ocean | collected 2014-05 | depth 0-1...
CTTGCACACTCACAGCGGCCTTTGATCATCTCAAAAACTCCTTCATCGCGACCGGGAACATCATGGATTGTGGTGGCAGTTGCATTCTTACAGTATGCATCAGATTTTCAACTCTGCCAATTTTGCCCGGATCACCCCTGCAACCCTGCACTTGCGCCTGCACCCTTGCACCCGAACTTGTTTGCCGATAGTGTGGCCAACTATCGTCCCACATGAATTCCAGGAGAACGGCTAAATATGGTCGGAAGTTTCGCGTCAAAAAGCGCCCTCAGTGAGGCCGTTGCTCTGATCAATGACGGTCATATCGAAAAGGCCGAAGCCATCTGCCGTTCAGGTATCAAGCGTAACCCGGATGACGTCAACATGGTCGCGCTATTGGGGGCGACCCTGTTGAAAAGCAGACAGCTTCCAGAGGCCGAGAAATTCCTTCGCCAGGCGATAGAACTGGCCCCCAGCTTTGCCAAGCCACACGAAGACCTGGGTCACCTGCTACTGGAAAAAGGCGAGCCTGAGGAGGCCGCTATCATCCTGCAGAACGCGACCAGGCTGGACCCGGAACTTGACCGTGCATATTTCAATCTCGGTAAAGCACTGGCCATGCTGGGCAGGGGCAAGGATGCCGACCAGGCATTCGAAAAATCCTTTGACCTGAACCCGGAACGAAAGTCTCTTGCGCTCGCGGCAGAACACCAGAGAGCCGGCCGCTGGAAGGAAGCGGAGCAACTTTACCGTGAAGTCCTGCGTAGCAACCCCACCAATGTAGATGCGCTGCGGTTGCTGGGTAACGTGGCCATGCGCAATGGCCGGATTTACGAAGCTGAACGGCTGTTCCGGCGGGCGGTGGCAAATGCCCCGGACTTTGTCGCAGCACTGCTCGACCTCGGCCTCACGCTGAAGAGCCAGAACCGGCTGGAAGAGTCTATCGACAGGTTCCGGCAGGTTATCAAACTTGAGCCGAACAATATCCAGGCCACCCACTTGCTCGCGTCCACCCTCACACTCACCGCTCAGACCTATGAATCGGTTGAAACCTATCAACGTGTGCTGGAACTCAAGCCTAAACACGCGGGCGCGATGCTGGGGCTCGGGCATACCCTGAAAACTGTTGGCCGACAGGAAGAGGCGATTGAGGCCTACCGCGAATGCATCCGGCACAGACCACATAACGGCGAAATCTACTGGAGCCTGGCTAACCTGAAAACCTACCGCTTGAGTGATGACGATATCCACGAAATGAAGGCGATGGTGGCCGGCAATGGTGAGACGGAGGAAGTTACCGAGCAATCCAGGATCAATTTCCTGTTCGCGCTGGCAAAAGCCTTTGAGGACCGTGGAGACTTCGAACAAGCCTGGAACTATTATCACCAGGGCAACTCGAGCCAACGGCTGCTCGAGAACTATGACCCGGTGCGTACCGAGGTGATGAACGATGAAATCATTGAGGTGTTCACACGGGAATTCCTGGCTGAAAACACCGGTCTCGGCAATCCATCAGCCGAACCGATATTCGTGGTCGGTTTGCCGCGCTCCGGATCGACCCTGATCGAGCAGATTCTCGCCAGCCACAGTCAGGTCGAGGGTACCTCCGAGCTTCCCTATGTAGGGGTGGTCGTAACATCGCTTAACCGGAACCGGGCGGACGGCATCAATTATCCCCATGCAGTGCGCGAACTGGGAGCAAAGCATTTCACAAAGTTGGGGTCCGATTACCTGGACCTGGCAAAGATCCATCGGGTTGAGGGTAAACCTCGTTTCATTGACAAGATGCCGAACAATTTTCCAAGCATTGGTTTCCTGAACCTGATATTGCCCAATGCCAGGATCATCGATGCACGCCGTTATCCGTTGGATTCGTGTCTCAGTTGCTATCGGCAATTGTTTGCCAGGGGCCAGAATTTCACCTATGACCTGACCGATATCGGCGAGTACTTCCTACAGTACGAGCGCATGATGGATCACTGGCACGATGTGTTGCCGGGGCGCTGCCTGACAGTGCAGTACGAAGAGGTCGTGATGGATTTTGAAACCCAGGTACGTCGCCTGCTCGAGTATTGTGAATTGCCCTTTGAAGAAGCCTGTATCAATTTTCACCAAACTGAACGGCCGGTTCGCACGGCCAGTTCCGAACAGGTTCGACAACCGGTCTATAGTAAATCGGTTAATTTCTGGCGTAATCACGAAGCCTACCTCGACGAATTGATCGAGGTGCTGGAACCGGCGCTGCCCCGCTACCAAAAATATGAAGCCATAAATCCAAAAAAGTGAGATGGCGGTAAGTCTGGATTCCTAGCTTTCAACCGGATACGGCCACACTTCCAGGCCATGGATCGCGTTCCTGATATCCAAAGATAAATTAACGCTCAAGGTGGTTTTCATCGTATCCACATCGTGCAGCGTGATGGTTGAGGGTGAAGAGCCCGAGGCAATCAAGCTGCTACTGATGGTACACAAGCCCCTTGCAAAGGACTGCCTGGCGATGCTTGAATCATCCATATCGGTGTTGGTGAGCTGTTCATCGGGATAATGCGGCACCTTGAAAACACGATTCAACTCCGGTGTGACATAGCGGACCACATTTGAGTCGGTGTCATTAAAAAGGACCCCATCGCGCCAGGGCCTGGCGTTATGGGCACCCTCCGGCAAGCTAACAAATGTTGTTATCCTGCGGCCACCGAAGTGCAACAGGCCCGCGGTTCTTAAGCCGCTGATATACATTCCTTTTTTATTACAAAATACATTGTTCAGGTGCAGCGTATTGTTGGCCGATGGCCCACGCTGTCCGGTCGGGTTGAAGGGTGTTGCCTTGAATTCATCGCCCAGCGTGGCAATATGCAAGCCCCAGGAAAACCGGTTTTCATCAAGATCGAAGCCGAGGATGGAATCATAGGCAGTGGAGGTCAGGTACAGGCGTCTTTGGTAACAGGCAATTTCGTGACAGTGTTTGAGATAAGGTGAACGGTAAGAAGCCATCAGTTCAAAATCGGGGGAATAGACAAACAGCTCATCACTGGCCGCGATGAAGACCCGGTCACCGTCAAACGCAATGCCACGCAAACCCCGGTCCCAGCCGCGACCCTGCCAATCGATGCCGGCAGCATTCCAGTCAATGGCCATGGCAGCTCTGCCCTGTTCAATATCAATCAAGTAGATGCCGCCATGACTTTCGCCCTGTCGGCTGCCACGCACCACGGATGTCGCGATCAATGTTGTCATTTTTTTATGCTCGCCAGATGATGAACATCGTGTTTGCGCGGCAGTATACCTCAAGCCGCTATCGCAATCGTTGGCATTTCCACCGCCCTTGAATTACCATGAACCCGTACTTTGACTGGTAAAATGCCATGCAAGCCGCAAAACTCGTCAACGGCTTTCTCGACGCCTGGAATCATTATGATGCCAATGGCGTCGCCGCTTTCCTGTCGAACAAGGGATTTTACTTTGATCGACTGGAAGATGAAAAATATTCCCGTTCCGCATTAACACGATATCTTTACGGACTGTTTGACAGGGAAAAACATCAGTACCAACTGGACGGTGATATCCTGGTCGGGAAATCGACCATTGCTTACAAATATCGCGCACTTGATGCAAGTGTGCCTGGATCAAGACTCGCCGAATACGGTGCCGAGTTTTTAAGCTTGCGGGACGACAAGATCGTCAACATCGAAGTGTTTTACAGCAATGGGCCGGAGCTTGATGTCAAATATCCGGTCTTACCCAAAGTTAGCCATGCAGGCAAATATGAAAAATCAGGGCTGGGACCGCACCAGGCTGAAACCTATAAGGCCATGCTGCTGGAACTGATGGAAGTGGATAAGCTCTATCTGTCTTCGGAGCTGACATTACCCTTACTCGCCAAGGCTATGAACTGCACGGTTAACCACCTCTCACAAGTCATCAATGGCAACCTGGCTACCAGCTTCTATGAATTGATCAACAGTTACAGAATCGGGGAAGCAAAGAGCCTGTTATTACGGGAATCGGTGGGACGAAGTTTTGTCTTGAATATTTCCAACCAGGTTGGATTTAACTCGAATTCCGCATTTTATTCTGCATTCAAAAAAGACTGCCTACTGACACCTCTCCAGTACCGACACTCAAAACTGAATCACTAAATCGTACTGCGGCAGTGTCTTTCACTGCGCCGGATACCAAACACTACCCGCCTTCGTGCCTATAGGCTCGGAAGAAATCATTGCATAGCTGAAGTGTAATCAGACTGGGAATCAGAGGCATACTGATATCGGTGCGTGGCAGCCCTGAAAGCCCACTAGCCGGCGGCACTCAGGATGGTGCGCTCAAGCGCATGTGCTCGCCACCAAGGATACTTATAAATCAGGCCCGGCACAGGCCTCATGGTCAACAGACCCAGGGGATTATAATGACCCGCGAAAAAACAAATCCGCAACGGCTTACTCCAAAAACTCTGACAACTGCAATATCGGCAATTTGTGCTGGCGTTCCCACCGTCTACGCGCAGGAATCCGCCCTGGATAATGACCAGGGTGGCGACGAATTACTCATACTTGAAGAGATCCTGGTAACCGCCACCAAGCGCGGAAAGCTCAATCTGCAAGACATACCGATGAGCATTACCGCATTTACAGACGCAGATATCACGCTGCAGGGATTCAAGAAACTCGATGACTATGTGGGGCAGATTCCGAGCCTTTCGTTCGGCCGGCGTGAACCGGGTGGATCCAACGTTATCATGCGTGGTTGCGCGACATCGTCCATCTCCTTTGGTGAAAACCCAACCACCAGTGTGTACCTGGACGAGCAACCGATCAGCACGACCGGATTTAACCCGGATCCGAGGCTGGTTGATATTGAACGCGTGGAGGCACTCGCCGGACCGCAAGGGACGTTATTTGGCGAAGCCGCACAATGCGGCACCTTGCGTATTATTACCAACAAACCGGATACCAGTGCTTTTGAAAGCTGGGTCGATTTGACCGGTGAGACCGTTTCTGGCGGAGATTCCGGATATGACGTAAGTGTCATGGCGAATATTCCACTCATCCAGGACACATTGGCCCTGCGCCTGGTCGGTTTTACCGCCGAAGATGCCGGCTGGGTTGATAATATCCTCGGCACCAGCCCGGGCGGAACCTTTGACAATGCGGCCTACGTACGTAACAACGTAAATACCAGCGAAACGACCGGCGCGCGTATATCCCTGCGCTGGACTCCTGGTGAAAACTGGGTGATTGACGCCCAGGCCATCTTTCAGGAAACCGAAGCAGATGGATTTGGCGATATGGACTTGCCCGAAGGCTATTACGAAGGCAGTGGGCTGCGTAAGTGGGAGCAAATACGCTTCTTTGACGAGACATGGGAAGACGAGTGGTATCAACTGGCGCTGACGGCTGAGGGCAGCCTGGGCTGGGCGGATGCGACCATAACGGCCGGCTTTGCTCACCGCGATACCCGTTACCTGGCGGATTCCACCGCTTATGTACATGCGTTCCAGGAGACTGGCGATTACTGGCGGGAGTACGATCCCTATATCAATGCCTATGATTTTGGCGGCGATCCGCACGCATGGTCCATTGATGAGCAGGTTACTGACCGTACTTCCTTCGAGGCTCGATTGTCATCACCTGGCGATTCGGAAAGCCGCTGGTCATGGATCGCGGGTGTTTTCTACAACAAGGTTGAAGGAGGCCCGCAATCTTTCACCGCCAATGTCAGGGGTTTGAGCGACAACTGCAGCGTGTACTATGCAGCATCCGAAGGCTGTGTTGGTCAGTTCACCTATGCGAGTTACCTGCACTACTACTATTTCGGTACGTTGGACAAGCTGTCGGAAAATTGGTGGCACGGGGTTTATGAAACAAACATCGAACAAAAAGCCATATTTGGTGAGGCTACCTTTGATATTACCGAAAACCTGGCCATCACCGTGGGCGGGCGCTGGTTCGATATCGAAACCGACCGGATCTCGCGCAACGGCACCCTGATCAATCCACCACAAACGGTTATCATGAATTGTGGTACACAGGCAGACAGGGATGCCTGGCAGATCGACGGCATACCGCAATCCGGGTTCGATACCTGTTACGCGGATCAATTCGCTGAAGGCACGGAAGACGGCTTCGTACCCAAGCTGAACGCCGCCTATAAGATCGATAATGACAAAATGGTCTACTTCACTTACACGGAAGGATTCCGCAGTGGTGGTGTCAATTCCGGCAAAAGGGGTACCATTTATGGCCCCGATGGGGTACATCATACCTTTGACTCGGACACTTTGCTGAACTATGAAATCGGTACCAAGACCACCTGGGCCGACGGCCGATTCCAGTTTAATATAACGGCTTACCACATGGTCTGGGAAGATATCCAGATCGAAGCGGTAGATCCGACGGCAGCTTTCTATACGGTTGGTATCGTCAATTTCACCGAAGCTGAGATCGACGGCTTTGAGGCGGATTTTTCATGGATACCCGCGGAAAGATGGTTGCTCAGCGGTGTTCTTGGCTATAACGATGCGGCACTTTCTCAGGACGCGACCCTGTTTCCTGACGGGGACGAACCAAAGACTGCGGTGAAAGGAACACGCTTGCCGATGGTACCCGATTGGAAAGCCAGTTTAACGGCTCAGTACACGTTTGCGAGAAGTATGGGGGGCGCAGAACCCTATCTGCTCGGGGTTTATACCTACCAGGGTGATTCGGTTAACTCGCTCGATGGAATAGCGTCCATCCTTGCTGACAACGCCACTCGAACCCACCCCTCGTATAGTGTGTTCAACCTGCGTTTTGGCCTGAACAGTGACAACTGGAGTGCCACGGTATACGTGAACAACATGTTCAATGAATATGGCCTGAACCTATACAACGACCGTTGGATCACCACGCGGCTGTCTGCTATCCGGCCACGCACCTATGGGCTTAATTTCCGCTATACCTGGGATTAAGCTCTTAACACTGGCTGCCACACCACCTACACTGGTGGCGTGGCGGTTTAACCATTTACACACATGACCACGAAACCTGGCCTGTACTAAATGAATATCGATAGCCTTATCCGTGAACTTGGGCAGGTAGACTGCGCGGCCCTGTCAGAGGCTATCCTGGCCCAGGAAGAAGCCGCCTGGCACGAGGATGCTTACCGCCAGCAAACCTATGATGTCCACCGGCAAACCGAATCCATCGTGCTGGTCTTTACCGATATGGACAACTGGCCAAACATTGATGTCCGCAAGGAGCCCGGCTGGGATCGGCTCGCCGAGGTGGCGGTACCATTGATGCACGATATCATCAAAAAGCATTATCCACCGGGCGGCGCCATCATCCGGGCCATGGCGGCCAGGCTGATAGCCGGGGGCAAGATAAAACCGCATGCGGACACACACCCGTCTTTCGCGCAGGGCCACCGTATTCACATACCGATAACCACCAACTCCCGGGTTCGCTTCATGATCGACGGCCGCCCCCACCAGCTTCAAGTCGGCCAGGCCTATGAAATCAATAACCAGAAAAATCACAGCGTGATGAACAAGGGTAAAGAGGGCCGAATCACGTTTATCTTCGATTACGTTCCACCAGAGATCCTGGGACGCCTGGGTTGAGTAGCAGGCTCCGGTCATCCCAACATCAAGTGCCGATAGGCAGATTGCTTGTAACCAGGGGCGAACAACCTTGAGCGTCGAACTGAAACAAATTTTAAAAAATAAAACCATTAATGAATGGAGTCTGTTCAGGCTCATCGCTGGCACGGTATCAATCGTCGTGATCATTGCAATAATGCGCACTGACCTGTCCGGTGGCGAGGGTGTTTCTTCCATGATTCAGCTTGCTGTGCGCTGTGCAATACCCCTGCTATATGTGGCCTTTGCGGCTGGTGCAATCCGGATACTGTTTCCCGGGGCGTTTGGTCTTTGGCTGTTGCGTAACCGGAAGTACATTGGCTTGAGTTTTGCGGCCGCGATGGCCTGGCAGTTGCTGTTTATTGTGTGGTTAACAAGCGTGCACAATGACTACTATTTAAGAGAAGTTTACGTGCTCCGCGATGTATTTGAAGGGGTCATCGGCTACGCCTTGCTGATCGCCATGACGATCACATCATTCAAGTTCGGCCGCAAGCACCTGAGTCCGAAACAGTGGAAGCGCCTGCACAAGACCGGTATCTATTCCCTGTGGATTTATGCCTTCAGCGTGTACTGGTGGGCGCTTTACTATTACCCGGATCCACTTTTGATCGACTATGTCTATTACTGGGGCGGCTTTTTGGCCTGGTTCCTGCGCGTTGCTGCCTGGCGTAAAAAACGCCGCCAACGGGAACAAAAAAAAGACCCACGCAGCAGCACGTCACCTGTGTTCAGGTTGACGGGGAATGTCATTGTCGTGATCGGATTGGTCGCGGTTGGCACCGGTCTGGTATGGGCAAAGCCAACCATTGATCTTCTGACCGGTTATGCCATTACCAGTCTTCCGGAACTGTATTTACCCTATTGGCCATTCGAACCCTACCTACCGATTTTCCTCATTGCACTGGGTGCTTTGCTGACAACGAAATCAAGGGCGTGAATGGACAACGTTGTGCAAAACAACTGGTCTAATACATATTCGTGTGAAGGCCTGTTCGTAACCGATTTCGACGGCACCCTGCTTCGCTCTGACGGCACGTTTGCACAAAGGGATCTTGATGCCCTTGAGTCGTTGACCCGCTGTGGCGTTAAAACGGCGGTTGCCACCGGGCGGTCTCTGTATTCTTTTATTAACTCCCCGGGAGCCGAGCTTCCTGTTGACTACATCATCTTCACAACTGGCGCCGGCGTGGTAACGCAGCCCGGGCATAAGCTGCTGCTTCAGATCAACATCTGCGCTGAAATGGTTGTACATTCGTTGGAGTTGATGAAGAACTCCGCGCTTGATTTTATGTTGCACCACCCCTTTCCAGACAATCATAAATATGTCTATCGGCGTGCGAATCCGGACAATACGGATTTCGAATCACGTATTGAACGATACCGTGAATTCGCACAACCATTGAATTCTATTCCCCGAAGCGGGTTTGGCGAGGCCGCACAGTTTCTTGCCGTTGTTCCGCATCACAAGACTCATGAGGCGCTCAAAGAGTTGAAGAGTGGATTGCCCGGCTTGAATGTTATTCGCACCACCTCACCCATGGACCATGAATTTACCTGGATTGAGTGTTTCCACCCTGATGTCTCAAAAGGCAAGACCGCCGCCTGGTTGGCTTCCAGGCTCAATGTAAACCCCATGGATACCATGGCAATTGGTAATGATTATAATGATCTGGACTTGCTTGAATGGGCCGCTTGTAGTTTTGTTGTGGACAATGCACCGGAAGAGATGAAATGTCGTTTTCAGCAAGTGGGCTCGAATGATAATGGCGGTGTAGCTGAGGCAGTCAATCGCTGGCGTGAGAGTCGTAGTGTTGGATGGGCCGGGGCTTGGGGTGAATCTGACCGGATGACGCTTAATTTTGTTAAGCCAGCCAAATGATATTTAAAGAATAGTGAAGATGAAAATTGCCCTGGTTCAACAAAAAGCCGGACACGATCGTGAAGATAACCGTATCCGCGGACTACATGCGGTTGATGAAGCCGCACACAATGGCGCCAGGATTATCTGTTTTGCAGAGTTGGCTTTTGAGCGGTTTTATCCACAGGTTAAAGCCACTGCTGAAAACCTTGCGTTTGCAGAGCCCATGGATGGCGACACGGTAAAACGTTTCCAGGAAAAAGCCAAACAACATGGTGTGGTTATCGTATTAAATATCTTTGAACGCGATGGAGAGCGCACCTATGACACATCGCCCGTGATCGATTCTGATGGGTCTTTATTGGGCACTACGCGCATGGTGCATATCACCGAATATGATTGTTTTCATGAACGTGGGTATTATGCGCCGGGTGATCATGGCGCCCCTGTTTACCATACGACCGCCGGGAAAATCGGTGTGGCAATCTGCTATGACCGCCATTACCCGGAGTACATGCGGGCACTTGCCTTAAACGGCGCTCAAATCGTTTTTATCCCGCAAGCCGGTGCTGCAGGTGA
>SMVA01243990.1_pt1 | contig 10034 bp, 9 predicted proteins | sample 2456451 | NCBI WGS metagenome assembly SMVA01 (sample SAMN11095933, study PRJNA526329) | marine sediment metagenome | biome: Marine sediment; feature: Surficial sediment; material: Deep marine sediment; isolation source: Hadal surficial sediment | place: Pacific Ocean | collected 2014-05 | depth 0-1...
CGCGCTCGAGACGATGCCCCCCTTCGTCTCCCGTCGAAGCGATCGCGATTCCGTGCCGAATAGCCGCAACGACATCGGCCGACGTGCCGCTACGGCTGCCGTGGTGGGTTATCTTGAGGACGTCCGACTGGAAGACAGCCGGGCCGAATCTTGTTAGCAAGCTGTTTTCATATCGGCACTTCGAGTCGCCGGTGAACAGTAGGCGAGCACCGTGGAAGCGAAGCTGAAGAAACAGTGACTTGTAGACATTGGTGCCGGGAACGGCAAAGAAGAACGCTTCAATATTGTTAGCGATCTGCACGACACTAAGCCCCTGAGTCATTGGTTGGTCAAGCACATCGCCATCTTGACGAATGGCGTTCCAGAAATCGCGCTTCCACCCGCTGGTCGATTGCCAAGAGGTGCTCTGACACCGGTACAGCGGCAGAGGATTGGTGAAAAGGTAGCCGGGAGTCTGCAAGAGTAGTAGGACTGCCGCCGCGTGGTCTTTGTGCGCGTGGGACATCACGAGGGCGTCGAGCGTCAGCTGCTCCGCTTGGAGGTACTGGGACAACCCAGCGCCCAGAGCGTCGTTCGTCGTCCAGCTTCGGCCACCGCCACTCCCTGCGTCTACGAACCAAGCACGGTCATCGGGAAACCGTATGAGGATCGCTTCGCCGTGCCCGACATAGAACATGCGAACTTCCAGGTGCGAGTTCTGGAACGTCGCCTGTCATCCCGCGTCCGGCTGAACAACCCGTGCCGCATTCTCCGAAACACTCAAGTACATACCCAGATCCTTAGATAAGACCACCCGTTAAGCATACACCAGTCGTCCTTGGGTCGACTCCGGTCCACCGGGCGGCGGGTTATGGCGAAAATTATTTGCCCAGCCACAGGATGGCAACACCGATCAAAGTCAAACCGGCCAAGCCCAACCCGGTAAAGGCCAAGGCGCGCGTTTTAGCCAGACCGCGCTCGGTCTGCTCCGTCAAGGTTTTCAGAGAGGTCGCAATTTGTTCGGCAACTTCCTCTTTGACCCGCGACTTTAAATCCGCCAGGGCTTTGGAAGTTTTTTCCTGAATGCGCGATTCCAGTGCGTCCAGCAGTTTTTGGTTCAAGGCATCGGATTTTTTATCGATGGTCTCCTCGACTATCTGGCGTGCCTCGAACTTCCATTCATCCATCTGATGGCGGATCACATCCAGCCGTTCCTCAACGATCTTCTGGATTTTTGGCTCCAAGTTCTCCTGGACGCGTTCCAGGCTGTCGCGGGCATTATGGATCGCTTCGTGGAGGCTCTCTTCGATTTCCTCCTCCAGCGCCGCTTTGCGGTTTTCCACATGCTCCGACAAAATTTCGGTTTTCTTTTTTAAATCCGCGAGCACCTTTAAATTTTCCAGCGCCTTTTTTTCCTCTTCCGGACTGAGTGCCGTCATGCCGTCCCCTGTAATTCAATAAAGATAATGGTATTGAGATGATCGAATCCAAATTCGATTTCAAGAATCTCGATTTTCCGCTCTATCATACCTTTTTTCCCAGTGACGCTCCATACGTAACCCGGCCACTCGCCGTGGAGGCACCCTCTAGCGAGGGAGGCATAAGCCTGAAGCTTTGCATAACGCAGATAATAAAATATTCCTCCCCTTACTGAGGGGAGGATACAGGTGGGGTGGGGTTTTGCGAAAGGTTGGACCCCTCTAAAATCAAGGAAAGGGACACCATAACCTCCCCTGTATCCCCTCCTTGGTAAGGAGGGGGAAAATTGCATTGTCATTCCAAGTCCTTCGGCTGGCACAGGATAAACTCCGGAAAGAATCTAAGTTTTATGTCGCCCCATAAATGGGGCGACGAGACTAAGGAATAAGCCCCCCAGCCCCCTTCGGAGAAGGGGGAGCCAGCCTGCGGCTGGAGGCAACTGGCCAACCTCCAGTCTCATGCCCAGCCGCTATTGAAAGCGGCGGAATGTGGCCCATCTGCCTCCCCTGCCAAGGGGGCCTTGACTTGTGAAATGCCGCACGGTACATTGGATAGCATTGATTTTAAAGGGGAAATGAGTGGAATCGCATATCGAAAATTTCAAAACCTACCTGGTCGCCGAAAAAAACGCATCGCCGCATACGGTGACCAGTTACATGAGCGATTTGCATCAGTTCGCCGGTTTTTTAAAACAAACCCGGCACGCGTGCGATGACAACGGTGGCATCGATTTAACGCGCATCGACCGGGTGGCGGCACGCGCCTTCATGGCCTGGCTTTACCAAAATTCCTGCAACGGCGCCACCATGGGACGCAAACGCTCCGCCTTGAGTTCCTTTTTCAAATTTCTGTGCCGCGAAGGACACCTCAAAGTCAACGTCATGCAATCCATTCCCACTCCGAAAAGAGAATCCAGATTGCCCACTTACCTTTCGGTGGACGACATGTTCCGGCTCTTGGAGTTGCCCCAGCCAGGCACGTTCATCGGAAGCCGGGACCGGGCTATGCTGGAACTGTTTTACAGCACCGGCATGCGGATCAGCGAAATGGCCACCTTGACCCTCGATGCAATGCGGTGGGACCCGGCAATCGTCAAGGTGCTGGGCAAAGGCAAAAAGGAACGCCTGCTTCCGCTGGGGCAAAAGGCTGTCCTGGCGGTCCAGCAATATCTATCTTTTCGGGAGAGATTGATCCAAAAGAAAAAACCGCCCGTTCCGCCGCGGGGGCTCATTTTGAACGCTCAAGGAAACGCGATCAGTGTGCGCGGCATCCGCAAAATTGTGGACAAATACCTCGGCCCTTATTTCCCCGGAAAGTTGTCGCCGCATTCGCTCCGGCACTCCTTCGCGACGCATCTGCTCGAGGGCGGCGCCGATCTGCGGGCCATTCAGGAAATGCTGGGGCATGCCAGTTTGTCGACCACCCAGAAATATACCCATTTGACGGTGGACCGGCTGATGGAAACCTACGACAAGGCTCACCCCCGAGCCCAACGTTCCAGTGCAAATCGTGCCAAACCATGGTAAAAAGACGGGAGACTTTTCCTCCCCGAATGGTTTAAACTCTAGGAAAACTTAAAATCAATCCAAGGATAGAACATGTCGGAACAATTCAACATGCATGGCACCACCATTCTTTCCGTTCGGCAGAACGGTAAAGTGGCGGTCGGCGGTGACGGCCAGGTCACTCTCGGCAATACGATCATGAAACATTCCGCTAACAAAGTACGGCGCATGTACAACGATAAAATTATCGGCGGCTTTGCCGGCGGCACCGCCGACGCGTTCGCCCTGTTTTCCCGTTTCGAGGAAAAGCTGGAGAAATACAACGGCAATCTGGCGCGGTCGGCGGTCGAGTTGGCCAAAGACTGGCGGACCGACAAACTTCTGCGGCGGCTGGAGGCGGTGTTGCTGGTGGTGGACAAAGATCAATCTTTTCTGGTCTCCGGCACCGGCGACGTGGTCGAGCCGGATGAGGGTGTCATGGGTATCGGTTCCGGAGGCATGTTTGCCCAATCGGCGGCCCTCGCCCTGGCCCGGCATTCCAACCTCGAAGCGCGGCAAATCGTCGAGGAAGCCATGAAGATCGCCCAGCAAGTCTGCATCTACACCAATTCAAACGTCACTATTGAGGAATTATAATTCATGGAACAGGCACTTCGGGAAGCCCCCAAGACCCGCCAACAGCGCGAGGATTTTATGGCTGCCCTAACCCCAAAATCAATCGTCAAGGAGCTGGACAACTACATCATCGGTCAGGACAAAGCCAAGCGGGCCGTCGCCATCGCCCTGCGCAACCGGTGGCGGCGTCAACAACTGCCCGCCGATATGCGCGACGAAGTGGCGCCGAAAAATATTCTTATGATCGGACCGACCGGCGTGGGTAAAACGGAAATCGCCCGGCGGCTGGCCAAATTATCCCAATCGCCCTTCATTAAGGTGGAAGCGTCCAAGTACACCGAAGTGGGTTATGTGGGACGCGATGTGGAATCCATGATCCGCGATCTCATCGAACTCAGCAAGAGCATGGTCAAGGAGGAAATGGAACAGGAAGTGGAAGAAAAGGCCCGGCGCTATGCGGAAGAAAAACTGCTCGACCTGCTGGTGCCGCCGGCTCCCGGTCAGCGGCCTGCCGGGTTTGAGGCATCAGACAGCAATGCATCTGAAACGCCTGCGCCCGACCAGACCCGGGAAAAGTTTAAGCAATATCTGAAGGAGGGAAAACTCGATGACCGGGTGGTGGAACTGGAAGTTCAGGAAAGATCCGGCCCCATGATGGAGGTCATTTCCCAGCCGGGCATGGAGGAAATGGAAAATAATCTGAAAGACATGCTCAGCAATTTCATGCCCAAGCGCAAGAAAAAAAAGAAACTGAAAGTCCCCGACGCTCTCAAAGCCCTGGTCCAGGAGGAAGCGGAAAAGTTGATCGATCAGGACAAAGTGATTCAGGAAGCGATCGACCGCGCCCAGCAGAACGGCATCATCTTCATCGACGAAATCGACAAGATCACCGGCCGCCAGGGCATGCAGGGACCGGACGTCTCACGCGAAGGGGTGCAACGCGATCTGTTGCCTATCGTGGAAGGCTCCGCCATAAACACAAAATACGGTATTGTTAAAACCGATCACATTCTGTTCATTTGCGCTGGCGCATTTCATTCCTCAAAACCATCGGATTTGATTCCGGAGTTTCAAGGCCGGTTTCCGATTCGTGTTGAATTGGATTCTCTGACGGAAGACGATTTTTATCTCATTTTAAAAGAACCCGACAATGCCCTGCTCAAACAATACTCGGCCCTGCTTCTGACTGAGGAATTGACCCTGACGTTCGAGGAAGACGCCATTCGCGAGATTGCGGCCATGTCGGCCAAGGTGAACGACCGCACCGAAAATATCGGGGCGCGCCGACTGCATACGGTACTGGAAAAGTTATTGGAAGACATCTCGTTCGATGCGCCCGACAGAAGGAACACCAAAATAGTGATCGACGGCGATCACGTGCGGGACAAATTGAAAGACATTATTGAAGACGAGGACCTGAGCCGTTATATTTTATAATCATGCCTATCAAAAAGTTAATTCATAAAGCTGAAACCCTGATTGAGGCCCTGCCGTTCATCAAGAATTTTTACGGCAAGACCATCGTCATCAAATACGGCGGCAACGCCATGGTGTCGGAGGACCTGAAAAAGACTTTCGCCCTCGACGTCATCATGATGAAGTACATCGGCATCAACCCCATTATCGTGCATGGCGGTGGGCCGCAAATCGGCAAGACCCTGGAGATGTTCGGCATCCAATCCAAATTCGTCGATGGCCAGCGGGTCACCAGTAAAGAAATGATTGGCGTCGTGGAAATGGTGCTGGGCGGAAAAATCAATCAGGAAATTGTTTCCCAGATCAACCAGCAGGGTGGTAGCGCGGTCGGCATCACGGGCAAGGATGGCGATTTGATTCAGGCCAAACGGTTCCGCAAGGTGAAAATTTGTCCGGAGACCAATCGGCCGGAAATCATCGACCTGGGATTGGTGGGGGATATTAAAAAAATAAACCCTGGTATTCTGGAAACCCTCGATCGGGATAAGTACATCCCGGTGATCGCTCCCATCGGCCGGGGCGAAGAAGGGGAAACCCTGAACATCAATGCGGATTTCGTCGCCTCAAAAATCGCGTCAGCCTTGAAAGCGGAAAAACTGCTGTTGATGACCGACATTGAGGGAGTCAAAGATAAAAAACACAAGTTGATATCGGAGCTCAACCGCAAAGAGGCGGAAAAACTGGTGCGCACGAAAGTCATCAAGGACGGCATGATCCCCAAGGTCCAATGCTGTCTCGACGCCCTCAAAGCCGGGGTGAGTAAAGCCCATATCATTGACGGTCGAATCAAACACTCCCTCTTGCTGGAAATATTCACGGAGGAAGGGATCGGAACACAAATCGTGGAAAAATAAACTCCGGGAGGGACCGGCCGGATCGTCCGGGTCAATCCAGAATTACGAAGCCAAGTTGACTTTCAATTCCGGCATTGGTAGGTTAGCTGAAAGAAACTCGAACCCTTTATTTGCAATCAAACCATTGCCATGTCATCCGTAGAGTTGGAAGAAAGAGCGCACACAATTTTGTTGGAAACGGTCACCGATTACATCACGGGCGCCGAGCCGGTGGGATCGCGCACCCTTTCCAAAAAATTGTCCGAGCGCCTGAGTCCCGCCACCATCCGCAACGTTATGGCGGACCTCGAGGACATGGGTTATCTGTATCAACCCCACACTTCCGCGGGGCGCATTCCCACCGACCAGGGGTACCGCTACTTTGTGAACGAACTGTTGGCACTGCCGGAGCAGTACGCTCCGCCATTGACCTCCATCCCCAATCACTTTGGCGATTCAAAAAGAGAAAACCTGAACGATCTTTTGGAGTCCGCGTGCAGTTTGCTTTCAGAAAATTCCCAACAAACCGGGCTGGTCATGGCGCCCAGCGTCACCAATCTGATTCTCAAGCACATTCAGTTTGCGAAAATCAATTCGACGCAGGTGCTGGCGGTTTTCATTTCCGAAATGGGGATTCTGCAAAATAAAATTATGCCCGTCGAAAGTTCCATGACCCAGGAAAAACTGACCTCCATTGCCAACTACTTGAATGCCGAATTCAGCGGCCAGTCTCTGAAATCCATTCGCAAAGAAATTCAGAGACGCATGAAACACGAAAAGGAACATTACAACCAGTTGATGAAAAGGGCGTGCGAGCTGTGGACCACCCTGTTCAGCGAAGAGCAGAAAAGCACAGAAATTCTGATCGAAGGAGTGAATCACCTGCTGGACCATCCCGAGTTCTCAGCCGATCTAAAAAAAATGAAGAGCCTCATGAAAACCGTGGAAGAAAGGGATAAACTGATCAAACTCCTCGACCTCTGCATGCAACGGGATGGCCTGACCATCATCATCGGCGAGGAAAACCAGGATGAAGAAATGAAAAGCTGTAGCCTGGTCGCCCAGAATTATCAAATGGAAGATGAAAAAATTGGAGTGGTCGCCATATTCGGGCCGAAGCGGATGGACTATTTAAAGATGATTGGAATTGTCAACTCCACCGCCAACAATGTTTCGGAAATATTGTCGAAAAGAAATCAATAGGGGATTAAAATAATAAATGAGCAAGAAAAAGAAAGCTGAAAAAAAATTAAAAGAAGAACCCAAAGCCGACGACGAAGAAACGCTGACCCCGGAAGAAACGGCGGAAGCTGAAATTCCAAAAGAGCCCTCTCCGGAGGAAACGGCAGAAGCTGAAATTCCAAAAGAGCCCTCTCCGGAAGAGCGCCTGGAGGAGAAAGAGCTGGAAATCGCCGAGCTTAAAAATGAGATGTTGCGTTTGCGCGCCGACACCGAAAACATTCGGCGCCGCCTGAATAAAGAGAAGCTGGATTCCATCCAGTATTCCAATGAGAAGCTGATCAAGGAAGTGATTCCCATTTTCGACAATCTGGAACGCGCTCTGGCCGCCGCCGATGCCAACCCCGACAGCCTCAAGCAAGGCGTGGAGATGATTTCCAAACAGTTTCTGGCTCTGCTCCAAAAAGAAAAAGTCAAACCGATCCCGGCACTGGGTGAGAAATTCGATCCCAACATCCACGAAGTACTGAGCCAGATCGAATCCGATGAGCACGAAGAAAACACCGTGATCGAGGAATATTCACGCGGCTACTTTTTAAACGACCGGGTTCTCATTCCTGCCCGGGTGGTCACCAGCAAAAAACCGGCCCCTCACCCGGATGACGAGCCCAAGGAAGAAGCCGAGGCCACCGCCTGATTGGGGCGGCCCCTCATGCCCGAACTTCCAGAAGTTGAAACGCTCAGACAGGCACTGCTACCATTGGTCCTGAACAAAACCCTCATCGATTTAAAATTCCTGCGGCCAGACCTGCGGTTTCCGATCCCGACAAAAACTTTGCGGCGGGAGATGATGGGTGAGGCGATACAGAGCGTCACCCGCCTCGGCAAATACCTGCTCCTGCACAACTCCAACGGCGCCATGCTGTGGCACCTGGGAATGAGCGGCCGCGTGGTGCAACGCCCCACCCTGCAACCGGTGGAAAAACACACGCACGCGGTGTTCCAGTTCCAGCCTGATACCTGCCTGCACTTCATCGACCCGCGCCGGTTCGGAAGCATCCTGTGGGTGCCAAAAGACGAAGGCCATCCCCTGCTGGACCACCTCGGACCCGACCCGTTTTCGGAAGAAGCGACACCTGAATTATTCAAAGAGAGAGCGCGCACCTGCAAGGGCCCCATCAAAGGATTTCTGATGAACGCCAACCGCATCGCGGGGATCGGCAACATCTACGCCTGCGAAGCGCTGTTCGAAGCGCGGATTCATCCCAAAAAACCCGCGAACAAACTCAGCCGTCCGCAATGGCACAAACTATTAACCGAGGTGAGGCAAGTCTTGCGCAAAAGTATCTCAGCGGGCGGCACCACGTTACGCGATTTTTTCACGACCGACGGCACCCCCGGTTATTTCGCGCTCGAATTATCCGTCTACGGCAAAGAAGGCCAGCCCTGCCCTGGCTGTGGAAACCCGATCAGCCGCGCCGTCCACACCGCCCGCTCAACCTTCTTCTGCAAAAAATGCCAGAAACGTTAGCTTGCTATTTGAGATGAATGATATTTAAATAGCTCCATGACAACCTCCATAGGAATCATAACTCTGAATGCCCGGTTCATTCATTCGTCGTTGAGCCTGCGTTATTTGCGCAACGCGGCCCGCCGCGCGGGGTATGAGAATGTCTGGATCCAGGAATTCACCATCAACCAACCGCTGTGGAAAATCGCCGCCGAAATCCAGCAACAAAAACCGCAAATTCTGGGCGTCAGCATTTACATCTGGAACCGTACGCAAAGCTTTGAATTGATCGAACTGCTGAAAAAACAAAATCCGAACCTGGCCATCGTGATCGGCGGACCGGAAGTGTCCTTTGAAAAAGAAATCTCAGCGGCCACCACCACCATCGCCGGCGAAGGCGAAACCAAATGGGTGGAATGCCTGGAGTCCCTCTCCAAGGGAGAAACTCCATCGGAGGAAACCCTCCAGCGCTGGCGCACCTCCGGCAACGATCTCCCAGAACTGCATCCGCCCTACATCGAGGAAGATTACCCCGACCTGAAAAACCGCTACGCTTACCTGGAGACTTCCAGAGGCTGTCCCTACCTGTGCTCGTTCTGTCTATCCGCTCTGGACAAAAAGGTCCGTTACTTTGAGGAAGACAGCCTGCGCCGCCAGATCAAAAAGTTGATCCGGTCCGGCGTTCAAAAAATAAAATTCGTCGACCGGACTTTCAATCTGCAACCCAAACGGATGCGATCTCTCATGGAGTGGTTGACCCAGTTCAGTGAAACCGAGTTTCATTTCGAAGTGGTCGGCGACCTAATCGGCGACGACATGCTGGCCTTTTTGGAAACGGTTCCGCAGGGCATGTTTCAATTCGAGATCGGCGTGCAAACCACTACGGAAAAAGTGCAGGACGCCATCCAGCGCAAGCAGAACAACCAAAAACTGTTCGCCATCATTGCCAATCTGGTGCGGCAGGACCGAATACATCTGCATTGCGATTTAATCTTCGGCCTGCCCGGAGAAACTCTGGAGCAAATACTGGAATCGTTCACGGAGGTGTTCTTGTTGCGACCGCACGAATTGCAATTGGGATTTTTAAAATTTCTGCCTGGCGCACCGATCAACGATCTCATTGAGCAACATGAATACCAATACCTTTCATCCCCGCCTTACGAAGTGATCTCGCACAAGAATCTTAGCGCCGGCAAAATAACTTGGCTGAAACGTTTTGAAGAAGTGTTCGATATGTATTACAACTCGAAACGGTTTAAATTTTCCATCGAGCGTCTGCTCGACCACAAGACGCCCGTGCAGATTTTCCAGGAACTGATGGATTATTTGGACGCGCGCTTCGCGTCCCGGGATGGTCTCTCGCTGGACACCCAGTACCGGGTCTTTTTGCAGACTTTTGAGATCGCCTCCGACCCGATGGCGCTCGACCTTCTGAAGCTGGATTATCTTTATCATCAA
>SMVA01045479.1_pt1 | contig 10033 bp, 9 predicted proteins | sample 2456451 | NCBI WGS metagenome assembly SMVA01 (sample SAMN11095933, study PRJNA526329) | marine sediment metagenome | biome: Marine sediment; feature: Surficial sediment; material: Deep marine sediment; isolation source: Hadal surficial sediment | place: Pacific Ocean | collected 2014-05 | depth 0-1...
ATCTTTGGCGGCCAGACTCCGGACTCCGCCCAGGCGGACAGCACTGGGGTCGATCAGGAGGCCGAAGAAGAAGATCAGTTGGACAACCTCAGGCCATTCACCTCGCTCCTGGCTTCAGGAGACATTGAGGGCGCTTATCTGGTGGCGACGGAGGACGTGGAGGTGGCCACCCTTTTCCTCGCGCTGCCCGAGGTGCGGCGGGCTTTGCCGAGGAACGTATCTGTCCACTGGGAGGCGGACTTGATCGGTCTCGGGCAGAGGACGTACCGCCGTCTCTACGTCACGGAAGAGGATGCGTTCGTAACCGGGGACATGCTGGAGGATGCAACGGCGCAGCGGGATCCGCAGTTCAACCAAGCCCAGGTGAACTTCCAGTTCAATCGGGCGGGTGGCCGGCGTTTCTCGAACTTCACTACCCAACACATTGGCGATTTCATCGCTATCGTGCTCGACGATGAGATCGTAAGCGCGCCGGTGGTACAGGACCGCATCGGAGCCAGTGGCGTCATCAACATGGGTAATGCCGACATGACCGAAGCGGCCGACCTCGCGCTGGTGCTCCGAGCGGGTGCGTTGCCGGCCCCTCTGGTAATCTTGGAGGAGCGGACGGTTGGACCCTCCCTAGGGCAGGATTCCATCGATCGGGGCCGGATCGCCGGCCTCATCGGGATGGTCGCTGTGGTCCTGATCATGACCCTCTACTACCGCGGGGCGGGGGTCTTGGCCGTGATGGCTCTGGGTGTGTACGCGGCACTTGTAATGGGCGGCCTTGCGGCGTTCAACGCCGTGCTGACACTTCCGGGGATGGCGGGCCTGATTCTGTCTGTCGGAATGGCTGTGGACGCCAACGTGCTCATTTTCGAACGTATCCGAGAGGAGTTGATTCTCGGGCGGGCTACGCGGACGGCGGTGGACGAGGGGTTCGCGCACGCATTGTCCGCGATCGTCGATGCGAATATTACAACGCTCATCACGGCGCTCATTCTCTTCCAGTTTGGGACCGGGCCCGTGAAGGGCTTCGCGGTGACCCTTTCCATCGGGATCGCGGCCTCGTTCTTCTCGGCCCTTTATGTGACCCGAACCTTCTTCCTCATCTACTTGTCGGGGAAGAAAGCGTCGGACCCGATCAGCATCTGAGACGGATTCAATGAGACTGTTCGACCAAGCCAACTACGCGTTCATCGAAGGGCGACACCGGGCGTACACCTTTTCTGCTGCGCTGATTCTCGTGGGGATCGGGGCAATGATCTACAACGTGGTCAGCATCGGAAGCTGGCAGGACTACGGGGTGGACTTCACGGGCGGTTCGCTGATCCAGGTCCAGTTCCACGAAGCGGCTACTGCCGCGCAGCTCCGGGCGGCATTAGGTGGCTCACAGGCGCCGCCCATCACACGTTTCGGTGAGGAGAACGAATTTACGATCCGTGCACCCCTCGGGGACGACGACGTGGAGACCGTACGGGTGGGTATCCAGAATCAACTCCAGACCGCGTTCGGGGATGGCGCGTTCACCATCGTGCGGACCGAGACCGTGGGACCGAAGATCGGAGCGGAACTGGAGCGGAATGCGGCGCTGGCCATTCTGTTCTCCTTTGTCTTGACCCTGATCTATGTCGCCTTTCGGTTCGAGCTTCGTTTTGGCTTGGCCGCGATAATTGCGACGGCGCACGATATTATGATCACACTCGGTTTCCTGGCGATATTCAGGGTCGAGATTGCGCTGCCCACGGTGGCGGCGATTCTTACGATTGTCGGGTATTCGCTGAACGACACGATTGTCGTCTTCGATCGCATCAGGGAGAATCTCAACGCCAAGGGCGGCCGGCGGGAAGATCCAAAGGAACTCGTGAACCGCTCGATCAACGAGACACTTCCTCGGACGGTGCTCACATCCGGAACGACGCTCGTGGTCCTAGGGGCTCTCCTGGTCGTGGGTGGTGCGGTGATCCGAGACTTTACGATAGTGCTGATGCTGGGCGTGACGGTCGGGACGTATTCTTCCATCTTCGTGGCGTCGCCGGCCCTGCTCGAGATCCAGAAGCGGTTCGGCGATGGTACTGCGAGTCGCGAGCGGCGAAAGAAGCGCGGGGCCCGGGCGACCGCGTAGCGTGAAGGCTGTCGCCGTGTTCGACAGTCACTGCCATCTCACGGACAGCCGCTTCGACGAGGATCGGGCGGCCGTCCTCGATGCGGCGTTGGATGCGGGCGTCGCCCGCATGGTCACAGTTGCTTCCAATCTCGAAGATGCCCGGGCCGCTGCGGAGCTGGCGGCGGGCCATCCCGCGCTCTGGTCGACAGCGGGCATTCATCCCCACGAGGTCGCAGAAGCGGGGGACGCCGATCTCGCCGCGGTCAGGGAGCTCGCTGCTACGCGTCCCGAGGTCGTCGCCATCGGCGAGACCGGACTGGATTACTTCTACGATCACTCACCTCGGGAGCTCCAGCGGGACTGGTTCGAGGCACACCTGGGGGTCGCAGGCGACCTCGATCTTCCTGTTGTGATTCACACGCGCGAGGCGGAAGACGATACGATCGCAGTTTTACGGAACGCCCCCAGGACGGTCCGCAAGGTGCTCCACTGCTTTACAGGGAGCATGAGGTTGTTGGAGGCGGGGCTGGAGGAGGGTTGTTACGTGTCGTTTGCGGGGATCATTACATTCTCCAAATTCGACGGTCAAGACGCCGTACGGGCAGTCCCGGAGGGTCGCTTGCTTGCCGAGACGGACGCGCCGTACCTGGCGCCGGTTCCGCGTCGGGGGAAGCGAAATGAGCCGGCTTTCGTCGCGCACGTGGTGGCGGCGCTCGCCGACATCCGTGGCGAAAGCGTTCAAGCGGTTGCCGAGGCCACGGCGGAGAACGCCGAACGGTTTTACGCACTGAGTGAATATGCCGCGAACGATTGAGGTTCTTCCAGATCTGGTGGCAAACCAGATCGCCGCAGGCGAGGTGGTGGAGCGGCCCGCGTCCGTTGTAAAGGAGCTGGTCGAGAACGCTCTGGACGCCCGGGCGACCCGTATCGACATCGACATCGAGCGCGGGGGGAAACGACGCATCCGAGTGACGGACGATGGGGTCGGCATGGGCCGGGAGGACGCACTTGCCTCTCTCGACAGGCACGCCACGAGCAAGATCCGCACTGCCGTCGATCTCCAATCGGTGGGGACATTCGGCTTCCGCGGAGAAGCCCTTCCCTCCATCGCTGCGGTGTCGCGAATGACGCTCGAGACGAAAGAAGACTCCGACCCACTGGGCACGCGCGTTCGCGTGAACGGTGGAACGATCACGGGGTTCGATGACGCCCCTCGAAGGCGGGGCACGACGGTCGAGGTATCCACCCTGTTCTACAACGCACCCGCCCGGTCGAAGTTCTTGAAGGCGGTCGGGGCGGAGGCCCGGGCCGTGAGTGACGTCGTGAGTGTGCTCGCCCTTGCCAACGCCTCGGTCGGCTTCGGGCTCACCTCCAACGGACGGGTGCTCCTCGACCTGCCTCCCGCCTCGGATCTGACGACGCGAGTGGCTACTCTTTGGGGGAGGGAAGCGGCGACCACCCTGATCGCCGTTTCCACCGAGTCCGACGGAATGGAGGTCCGCGGTCTGATCCAACGGCCAGATGCGGCCAAGAGCGGATTCCGGCGTGCTCACCTCTTTGTGAACGGGAGACCTTTTCGGAGTCGTACACTGCTCGCATCAGTCGATCGCGGGTATCGCACCACGATCTCCGAGAGGGTCCGGCCTTGGGCGTTTCTCTACCTGCGGATGCCATCAGGAACAGTGGACATGAACGTACACCCCGCCAAAGCCGAGGTGCGTTTCCGGGACGCCGCGGCGGTGGAGTCCTTCGTCGAAGAAGCCGTGCGGGCGGCTCTTACGTCGGATTCGAGTGCGGCCACCTTGGACGCACAACCGCCGGTCCCCCAGCTCCTGGTTCGCGAGCCGCGTCCTCCTCGGGCCGGTGGGAAATCCGAGGTGGAGAGCCAGACTGCCCTGTTCCTTTCGGCGGACGTGACGGTTCCTTCGGACTCGGGGGCGGCAGACGATTCCTCAGACGCCGCCCCCCGCCGCCAGGACCATGAGGATGGCGACGGCGTCGAGCCGACCCCGGTGGTCGAGGAGCAGCCTCGGCTCTGGCAGGTTCTGAACACCTACGTCCTCGCGGAGACTCGCGAAGGTCTGATCATCATCGACCAGCACTCGGCACACGAGCGAATCCTTTTCGAGCGACTGAGCCGTGCGTTCGAGGAGAGCGGGCAGACCGGCCAAAGGCTTCTTTTCCCACTCACCATTCGCCTCTCCAAGGCCGAGTACGAACAGGTGGAGGCTCTGACCGGAATCCTCAACCGTGTGGGCTTCGCGGTGGAGGGTTTTGGCGGCAACACGATCATCGTACACGCGGTTCCGGATCCACATCCTTACTTCGACCCCGAGCGCTGCCTCCGCGAGATGATCGACGACCTGGTGGCGGGATCGGATCTCACACGTTCGGCAAAGAACCAGCATGAGAGGATTGCCATGACGTTCGCCTGCAAGGGGGCGATCAAGGCCGGCCAGAGGTTGAGCGAGATCGAAATGCAGGAGCTGTTCGACCAGCTGTTCGACACCGAGCTGCCCTACCACGACGTCCATGGACGCCCGACCATCGTCCGTCTGAGCAAGAGCGAGCTGGAGAGGAAATTCGGGCGGTGAGGGATTTCCTGGCGATCACGGGGCCGACGACTTCCGGGAAGACGCAGCTCTCGATCGCGGTTGCGGAGGCGCTGAACGGCGAAATCATCTGCATGGACTCCCGGCAGGTCTACCGCGGCATGGACGTCGGCACGGACAAGGTCTCGTCGGAACATCAGAACCGGGTGCCTCATCACGGCCTCGATCTTCGGGACCCCGATGAGTTCTATAGCGCAGGTCAGTTCAGCCGGGACGCCCGCTGCTGCATTAAAGAGATCTCCGGTCGAGGGCGCGTTCCTCTCTTGGTCGGGGGCACGGGTCTTTATCTGCGATCCTTGACCCATCCGATGTTCGAACAACCAGACATCGATGCGGCGCGCCTAGAGGCCCTTCGTGGCTTCATGGCCAAGCGGCCGACGGCCGAGTTGGAGCGCTGGGTCGGGGCGCTGGACTCGGGCCGCACGGAGTTCGCCCGGGAGGGAGGTCCCCAACGCCTGGGCCGGACCATCGAGGTGGCGCTCCTCACGGGTCGCGCCCTCTCGTGGTGGCACTCACAGGGCACCTCCGACCCGGAGCCTCTCAGCGGGCTGATTGTTGTACTCGACAAGGACCGCGAAGAACTGGACCGGCGTATCGACGCCCGGGTAACCCGGATGGCGGCCGAAGGGCTGGTCGAGGAAGTAAGGGGTCTGCTGGAGAAGGGATATAGGCCGGAGGATCCGGGGATGAGCGGCACCGGGTACCGGGAAGTCGCCGCTTACCTTGCCGGGGACATGACACTGGAGGAAGCCCTCGACCGGATGCGGTCTCAAACAAGACAGTACGCGCGCCGGCAACTGACATGGTTCCGGCACCAGCTACCGGAGGACGCCATGCACATCGATACTTCGCGGCCCCTGGACACACAGGTGGCGGAGGTGGTAGCGGCCTGGTGGCCCGAGGATCGAGCCATGGACGGATCTCGACGGGAAGGGTGAATGATCGTATGAAAATCGGAGTGACGTGTTATCCGACGTACGGTGGGTCTGGAGCCGTGGCCACCGCTTTGGGGATCGAGCTCGCCAAGCGGGGTCACGAGGTCCACTTCGTATCGTACGCACAGCCCTTCCGCCTGGGACATTTTCACGAGCGGGTGTTCTTCCACGAAGTGGAGATGGAGCAGTATCCCCTCTTCGAGCATCCTCCGTACACGTTGGCTCTCGCGGTCGCGCTGCACGACGCCGCTCGCACTCATGACCTGGACCTGATCCACGTTCATTACGCCATTCCTCACGCTACGTCGGCGTGGATCGCGCAACAGATGCTCGGCGACGAGGGTCCGCCCGTAGTGACCACCCTTCACGGCACGGACATCACCCTGGTGGGGATCCACCCGTCTTTCCAGGCGATCACCAGTTTTTCGATCCTCCAATCGGCGGGGATCACCACGGTGTCCCAGTTCCTCAAGGACCAGACCGTCCGCGACTTCGGTGTCGCGGCGGATGACATCGAGGTAATCCCGAACTTTCTCGACACGGACGTATACGGGCCCGGCAAAGAGCCCTGCCACCGGGATACATTAGCTGAGCCGGGGGAGAAAATCATAATGCACGTGTCCAACTTTCGGCCTGTGAAACGCGTGGAGGACGTGGTGAAAGTGTTTGCCGGCGTGGCCGAACGTATGCCCGCCCGCTTGATCATGATCGGCGATGGACCCGAGCGGCCTCGTGCCATCGAGGCGGCTCAGGCCCTGGGCGTGGAGGATCGTGTGGTCTTCCTCGGCAAACACGGGGCTGTGGAGGAGCTCCTGCCCTGTGCCGACCTGTTTCTGTTGCCGAGCCAGTCTGAATCCTTCGGCCTCGCCGCGCTTGAAGCGATGGCCTCCGGCGCGCCGGTCGTGGCCTCGAACGTGGGGGGCTTGCCCGAAGTCGTTCCGCACGGAGAAGCCGGATATCTATTCGAGCCTGGTGACGTGGACGGGATGACGGAAGGAGCCATAAAAATCCTGAGTGACCCCGAGCGGTGGAAGGCGTTCAGCGAGGCAGGCCGCGCGGTGGCCGTCGAGCTTTTTTCTGCGGAGCTCGTGGTGCCAGTGTACGAGGAATACTGCATGCGGGTCATCGAGACACACAGGCGCAAGGGGGAATCGCGCGCGGAAGACCGCGCGGAGAACAGTGTAGAGAACAGCGGGAAGAACGGCGTGGAGAACGGTGTGAAGAACAGCGTGGAGAGCGGTGGGTGAACGTTTGGGAGGCGATCTTTCTCGGGGTTCTCCAAGGGGCGACCGAATTTTTTCCCGTGTCCAGTTCCGGACACCTGGTGGTTGGCCAGACGCTGCTCGGGTTGGAAATCCGGGGCGTGCAGTTCGTGGTCGCCGTACACGTGGCTACGCTGATTTCCGTGCTCGTGGTTTATCGCGGCCGTCTCATGAATCTGCTGTACGGTACGCTGCGGCGAGACGGGGACGCCTGGCGGTACGTGGGGCTGCTCGCCCTGGCGACGCTCCCCGCTGGCATCGTCGGTGTATTCTTCGGGGACGCGATCGAGGGGCTCTTCGAGAGCCCGTTCGTAGTGGCCACCGCCTTTCTGGTGACCGGGGCGATCCTGTGGAGCACACGCCGGACGCTCGGGCGGGAGGAATGGAAGAAACCAGGGTGGGGCATGGCTCTGTTGATCGGCTTCGCGCAGGCGTTTGCCCTGGTACCCGGTATCTCCCGTTCGGGCACGACGGTGGCGATGGCGTTATGGCTCGGCGTGGCCGCCGAAGAGGCTGCCGCGTTTTCGTTCCTCATGGCGATCCCGGCGATCGGAGGGGCCGCGTTGCTCCAGATTCCGGAACTCGCTTCGGAGGGGCTGACCCTCTCGGGGACAGCCTTGGCTGCCGGCTCCATCGTGGCGGCCGTCACCGGAATTCTGGCGATCAGAGCCTTCGTGATTCTTCTGGCACGGAAGACTTTCCACCGCTTTGCCATTTACTGCTGGGTGCTCGGTGCGAGCTTCCTCCTCTACCTTTTCACGGTTGGGTAGTGGGACGGTGAGTGGAGCGCCCGAGGCACTCGATCGCTGGGAGGGCAGGCCGGTCGAGGAGTGGGCGCGGCGCTGGGGCGTTCCGCACGTGGAGGCCTACGATGTGATTCCCTCCACGAACGATCACCTCCGCGTTCTGGCCGAATCAGGCGCCGCCCACTTCACCGTGGTGACGGCCGACTCCCAGACCGCGGGGAAGGGACGGGGCGGAAAACGTTGGGAATCCCCCGGCGGGATGGGCCTGTGGATGTCGTTTCTCGTGCGAAGTGAATCGGAGGTCCCGCCGGCCCTCGTCCCGGTCCTCGTGGGACTGGCGGTTACCCGTGCCCTCGAGCGGCTCTGTCCGTCGCTGAGGCCCGGGATCAAGTGGCCGAACGACATCGAAGTGGAGGGTCGAAAGCTCGGGGGTATTCTTTGCGAACGTGCGGGGCCCGGAGCGGTCGTGGTGGGGGTCGGTCTCAACCTCCACCAGGGGATCGAGGACTTCGATCCCGGGTTGAAGGAGCGAGCCGCGTCGATGGAGATGGCAGGGTGTCGGGGCGTGAGTCGATCCAAGCTCGCTGGTGAGCTCCTCTCGGCGGCACGTGCCCTCGTGGATCCACCTCCGGCATTGCTGGACGAGCGGTTGAGGCAGGAGGTCCGTGACCGCGATAGCTTGATCGGTCGAGCGGTGCGTGCTGAGGTGGGGATCGCAGGGCGGGCGATGGGCATCGCGGCCGATGGAGCTCTCCTGGTGGAGGTCGAGGGCCGAGTCCAGAAGGTTCGAGCCGGGGGCGTGTCGGCCCTGGAGAGCGGAGGAAGTGTGCGAACGCGGTAGGAGGAAAACCGAATCGAAGGGATCATGAATCGGCGCGGAGGAGCGTGAGATGGAGCTCGTCATGGATGTGGGAAACAGCGAGACCGTGTTCGGCATCGTGGATCCTGGAACCCTCGATCTGCGAAACCACTGGCGGTTGAGCACGCCGGTTCCCCGCACGCCCGATGAATACGGACTGCTGCTCCGGTCGTTGTTGCGCGACGGTGGAATTTCCCACGACGACCTGACCGTGGCGGTTCTGGGTTCGGTCGTGCCCTCTGCGACACGAATTCTCACGGATACGCTCGAGCAGATTGTGGGAGAGCCGCCCATCGTGGTGGACGCGCGGAGCCCGCTTCCGATTCGGCTTGACGTCGATGAGCCCCTCACAGTAGGGGCCGACCGTATCGTGAACACCCTCGCGGCCAAGGAGATGTACGGACGGGATACCATTGCCGTCGATCTCGGGACCGCCACCACGTTCGACTGCATCACCGCCGAAGGTGTCTTCGTCGGGGGTGTGATCGCGCAGGGTCTGGAGTCCGGGCTTGAATGGCTCGGAAGGAAGACCGCCAAGCTTCCCCGGGTCGAGCTGACTCCGCCCGAGCGCGTGATCGGGCGGCGAACGGAGGCGTGCATCCAGAGCGGCGTGTTCTTCTCGGCGGTCGACGCCGTGGACGGCATCGTGCGGCGGATCCTGGAAGAGTGGCAACGGGAGGAGGTCTATGTGGTCGCGACCGGGGGATTCGCCACCACCATTGGCCCCCATGCCCAAACCGTAGACCATATCGAACCCTTCCTCACGCTCTTCGGCCTCGCCCTCGCGGGGAGGTCGATTCGGGGGTAGAGCGCCCCGGTGCCCGAGCAAGACGCCCCGGTGCCGGTAGTGGGTCTGATGTGACCCACCGCCCCCGTGCCAGTCCCATTGACATGACTTCGACGACAGCTAGATTCCGTCTTAGCACTCATTCAAGCAGAGTGCTAACAAGTTTTCTAAGCCCAATAACATCAACTAGTTAGCAGGAGGCGTTTCGGATGGCAAGCAAGACTAAGGCTGCGCTCAACGTCGAGCCGTTGGCGGATCGCGTGGTGGTGTTGCCCCTCGAGGAAGAGGAGCAAATGCGTGGAGGCCTGTACATCCCGGACACGGCCAAGGAGAAACCCCAATCCGGCAAGATCATCGCCGTGGGGCCGGGCAAACTCTCCGAGGAGGGTGTGAGAATCGAGCCCGACGTCAAGGTCGGCCAGACGGTTCTCTACGGGAAGTACAGTGGGACGGAGGTCACCGTGGAAGGCGAGGATTACCTCATCCTGCGCGAGTCGGACATCCTGGCCATCCTCGGCTAGCCTTCCCACCGTTTCAAAGAAAACGAAAGAATTTTCAAGCATCATACACAGGAGTAGATAGACGATGGCTGCCAAAGAGCTCGGTTTCGATGTTGATGCCCGCGCCCGGTTGAAGGCGGGGGTCGACAAACTGACCAAGGCCGTAAAGATCACGTTGGGGCCCAAGGGCCGGAACGTAATTATCGATCGGAAGTTCGGCTCCCCGACGGTCACCAAGGACGG
>SMVA01143066.1_pt1 | contig 10030 bp, 5 predicted proteins | sample 2456451 | NCBI WGS metagenome assembly SMVA01 (sample SAMN11095933, study PRJNA526329) | marine sediment metagenome | biome: Marine sediment; feature: Surficial sediment; material: Deep marine sediment; isolation source: Hadal surficial sediment | place: Pacific Ocean | collected 2014-05 | depth 0-1...
CGAATCGGCTTCTTTGGCGAGGGCTGTCTGAGCGGAGAGGTGGCTTTGCATCTCGGAGCGAGTTCCTGAGCCATCGTATTCGGGACGGAAGCGGAGTGACCCCCTTGGGGCCGCGCACGGGCGAACATGGTTTTGGGTCCTTTGGCCGAAACCAAAGGACCTCGTCTGCAGGGGCGAAACCCTGCATTTAATAATTTCCCAAGAGATCTATCCATACACCTTCCTTCGTCCAATCAATATACAAAAAGAAAAACCAAACCTGGATTCCCGATTACAAACGTCGGGAACGACGGTATGGAAAACTGTCAGGCCACCTTTAGTAGAGGAGGTCGCCACGATTTTTTATTGCACCAGGCACACCAATAACGTACACGTTTGTTTTGCGCCCAACTGCCGTTTCTAGGTTCGAGGACCCTCATCCCCTAGCATTCAGGACAAGAAATGGATCCGGGCACCTTTTAATGTTCCAGAATCCATTCTCTGAATGGGGATCGCCTCCCAATGAACCCTCTTCCTAACCTATTTTTTTTGAGTTTCACGACCTTTTCACATGACATACGTGTTAGGGACGTTTACAATCAAGATAAATGTAAAAGGATCGCTTGCTAGATAGGAATGTGAAACAAAAGACCCTATGACAGTCATAGGGCAGTTTGGGCTTGTCTACTGTTTTCCCGAGCAAGGAAGGAGACGGAACCGAACGACACACCTCAGGGCAACAGCACGGTTCAGAGTCCACAATTTCTATGACAATCATTGGCATGTACAGAAACATCAACCAACAATGATCAAGAGAACAGGCCACTCTATGTCATTAATTATCTAAGAACCTGATGTCGATAATGCGAGGAACGTTTATACACATTGATTCAGACAGGCATGACATTCTTGTCAGAAAAAATGGAGCCATTTGTTGTGAATAATTCGCACCGTGGCAGCATACAATGGCTGGGCCACATGAACATCTGGAAACCGCGTAGGCCATTCGCCATGGCCTTGACCTTCTTCTGGTTTGTCGCAGGCTTCACTGCTTGCAATCTCCAATCCAGTGCACCATCCACTCAACCCATTAAAGTGGGGATTCTCCATTCGTTAACCGGAACCATGGCCATCAGTGAACGATCGGTCGTAGATGCCACGCTGTTGGCGATTGAAGAATTAAATGCCCAAGGAGGCGTGCTGGGCCGAAAGATTGAACCGATCGTTGTTGACGGCCAATCCAGTGAAGAACGGTTTGCGGAGTTGGCCGACCAACTTATTCATCGGGATCAGGTGAGTGTCCTGTTTGGCTGTTGGACATCGGCCAGTCGCAAACGGGTGAAGCCTGTGGTTGAAGATGCCGATCATTTGCTGTTTTATCCTGTTCAATATGAAGGTCTCGAACAATCGCCAAATATCATTTATACAGGGGCTGCCCCCAATCAACAGATTATTCCCGCGGTCAAGTGGAGCTTTGACCATTTAGGCAAGAGGTTTTTTCTGATCGGGTCGGACTATGTTTTCCCGAGAACGGCCAACGCCATCATCAAAGCTCAAGTCGATGCCTTGGGTGGAGAAATCGTGGGTGAGTACTACCTGCAACTGGGCACGAAGGACGTTGCTGAAGCAGTTCACGCCATAGCTCAGACACAACCCGATGTCATTCTCAACACCATTAACGGGGACAGCAACGAGGCGTTTTTCCAATCGCTCCGAGCCGCTGGCGTGTCGGCGGATTCAATCCCAACCATGTCTTTCAGCATTGCCGAAGATGAACTCAGAACCTTAGGGCCCAAGAACATGGAAGGAGATTATGCGGTGTGGAATTATTTCCAATCGATAGATACCGAGGAAAACCGAGGGTTTGTCGCCCGGTTTAAAGCCCGTTACGGGGCCCACCGCGTAACAGACGACCCAATGGAAGCCGGTTATTTCGGGGTGTTCCTATGGGCCCAAGCGGTGGAAGCCGCCGGATCTGATCAGCCGTCTTTAGTTCGACCAGCTTTGAGCGGTCAAAGTATTCTTGCCCCGGAAGGCATGGTCACTGTGGATGCCGCAACCAACCATACATGGAAAACCGTTAGGGTGGGACAAATACAAAGCAACGGTCAGTTTACCATTCTCTGGACGTCCGATCATGCCATACGACCTGTGCCGTACCCTCCCTATCGCTCACGGACAGAGTGGGACAACTTTCTCCATCACCTGTATGTGGGATGGGGAAACCGCTGGGCGAATCCTCATTCTTGACCTGGAATTCCTATGCGTTTCGACTGGTGGAAAAGACTTAGACTCTCTACCCAATTAGTGCTCGGGTTTGTCGTGATGGGGGCGATTCCCTTGTCCCTGATCACGATCATCACTTTTGAAAACGCCAAGAATTACCTGGAAGATGCCGTCACCGACCGGATCTTGGCCATTGCTTCCCATAAAACACAACGAATGAAGTCGTTTCTTAATGAGAGAATCGTTGATGTCACCACCCTGGCGCGCATGCCGTCGATTATTGAAGCCATGGAGAAATTTGATGCAGCCTTTAAGATCGGGCAACAAATTTACTCCGTGGAATATATGACGATTGAACAGGAGCTGAAACCCTTCCTCACCGACTACAAAGAATCTTCCAGATATGGCGATTTATTCTTAATCTCTCCACAAGGAGATACAATTTTTTCCGTCAACCGGGCTGAGGAACTGGGAACCAATCTGATCACCGGACTGTTTCAGGATACCGCCCTGGCTAAGGCGTTCGATCGGGCACGAACGTTATTGGAAACCGGGATCTCGGATTTTGAGCCCTACCTCACTCAACATCGGGCAGCCGCATTTTTGGCCGCACCGGTGTTTCGACAAGGCACATTTCTCGGAGTCGTTGCCCTTGAAGTCACGGATAAAGACATCTTGAACCTCATCCAAGATAATCGGGGATTGGGACAGACCGGTGAGGTGGTGATTGCCTATCGACGCCCGAATGGAGCCCTCTTGGTCAGCCCTCTTCGGCATGAACCTCGGACCGCATTCAATACGCTTATCCCCTTTAACACGGACGTGGCGTACCCCATCCAGTTAGCCGTGCAAGGCAAGCATGGATCAGGGCTGTCTTATGACTTTCGCGGTGAACGCGTCTTGGCGGCCTGGGATTATTTGCCTTCGTATCGATGGGGAATCGTAGTCAAAATCAATGCCGAGGAAGCGTTCTCCCCAATTGCCAAGTTGAAAACCATCACCCTTCTCAGCGGATCGCTTTTAATGATTGTGTTGGCTGTCGGAGCGTTCTTCATTGGAAATAATATGTCCAAACCACTCACCAATCTCGTCAACCAAACCAAGCGGTTTCGCCGACAGGATTTCTCGCAACGGGTCCCAGAATCCGGCCCCCAGGAAGTGAGCGTATTAGCCGGAGCGTTCAATGAGATGGCTCAGGAATTGAACCAGTCGTATTCGGAATTGAAAAACAACTTAGGTGAATTGTCGAAGGCCAATAACAACCTGGCGCGCGAAATGGCTGAGCGTCAACGTGCCGAAGAGTCTCTGAAGCAGAAAGAGCATCAAATTCAAAATGCCCAGCGCATGGAAGCCATCGGGACGCTGGCTGGAGGCATTGCGCATGATTTTAATAATGCGCTGGGCGCGATTTTAGGATATACCGAACTGGCCATTCGAGGCATTCCTTCTCACAGTCGTGCCCAGGATCATCTCCAAGAAGTCATGGTGGCAGGACAACGGGCCAAACATTTGGTGCGGCAGATTCTCACCTTTAGCCGACAATCCGATCTCGAACAACAATTGGTGGACCTGAAACCCATTATCCAGGAAGTGGTCCAACTGTTACGAGCCACGCTGCCCACCACCATTGAAATCACGCATCATTTGAATGAAGAGGTCGGGTTCGTTTTTGCCGATCCAACACAGATGCATCAGGTCCTCATAAATCTGTGCACCAATGCGGAGTATGCGCTGCGTCCTGATGGAGGCATGTTGGAGATTGGCCTTGAGCCATTCGAGGTGACAGAACAGATTTCAGCATCTCATCCTGAACTCAAACCAGGACCCCACATCGCATTAATCGTTCATGACACCGGATGTGGAATTCCATCCGAGGTTGCGAAGCGGATCTTTGACCCCTTCTTTACCACGAAAGGGGTTGGGGAAGGAACGGGAATGGGGTTAGCCGTGGTCCATGGTATTGTGACAACCCACCATGGCACCATCACAGTGGACAGCACCCCTGGGAGCGGGACGACATTTACCATCCATCTTCCCTGTTGTCATGCCCCCCATACCGAGCGCGCAGAACCCGACAGAACACCGATACCAAAAGGAACGGGTTCTATCCTTTTTGTGGATGATGAAGAAGCTCTGGCCAAGCTAGGGAAACAGGTACTAGAAGAACTCGGATACGATGCCATCGTCTGTACGAACAGCCTCGAAGCGCTGGACCTCTTCCGCGCCACACCCACAAAATTCGCCGCCGTCATCACCGATCAAACCATGCCACACATGACAGGAGACAACCTGGCCAAAGAATGTCTCCGCATCAGGCCGGACCTGCTGGTTATTCTCTGCACGGGGTACAGTCACTCAATGACACCAGACAAGGCCAATCACATGGGCATTCGGGCCTTTCTCATGAAACCCATACAGAAACAGGAACTCGGCCTCATGCTCCACGAATTACTGCATCAACCGAATGAGGGAATTACCTCATCGACCGGATGATCAGGATTAGTGGTGTATTCATCCCCGGCCAGACTTAAGGGCACCTCTAAAAACCGTCCTTTTCCGTGATGGCGGCGTTAGCCGCGTGCTCACATCCTCATGTATTCGCCCATACATTCCGGTTTTCCGCGCGCGGCTTCCTTGCCCTCACAAAAAATGCCTGGTTTTTAGAGGTACCCTTAATGGTTCCACCTCTTGCAGTCACCTTTGCCTTGGCCATTGATCACAATGAACATCACTGAGATGGCTCGTCATTCGTGTTGAGAAACGAAGGCCGCGCGGGCTGGCACTCTAAAAAAGATTCAATACCTGATGTTTTCTATTTTTTAAAAACCAAAAAACTGTGAGAACACCAAGTAGACCCAGGCACCGAAAAAAATGTAGGTCATTTCCTTTTCGCCAATCTGTTTGTACATTAGGCGATAGCCTGCGATAGGCACAACGGCCAACAACGCCGCGGAAAATAAGTGACCCACCACGTCACCCAACATGCCCCCAATCGTCGAATTGCCCGGCACGGCTAGCACCGAACTGCCCCCAACCATCGCCACCCACAACCACCGGACACTGACAAACGATTTATCCATGGCCTCTCACTGGAATATTGAGCATCATTTTTATCGGATACCCCTCTGGACAAGACTTGCTTAGGACCTGCGAGAAAATAACTTGAACAATCTCGCATCCAATCTTCGGGCCATCTTTGAACGGGCCTCAATCGGAAAACCCTCACCATAGCTGTGCTATGCCTCGAGTTTTTCTCAATCGTTCCGTCCAAATCCGACCCAAATCTTGGCGCGATATTGATCAAGTTATTTTCTCGCAGGTCCTTAGTCCCAGTCTTCTTTAAGTTTGAAGTCTGAAGAAAAACAAAAAGACCCTGTCTTTTGCAACAACAAAGCCTTGAACGTTGATTGGCCTGAGTTTTTTGGGAGGTTCGATTTCGTCAATAGTGAATTCTATCCCTTTCTTCCTGAGAAAGGAGAGAAGCGACCTGCTCAAAGAGGACTTCCAGTTCTTCTGGGGTCACACATCGCCGTGCGGGGCCAGCCGGTTTCTGCACCAATGGTGCACTACCTGAACCAGAATTCACCACAGATTTGTCTGACCAGGCGAATATTGTAAGTTTTCTTGTGAATCGAAGATGGCACGACCGAAAGGTGGTTTATCTACGAAGCCTTGGCTTCACCTTGCCACAGCAGATCATATCCCAATTCTTTCGTCTCCGAACACAGGGCCAACAACGCGTCAAATTTCTGTTGAAACATATCATCGGCATGGGATTTTTCATGATCCTCAAACGAGCGCCAATAGGTCACGATAGCATAATGATCATCGCTGGCCTTGGAATCAGTGAATGAGCCTTCATCCGAGACGAAACCGGAGAACTTAAACACCTGCCCCGCGATAAAGCCCCCTTTCTCACCACCGTACCTTTCATTCACGACCATGCACATTTCTCCGACGGCCAACTCGACCTGATCGAAACTCACGCCGGGTTTGAGCTTGACAGTATTGAAGAGCATTTTTACCCCAAAGGGGAGTGTGATGGGACCGAACATGGCATCCTCCTGGCAGAAACCCGCCAACAATGCGGGTAGGCGTGATTAGGAAAATGAAAACCCTACACACTCTATTATACCACTGATCTCCACATTATTGCCGGGATCGCCATTGAATCATGTGTGTGAAAAATCGATAGTCTTCAGGCTAACACAAACTAAACCCCATCCACGAATGGTCATGTTACAGTGCAACCAAAATCTCAAAATGTGGCAATATAAGACCCGACCCTTAATCCCTCCGCAAGACTGCGGGGTATTCACAGGATAAACGGAATGCTAAATCCCCCTAACCCACTTTTCTAAAGGGGCACTTCAAAGGAACCAACCATGGTCCGCAAATTCTTCCGCATCCAGCAGCATGCCACCAACTTGACGATGTCTGTGTTTTGATGACGGTCCGTGGTTACGGGGGTGCCGAATCTCGCTGATTGGCGATTGTGGTAATGACCCGCTGCATCCCTGACACCACGCGGGCGAGGCGCTCGTAGTTGACTTTGTCTGGTGTATCCTCGGCTGTATGATAGGCGGGATAGCGAAACAAGGCTGTATCCGTCACCATAACGGCGGGAAACCCTTCCTTCCAAAACGCCCAATGATCTGACCACCCGACGCCGGGAATCCATCCCCAGAGTACCGCGCCTTCTGAAGGAAACAGCACCTGCTGTCGAAAGCCGTCAATGACCGTTCGCACCCACCTCCCATTTTCCGTGTTGCTGACGAAAGCAATGAAATTTCCCGTGGATGGGTAGACGAAATTCAACGGCGGGGGATAGCTTTGACTACCGGGTTTATCAGAATAATACCCAATCGTCTCCAAGCTGAACATGAGAACAATGGACTCGCCCCGCTGTTTGCTCCGTTGAGCGTAATGGCGGCTCCCCATATCGTCGGTTTGAAAGAATGGTGGCTCTTCGTTGGCAAACGCGACAAATCGTAACGTCCGTTTTAATGGGCTCTGTCTAAACGCACGGGCCAAGGCCAGCATGGCCGCGACACCGGTGCCATTGTCATTGGCACCAGGACTTCCTTTGACCGAATCGTAGTGGGCCCCGATGAGAAGGATTTCATCCGGTCGGTCTGTTCCGAGAACTTCGACTTCAATGTTTTCACAGACCTTCCCTTCCACCTCATAGGTTTGGCGTTGCACCTCATACCCGACGTTCGCGAGAGTGGACCGGATATACTCTGCCGCGGTAAGGAATTTGTCGTAGTGAAACAGATTCCGTTCCCCAATATCGCCAGCCAGGGTTTGGACATAAGAATGCAGTTCTTGCTCGAGCGCACGGAGTTCATCCGTTGCGGGGGGCAGCGGACCTTGGTAGCTTTCTCCTGGCATCCGTATCATGATTGTACATGCGGCAGCGGAGGCAACCACCACTAAACCACCGAGTGCCATCAGTTTGGGCAGGTTGGGCGATCGCATCCACGCATTCAACTTTCATATCCAGAATTGTTAAACTCATTGTCGCATAGAATAGATAAGAGATTAACAAGGGGGAAAGATTTGTGTCGAGTTGAGGTGGCTTGGGCTTGGTGTCAGGCTTGGTGTCAGGCATGAGTATTGGCTTATTTATTCAGAAGGAAAAAGGAGCCACCCTTAGAAAACATTCATTCCAAAGGAATGCATAGGAGCAAATTTTGCTTGTTCACACGTGTTTCAATCATTGTAAGCCTGACCAATGAATTGGGCCAGATAGCGTTTGGTTTACCCACTTTTTCTTTTTCAACATTTTCGCTGTACACTGTGGGACATGAATCCTATAGCTAAGCCGTTAACAGGTTTCCACTTTTCTCCCTTGATCGCCTTCCTTCACTTTTGGCTAACGTTAATGATTGGGTTCCTGGTAAGCGGCTGTGGGACTGAGGAAGGTTCTCAAGACTCGTCCAAACCTTCTGCGTTTGTTGCTTCAGCTCCAACCTATCAGGAAACCGGGGATCTCTCCGCGCTCACATCTCGTGGTTATTTGCGTGTGCTGAGTCCGCCGCATGCTTCTGTTGAGCATTTGCCTCGACAAGGGTTTCCGCATGATCTCGAAGAGGAGTTGCTGGAGTCTTTGGCTTCGTCGTTGGATTTGAAGCTGGCTCGGGTGATAGTGAATGGGCTTAATGAATTAATTCCTTTCCTTTTAGAAGGCAAGGGGGATTTGATTGCGGCCAACTTTACGGTGACCCCCGAGCGGAAAACACAAATTGGCTTTTCGGTCCCGGTGACTATTGTTCGGGAACAGTTGGTCACACGGCAATCTGACGAGACCTTGTCCAAGCCTGGTGATTTGAAGGGCCGGACAATTGTGGTTCTCCGCTCGTCTTCTTTTTGGGATACAGCGTTGGGCCTGCAGAAAAAATATCCGAGCATTCAGGTGCAGGAAGCGCCAGCGCATTTGGATCTGGAACAGATTTTGGATGGCGTGGCCCGTGGCGACTTTGATGTGACCGTGGCCGACAGCAATTTGATGGGCGCGGTGCTCACGTATCGCTCTGATCTGAAGCCGGCATTTGATTTGACGGAGGATCGTCCAGTGGCATGGGGTGTGCGGCCTGATTCCCCGGCCCTACTCGCGGCGCTGAATACGTTTTTGACTGAGGCGAAGCTCGCGCATTCCCGGCCTTCGGTGTCGAGCGAGGATCTCGCGGGCATTAAGAAGCATGGTGTGTTGCGGGTGCTCACCAGGAATAATCCCGCTACCTATTTCTTGTGGCGAGGGGAGTTATTGGGGTTTGAGTATGAACTGGCGCAGCATTTTGCCAAGACGCACAAACTGCGGGTGGAGATGGTGGTGCCGCCGACTCGTGAGGATCTGATCCCGTGGTTGTTGGAAGGGAAGGGTGATGTAATTGCGGCGTCGATGACAATTTCTTCTGAGCGGGAAGCGCAGGGTGTTGCGTTTTCTCGTCCCTATTTCAAAGCCTCTGAAATTGTTGTGACGCGTGCTGATGAACCGGACGACCGACTGAAGAGGCCGGAGGATCTTGCTGGTCGTACCTTTGTGGTTCGTCGCAGCAGCTCGTATTGGCAGACGCTTGAGGCGCTGAAAGGCCAAGGCATTGCGCTGACCTTGGAAGCAGCGCCCGAGGATCTCGAAACCGAAGAGATTATTGCGAAGGTCGCCACCGGTGAATACGACTTGACCGTGGCAGACAGCCATCTCCTCGATATTGAGTTAACGTGGCGGGAAGACATTCGGGCTGCGTTTCCGGTGTCCGATCCCAAACCGCATGGCTGGGCCGTGCGGGTTTCCAACCCGGAGTTACGGGATGCCATTAATCAATACATGAAAAAGGAATACCGTGGGTTGTTTTACAATATCACACTGAAAAAATATTTTAAGAACCCGCGCACCATCCGCACATATGTTAAGTTTCGCGCAAGTCGCACGGGTGAACTCTCCCCTTACGATACCCTGGTGCGCCAATATGCCGACCAATTTGGGTTCGATTGGCGATTGGTGGTGGCGCAAATGTATCAAGAAAGTCGATTTAATCCCGATGCCCGTTCCTGGGCCGGCGCGGTTGGCCTGATGCAGGTGCTCCCCCGGACGGCGAAGAGTATAGGCTTTCACGATGTTCGCACGCCGGAAGACGGGATTCATGCTGGGGTGAAATACCTCGATTGGGTACGGGATCGGTTTGACCCGGAGCTGCCCGTGGAAGACCGGATGTGGTTTACGTTAGCCTCGTACAATGCAGGACATGGGCATGTGAGGGATGCACGACGGTTAGCGCGAAAGTTGGGACTGAATCCGAATCGTTGGTTTGGGAATGTGGAA
>SMVA01091925.1_pt1 | contig 10027 bp, 9 predicted proteins | sample 2456451 | NCBI WGS metagenome assembly SMVA01 (sample SAMN11095933, study PRJNA526329) | marine sediment metagenome | biome: Marine sediment; feature: Surficial sediment; material: Deep marine sediment; isolation source: Hadal surficial sediment | place: Pacific Ocean | collected 2014-05 | depth 0-1...
ATCATCTTGTCGGAGAGCTTCGATATCCCGCCGGAAAACCTGATCACGCAAGGCTACGGCGAGGATTATCTGAAGATTCCGACATTGGCCTCTGAACGGCGCAACCGGCGCGTGACGATCCGGCGGATCACGCCACTGATCCGGGCCGACATTCGCTAGCGATTATTATAAAAGCCCAGGAAAAAGGCCCGGATGATCAGTCATCCGGGCCTAATCGCGTTCGCCCACTGATTTCCCGTCAATGCAGGATCTGGCTCAGGAACAGCTTGGTCCGCTCGTGCTGCGGGTTGGTAAAGAACTCTTCCGGTTCGTTCTGTTCCACGATCTGCCCGAAATCCATGAACAGCACGCGGTTGGCAACCCGGCGGGCAAAGCCCATTTCATGGGTGACGCACAGCATCGTCATGCCTTCCTCGGCAAGACCGACCATCACGTCGAGCACTTCCTTGATCATTTCCGGATCGAGCGCTGAAGTCGGCTCGTCGAACAGCATGATGCGCGGGCTCATGCACAAGGAGCGGGCGATCGCCACGCGCTGCTGCTGACCGCCGGAAAGCTGGCCGGGATATTTGTGCGCCTGCTCCGGAATCTTGACCCGTTCCAGATAGCGCATGGCGACTTCGTCAGCCTCCTTCTTCGGCATTTTACGCACCCATATCAGCGCCAATGTGCAGTTCTCGATGATCGTCAGATGCGGAAACAGGTTGAAGTGCTGGAACAGCATACCGACCTCGCGGCGGACTTCGTCGATCCCCTTCAGATCGTTTGTGAGTTCGATACCATCGACGATGATGTCGCCCTTCTGGTGCTCCTCCAGCCGATTGATGCAGCGGATCAGGGTCGATTTGCCCGACCCGGACGGCCCGCAAATGACGATCCGTTCTCCGCGCATGACCTTCAAATTGATGTCAAGCAGGACGTGGAAGTCGCCAAACCACTTGTTGACGTTCCGCATTTCGATGGCGACATCGGTTTCCGACACCGCCGTTTTCACGACGTTTTGCGGATCTTCGGCAGCCACGGCTGTTTCATCGCTCATGGTTCGGTTCCCTAATGGCCCGTATGCAGGCGTTTTTCGGTGTAGATCGAATAGCGAGACATGGAGAAACAGAAGACCCAGTAGGTCATCGCCGCGAAAAAGTAACCGGTGACAGACTGAACCGGCGACGACCATACCGGATCGGTAAAGCTCGACTGGAGTTGACCAAGGAAATCAAACAATCCGATAATCAGCACCAGCGTGGTGTCCTTGAACAGGCCGATAAACGTGTTGACGATGCCAGGAATGACAAGCTTGAGCGCCTGCGGCAGGACGATCAGCTGCATCTTTTGCCAATACTTCAGCCCGACCGCATCGGCGGCCTCATACTGGCCTTTCTCAATGGCCTGCAATCCGCCGCGGACCACTTCGGCCATATAGGCGGAGGAAAACAGCGCAACCCCGATCAGGGCCCGCATCAGCTTGTCGAAGGTGACGCCTTCGGGAAGAAACAGCGGCAGCATGACCGACGACATGAAAAGCACGGTAATCAGCGGCACGCCGCGCCAGAACTCGATGAAGAGGATCGAACAAAACCGCACAATCGGCATGTCCGAGCGCCGCCCGAGCGCCAGAACGATGCCAAGCGGCAATGATGCGGCAATGCCCGATACGGCAATTACCAGGGTGACCAGCAGGCCGCCCCATAACGGCGTTTCCACGTAGCTGAGGCCGAACGGCATTGCCAGAGAGATATGCACCAGGGCAAATCCGGCCATGACGATCGCCACAAACTTGGCGGATTCGACCGGCGAGCCGGCCGTGGCGCGGGCCCATGCCGCGGCAATTGCACAAATAAACCCGGTCAGGAGGAGGAAGTCGATAAAGAACGCGGCCGTTCCCTCGCCGGCAATGGCGCCGCCTAGCCCTAAAAATCCGCCGTAATCAAGATTGCCGCCGCTCAACAGGATGAAGGCGATAATCGGGAAAATCACCGCCATATAGAGAATGGTTTCCCGTTTGTACGGAGCCGCAGGCATTAGCATCGGGATCAGGCCAGCGGTAAAGAGAACAAAAACCAGTGTCGGCCGCCAGCGCTCGTCGAGCGGATACCGGCCATAGATGAACTGGGCGATATAGGCGTCGATATAGGGCCAGCAGGCGCCGTACCAGCCATTCGGTTGCACCCCGCCCTGCTGTTCGGTAGCGCAAGCCTGCCGGCTCTCGCCCGACCAGACGGCATCGAAGATACCGAATTGCAGAACCGGGGGCACGACCTTCCAGATGATCCATACCGCAAGCAGCGTCAGGACAGTGTTGACCCAGCCGTTGAACAGATTGTGGCGCATCCAGCCGATGACGCCGCGCTCGGAGGTCGGCGGCGGCTGTTCGCCGATCATTTTGTCGCGGACAAAGGCAAGGTCGGTATTGGCGTGGACATCAGACATCAATCATCGCTCCACGATCGCAACCTTGGCGTTGTACCAGTTCATGAACGTTGAGGTGACCAGCGAGATCACCAGATAGGTCCCCATGGTAATCAGGATAATTTCTATCGCCCGGCCGGTCTGGTTGAGCGCCGTGCCGGCGAAAACGGAAACCAGATCGGGATAGGCGATTGCGACGGCCAGTGAGGAATTCTTGGTGAGATTGAGATACTGGCTGGTAAGCGGGGGAATGATCACCCGCATGGCCTGCGGTATGACAACCAGGCGTAAAGTCGGCCCCGGCCTCAGGCCAACCGAATAGGCCGCCTCGGTTTGGCCGTGGCTGATCGCCAGAATGCCGGCGCGGACGATCTCGGCGATGAACGAGGCGGTATAAAACGACAACGCAAAGAGCAGGCCCATGAATTCCGGATAGATCCGCAGACCGCCCTTTGGTCCAAACCGTCCCAATTCGGGATAAACAAACGTGATCGGCGATCCGGAATAGGCGATCGTGGCGATGATATAGGCAAGCAGCGGCAATCCGAAAACCAGGCCGAAGCAGGTCAGGAATACTGGAAACTGCTCGCCGGTCTCCATCTGCCTTTTCCGCGCCCAGGTGCGCACGGCAATGGCACCGGCGATGCCAAGGATCAGGGCGATGCCAATCAGGCCGGAGCCATCTCCAAACACCGGATTAGGGGCATATAACCCGGCGATATTCAAAAGGCCGAAGGGACCAAGATCGAGCGCGTCGCGCTTGCTCGGCAGCAGCCGCAATACGCCGAAATACCAGATGAAAATTTGCAGGAGCAGCGGAATATTGCGGATCGCCTCGATATAGACATAGGCCATCTTGGCGATGACCCAGTTCTGCGACAGGCGGGCTATGCCGATGGTAAATCCGAGGATTGTCGCAAAGACGATGCCAACCGCTCCGATCAGCAAGGTGTTCAACAGGCCGACAAAATAGACCCGGCCATAGGAGGATGTTTCTTGATAGTGGATCAGGCTCTGATTGATCTGGAATCCGGCGGTGTCCTTTAACATGCCAAAGCCGAAGGGCAGACCCTGGGCGCGCAAATTGGCCGCCGTGTTCTGAACAATCCACCAGCCAAAGGAGACGATGCCGACAATAAGCAGGACCTGGAAGATTACGCTGCGGACGCGCTGGTCGTTTAATGCGGAGAATCCTTTCCCGACATTGCGGGCAGGCATTGTATCCTGAACGGCCATTTCCCCTCTCTAGCCCTCGCCCCTTTTGGGGTCGTCGTCATTGGGGCGGGGCAAATATCTTGCCCGGCCCGAAAAACCCGGCCGGAGGAACCGGCCGGGTCGTTTTAATCAGCGAACTGGCGGTGCGTAAATGATGCCGCCGTCCGACCACAGGCGATTGAGGCCGCGGGAAATGCCAAGCGGCGTGTCAGGACCGACATTGCGCTCATACATCTCGCCGTAATTGCCGATCGCCTTGATGACGTTCACAGCCCAGTCCTTGCCAAGGCCGAGATATTCGCCATAGGCGCCCTCTTCGCCCAGAAGGCGTTTCACGGCCGGATTGTCGGAGCCCATCATGCTGCCGACATTGCTCTGCGTCACACCGAGTTCTTCGGCGTTGATCATGGCGTTGCGGACCCATCTGGCAACATTGAACCACTGGTCGTCGCCCTGACGGACCACCGGACCCAGGGGCTCCTTGGAGATGATCTCCGGCAAAACCATGTGATCGCCGGGATTGGCCAGCTTCAGACGCTGCGCATAAAGCCCGGAGGCATCGGTCGTATAGACATCGCAACGGCCGGCATCGTAAGCGGCCACGACCTCGTCGGCTTTTTCAAAGGCGACGATTTCGTATTCCATCTTGTTGGCGCGGAAATAGTCGGCGACGTTGAGCTCCGTGGTCGTGCCGGTGTTCGTGCACACGCTGGCGCCCGACAGTTCCAGTGCCGAGGAAACGCTAAGATCCTTGCGGACCATGAAGCCCTGGCCGTCGTAATAGGTGACGCCAGCGAAGTTCAGGCCGAGATTGGCATCCCGGGTCATCGTCCACGTGGTATTGCGCGAAAGGATGTCGATTTCACCCGATTGCAGCGCGGTGAACCGTTCCTTGGCCGAAAGCGGCGTGAATTTCACGGCATCGGCGTTGCCAAAAATCGCCGCGGCAACCGCCCGGCAATAATCGACGTCCAGGCCCGACCAGGCGCCCGAAGCATCGGGATTGGAAAAGCCGATCAGTCCCTGGCTCACGCCACACTGGACAAACCCCTTCGATTTGACATCGTCGAGCGTTGCCGCCGACGCCACGGTCGCCGACAGGGCGAGAACCGCGCCTGCGGCAATTGGCAATAGAAATTTCTTCATGAGATTGTGACTCTCCTGTTCACCTGTTTCACGCAATACGGACAGACGGCTGCTTGGACCCATGACATTCGGGAACCATTTTTGGCTCATTCCTCCCATCACGCTAGTCAAACAAACCCGCCCATGACCGGTTATCACATGCCAAATGCGACTTTCGGTCAAGGAGGCAATTTGGCACTACCCCTTGGCCCAGCATGATTCCTGTCGTATCGCGCAAGCACAGGCAACGCACGGCAAGGAGACTGGCGTGGGGAAAAACGACGACCAGAGGCCCGAAAACGCTGCGCCCAACCGGCAAATCGACACCGTTCTCACCCAGGCCGGACGCGATCCGGACGCCTTCCACGGATTTGTCAATCCGCCGCTGGTGCGCGCCTCAACGGTGCTGTTCGACAGCGTCGCCGACATGGAGGGCCGGACCGGAAACCGGTATCCCTATGGCCTGACGAACACGCCGACGATTGAATCCCTCAACCGAGCGCTGACCGAACTGGAGGGAGCAAGCGGCACGGTTCTCTTGCCCTCCGGCCTTGCCGCGGTGGCCCTGGCGATTCTCGCCACGGTCGATGCCGGTCACCGCCTGCTGGTGCCCGACAATGTCTATTATCCGACCCGGCGTCTCGCCAACCGGACGCTGAAACGCCTCGGGATGGAGATTGTCTATTACGACCCGATGGAACCAGCCACTCTTGCCGGCCTTGTCGTAGCCGGCCGCACGCATCTGTTCCTTGAGGCGCCCGGCTCGCTGACCTTCGAGGTGCCGGACATCCCCGCCCTGATCGCGCCGGTCAAGGCCGCCGGCGGCATCACCATCATGGACAACACCTGGGCGACGCCGGTGGTCTACCGGCCCATCGAGCATGGCATCGATCTGTCCGTTCAGGCCGGCACAAAATATATCGCCGGCCATTCCGATTTGCTGATCGGTTCCGTTTCGGCGGCACCAGACATCTGGAAAAAACTTTATGACACCCACCGCGATATGGGCCTGCAGGCCGGCCCGGAAGATATCTGGCTGACGCTGCGCGGCATGCGAACCTTGTCGGTCCGCCTGCAGCGCCATGAACAAAGCGGCCTGGAGATTGCCCGCTGGCTGCAAGGCCGGCCGGAGGTGGGTCGCCTGCTCCACCCAGCTTTTGCCGAATGTCCGGGCCACGAAAACTGGAAACGCGATTTTGGCCGCTCCAACGGCCTTTTTGCTTTTGTCCTGAATGGCACGAAAACCCAGGCGGCGGCATTTGTGGAGGCGTTGGAAATTTTCCGCATCGGCGCATCCTGGGGCGGGTTTGAAAGCCTCGCCATTCTTGGCGAATTCAGCCGCAGCCGCTCCCTTCGCCCCTGGACGGATGGGCCGGTGGTCCGTTTGCATGTCGGATTGGAGGACGTGGGCGACCTGATTGGCGATCTGGAGGGTGGATTTGCCGCCATGGCCGCGGAGACCTGACTAATATCAACCGTTGGTATAAGCGGCCCGGAGAGCGCACCATCAGCGCCATTCCACCCAAGGCATTTGAGCGACCCCGGCAGGATTCGAACCTGCGACCGTCGGCTTAGAAGGCCGATGCTCTATCCAGCTGAGCTACGGGGCCGAAACCAGATTTTTCTTCCCAGATTTTTCCTCCCCGATTTTTCCTCAATGGGTCCAGGGCTGTTTGCGGTCGGTTTCGAAATTGTCGGAATACGCCATGGCCCGACGTTTGCGGCGATGCGGTTCGACGACCCGGTATGGAATGCCGTTTCGCTCCGCATAGGCAACCGCCTCCTGGCGCGTTTGGAAATTCAGGCGGATCTGCGAAGCCATGTCGTTCGACGTCGTATACCCCATCAGCGGTTCGATCTCGCGCGGCGCACTTGGTTCATATTCAAGAACCCAGTTTTGCGTTTTCGCCAGGCCGGAACTCATCGCAGTTTTGGCCGGCATGAAAATGCGCGCGTTCATGACCTCTATCTCCAGTGTTTTACGGCCGATGGTCGGGGCAGCAGGATTCGAACCTGCGACCCCCTGCTCCCAAAGCAGGTGCGCTACCAGGCTGCGCCATGCCCCGCCTATGACCGTTGGGCGCGTTTCCCTATCACTCGTCCGGCGTGCCGGCAACGAATTCCGATCGCTTTACGGCAGATCCAGCCCGGCGCCCGACACCGTATCGCCAATTGCGATCTTGAGTCGATCGGCAAGCCCGCCATTGATCTCCAGGACATAACGAACGGGATTTTGCGAGGAAATCGTCCGCTCCGAAAGCGGCGTCGTGCGCTTGGCGATATGACGAATGACGCCGCCGCTGTCGATGAACACCATATCGAGCGGCAAATAGGTGTTGCGCATCCACATCGTGATGCCTTGCTCGACGCCGAAATCGAAAATCATGCCGTGGTCTGCGGCAAGCTCGCGCCGGTGCATCAGGCCGACGGAGCGCTCCTGCAGTGTCACCGCCACTTCCACGAAAAACTGCACCGGCTCCTCTCCGCTGGCGATGACAACGACATCATCGCCAGCATCGGCCAATGCCGGCGAAGACTGCGGCAGGCCTGCAAGCAGCAAAACCGTCAGGAAACGAAAAAGGACTGACATCGAAACGCAACACCTGGCAAAAATTCGGAACGGTAAAGCGTGTCGCGCAAAAGTGGACACCGGTTTTGCGAAAACGACACGCGTAATCAAAGAGATAAAGCAGGGCGCGTGAATGCCAATGAACGCGACATGCTTTAATGAGAAACCGGGATTTGACCACCGGAATGCGGCCTGATTTCGGCGGCCATCAGACCCTTTGGGCCTTCCCCGTAGCGAACAAGGACCACCTGTCCCGGTCGCAACTCCGTCATGCCGAACTGCCGCAGCGTCTCCATATGGACAAAAATATCCGGCTCGTCCTCGCCCTCCGAAACGAAACCGTAACCGCGAGTACGGTTGAACCATTTGACCGTTGCCGTCACCAGGGAGCTGGTCGGCTCGACTTCCGTGCGCTGCCGCGAGGGCTCGCGCTGCGCCGGGTGCATGGCGGTCGATTCGTCCATGGAAAGGATCCGGAAACACTGAAGACCCTTCGGCTGCGCCAGCGCTTCACAAACAATCCGCGCACCCTCCATCGCCGTCTGGAAACCGTCGCGCCGCAAACATGTCACATGCAGAAGAACATCCGGCTGACCGTCATCGGGCAGGATGAAACCGTATCCCTTCGAGATATCAAACCACTTGATAGTGCCGGCAATTTCGATGACATCGACAGTTGCATCTTCACTTGCCGTTTCAACGAGTGATAAATCGTGTAACGCTTTTGCCCCCATCTGGCCGACCTCTTCTCCAGCCCGAGTGTCCGATAAGCAGCTTCACCCGCCGCAATTGGGATCGCCGCTTTTGATTCGTCCTAAAGAATAGCACTTGCCACCCCGCTTGCCGCAAGTGGTTTGCTTGATTTTTGTCTTCAATTCGCCATCACAAAGCTCAATACACCAACCCCAATTGTGGATAGGTCGCGGTGAATATCGTTTGCGGGCCAGCAGGATGCGGCATAAACAATCGCAATAAAAACGCCCTTCCGGCACTCCCTGCAATGGTGGCCGCGACCGGTTGCGCCCGCCCCGATCGGCCAAATAATATCCACAGGAACCGACGCCAGACTCCAGAAAGGTCAATTATGAGATACCTCCACACCATGGTCCGCATCGCCGATGTCGATCAATCGCTCGATTTTTACTGCACCAAACTCGGCATGTTGGAAGTCCGCCGGTCCGAATCCGAGGCCGGCCGTTACACTTTGATATTTCTGGCCGCGCCAGACGATCAAGAGATCGCCCGGAACACGCAGGCGCCGCTGCTGGAACTGACATACAACTGGGATCGGGAAACTTATGGCGAGGGTCGCAATTTTGGCCATCTCGCATTTGCCGTCGACGACATCTACGAGACCTGCCAGCGGTTGATGGACGACGGCGTCACGATCAACCGCCCGCCGCGCGACGGCCACATGGCATTCATCCGCTCGCCCGACAATGTCTCCATCGAGCTGTTGCAGAAGGGCGACGCATTGCCGAAAGCAGAGCCGTGGGCATCCATGGAAAACGTTGGAAAATGGTAATCGGCGGCTCTGTTGATATCGGGGGGAACTGCAAATTTGTCCCCCGACATGACAAAATCGCAAAATGATTTCGCCATAATTCATGTTCAACCACGATTCCCTGGCGAGCGGCCGCCGGTCCTGAAAATTGTACGGGGGTACAGGACAATGGGCGCCGCAGCTCTTGCCCGCATCATCGGATGTGGGGCAATTCTTCCGTTGTTCTTCGCCTTCAAAATCGCAAGCCCGCCGTCATCACAGGCTGCCGACATTGGGGTTCCCGGCATCGGCAAATCTTCCTTGGCCCGGTATCTTCGCAGCCGGCCTGGCCGGGTCGGCATCGGCCTTTATTGCCGGTCCCGGTCGGTGCACATCGACATCGGACCAAAACGCCAGTGGTATTGGGGTTGCGGTAAGAAGAAGCGCAGCCGGAGAAGCTGAAGCCGGAAGCCGGAATTCAGGGCCAGCGAAGGCAAATCCGCGCATGGCGAAGAAACTTCGGAATTTGCCCGATACGCGCCTTGCCGCCGGATTAAGGCCCGCCTATAACCCCGCCGCGACGCGCCCTTCGTCTAGCGGTCTAGGACGCCGCCCTTTCACGGCGGAAACAGGGGTTCGATTCCCCTAGGGCGCGCCAATGATTTCAATATGTTAGCGGTGCTCTTACTCTGAATCTTATGCGTGACGTTCAAAAAACGTTCAAAACAGCATTAAATTCTCGCCAGATTTTCCCTGATAGAAACCACACTTGAGCACCTTCGTTTTGAGGGCGAGGCTACCCTTGGCAGCCCGCACGCAGGCGCACTTCCACATAGGCAACATCACTGCCGGGCAAATGCTGGTCAATGAGGGGCTGGCGAAGGTGTGGGAGGGCCGTAGAGCGGTGTGGTGCGGCTAATCAAATCCGCCGTTCCTGGTCACTCCCGGTTGAAGGGGCGCTTGCCGTTTTCCGCAACCCAATCCATAACTTCCTTCAGCGTATCGGCTGATGCGTCCACACTAGCCTCGACCGCTTGCATGGGCCTGCCATCCAGCCTGTCGGCAAGCTCCCGGATGGCCCGGATATCGCCGCCTTCTGCTTGTCCAATCAGCACCTTGGCAACCCTGCGCAATGCCTTGTGGTCTTCTCCGGCCGCTGCAATTTCCATACGCAAGGCATTGGCAAAGGGCTTCTCTTTTGACCTGCCGCCTGGATTGCCGGATTGTCC
>SMVA01071913.1_pt1 | contig 10026 bp, 14 predicted proteins | sample 2456451 | NCBI WGS metagenome assembly SMVA01 (sample SAMN11095933, study PRJNA526329) | marine sediment metagenome | biome: Marine sediment; feature: Surficial sediment; material: Deep marine sediment; isolation source: Hadal surficial sediment | place: Pacific Ocean | collected 2014-05 | depth...
CTCCATCCAATAACCCGTATCCGCCCGGAAGGATGTCTCTATCCTCGCCTTCCAGACGACCAGTGAACGGCATCGATCAACCATTGTCCATTCGAGCGAATCAGAACGACTGTTTCCACGGAGTTGGAATCGATCTCACGATCGCGATACGTGCCGAACAATCGAGTTTTCGATACGACCCATGCCGTTTCCCCCCGGATCGTCAGCGTACTCGAAATCGATTCGCGCGTCATGGAGCTGAGATAAGCTGAATCTCCATGAAAATGACCTGACAGATACTCTTCTTTACTCTCAATCTTTCCACCTTCGGAAATTGAAACGGTGGACGAGAGCAAATCCGCGACCGTCGTGCTATCTCCATTCGCCAGTCCCTGATGAAAGGCGTCCAGAGTCGCTAATACTTCCGTCGTATCTGCAACTACAATCCGCTCCATGCCGACTGATGTGATCGATGTAAATATCAGAATTAGGTACGAAATGGCAAACAATAAGCCGTTTCGGCAAATGATATTCAACCGCCCGTTTATACCTCTGGAACACTCCATTCTGTTTCCGAGAGCCGACGGTTGTGCGTGGCCATCCGGAGTTCGTCTCATGATTAATATCCCTTTTTTAATGATTCGTCCGTCCGCTGTGGACATGCCGAGCCGTGCGCTTTCCCGACTGAATAGTCGATTAATTTATGTACCCGTGCTCCAGATTTAAAATGCTATTTCTATCGTCAAACTGATTGTTAAATACGTGTTCGATGCTATAGACAAACGCAAGATTGATCCGAAAAGAATTGTTCGGCAAATATCCCGATAAATCACCGTACGAAGACTCGAATACTCCCTGCACCCCCGCGTCAAAATTTGCCCCGAGCCGACGGAAAAAATTCCCGAAAATCAAAAATTGACCCGAGTCCGTATCTAATTCTGGAAATATTCTGAATCCTCCGCCAATGCTGACGCGGAAGTCCGGTCGTTCTAATCGCCTCCTCACATATTCGACTGACGTGAACGAAGCGAGTGCTCGCGCACGCGTCGTATCCAGATACGAATCAATCGTTCGAACATCATCTGCGCCAAAGGAGACGATGGTCTGATGAACGAGTCTCCAAAAATGAACCGGATCCGGCCTAAGATTAATAGCCACCCCCAGCTTAACGTTATTGAGTACCTCGTCCACTAGTCCCGCGTCTGGATCATCTTTAGAAAAGAATCCCTCGACTCCGAAGACCAGCTGGTCTAAAAGGTGTCTGTTCCACCGCTGACTCTCCGGAACTCGATATCCGATGGTAAAACCAGCAGTGTTCAGTTCATAGCTCTCCTCTTCACGTCTTGTTTCGGAATAGTATTCTCCGTGAATGTCAAGACGAATGCGTGTGGTCAAATAACGCCCAAACTGAACCAGATTTCCGAATTGTGTATCCTCAGAATTACGACCATCTGAAAAAGGACTCTGTGCGTCTGTGTAAGACAGGGCATCGTCATCTCTGAGCGTTGGAAATTCCATCAGATTACTGTCAAGCCGACTTCGCCCTATCTGAAAGACATTCAATCGGTTATCTAATCTGACAAAGAGATGGTGATAGAACACCTGCCCAAGTTGTGACTCGGCGTCCGGAAACTGAAACCCCACGACAAGCTGTGCACGGTACGATCCAAATAGCTGCTGTCTGGCACCTAATAGAACAGACGAGTCCGAAAAATCGCTGACCGCGCTTGCGGTTTCCTTGTCGGCCAGGTTGATATTCCCAGAAACAACGCCTCTGGCACCCAAACGCAACTCAGGGATCAATTCCTGCCCAACTACAGAGTTAGTTGAAAGGATGAAAGCGAGACCGAATACGAACTTGGCGGACAAGTATCTGGATCGTCCTGGGCTTTTCATTATCGCGCCTATTGGTCTAGTGAGATAAAGGGGAGATGGGTAAGCCCGTCCATTTCCATCGATTTATCGGACATCTTTTCGACCATATCTTTTCCCTGCATTGGAGGCATAGCTGTCATGGCCATTCGCTCCATTTCGGGCAGATCTTCGTAAACCAACGCGGTTAACGTTCCTCCCGGGTACACTCCATTGTTTGTTGCGCGTCTCGTGTCGTGATCGTGAAACGCCCAGATTCCCGGGTTGTCACCCGGAATAATGATGTCGTGAGTTTTACCCGGCGAAAGTAAAATCGTGTTCATCCGACGAGGATCCGGCAACGGATAGCCATCATCCGCGACCGCCCAAAAATCTGTTCCGTGGAGATGCAAGGAGTGCACCGAGGAGCCTGCATTGATGAGACGTACTCGTATATTTTCTCCCTCGCGAATCATGAGTCGAGGTGTCTCCGGGTATGATTTACCATTGATCGTGAAAAAATTCGGACTCGGAAGGTCCGCTGATGTCCGCCGACGCGTCGTATATGGAGGTTGATATCCACCAGCCATCGCCCTTCTGAGATCTTGGACATCGGCAAACAATCCAAATCGCTCCTTATCAAACCTTCCGTTCATCATAAGGAAGCTCCTTTCTTTCATCCTCTCCAGCATGACGTTCAGCTCTTTGCGAATGAAATTTGTGTCGTGCGATGAATAGATAAGCGTGTATTCGCGCTCGTATGGAAATGCATCTTGAATGGGGTCAGTTTGACCTTCAACCGGTTCGACAATTATTGCGCCATACATACCGGCCTGCATATGAAGCATCGTACCCCAATGGCAGTGATAAATGTGGGTGCCGTACGGCTTTGCATCAAATTCGTAGACGAATGTCTGGTCGGGCATGACCGGTAATTGCGTCATGTACGGTACTCCATCCATCCGCCACGGGACGTGTATGCCATGCCAGTGTATCGTATGATTCAGGCTGGTTCGGTTTTCGAAGACAACCCTTACATGGTCTCCCTCGTTCACTCGAATCTCCGGTCCGGGAATTGAGCCGTTAAACGCGAGCGTGTGAATGGATACGCCGGGTACGATTTCGTGCTGAACGAGATCGACGTAGAGGTGAAACTCTTTATACCCGGTGTGTGCGTTTGTAGGCTCAAGTCTTGTTGAAAAATGGGGTGCATTATCTTCAACCGAGCGGCCCATTGCGAGGTTAATTCCTTGAAGAACTCCACCGAGTGAGGCAGCAGCACCAGCCGCCAGAAATTTTCTACGATGCATCGGAATATGGTTCTGAGAATAAAGGAGGTACAGATGCGACTGTAATGTGAACGTCTCTGATTTAGTCAGAGACCCGTCCCTTTCTCAGATCAATATTGAGCCGAACTCGAGATACGCGGGGAATGGTCGAATTTGTTCCTGAATCAATTGCAGCGGTTTTTTTCTCTCGAAACGAATCAACGTGCTCCGTCCTGTCGATAAAGTGAGCATCGTCGCCTGCTGCAGAGAAATGCGGAATCGAATTGGATGAGGCCCGACGTAAGAGTTGATCGATGACGTGAGGCACTGTCCGCAGCAATCCAATAGAGAGCGTTCTTCGGAATCATCCAAACAATGCTCTCTGATTTCGTTCTCATCCTCTTCTACCCCCAGATGCTGGGAATGTAATTGCCCTGAAGAGCCATGATCCATTTGCCAGTGGCACAAAATCTGGTTGAGTGGGATCGAGGCAGCTGAAAATCCCAACAACGAAACGATTAAAAAACAGAGGGATCGTCGGATCGGTCGCATAGCTGGTAATTACAATTCACCTCGTCTTACACGAGACGCTCTCGTCTGTTCTCGATCTTTGCTGTCGACGGAGTCCATCGTATGCGAATTTGCCTCCGCCGAGCGCGCAAGTTAGTGATCTCTTGCAGCGAACGAATCAGGGAAACTGATCTTCTCGAAATGAACCTGCGAAATCTAAAAAGTGACAGCAGAGATGCTATCGTAGACGTACTCGCAAGAGCGTTCCACGATTATCCTGCGATGCAGTACTTTTTGAAAGTCGCGGGCAAGGAGTATGACTATCATCTCCACATTCTTAACGGGTACTATACCGATGATTGTCTTCAGAGGGGATGGCCGGTGATCGGTATTCACGAGGCAAACGAAATCAGTGCCGTAGCGCTCGTGAGTCCACCGCTCGAATCGCTGCCAGAGCCGCTGCCGCATCTCGCGTCAAAAGTTCGAGCGGTACTGGGCGAGAGCGCATGGAATCGCGTGAACGAATTTGACCGGTTGTCTCACTTGGCTCTGCCCTCAGAGCCACATCATTTTATCGGCATGCTCGCCGTTCATCCGGATCACCAGGGGTCCGGTCTAGGCACACGCCTGGTAGAGCACATGAAAGAGATGAGTGTTTCAGAACAGTCACGAGGCGTCACCCTCACGACAGAGACCGAGAGAAATGTCGAGTATTACACGCGCCTGGGCTTCGAAATCTTGGGCGAAACGGAGTTCTGCGAGCTCACGTCGTGGAGTATGCGCTGGGAAAACAATAATTTCCAAAATCGTTCCGCCGAATGAATCCAGCCGGGATCGTATTATGAACAACTTTAATCGACTTTATCCGCGACCGTGAAATCCGTCTTTACCCCTTCTGCTCCCACACCAGCCGGCCATTATTCACAAGCCATCGTGCACGACGGGCTGATCTTTATTTCAGGTCAGCTCTCTGTGGATCCTTCGACAGGAGAAATTAGGAATGGACCCATCGAGGAACAGACTCGAATGGTGCTACAAAATCTTGCCGCCATCCTGGAGGAAGCTTCTAGCGATATGAATCACGTACTCAAAGTCACGATTTATTTATCCGATATTAATCTGTGGGGAGCTGTCGATGAAGTTTACGCCGAAGCCTTTGGTGATCATCGCCCAGCACGGGCCATTGTCCCGAGCCGAGAACTTCATCACGGTTGCCTTATTGAGCTAGAAGCCGTCGCTGCGGCGATCTGACAATGGGACCGGAGAAACCAGCGTATGAAACGACTAACTATACGGAACGCCCTGAAGGACCTGGAGGGTTCGGATTCTCTTTTCGCGGAACAGTTCACTCACGGCTCGCTGGTGGTTGAATTCTACCAGCCTGGTGACCCGGATCTGCAACAACCCCATTCTCGAGACGAAATCTATGTTGTTGCGAGTGGAACGGGCGCTTTTATCAACGATGGAATCCACCAGGAAGTGGAGACCGGAGAAGTCCTGTTCGTCCGGGCAGGCATCGAACACCGATTTGTTGAGTTCAGCACAGATTTTTCTACGTGGGTTTTCTTCTATGGACCCGAAGGTGGAGAACAAACCTGAATCGATGACTCTCACACCTATCCAAAATCGACTAACGGGAGGAGAGCGGCGATCAATCGGTGAGGCCATTGATGTGGCAAATGAGGTGATTACACGACCGGTTATACTCCCTGAAATTATGGATGGATTGCGAAGCCCGGATCCCATTCTTCGCTCGAGATCTGCTCAGGTCGTCGCTACAGTAGGTCGTAAGTCGCCGGGCCTGCTCAACGCGTTTAAATTCGAAATCATGAACGAATTCGCGGTTATCGATCAATGGGAAGTACGCGAACAGATGAGTAAGACAATTCCGCAACTCGATCTGAATCAAAACGAAGTTGAAGAGGCGAATCTTATTTTCGAATCCTATCTCCGTGACAAGAGCAGTATCGTTAGGACGTGTGCCATTCAAGGCCTGTTTGATCTTCTCAAATTTGCCCCCGACAACCGAGCTGGTCCCAAGGCCAGGCTCGAAGATATCCAGTTTTCTGGATCCGCAGCCATGCGGGCACGATCGCGTATTCTACTCGTAAAACTATCCAAAATGAAACAAGACTCGCGAGCATAATCGAGACGATCTTCTTAGGCACACCCTGGCGCCCCACATGCCCATCAGTTTGAGTACGGCTCGTTGAAGTGCGCAATTAGAAAATCTGCGAGCGAATCGACTGCAGAAGACTTGGCCTCGCTTCCCCGATACAAGGCAATGTTCGCATCCTGAAGCTCCGGCATCCCTTCGTCTGACCCAACGATTTGAAGATCATCCGACAATGCTGATTCGGAAATCATTCCAACCCCTAAGCCAGCTCTAACGGCGGCTTGCGTCGCGAGCAACGAATGACTCGCAAACGCGACTTCCCACCTCTTTCCTGCCACATCCAGTTCGGTAAGCGCTTCCTGCAAACCGTGGCACGGAGCGTCGATCGGATCTACAATTAACGGAAGGACATCGTACTCTCCCATATCGAAGTCCGGACCGATGGCCCAGTAATATTTTTCCGTCCAGAGACTGGTCGAGCGCAGCGCAGAGTACGCGTCATTCGCAACCGCCAGGCAGAGTTCGTTCTTCCGAATTTTTTCGACCAATTCCCAACTGGTTGAGACTTCCAGTTCAATTTTAATCCGAGTACATAGCCGCCCAAAACGGGTGAGGAGTCCGACAAGAGGACGAAGTGTGACCTCTTCGAGCATACCAATCTTAACGGTGCCAGCAGCTTCAACGACCGAGAGTCTCCCAATGGCCTCCTGGTTCAACTCGATAATTCGCCGCGCATAACCGATCAACATTCGACCTGCCTCCGTGAGTCTGGACTCTCGTCCAACGCGTCTAAACAACGGAGCACCAACCTGCTCTTCAAGGCGCTTCATCTGGAGGCTGATCGCCGGCTGAGTTCTGAATAATTTTTCTGCAGCTTTGGTGTAGCTCCCATGTTCTGCAATCATCATAAATGACCGTAATTGATCAATAGAGAGTGTATTCATAGCTCATAATCTTTCCTTATACATAACATCAAAATTATAAATGAATCTTATCGACAAATGATCCTTATCAGAGCTCAAAACTGATTCTTTTCATCCTGTTACCGAGATGTTTATGAAGCATCTGCGTCAACATTCGGCGAGTACCTGGAAATTACTAAGTGCGTTTGCGGCAGTTTATCTCATCTGGGGTTCGACGTATCTGGCAATCCAATTCGCAATCGAGTCTATGCCACCCCTCATCATGCTTGGGGCCCGATTTGGATTCGCAGGAATTCTACTATTCGCCGTCATGCGAGGACTCGGCGTTGAATTGCCAGATCGAGAAATGTGGAAGAGTGGTCTGCTGATAGGCACGTTGACGCTTGCTGTTGGAACGGGGGCGGTCGCTTTAGCAGAACAATACATCGCCAGCGGAATCGCCGCCTTGCTGGTGACCAGTCTGCCCTTGTGGATGGTCTTGCTCGAATGGAAGTGGAAGCGAGGACCGCGACCCAATGCCGCTGTATTTTTCGGCTTGATACTCGGAGCAATTGGAATTGTATTGCTGGTTAACCCCATTGCCTTTTTCCGCTCCGCTTCATGGCAGGAAATGCTGGCCATGGTCGCAATATTAGTGGGTTCATTTTCCTGGTCATTCGGATCGCTCCTTTCACGAGATGTAAAGCTGCCGACAAGCCCGTTCATGTCGACCGCGGTACAGATGGTCGGTGGAGGATTGTCTTTGTTGATCGCTGGGCTTGTTCGCGGAGAAGCCGCACAGCTGGACTTGGCGGCGATCACCTCTGGCTCCTGGTGGGCACTCGGCTATCTGTTTATCTTCGGATCGCTCATCGCATTCAGTTCTTACGTCTGGTTGATCAAGAACGCACCTTCTGAAAAAGTAGCCACGTACGCCTATGTGAATCCCGTGGTTGCCGTTATGCTGGGTTGGCTTTTGGCAGGTGAAATGCTCAACACACGAATCGTGTTTGCAATGATTGTACTCGTCTCTGCAGTAATAGTGATCTCGCGTTATGGATCGAGAACCGGTCAGATTCGAAAGCAGGTACCTATATGGTTGAGGAAAGAGAATTGGATTTACGCGCTTGACAGACCTGCGCAAAGCCTCGATCGAACGTCGCGGCAGCGCGTGGTAAAATCCAGCACATAACATGTAGCTATGGAAAAAGTTAATCTCGCTGAAAAATTTGATCTCTTTCAAGAAACGTGGTCACCAAAAATCGTCGCTGAGCTGAACGGTCAGCAGGTCAAGCTGGCTAAACTCGACGGCGCGTTTGATTGGCATCACCACGAGGACGAAGACGAACTATTTCTGGTCGTGAAAGGACACCTCACCATCGAGCTTCGTGATCGCCAAGTGGATCTGGATGAAGGAGAGTTCTTCGTGGTACCAAAAGGAATCGATCACAGGCCAGTGGCAAACGAATTAGCACACGTTCTTCTTTTTGAACCGTCGACCACATTGAATACGGGTACCGTTCGGACCGAGCGAACCAGAGACGAGCTGGACTGGATCTAATCGTCCCGTTCGCAACCTCTTGCTCGTTTCTTACGAATTATTTTGGCAGATATTTTCGATTCCAGTGTACTTGTCGTTGTAACCCGTTCACTTACGAGGATGCTACGATGGATACGAAGAAATTTCTGTTGAGCGTGCTCGCCGGCGTCGTAACGCTGTTTGTACTGGGTGGCCTGATTTATGGATTGGCGCTTGGTTCATTTGTGCTTGAGAATACGCCATTTATGAGCACAGAGCCGACCTTATGGTCGATGGTCTTGTCGCAGTTGGTGATGGGAGGTTTTATTGCCTATATCTATGGCAAATGGGCGAGCATCTCAACGTTCGCAGGTGGCGCTAAAGCCGGTGCGTTGATCGGATTGTTTCTCGGAGTTGGGCTCGGATTCGATCTGTATTCCATGACCTCGATGACATTGACGTTTGTCCTTGTGGATACGGTTCTCTGGGCGATACGATTTGCCATTGCAGGTGGCGCTGTTGGCTACGTCCTCGGTATGGGGAGCCGTGAGTAGATAGACTCCGAATTTTTTTGCGTATGCCTTACATCTAGTCACCAAGGGTCTATGATGTCTGCATTGTGGGTTCCGGTGCAGGTGGTGGTATGGCAGCGAAGGTGCTTACGGAAGCGGGCGCCAATGTCGTAATGCTCGAAGCAAGGGTAGATTGGGACGCTGGTCGTGACGGCGACGTGCTGAAGTGGAATTACGAGTCCCCACGACGCGGTCGCGGATCGAAAGAGCGGCCGTTTGGGGAGTTCGTTGCGTGCATTGAAGCACCTCGAATTATCCTGAATGACCAGGTCGGGACTATATAGTCTGCAGGAAACTCCACATCGCCTTCAATTCGAGGTCAGACAATCTCGACATGCGTGGCCATGGCATGATTTCCGAGTCGAGAATTCGGCCGTCTGGCGTCGTTCCACTTCTAAGAGCAAGTACGAAATCGTCCTCGGTCCACTCCCCTAAATTGCCCTCGGGCGAAAGGTCCGGTCCCGGTGGCGGTCCTTCAAATTCCACCCCATGCAGGGCGGCACCGTGGCACTCGCCGCACGCAATAATATTGACCAGATACTTTCCATACGCAGCATCGGGGGCTACTGGTGGTGCTGATTGGTGAACGGCTGCGTGGTCGAGCGCCATGGCCGGCGGCTTGTACATACCGGTCCCGATAAGCACGTAGGCCATCGGCCCGAGCTTTCTCTGAGGGAGTTCGTTGTCAACTGCAGGGACGGTCTTCAGGAACGCTATTAAGGACTTAAGGTCTTCATCTCCGTATGCCGTAAAAAATTCCGACGGCATCCCGACAAGGACTCTATCTTTGAGTCCTACGCCATGACGAAGTGCTTTTTCCCAGTCCACATTTTCATTCAGCCCGCCGACTCCCCCTTTTCCGGACGTAAGATTGGGGGCGGGAATCAGGCCGAAAGCGGCATCATCAATAAGAATCGTTCCCTGGAATTGATCGCCGTGACATCCGTTGCAGCGGCTTACCGTCCGAGCGAGGTATTCTCCCCTGGCCAGTTGCGACGAATCTGCCGCGATGGCACCCAGTGAATGACCGACGTCAAACGAACCCTTGAGTTTTGACCTCCCGTTCATGAATACGGTGAGTCCTGCTATTACCAGGAGCAGGACCATGCCCCCAATAATGATTCCTATCCACTTGAACACCCGTTTCATAGTGACTTCGTAAATTTAGTGTGGATCTCATACCAACAATACGAAATAGGACGGGCGTAATACCATCTTGAGCGATTGATATGGATTAGTTTAGACGAACGCAGAGTAATATGCGGTGGTTGTCGTGGCTGTACTTCTAAGCGAAGAGACTGAGAAACGA
>SMVA01069639.1_pt1 | contig 10024 bp, 8 predicted proteins | sample 2456451 | NCBI WGS metagenome assembly SMVA01 (sample SAMN11095933, study PRJNA526329) | marine sediment metagenome | biome: Marine sediment; feature: Surficial sediment; material: Deep marine sediment; isolation source: Hadal surficial sediment | place: Pacific Ocean | collected 2014-05 | depth 0-1...
ACGAGGACTATCACTGATGGCTATGCACAATCCCCCGCACCCGGGCGAGTTTATCCGGGAAACATATATCCAGCCGTTTGATATTAGTATCCGGTCATTGGCTGAGAATCTGGGCGTTGCTGCGTCTACCCTGGCGCGTGTCGTCTCGGAGCATAGCGCGGTAAGCCCCGAGATGGCGTTGCGTTTATCAAAGGCGATTGGCCGGTCTCCTGAGAGTTGGCTGGCCATGCAAGACAACTATGATCTCTGGCAAGCCAGAAAGTCTGCAAACCTCTCGCAGATTCGGAAAATCCCATTTGACGCGATTGCATAAGGGTAGACTGGCAGCGAATGCGCACACGATGCGTAATTAGCATGTTCCAAGCTACTTTAGCCTGATCCTCCTCAAGCCTGTCGGAACAGCACAAATCACGCCCCCGCTACCAAAAATTTAAAAGCCCGGTCCTGTACCGGGCTTTTTTGTGTCGGCCATGCGCTCCAGAGCAGACATTTCGCGTGACAAGTTAATGTTCTACTATGACGGCTTCTTGCGGAGGACCGGGCAGGGGATTAACTGATAGTGTCCAGGAGTTTTCCATGATCAAAGTGGGGATTTCCGGTGCCAACGGCACCATGGGTCGGTTAACCATCGGCGCGATTGAGGCTGTCGATGACCTGACCATCGATGGGCTATACGCACCCGGGCGTGACGGTCAGGATATCCTGGGATACCGCGCCAGCAGTGACCCGGTGGCTTTGTCCGGGTGCGATGTTGTAATTGAACTGACCAATCCGTCAGCAGCCGATGAGAACGTTCCCCGTTGGCGAGACAGCGGCGCCGATGTGTTGATCGGCACGTCCGGCTATACCGTGGCTCGCATGGACGCGTTGCGCAGCGCGTGGTCGGGCCTTACTTCCCGGTGCCTGGTTGTGCCAAACTTTGCGGTCGGTGCGGTTTTGATGATGCGTTTCGCGGAACTGGCCGCGCCGCATTTTGAGTCAGCCGAGATAGTCGAAATGCATCATCATGACAAGCCTGACGCCCCATCCGGCACAGCACTTCATACTGCCGCGCGCATGGCTGCCGCACGTAAACGCGGCGCCCACAGTCGTGGTAAAGAGATCGTGGCGGGAGCGTTGGGCGGCGATGCGGAAGGTATCCCGGTGCACTCCATGCGACTCCATGGCGCAAAGGCACACCAGGAGGTAATTTTTGGCACCGTGGGCCAATACCTCACGTTGCGCCACGACACGACTGATTACGAATGCTTCGCACCCGGCGTCATTTTATCATTGCGCAAAATCGGCTCGCTGGACTCAGGTATTACTGTTGGCCTGGAAAGTCTGCTCGGGATCTGACATTGCCGTCGTTCTATTCATCCAATAACTACGCTTTGTTGTCACTTACCTGTTCAGTACCTCTTGACGGGTTTGGCGCATTCACAGGCGAATAACTGCTTCGTCAAATGCATCCAGCGGGTCAAGCAGTTGCCAGGCCGGCCCCTCCGCCACTACGACATAGGGGTCATCCGGCTTTCTCATCGACTAGCGTAAATCAGACGTGTTGCGCAACACGCTATGCTATCAATGTGATCAAGTCATTCAGGCATAAACGCCTAAGGAGATATTTTGAGGCCGGCAACAAGGCAGGGATTCAGACCCAACACGCTGGCCGACTTCGATTGCAGTTAGCGGCTGACGTTTGAATTCAGAGACGAAAATGCGTTTGTTTCGAATTACGAGGACTATCACCGATGGCTATGCATAACCCGCCGCACCCGGGCGAGTTTATCCGGGAGACATTTATCGAGCCATTCGATATTAGTATCAGGTTGTTGGCTGAGATTTTGGGCGTCGCCGCATCTACCTTGGCGCGTGTTGTCTCCGAGCGTAGTGCGGTAAGTCCTGAGATGGCGTTGCGTCTGTCCCAGGTTCAAAGGCGCCGTGGCGAAATAACTGACGATTCTGTGCAATACGATGAGTTTCAGCCAGAATAGCGGAAGGTCTGAGTTGGAGTTCCCCCAACCTGACGGATACATCAAATGGTTTAAGGGTCTGGCGCAATCCTTGTTGCACCGGGCCAAAGAATTGCACTTTCGTCAAGCAGCAGTTCTCCTGTATCCGGGTTGACCCAACCCACAGGCACGAAATTGACCGTCTCTTGATCGGCTTTGTAGCCGTGGCTATTGAATATCTGCACTGGCATATCGGCCCGATCGTTGGTACCCGGCACAAGTGAAATCCATCCGGTTGCTCCCTCGAAGTCCATCATGCGCAAATAGTCAATCATGTTTTCACGATTAACGGTCTTGTCGTCGTTCTTGATCCCCTTTATCGCATATGCGACCGCAAGAATATGATCGTAGCTTAGTGCGCCGTAGAAGAATGCCTTGGAATTCGGGTCAACCGCACGATTTAGTCGTGACTCAAGTGCTCGCTGAAATTCCTGCAACTTCTCTGATTCGTTGAGCTTGGCCATTGGCGCGAAGTAGCCCAGGCTGCCTTGCACAGCATCCGCGCTTTCGTCGGCAGAGATCATTTCGGCGGCATAAAATGAGTAGCCGGGCTGGTTCATATCGAGAGTATTGAGCGCACGGAATACTCTGACAGTATCCGGTGTTGGGGCGGTTATGACGATGTGCCGAATACCAGCTTTCTTGATTTTTGCTACGTAAGACTCGACAGTCGCATAGTCGGTATCGCGGGGAAATCCGTATTCTTTTGCAATGCTGATTCCGCGCCGTTTCGCGTACTCCTGAATCACTTGCCGTGCACCAAGACCCCAAGCGTCAGTCGTGTACATAAACCCGATCCTGGTGATGCCGAAATGAGCGGCGACATCGATCAGATAACCCTCGTAGGCTTCGCTCGGTGTAACAACCCGTACAAACCAGGGAAAATCTTCCGCAGACGACAGCATGGACGCATTTGCGCCGTTTGAAATGACTGGAACTTTGTACCGCGCGGCAACATTGGCGATTTCAACAGCGGGCCCGCTGCAGCCGGCACCGGTCAACACCAGGATGTCCTTTTTCATTAGCGTTTCGGCCATGATCGCGGCCCTCTCGGGCCAGCAGTGATAGTCGATTGTGTTTTCACGTTTCAGTCGAATTTGGTCACTGCCGAGCAATCCTAACGCGTTCACTTCCTCAATCGCTATATGCGCCCCGTGAAGCGCGTAATCGCCCCAGTCCGCATATCGGCCATCGTGATAGTGGTAGGTGTACATTCCGCCAAGATCAAAAATCTCCGCTGACACATTTGACAGTGGCAAAAAGACGAAAACCGCCAGTAGACAATTGAGGGCACAATTTCTCTTTCCTATCGCTATGGGTTTCATCAACATTCTCCGCGACCCGGATCCGCCTGGCGCCGACAGCAGCCATGGCTGCTTCTGAATCTGATCTCAATTAACGCCGTTTCTCACCGCCACTGCCAAGTGACGTAGCCGCGATAAGTTCGCGCCAATATTTGGCTGGCCAATCGTCCGCTTTCGGGTCACGAGCAGACCATTTCGCCGGTCACTACTGGAGTCGCCCATAGAACGTCATTCGGGCCGATTCCGACAGCGAGACACCAGGTTCCGTGTTATACGCAAGTACCACTAGTATACGTGTACGGTCGCCAATCGTGGGAGTGACGCAATGCATCGAATTTTTGCCTCGAAATAGAACGAGTGCGCCAGGGTCAATCGCGAGCCTGTCAGGTGCGACTTGCCCATCAAGAACTTGCCCGGATAGCCCGAAATTCATCTCTCCCGCATCGGCATCCCGAACATCTTTAACGTATTGAAACTCGCCACCATCCTTCGGAGCCTGAATCATCAAGGTGATTGCAAAGGAAGAGTTATCGAAGTGCCAGCCGAGTTCCTGTCCTTCACCTGCGTAATGCAGATTGATCGACGACAACGGATCGGCGTATTCGTGCAACTCGGACTTATCAAGGACAGCACACAGGAACGCTCGAAACTGCAATGCGTCGTACAGTGTCCGGAGCGCCGAATCGGCAGGGATTTGGTCGTCCGTAATACAGCCTTTCGAGGAAGACACCAATCGGTTGCGCGGATGATCCGGCGGGTAGTCGTCGTCAGGTGGCGTGAGGTAAATATTGTGGTCATCAACGGTGTAGTAGGCGAGATGTTGATGCTCGGCAGCTTCGCCTTGTATGGACGCGATGGCTGCGGGCTTCACAAAATTTCGTAGGACCAATGCCCCTTTCTCGTCTAATCTGCGCTTGCATTCGGCGAGGAATTCATAACTTTGCAGCGGGTACTGGGCAAGATCAACTATGTCGGCAAGCGATCTATTCATTATTGTTCACTTCAGTTTTGACGAGCAATTCGTGCTCAGAGTACGATCGCGGCAAAGCCGGCAATATCATCGAGATAAAATTCAATCCTATGCGCGATGGATCACAGGCGGGTGGGTTTATTGGTGCAAAATTTAAAGATGGCAGCACGATTGGTCGCTGGCAGGCATCGCAGGAAAGGCTTCCTTCCGCTCCTGCGACAGACCTGCTTCGAACCGTCCCGAAATGCTTAGCGCGAACCGTGGTTCGCGCCCGGTACGTTTTTCAATTTTGCGAACATCTCGTTCGCCGTCTCGGTATCGCCGGCTTTGGCCGCTGACTGTGCGAGTCCGCGTATCGAAGGTGTGCGTTGGGGTATCCACTGCAATGATCGCTGGTAGGCGACCTGTGCTTCGCCGGGCCGATCTGTCGCAAGCAAAATATCGGCATACAGTTCGGCGGCAGGTTTCATTGGCAGGGGCGGGCCTGACGGCGCGTTCATATATTTCAATTCCATTTCCGCCGCTTCTTGTGCCATAAGCACGGCGCCAGCGTGGTCGCCGGCGGCAAGTTTCGTTACGGCGGTGACTTCCAATTTTAGAATATCAATCAACCAGGCATCGTAAGATTTTCCGCCTTCCTCCGCTTTGTCGCTTAGCGACTGCAGTCGCTCTGCAGCCGCAACAGCCGTATCGGCATCACCTCGGTGCGCCGCACTCATGCCAATGGCGGACACCCAATGCGGGTGTGAACCCGCAATGGAGTCAGCCGCTTCGAGCTCGACATTCTCCCATTGACCCGTCTCCACCATGTGTCGGCCTCTCATGAGGAGATAACCATCCATAACGCGCTTGTTGCCCTCGTTTCGCTCGACGGCCTGCATAGCAAACGCCAGCTTCTCCGCGGCGATCTCATCGTGGCCCAGCATCAGGTAAGCATAAGCAAGCCAGGAAAGCGTGTGAAAATCTTCACGCCCTTCCGTAAATCCGAATTTTTCGATGGCCGCGGTCGCCGCCGCATAGGCCTCGATATTCGAGTCGACGACACGCTGCCACATGCCGAGCTGCACGAAAATGTGGGAGGGCATGTGCAGGGCGTGTGACGCAGCCGGCGCAATTCCGGCATAGACCTGTGCTGCATCGAGCGCAAGAATCGCATGATCCGGGTCATCGAAAGAGTGGATAATGAAATGTGCGGCGCCCGGGTGATTTTGATTTTGGGCATATATGTCCATGCAGATCGACGCTGCCAGTGCCTGGCGCCGGTATCCCTGATCGCCGCGTCGTATGGTGCCGAGCACCGATAACGCATAAAACACCGATATCTCGTGATCATCCGGCCAGCGTTCGTGCATGCGCGCCATCTGCGCGGTGTACGCGTAATCCCGATCCAGCTTGTCGTCAGCTGAAAAATACAGCGTCTCGATCGCATTGATGTAGGCTTTTTCCTTTTCGGTGGGCGCTTTCACAAGCCGACCATCGATCGTGGGTGCCAGTCTGTTCAGCGCGCTCGCAGCGGCCGCGCCGTCCTGCTGGTTCCAGAGCGGATGATTGTCGCTCATCGCCTGACCCCAATAGGCCAACGCAAAAGACGGATCGATGCGCTGCGCTTCCTCGAACGCCATTCTCGCCTCGTCGAACATGAAGCTGTGAAGCGCCTTCACGCCGTCAAGAAATGCATCCTGTGCCTCGGGCGATCCGGAGTTCGGGAAATCGATGCTGCCGAAGCCGGCTTCTTCTGAATGCGATGGATTCGCTTGCAGCAACAATACGGTGAATATGCAAATTATTGTACGTGTGGCCGTCATTGTCTTACTCTCACTACTGGTCCTCTCGTCCCGGGAATGCTAGGCCTAATCGGGATTAGTGTCCATTCGTTACTGCGTTATGGACGGGGTGCCGGCACGCTGTGCGATCAAAGCGTATTTGTGGCGTCGTTATTGCCGCACAGTGGTTGAGAATCACAGCTTTCAGCACGTGTCATTTCTGGCACTTTTGCCAATTTCTCCACCTCAAGCTACTTCACGCGAACGCGCGTGGGTATAGGCGGTACAGCACAAATCACGCCCCCGCTACCAAACAAAAAAGGGTCGTCAAAGAGGGCTCTTATTTGTTTGGCTTAGCGCGGCCGATTCTAACTTGCAAAGAAGCAGTCTCAGCCGCCCCGATGCAAAGCGTCAGTTAACAGTCGCCGTCATCCCGATTGCTGCGCTCGAGCAAAGTAACCTGGTGTCCCGCGCGCTGCACGCAATTGGCCGCGACCAGGCCGTTAATTGCGGCGCAGATGACAGCGATGTTATGCGAGGATTCTGCCAGCGGATACAAGGTATCATTCAGTCTCGACTCCCGGGAAGGAATGGACGATGAAACCGGCTGACCGCAACCTCGGAATGGATCGCCCGATCTCGCGAAGAGATCTTCTGCTGGGAATGGGTGCCTCCGCGGCAAGCGCCTTTGTGCCCGGCCGGGCGTTCGCGGACGAGATGCTGCGACTCGAAGGCACCAGCGGGCCTTACTATCCGCCCGGCCTTACAGGATTGCGCGGCAGTCACGTCGGTTCGTTCGAGGTCGCCCATCAACTCGCGCGGGAGGGCCGGCGCGATTGGGGCTCTGTGCAGGAGCCCGATGCCGATCTCTACGACCTTGTCGTCGTCGGTGGCGGCGCCAGCGGACTCTCGGCCGCGTATTTCTATCGCCAGGAGCACCCAGACGCGAGAATCCTGATCCTTGATAACCACGACGATTTTGGAGGCCACGCCAAACGCAATGAGTTTCACTTTGCGGGCCGCACCCTCCTGACGCACGGAGGAAGCGAGCTTCTGGAGGGACCGGAAGATTTCAGCGATGTTGCGAAAGGCCTTTTTCATGACCTTGGTATTCAACCGAAACGTCTGGGTGAAGCCTTCGACGTCGACTTCTATAAGAGGAATGGGCTAACGGCCGGCCTGTATTTCGATCGTGAAACCTTCGGCGTCGATCGTACGCTCGCTTATCCGCTTGTGAACAGTCTTCATTATCAGGGATGGATCCCCGTTGCGGAGTCATCGCTGTCACACGAAGAAGCGGTTCAGCAAATGCCAATCCCGGATGCCGCCAGGCGCGAGATGCTGCGACTGCTGACCACACGTAAAAACGCGATCCCTGATTATTCGAACTCGGAGGAAGACGACTATCTGAACAGCATCAGCTATCGGGAATTTCTCAGCCGACACCTGAACATTCGGGAACCGGAGATCTATGCGATCTTCGAAAACCTGGTGTCGGACTGGTGCGTGGGAATCGAAGCTGTTCCGGCCATCGAGGCGTTCTACTGGGGCCTGCCAGGAATCAATGCCACCAGTCGCGGCGGCGATAAGGAGCGGCTGAGTCGCTGGTTCGGGTCTGGCTCCCAGGAGCCCTCCATCTACCATTTTCCGGATGGCAATGCCTCAGTGGCTCGCATGCTTGTACGTAGCATGGTTCCGGATGTGGCTCCGGGAACCACAATCGAAGACGTGGTGCTGGCTCCCTTTGAGTATTCAAAACTCGATCGAGCGGACTCGGACGTTCGCATCCGCCTTCAGAGCACAGCGGTTCATGTAGAGCACGATGGTAACTTTCGGTCGTCGAGCCGTGTGGGAGTCACCTATGTGTGCGGGGGGCAGGCGAACCGTGTATGGGCCCGAAACTGCATCCTCGCTTGCTACAACCAGATAATTCCGCACCTATGCCCCGAGCTGCCCGAGCCCCAGCGAGAAGCCCTCAAGACGATGGTGAAGTCGCCCATTCTTTATTCCAATGTCGCCCTGCGAAACTGGCAGCCGTGGAAGAAGTTGGGAGTCGGCGCACTATTGAATCCGGGGAGTTATCACGTCGTGGCCCATCTCGACTACCCGGTGGACTTCGGGGGCTACCGCTACCCCAGAGACCCCGACGAACCCGCCGTCGTTCACCTGGTTCGTTTTCCTCATCGATCGAATGCCGGATTGACGCCCAGCGAACAAAAACGAGCCGGACGCCACGAATTGTTCGCCACGCCGTACGAAACCATCGAGCGCAACATTCGCCGCCAGCTAGCCGGCAGCTTGTCCGAGGGAGGTTTCGATCCGGCGCGGGACATCGAAGGCATCACGGTCAACCGCTGGGCACACGCCTACATAAACAGGGCTAACCCGCTCTACGACGATATTTACGATGACCGTGACGACGAGCGCTATCCCTTTGTCCGTGGTCGCAAGCCATTCGGCCGAATCGCCATCGCAAACTCCGATGCGGGGTCGAGTTCGTTGATCAACGTCGCCATCGACCAGGCGCACCGCGCGGTCAACGAACTGGAATGACACCGCCGACCCAAGACTCGTCGTGATCGAGGCATAAGGTGTCGATGGCATGCAGCTATGACTGCGGTTGAGCTCTTGACGGCGTTTTCAGGTGAAAGAGCGAAGCAGTACGAGCCGCTCTTTCGATTCTCGGAGCAAACCAGAATCGTCGGTGTCGAGATCCACGCCGTCGGAACGGAGAGCACGACAGCGCGGTATTCCGGTCGGGAGAAAGCCAAGAAAGAGGTCAATAACATCCTGCTAATTAGGACCGCGGACGGATTCGAGGGTATATCCGGTGTGGATTCTTTTTATCAAGGACGGTTCAGCGAAGAACACTTGCTCGAATTGCAGGATGTCGCCGCGGAGCTCATCGCTCTCCAGTCACTGGATCCGGTCGAAGTCGGGACGATGCTCGAGCGAACGCAACCCGACTTGAGCGATGCGGTTCGCTCGAATATCGATATCGCACTTTGGGACCTCTCGGCGCGCAAGGCAGATCGTCCTCTTTACGAACTGCTGGGAGCGAAGCGCGATTCGATGGAGCCCTACGCGAGCCTTCCTTTCTACGATTCGCTTCCTGAGTGCGTCGACGCGGTCTACCAGTACGCGAAGCTCGGCTTCACGACCTTCAAGTTCCACGTTTGGGGTTCGATCGAAGAGGACATCCGGCTCGTGGAATTGCTCCAGCAGACATTTGCAGACTCTCACTATCGTTTCATGATCGATCTCGAGGAAAAGTACGACCTTGAGGACGCCCTCAGGTTGGGCGAGCAAATGGATGAGGAACTGTTTGTCTGGCTTGAGGGGCCCATCGGCGATGAGCTTCTGGTGCAATACGGGGAGCTCAGGAGCAGGCTTACGATACAGATCATTCCTGATGGCTACAGCCTCTATTCTCCCGAGTTCATCAGGCAGGGGATCGAGGCCGGTTCCTGGGATGCGGGCAGGTTCGACGCCACAAAGGTCGGCGGAATCTCGAAGGCGCTCGAACTTCTGATGATTGCCAATGATGCCGGTATGTCGATGGAAATCCAGAGTTGGGGCCACTCGCTGGCCCAGGCGGCCAACCTCCACCTGGCGCTTGCCAATGAGCGGACCCGGTACTTCGAAGCGCCGATGCCCAAGGAGGCCTTCGAGTTTGGGATGAAGAACGGCAACTTGCTCGAGCGGGGGCGGGTGGTTGCACCGGAGGGACCCGGCCTGGGCATCGAGGTGGACTGGGATCGTCTGGCAACGGCAGATTTTCATATCTCCTCGAAGTAGGGTGCTCGACGCGCTCGACGGACTACCGGCAGGCGTTGTACTCGGACAGTGGCCTTAAAAAACACTCGCGAAGGAAATAGCATGGAAAAATCCTGGCAGCAACAGCTCGAAGCGGACCAGATCGTCCTGATCGACGGGGCCACTGGCACTGAACTTCAACGACGCGGCGTACCGATGGACAAAGTTGCGTGGAGT
>SMVA01129644.1_pt1 | contig 10023 bp, 7 predicted proteins | sample 2456451 | NCBI WGS metagenome assembly SMVA01 (sample SAMN11095933, study PRJNA526329) | marine sediment metagenome | biome: Marine sediment; feature: Surficial sediment; material: Deep marine sediment; isolation source: Hadal surficial sediment | place: Pacific Ocean | collected 2014-05 | depth 0-1...
ACAGGAGCTTCGAAAAATCCGGCCTGAGATAATACGCGTAGCCCGCGCTGGCACCGTTCAATGTCGCGGCGTAGACGGCGAGGCCCAAGACGAGCACGAAGAGTATCGGCATCAACACGACGGAGGTTCGTTCGATGCCGCCAGTCACGCCTCTGACGACGACGAAGACCGTGAACGCCATGAACGCCAGGTGATATCCGAAGGCGTCCCAGCCCGAGGCCACCTCACCAAAGCGCTCCGCGGCGTCGGGATCGAAGCCCGAAGCGATCGCAGCCAACCCATAGCGGACCGCCCATCCTGCAATGACCGCGTAGTAGGAGAGGATCAAAAAACCGGCGGTGACGAACACCAGACCCAACGGCTTCCAGCACCTGCCCCCGTAGTGGATAAGTGCCTGGATCGGGCTCTTCTGCGATCCTCGGCCGAGAACGAGTTCGGCCAACAGCACCGGCAACCCGATGACCAAGGTGGTCGCCAGATAGAGGATCACGAAGGCGGCGCCCCCATTCTCGGCAGCGAGGTAGGAGAAGCGCCACATGTTGCCGAGCCCGACCGCGGATCCGATCGCGGCCAGCACAAATCCGTGCCGACTCGTCCACTGCTCTCTCGGACCGCCAGCCATCGATGCACCCCCTCGCTGTTCACCCGCAGGTTTTCGCATGGGGGAGCTGCGCACCGCGTGCCACAGCCGCGGCGTGCGGCGTGTCGATCATACACGGGTGAATCGAGAATCGCCCGAGCCGCGCTAGCTGCCAAAAGTGATAGGATGCCCGGCAGCCATTGCGAGGAATTTCATGAGTACAAACCGCCTTCGCCCGAACGCTGCCGCACCTCGAACCTGAACCTGCGATGGCCCCCCGCACGCCTCGCTACCGACTCGATCCAGGTGTTCGACCGCGACGCGTGCATGTCCACGTCGAAGTCGACCCGCAGCAAGGCAGTGCGTTTCGCGGCGAGGTTGCGCTCGAGATTGAACTCGACAAGAGCCGCCGCTCCATCCGCCTTCACGCAATCGATCTAAAGGTGTCGAAACCGAGAATCGAGATCGCGGGCCGTGTCCATCGCGGACGCGTAACGAAACTCCCCGCAACCGGCATGATCGCGGTCCATTTCGACAAAAGCATACCCGCCGGAACAGCCGTTCTGCGCCTCGGATTCGCCGGTCGGCTGCGCAAGGACCTCTGTGGCCTGTACGGCGTCTCGGTGGGGAAGCGCCGTTATGCGTTTACCCAATTGGAAGCCGCGGACGCGCGAAAATTCTTTCCATGCTTCGATGAGCCCTCGCTGAAGGCCCGTTTCTCGATCTCCGTCACCACCGGCGCCGCCAACAAGGTGATCTCCAATGGGCCGGTGCGCAGAACCGAGCGGCTCGCGGGCCGCCGCAAGACCGTCCATTTCGCGGAGACGCCGCCGCTTTCGACCTATCTGGTCGCCCTCGCCGTCGGTGATCTCGAAGCTTCGAAACCCGTTTCATTGGGCCCGACCGAGATTCGCATCTGGCACACACCCGGAAAGCGAGCGCAGACGTCGTTTGGACTGGAGACGGCACGCGAGTGTCTGCAGCGGCTCGAACACTACTTCGGCCTCCCCTATCCCTATTCGAAACTCGACCTCGTGGCGGTACCGGACTTCGAATTTGGCGCAATGGAAAACGCCGGTGCGATCTTCTTTCGTGAAACCCTGCTGCTGATCGACTCCAGGAGCGCAACGCTGAACGAGAAGAAAAGAGCAGCCGAGGTCATCTGCCACGAACTCGCCCACATGTGGTACGGCGACCTGGTCACGATGGCATGGTGGGACGACCTCTGGCTCAACGAAGCATTTGCGACGTGGATGGCATTCAAAGTTCTCGACGACTGGAAGCCGGAATGGAAGATGTGGCTCGACTTCCAGCACGGGACGGCCTCCGCACTCGAACTCGACGCGCTCCGACACACGCACCCGATCTACTGCCACGTGCGTACGCCCGAGGAAGCAGACGAGAATTTCGATCGGATCACCTACGAAAAGGGAGCTGCCGTCGTCCGCATGATCGAGCGCTATCTCGGCGCGGCGACATTCCGCCGAGGCGTTCGCGCCTACATCCGCAAACACCAGGAAGGCAACACGGTTGCAGCGGACCTGTGGAACGCACTTTCCAAAGCATCGGGCGAAGACGTAGCGCGCCTCGTTCGACCGTGGATCGAGCAGGAGGGTTACCCGGTCGTCGAGATTCGTCGTGTAAAATCTCGGGGGCGCCCCGCACTCGAGTTTCGCCAGCGGCGTTTCCTCGAACAAGGTGCCCGCAAACGCGCGGGATCCCGAAAACCTCCCACGCGCTGGCCGATTCCCTGGGTGGGGCGGATTGGCGGCGCTCGCAAGGGTGGACGAGGGATGCTCGAACGACACCTCCTGAGCGGCGCGCGGGTTCGCATTCCGTTGAAGCACACCCCGCGTTTCATCTACGGAAATGCAGACGAGGGTGGATTCTTCCGCCCGTTGCACGATGCTGACGAGATCCGCCGACTGTCCGAGTCCCTCGGATCGCTCAAGGCAGTGGAGCGGATGGGATTGATCGACCATCAATGGGCGCTGGTTCGAGCCGGACAATCGAATATTGGGTCGATGCTCGACCTGGCCGCTGGCTTCGCGCACGAAGCCGACGCCGACGTGCTCGCGACGCTACGCAAACCGCTGTCATTCATCGTAGGCTCCCTGATTCCCAACGCAGCACCGGAGTGCCGCGCACCCATGCAGGCGTGGCTTCTCGACCACTTCGAAGAGCCCTTTGCGCGATTGGGATGGAAGCCAGCCGTGCAAGAACCGGGCGAGATTCGATTGAGGCGGGCAGCCCTCCTGGGCATCGTCGGCGGCATCAGCGAGTCGCCCGGAGCCCTCGAGACCTCGGCGAGCCATTGCGATCGCTACCTCGCTGACCGCCGCTCAATCGACGCGAATCTCGCAGACGCGATCGTTTCACTCGGGGCGCGACTGGGCGACGCGGCGCTCTACCGCCGATTCGTCGATGCCGCAATGACGTCTGCAAGCGCACAGGAAAAACGCCGCTTCCTACTCGCGCTGGGCGATTTCCGCGACGAAAAACTCATCAACAAGACGCTGGCGTTTGCGCTGACCGATGCAGTCGCGACCCAGGATGTGGCCTTTCTGCTCATGCGCCTTTTTGCCAACAGCGCGGCGCGTGAACGCACCTGGGCTTTCACGATGCGTCGTTGGGATCGCATCCGAAAACGCGTACCCCCGCATCTGTGTAGCTATCTGATCGAAATGACACCCGCTCTGCTCACGAATGAGTACAAGCGCGAGGTCGCGAAGTTCTTCCGCACAAATCCGGTGCCCACCGGGGAGCGCGCGCTGCGTCAGGCCCTCGAGCGTTTCGACTGGTACCGGGGATTTCGGATCCCGGCGGCGAAGGCTCTCGCAAAATGGCTGGAGATTTGACCCACCAGCGGGGCAAGTCTTCGACTTCCCCTTGCGGCGTCGCGAAACCCCATTCAGGGGTTGCGCTCCTAGCTGCGCGTTGGCCTGCGGCCAAAGCTTTTGCGGCGTCGCGAAACCCCATTCAGGGGTTGCGCTCCTAGCTGCGCGTTGGCCTGCGGCCAAAGCTTTTGCGGCGTCGCGAAACCCCATTCAGGGGTTGCGCTCCTAGCTGGTTAATCCTTTGGATTCACTCGCGGCGTCGCTGGTGGGGTGCGTTCGATAGAACTGGTCGACGAAATCCATGAAATCGCGAAGGTGGGTGGGACGCTGCGCTTGCCAGAAACGACGCATCGCGTCCCTCGAAATGTCAGCCAGATAAGAAGACTCCCACGCCTCCCACAAGTCCTGTTCGATCATCGAATTTCGATAGCTGTAAAAGACGCTCTCGAAGTTTCCAAACACCCGCTCCGCGTAGGCGTCGAACCGAATTCGCTCTTCGCTGGTAAGGCTTTCGTAATCCTCTTCAGCCTTGAGGACGATCCGGCCCACGTTTTCGTTGTCACTCAGACTCTCTGCAATCCGCAAGGTGGACGCGTTCATGTCTTGATGCATGCTCGATCGCACGGCCCGGGTGTTGTGCCGGATTTGAAGCGCGAGGTAGATCAGAGTGACAACCACCGCGAGCCCCGATATGAACTCGCCCAAGCTTCCTAACTCGTCCAGCGTCACGCTCGAACCCCCACTCTCTATTTCTCTAGCGCTCGATCGTTTGCGGTTTCCGCCCGACCCGACCAGCCATTCTCGGGCCGCCCGTTTCCAGACCACCCGTTTGCGACAGCTTTGGAATCCCGCTCGAGGGTCGACCCGGGCTTCGCGGAGCCGCCCGAAGAACTCTACGACAATCTCGTGGCGAGGGCCGGATTCAGCGAAGCCAAGGCTCTTTTTTGAAAAATCGCGCCACGAAGTGAACCCATTGGCGACTCGCGCGTACAAGTAGATAGGTGGGTGAGAAGGCCAATGATCCACCGGGGAAGCGAGAGACCGGGGAGGGAGAAACGAGATGACGACCAAGACCTGCCGGTGGTGCGCTGAAGAGATCGCCGCGGAGTCCATCCGCTGTCACTACTGCAGAAGCCATGTTTCGAGAGGGCTGCGGGACCCCGGCGAATGGCACCGAGGCTACCCGGAGAGACGCGTCGCGGGAGTCTGCGCGACCATTGCTCACCAGCTGCTCTTTTCGGTCTCTGCCGTAAGGGCGGGCTTCGTGCTGCTCGCGCTCTTTCACGGTTTCGGTTTTGCGCTCTACGCTGTTCTATGGTTCGTGATACCCGATCAGCCGGGCGGGCGAAACGGACTCGATCGGTTGTTGGACGCGTTTCGCGCCCTGTTCGATCAACCCCGAACGGCGGTGAGGCCCCGCAACACGGGGTCCGGAACGAAGGACGCCTACGCAGGAGAGCCCACCAGCGGATGCGCTCCGACGAGGACCTGATGGCGGCGGTGGCGAGCGGCGATGAAACCGCCCTAACAGCGCTGATCGATCGCTACGCGGCTAACGTGCACGCCTACCTGCTTCGTCACTGCGGCAACCGCGAAGATGCCGACGACCTGCTGCAAGAAACATGGGTGAGGATCGCTCGCTCCGCGAGGAGCTTCGACACGGCGCGGCGATTTCGCAGCTGGATCTACGGGATTGCAACCAATCTTGCGCGGGACGGATTTCGCCGCCGAATCACGAAGGAGCGCGCCTTACGCGAGCTTTCGGCCTTCCCCCCCGCAGAATCCGGTGCGGATTCGGTCGACCGCGGCGAACTGCGCGAGCGCATCGCCGAGCTCCCTGAAAGCCTGAGGGCGGTGCTGCTACTGCGTTACTACGAAGGAATGAGCGAGGCAGAGATGGCAGAGGCCCTGGAAATTCCGCGCGGAACCGTCAAGAGTCGCCTGCACGCAGCGCTGCGCAGGCTGCGTGGCGAATACGGAGTGTCCGAGTGAACTGCGAAGCGAGACAGGAACAACTCGAGCAGATCGCCTTCGAGGGTGGACCCGAAGCGATCGCCGACGAGGAGCGCGAGCATCTGGAGGCCTGCGCGCCCTGTTCGTCCCACTTCGCGCTCCTCAGACAGCTGATCGGTGAAACGCGCGATGCGCAGCCGGCACCTCTTTCTCATCAGCTTCGGACGTCGGTTCACGAACGGGCCACTCGCGCGCTGCGGGCCACCCATTCGAATCTGATCTTCCAATGGGAAATCGCCGCGCCACTCGCCGTCGCGCTGTTGGCCCTGCCGATCGCCATTGGACAGGGCTGGCTGTGGACCCACGGGCTTTCAGCCCTCCTCGAACCCTGGCTACCGACATCGGTTCTCACTGGATTGACGTTGTTCTATGCCGCATCCGCGGCGCTCACATTAGGCGGACTCTACGGGTCGCTCCCGTTCGCCATCGCCTATGCGAACCGCAACCGCCTGGAGACTCCATGAGCGAAACGAAGAAATGCCCCTGGTGCGCAGAATCGATCCGTGCGGAGGCCATCAAATGCCGCTACTGCGGCAGCATGGTCGACCCTGGCGCAGGCCTGCGCGGTCTTACCGAGCAATGGATCCGACCCTATCAAGGCAGATCCCTGGCCGGCGTCTGCATCGGGCTCGCCGAACAATTTGGAGTTTCGGTAACGATCCTGCGGCTCGCCTTCGTGCTCGGCTTCGTTTTTTCTGGAGGCATATTGCTGCTCATCTACGTCATTCTTTGGATCATCATGCCCTCCGAGTCCGAACATCGGATGGACGTGATCGAGCGCACGTAGAAATCCAGCCAGCCGCAAAATAGGACGGGCGTTTGCGCTGGGCAGTCGATCGATTCGCGAAACAGCGCAGCGTCGCGACGCCCTACTCGACCCCAGCAGCGTTGGCGGCCCCTATCGACTCCTTCAGCATTTTCGCCTCCTCGGCGGATGCGAGCCCGCGCGGCGTCGATGGCCCGTAGAGTTGACTCGAAAGATCGAGCAGGCGAAGCGCCTCGGCCCGTTGTCCATCCTCGAGCATCAAGGCTGCCACCAACCGTGCCGCGTCCGCGAGATGTGTGTCCAGCTGTGTGGCTTGCTGGACGCGAAACGCAACCTGATCCGATGGGCTGTCATACGCATCCATCACTTCGTTGATTTCAGCCTCGCGGAGGCTGAGGTTTACGCTCAGCACAGAGCGGTAGGCGGCCACCGTCACGCCGAGATCGATCCAGGGGATCACGTTCTTCTCGATACCGCCGGGCCCAAATTCACGGCCTCGCAGCGAGCGGACGACCCGGATATTGGGGGCGTCGAGAGCGAGCGAACCACCTGTCGGATTCATCAGGGTATCGACACCATCGAGCACGTGAATGGCGCCGTAGAGATGCAGAATCTCGTGGGCGAGTATCCGGCTCTGGATCGCCCCGGGCGGCACGCGAACCACCAGGCTTCGCCCGAGAAACTCCGCAACACCCGTCTTGTAGACCGCGTCACCGCTTGGGACCGGGCGCCCCGTGATCGCTGCGAAGATCCCCTCGGCCGGCGGACGCGCGTCGGCCAGGAATGCCTCATGGATCGAATCGAGGTCGTTGGGTGTGTCGCGCGAGTCGAACGGAAGAATCGCGATCGGCACAAAGCGCGTATCCAACACCGAACCCAGCATCACGGAGGCAGAGAGCCAGAGGGCTCGCATCTCGAACTGCCAACCGGGTTGCGCTCGGATCTGCTCGTCCGCATGGACGTGGACCGGAACGATGCGCTGGCGCTCCCAGTCATCGCTGAGCGTCTGGAGGCGTCGAATCGCGACGAGCGCGGCGGACGGATCGAGATCGGCGAGCCAGACGGCCCGTTCGAGATATTCGACAGCTTGGTCGTCGAGACCGCGCTGCAGCAGCGCCTCGGCGCCGGCGACGAGAGCTCTTGGGTCATAGGGGTAGCGCTGCGCGCGAGTTACGAGGTCGTCGGATCTCGGGATGAGGAACGCGGGGGCGCGGCCGGTAATCTCCGCGAGCCGCGAGTGTGCCCGAGAATGAGCGTCGTCGTGCTCGATGATCTGGGAGAGGTACGCGAATTCCGCGTCTTGATTTCCGGCGCGTCGCTCCGCTTCTGCGAGGAGGAGCAAGCCTCTCACAGCCTTCGAATAGGTCGGAACCTCCGATTGCAAAACCGTAGTGTCCAAAATCGGGGCGGGAGGATCCTCGAGAGAACGAGGCAGGTCCGATGCTGAAGTCGGAGGATCCTCGAGAGAACGAGGCAGGTCGGATGCCGAAGTCGGAGGACCCTCGAGAGAAGGAGGCGCTTCTGACACCGGCTGCATCGATCCCCCGGCGCACGCCAACGCGATTGCGCCGGCGAGCAGCGCGAGGACGCGAAAACCGATTGCAGGCGGGAAGATTTTAAATACCCCCTCGGCTCGAATGCGCGCGGGCTGGGTACCCGCATCGCGAAGGTTCGGGGGGCGCGTCACGAGATTCTAGCGAACGCGTGATCGACCAGAGCAGCCTGCTCAGCCTGATGAATTCTCATCGAGCCGGTTGCAGTGCTGGCGTTGGCGCGTCGGCCCGCGTAGATGAGCTTTTGGGTCGGCCGCAGCTCCGCCTGCAGACGATCCCGCACAAAAGTCCAGGCACCCATATTGGCCGGCTCTTCCTGGCACCAAACTACCGAAGACACGTTGGCGTAGCGCTCGAAAACGGCGGCCAGTTCCACCTGGGGCCAAGGGTAGATTTCCTCCAACCGGACCAGGGCGACGGTTCCGGGATCGTCGAAGCTCCGATCGCGCCCTTCGAGGAGATCGTAATAGACCTTGCCGCTACACAATACGATGCGCTCTACGCGCTCGGGCTGTTCAGGGCTGAGCGGGTCATCGATCAGGGATCGAAAGCAACCGCTCGCGAGATCTTCCGGCCGCGACATCGTTGAAGCTTTTCGCAGCAGACTCTTGGGTGTGAAGATGATCAGCGGTGAGCGATACGGTCGACGCATCTGGCGACGCAAGACATGGAAGTACTGAGCTGGGGTCGTGCAGTTGACGATCTGCAGCGAATCATCCGCGCAACTTTGCAAGAAGCGCTCGATCCGCGCGCTCGAGTGCTCCGGCCCCTGTCCCTCGTAACCGTGCGGAAGCAGCATGACGAGCCCGCTCATTCTCTGCCATTTGACGTGCGCAGACGATATGAACTGATCGATGATCACCTGGGCGCCGTTCGCGAAGTCACCGAACTGGGCTTCCCAGATCGTTAGCGTCGAGGGATCCGACAGGCTGTAACCGTATTCGAAGCCGAGCACGGCTGCCTCGGAAAGCAGGCTGTCGTATGCCTCGAAGCGGGCCTGATGGTCCGAGAGGTTGTCGAGGGGGAGGTATTCCTCCTCGGTTTCCTGGTCGATCAACACCGAGTGGCGGTGGCTGAACGTACCTCGGCGGCTGTCCTGACCCGAAAGGCGCACGGGCGTGCCCTCGACCAGCAGCGACCCCATCGCGAGCGCCTCGGCCATTCCCCAGTCGATCGGCTCGCCGTCCGCGACAGCCTTCTGTCGGCGCTTCATCAGTGGGAAGAGCTTGGGGTGGAGGTTGAAGTTGGACGGTACGAACCCGATGCGCTCAGCGGCTTGCGAGAGCTGCTCCAGCGAGACCGCCGTTTCCGGCTCCTCGTCCGGACTCACACGCTGGTAGCCCGTCCAGGGGCCGCTGGGCTCGTTGGGCTCATCGGGCTCGGGCGGGCGGGACTCGATGACCTCAACGGCGTGGGCGAGCTGATTGTTCAGATCAGCCTCGATTCGCCTCGCGTCTTCGCTCGTGAGCACGTTTAACTGGAGTAACTTATCGGTGTATGTTTTTCGAACCGACTCCTGCTGGCGAATTTTCTCGTAGAGAAGTGGTTGGGTGAAGCTTGGCTCGTCGCCTTCGCTGTGGCCGTGGCGGCGATAACAGACCAAGTCGATCACTACATCCTCGCCGAAGCGATGGCGGTACTCCATCGCGATCTTCACGCAGTGCACGACTGCCTCGGGATCGTCGCCATTCACGTGGAAGATCGGAATCTGGATCATCTTGGCGACGTCGGTGCAGTAGAGGGTCGAACGCGCCTCATCGGGCGTCGTGGTAAATCCGATCTGGTTGTCGACAACGACGTGTATGGTACCGCCGGTCGAGTAGCCGACGAGATTCGAGAGGTTGAGGGTTTCAGCGATGATCCCCTGGCCTGAAAACGCAGCGTCTCCGTGAATCAACACCGGGATCACCATCTCTCCTCGGATATCACCAGACCGAATCTGCTTGGCCCGGGTTCGCCCTTCGACGACCGGATCGACAGCTTCGAGATGAGAGGGGTTGGCGGTAAGCGACAAGTGGATCTTCTCGCCGCTGGAAACGCGCCGATCCTTCGAGAAACCCTTGTGGTACTTGACGTCGCCTGAACCAAAGGGGCTTTCGACCAGAGGACTATCCTCGAACTCCGAGAAGATCGACTCGAGAGATTTCCCGAGGATGTTCGACAGAACGTTCAATCGACCGCGATGGGCCATTCCGAGCACCAGTTCCCGGCAACCGAGGCTGGGCGCACTCTCGACGATGGTGTCGAGAAGCGGGATCAAGGATTCCGATCCCT
>SMVA01286829.1_pt1 | contig 10022 bp, 5 predicted proteins | sample 2456451 | NCBI WGS metagenome assembly SMVA01 (sample SAMN11095933, study PRJNA526329) | marine sediment metagenome | biome: Marine sediment; feature: Surficial sediment; material: Deep marine sediment; isolation source: Hadal surficial sediment | place: Pacific Ocean | collected 2014-05 | depth 0-1...
CCCATGAACTCCCAGTAAACCGAATAATCCGCGGCAGCTTAACGGTAGTTTCCTGACCGGTTGCGGCCTCAACGAATGCGGCCACATCCAAAGAGTCCTTGGCCTCATTCAAACTCGCTGTATTCACCGATACTGACCACGTCTCTGCCGTGAGTCCTGTGATATTGATGGAACCGACGTTGGCCACCATGGCCTCGAGCGCCAGGCCCGACGTGGGCCACTCCATCCGGACCAGAAAGTCGGCTGCAAACCCCGACCCAAGGCTCGTATTGAACGCTACGGCTTCCGACCGGAGTGCATTCATGGTGACGTTCGTGTTCACGCCAGACGCGCTGACGGTTACCTGTGAGGCCGGATCGGCCCCCACGTTCACGTAGTACTGGGGCCAGATCATGCGCCCGCCAAAGCCAATCGTGGCGTGCACGCCGTCTTCGCTTCCCAACGGACCGAATCGCAACGTTGCGTGCGCGCCCGCCTCCGCGGTCGTCAACGTGACGGCTCGTGTGTTGGCCAAGGAGAACGACTCGTTGGCAACGTTGCCGCTCTTCAGGAACGCCACCGCCTGTTCCGGCACCAGCGCAAACCCGTACGCGCGCCCCATCCCACTCAAACCAATCGAGAACTTGCTACCTATCGGTCCACCGAGATATACGCCGGCCTGAGCGGCTCCATCAAACTCCAACCCGGAACCGTCCCGCACGAGATTCATCGCGTTGAGCACATTGCTCGAAGTGATATCGTCGGCAACCTGGATGAGCGCGCGGGCGTCGTTCACGTTCAGGGAGTTGTTCCCTCCGAACCCACCTGCGCTCATGACAAACCCCCAATGCGGAATCAGCATGTGGCGGAATGGATCCATCCGCAGCTGGACGGGCCGCCGGTACCCACTTGCTACCCGAGACGCCTGAGATCCTTCGGGAACGGCTTGCGCAGCTACCGAAGAACCGGTCAATGCAAAGATCGCAGCGACGAGAACGGCCCGCGTCATGGTGCCCCTCCCACGTGCAGCCACACTCGAGCAGTCACGGCGAGCTTGATGTCATCGGTGGCGTGGATCTGCCCCCGCCCCCCAACCGGTGGTAGGAGTCGTATGCGCACTCCGATGGTGATGAACTGGCCAAAGGTTTCCGTCACATCCGTATTGTCCAAGACGAATCCCGTCGTGTCTCGGGTCGCGGCCGTGGCCCGGCCATTGGCATCGACCGCGGCGGCGGAAACGAGCAAGGTGTCCAATACAGCACCGGGCATGGTGAACACATCGCCGGTCACCGTATCCCCAACGAACGCGATCTCAATCTGCAGACCGAACGCGACGCCATTGTCCACCACGAGTTCCAGCCCCACCGAGTCGAGTACGTTGTTGGTCAGGTCGGCTGCGAGCACGGGATCCAAATCGAGTCCACTCTCTGACAGGGTGGGAAGCGAGATGCCGGCACCACCCAGGCCAAGGGTCAGATCGAGCCCAATGATCGGGACGACGCTCAAGGCCAGGAAATCCCCGGCGTTCACCGTGATGACCGTACCATCTCCGACGTGGATGTCGCCCACGCCCACGAGAGCGACCGTGTCACCGGCCAGCACGCGATCGATCAAGACATCGACGAGAGACGCAGCCTCAAGAGAATCCACCTTGCCAGTTTGCATCCGGCCCAACGCGAATACAGTATCGCCGGGGTCCACGACATCGATCACGATCGGCATACCACCACCGTCCGTCACGAACGCCGGTTGGCCGGCGACCGAATCCAACGAGCCACCAACGACCGGCACCACTCCGAGTTGAAAATTCACCAACTCTACGGGCGCATCGGCCGTATTCGAAAAGTTGAGACCAACGAGCGCAGTATTGAGCGTTGCGGAGGCTAGTGCGTCGGTGAAATCTCCGAGGTTGAGCATCGCAGAGTCCACGGTCTCCCAAATGGGGGCGATAGTCACCACCGTATCTACCACGATGCTGGGAATCGAGACGGGAATGAACAGCACGAAACTGACCGTGTCGGGAACTATGGCCAGGAGGCCGTCGGGGAGCGTATCGATCCCAACACCCAGCGAATCGAATACGTCACCTAGCACGAAGGTGTCCTGCACGATGGGCAAGGCAAATTCGTACTCTCGCAGAGGCCCGCGCCGCAGCTGATCCTCGGCTTCGGTCAGGGTGTCGAAGTCGCAACCTGTAGCGGCTACAGCGTTCAACCCAATGAACAGCAATAAGTTGCGGCGCATTCTATTCAGTCCTTGCATATACAGCCAAGGTCTATAAAACAGGCCTAGAGAGCAAGGTCACAGGTCACAGTCAGGCCCCGTCCATATAGGGATAGCGGTAATCTGTGGGTGGGACAAAAGTCTCTTTTATCGTCCTGGGTGATACCCAACGCATCAGGTTGGACATGGAACCAGCCTTGTCGTTCGTCCCGGAGGCGCGGCTCCCGCCGAATGGTTGTTGGCCCACGACGGCTCCGGTCGGCTTGTCGTTGATGTAGAAGTTCCCCGCCGCGTGGCGCAATACCCGCAAGGCCTGCTGCACGGCCTGGCGATCGCGTGAAAACACCGCCCCCGTCAGAGCGTACGGAGACGTCTGGTCGAGCGTCTCGAGAGTCTCGTCCCACTTGGATTCGCGATACACGTACAGCGTCACGACTGGGCCGAAGATCTCCTCGCACATGGTCGTGTAGTCGGCCTTCTTGGCTTCGATGACGGTCGGACGAATGAAAAACCCTTCCGAGTCGTCACACTCGCCGCCGACGAGAATCTCAGCGTCATTCGATGACCTCGCGCCGTCGATGTACTTCTTGATACCCGCATAGGCCGGTTGGTCGATAATGGCACCCATGAAGTTGCGGAAGTCTGCCGTATCGCCCATGCGAATGTCTTCGACCTCAGCGATCAAGCGGTCTTTCAGCAACGGCCAGATGTTGTCGGGAATGTAGAGCCGCGACGCGGCCGAACATTTCTGACCCTGGTACTCGAACGACCCCCGGATGATCGCGGTCAACAAGGCATCGACATCATCTTCGGAGCTGGGATGCGCAATGATGAAGTTCTTACCGCCCGTCTCTCCTACCACCCGCGGGTACGACTTGTACCCAGCGATGTTGGCACCCACGGTCTTCCACAGCGTATGGAATACCTCGGTCGATCCGGTGAAGTGGATACCGGCCAGGTCAGGGTGATTCAAGGCCACCTCGGAGATGTCCCGAGCGGTCCCCGGAAGGAAGTTCACGACCCCAGGCGGCAGGCCCGCTTCTTCCAACAACCTGGCAAGGTAGTAGGACGAATAGACCGCCGAACTTGCCGGCTTCCAAATGACCACGTTGCCCATCAAGGCAGGCGCAGTGGGCAGATTGCCGGCAATCGACGTGAAGTTGAACGGGGTGATGGCGTAGACGAACCCCTCGAGAGGCCGGTACTCCGACCGGTTCCATACCCCCGGGCCCGCCAGCGGCTGGTCTTCGTACAAGCCCTCGCCGAATTGGACGTTGAACCGCCAGAAGTCGATCAACTCGCACGCGGCGTCGATTTCGGCCTGATGTGAGGTCTTGCTCTGGGCCAACATCGTGGCCGCGTTGACTCTGTCGCGCCAGGTGGTCGCTAGCAGCTCCGCCGCTCGGAGAAATACCGCGGCGCGTTCTTCCCAGGGCCAATGCGACCACTCCTTGTAGGCGACCGCGGCTGCTTTGATGGCCTGTTCGGTTTCTGCCGTGCCGGCTTTATGCCACGTGGCCAATACGTGGCTGTGCGCATGAGGAATTACCGATTTGGCGGTGGTCCCGGTTCGAACTTCCTTCCCGCCGATGATCAGGGGGATCTCGATTTCTTTTCCGGCTAGTTCGTCGATGGTGCGCTTGAGAGATTCACGTTCCTCGGTGCCCGGTGCGAACGAAGAAACGGGCTCATTGATGGCGAACGGCACCTGAATGTCACTGCTCATCCAGCCACTCCTCTTCTATGTGTCAGCGGTTGCGTTTTCGGTTCCGTCAGTATCCAAGAGTTCTCGCACTTGTCGCAGGAAATCATCTACATCCCATGGCTTTTGTATGAACGTTTGCGAAGCCTCACGGGCCTGGCGCTTAATGTCCGGTGTAGCATACCCAGAAGTAAAGAGGAAGCGCACCTCCTCCCCACCGGCGCACACGGCCTTAAAAAGCTCAAAGCCATTCATTCGTGGCATCACGATATCCGAGACCACCAGGTGGATCGGATCCTGTTTCCGCTCGAAAACCTCGAGCGCCTCCTGCCCATCCTCTGCAAGCAACACGCGGTAGCCTTTTCTTTCCAACAAGCGCTTGATGGAACGGCGGATGGCGCTCTCGTCTTCAACCACCAAAATCGTCTCAGTACCCTCAGTTGCAATAGGTGGAGCGGCTTCAGAGTGGGCCGTTTCAGGGGGGCCGGCAACCCGCGGAAACAACAGTTCGACAGTCGTACCCTGGCCCACTTCCGTTTGAATGTCGATGAACCCTTCCTGCTGTTTCACCAAACCGTAGATCATGGCCATGCCCAGCCCGGTGCCAACGCCTGGAGGCTTAGTCGTAAAAAATGGATCGAACACCTTCGCTTTGGTCTCCGCGTTCATTCCGTGCCCGGTATCCGACACGGCCAACCGCACGTATTCACCCCGCGCACGCCATCTCGTGAGCGCCGGGTGCGCCTTGCTGCGCACTACGCCAAGCTCCAGGTGAATAGTCCCGCTACCATCCATCGCATCTCGGGCATTGGTCGCGAGATTGAACAAGATCTGTTGGATCGCGCCGCCATCTGCCTCAATAACTGCTTCGTTGATACTCGCCGAAAACCGGACTTGGATCGATGCCGGCAGCACGCGTTTGAGCGTCGGTACCAAATCATGGACCAACCCCGCCAGGTTGATCGGACGCACCTCGAGCGTGTCACGGCGGCCGTACCCAAGCAGCTTCTTGACGAGGTCTCGACCGTGCTGCGCCGATTGGCGCAGGTCGTCGATTTCTTCACGGACCGGACTACCCCCGTCTCCAACCGTAACCTCGATTATGTCGGCATTGGCCAATATCACCGTGAGGAGGTTGTTGAAGTCGTGTGCGATGCCACCGGCGAGTTGGCCAATCGCCTCCATCTTTTGCGCCTGTCGGAGTTGAGCCTCCAGTGTTCGTCGTTCGGTCACATCTTCCGCGATCATCTCGAACGCGTGCAACCGGCGGCGGTCATCACGCAGCGCGCGGCCACTCAACCACACCAACAGATGAGAACCGTCGCGCCGCTGCCATTCGACCTCAACACCTTCGATTCGATCGGCATCCCGGTATCGTTCAATGAGTGCCTGTCGCTGTGCCGGATCGACGTATACCTCCGTCGCGACATCGACCGCCAACAGCTCTTCCTTCGACGAGTACCCCAGCATCTTGACCAAAGCAGGATTGACGGCAAGGAAACGTCCGGCCAAGTCCGACCGGTACACACCGTAGATCGCGTTCTCGACAAGCCCACGATACCCCTCCTCAGACCGTGCCAACGCATCTTCGGCACCCTTGCGGTCGGTAACATCACGCATATTGACGATCACCGCTCGGACACTGGGATCGTCGATGAGATTCGTGCCTGTCACTTCCAACCAACAAACCGACCCGTCACCATGTGTGGCGCGAAACTCATGGAAGGATTGTGCTCCAGGCTGTTTTAGGATTTCGTGGAACGCCACCCGCGCCTCTGCGACGTCCTCGTGGTAAACGGCATCGAAAACCGAACGACCGAGCACGTCCTCTGCACCGTATCCCAAGAACCGGCGCAGCGACGCGGAGGCAAAACTGATGGTTCCGTCTGCCTTTACGAGAACGAACGCGTCCCATGCGTGTTCCACCAACCGGCGGAACCTTCGCTCACCCGACGGGGAAGGCCCCGACCCACTGGTCGATAGCGCGGGCCTAGAAGCCCCCCGGAACATTTGGAATGGAGAAACGGCGACCGCAGCCGTAGTGAACGAGGCGACGAGCAGACCTGCGGTGAGCAGCGTGGCGTCTCCCATCAGGACGATCATCGCGAGCGCGACCGCAGTGCCGGTGAACGCGATGCCGACAAGAAACCAACGTCGCTCTCCCTGCGCCCCCAACCGTAGGGCAAACACACCGCTCACGAGCGACGCCAGCGCCGCCCCGCCAAGCAGGAATGGGGTCAAGTGGGGTTCGCCCATGATCTTGAGCACTAAGGTAAAACCCACCGGGGACCCGCAATAGGGTCTCCGTGACTTTTCGCACCCAGAAGCCTAGAAGTGGAAGTGTAGTTCCAGTGTTACCAGGTCCGTTTGCTCGATCGACGGCGGCGCATCCCGCCACACATAGAACGCCGAGAGCTGGAGCGCGTTGACCGGAAAGACCTCCAAGCCGAACCGCATGCGCGTACGCTGGTCTCCATCGACATCGAGGTCAGGATCGAAGTACCCGTAGGTCACCTTCGCATTGACCCCGCGCATTGCAAGGACATTTCCTTCCGCATATGCAGCAAACTGATCTCGGTTGGTCGCGGCCTTCTCGCTGATCCAATCAGCTTCACCGAGTACCGCAACCGGTCCGATGCTGAATCCACCAAAACCTCCAAAGAGATCACGAGTCAATGTGGATTGGGAATTGTGTGACCCGGAAGCCCCGATGCGAAACGCCGGATAGACCAGCACGGCTTGGCCCGTAATCATTTTTCCGTTGTTGCCTTCGCTACCGCCGGAGGATCCGTTCGTCAATGCCATCGCCCAGGTCAGCGGACCCGGTTCGATACCGACCTCGACCCCAATGTCCGGGGCGCCAAACGTGAAACCGGTCTCCGAACGGATGAAGGCAAGGTCATCCCACAACCGCCAGCCATACGGCAACAGCATCTTGCCCGCCTTGGCGTACCCGTTCGCCGGCTTCCACTGAGTCATCACGAACGCTTCACGCGTGAACGCTTGTTCCGGTCCAACGGTCTGGTCCAGATAGAGGGTCAGCAATCGAGGTATCATCTGCGCCTCGAGTTGCACTTGGGCTTCCGGAATCTCGAATTGCGTTTGCGGCTCGGCCGATTGTACGGCCGCCCCAAAACGGGCCCGGACGTCGAACCCTATCGCGATCCAATCGGAGAGGTTGCGGCTCCGCACATCGAACGATTTGATCGGCAACTCGGTTTGCGCCCACACGCTCCCGAACGCGTTCCTCCCACCGCCACCGGTCCGGTTGACGTGGCATTGGGAGCACTTGAATCCGGTCAGTAGCGCGAGATACGGCTCGTCCGCACCGTAGAGCGGAGATCCAACCAGCACCACCGCGGCCGCGGCGGTCAGCATGAAGATGTGTTTCATCGTCCCTCAACTTTCGGGGTCGAGGTCAGTTGTTCAAGGCCCCAGCCGATATCCAGTCCCTGATGATGTTGATATTGTCCTGAGAGAGTGGGGACCGTCCCAACGGCATCTGTCCACCCGACCCACCAACGGTACCCTGCGTACCCTGAATTTTGTGAACGAGGTAGCTCGAGTCCGGATCACCCGCTTTTACCCGGAGGAGAGCCGATTCGTTGGAGGCCACACCGACGATGTTCGAAAACGAGACCCCCGCACTCAGGTTCTGACCTTGTTGCGGATTCGTGGCCGCGTGGCAACCGGATACCGCGCAGTTCGTGTTGAAGATCGGTTGAACATTGGCCGCTAGCGTTGGGGTCCCACCGCTGCCGCCACCGCCGCCGCCGCCATTATTGTTGCCGGTGGCACCGTCTCCGGCACAAGCGGCAAGGGCGAACGTGGCTGCCGCGACCAGCATCATTCCCTGACGAACACGATTCATGGGACGCTCCGGGGGAGGGGGATGCTAGTGTAACCGCCTGAGCTGGTCCATGTTCCCGCCTGGGTCGCGGTATTCGCGAAAACGGTGCATCTTCGGCGTATGTAACGGCTCTGTAATTCCAGTCCCTGGGGGTTCGGCGATGAAGTGGAGAGTCAAACATCTGTGGAGCCCGGTGAGCGTAGCGCTGGCACTTCTGATCTGTCCGGGTCAAAGTCTCAGCGCGCAGCAAACCGGCACCGTCGTTGGGCAGGTAACTCGCGAGCGAGACGGGTCGCCGTTGGCGACCATCAACGTGTCGGTCGAGGGGACCAACCTCAGCACCATCACCGGTACCGATGGCAGGTATACGCTGCAGCGCGTGCCCGCTGGGCCTCAGACCCTCCTGTTCCGCCAACTGGGCCAGCGTCCGAGCGAACGGGCGGTCACTGTGATCGCGGAGCAACGCACGACGTTGGACGTGGTACTCGCCGAACAACCGATCACGCTCGGTGAATTCGTCGTGAGCGGAGTCTCGCGGGTGCCGGAGCGGGTGGTAGACGCTCCCGCGGCCGTGACGGTCATCAACCCGGTTATCACGCGCGACGTATCCGCAACCGGACAGGCGCCGCGAGCCGTGGCTGCTGTTCCCGGTGTCGATGTCGTACAAAGCGGAATGGCCGACTACAATATCAACGCCCGCGGATTCAACACCACGCTCAACCGGCGAGTGCTCGTGCTCCAGGATGGGCGGGACCTGGCCGTGGCCTTTCTGGGATCCCAGGAGTGGAGTTCCCTCTCGATGCCCACCGAAGACCTCCAGAGCATGGAGATGGTCCGGGGCCCCGGATCGGCATTGTACGGAGCGAACGCGTTTAGTGGTGTGCTTGCGTTGACCACGCCCGCCGCCCGCGATGTCATTGGGACGAAGCTGACGGTGTCCGGTGGTGCGATGCCGAGTCGAGTACTTCCTGATTCGACCGGCACGACGCTGCGGGCCGACCTTCGCCACGCGGGAGTGTTTGCGGATGGACGATTCGGGTATCGCGTCAATCTTGGATACCAACGGCTCAACACGTGGTCCAAAGCGCGCACGCGTTTTGATGGAACCGACCTCATCAAAGAGTATTCCCCGGCCACAGACTCGACCATTCCGAATCAAAACGAGGCCGGGATCGACGAAGTACGACCGCTCACCGGACAGACCCTGGATCCCGTCACCAACTCCGCGATCGGAGCCCCGGACGCTCTGACGAACATCATTGGTTCGGGTCGGTTGGACTACTACATGGACGGCGGGTCCGTTCTGACGCTCGATGGTGGATACGCCCAAGCGACCAACGGGGTCGTGGTGACGGGACTCGGGCGGGTGCAGATCAAGGATAGCCGCCGACCATGGGTGCGTGCCGCATGGGCAGCAGATCGATTCAACCTCACGGCGTGGTATTCGGGCCGGACGACCCCCGATTCACAAGTCACGCTGGGTTCGGGAACCGAGTTTCGCGAAACGTCCGGGCTCTATCACATGGAGGGGCAGGCAAACCAGGACTTCGCCAGCGAACGCGGACGGGTCGTCATCGGCGGATCCTATCGAAACGTCCGCATGAACACTGCGGGCACACTGATGGCACCCGCAAACGACGATCGGAGCGACTACATGTACTCCGCCTATGGGCAGGTGGAGTATCGCATCACCCCGAAGCTTCGCTTGGTCGGTGCGGCGCGGTATGACAACAGCAACCTATACGATGCCCAGTTTTCGCCAAAGGCCGGCATCGTCTACAGCCCCAACGAACGCCATGCGTTCCGCTTGACCTTTAACCACGCATTTCAGACTCCCAATTACTCCGAGTGGTTTCTGGTCGCGCCGGCGAGTGCGCCTTCGGCTGTACCCTGGCAAGTCGAAAACGGTATCGAGAATTACTTCACCGCACTCGACGCGAACCCGGGGTTCAGCGACCTCAACCTGCCCACCACCATCCCGTGGACGTTCGATTCGCTGACCTTCGCCCGGGCCCTCGGGAACGACGAGTTGACCGTGGAGACGATCGATACTTGGGAGCTTGGCTATAAGGGAGATTTGAGCGACGGGGTGTTTGGAAGCGTTGACCTATTCTTTGGGGAGATCAAGAATTTTGTCACCGACCTCCTCCCCTGCGTGAACCCTCAGTTCCCCTGCTACAGCCTGACGGACGAGGTCAACGTCCCCCAAAACTTCGATGACGTTTCGGACCGGATCGACCTGCTGGAATCACAGAGCCAGTTGACCCC
>SMVA01293930.1_pt1 | contig 10022 bp, 8 predicted proteins | sample 2456451 | NCBI WGS metagenome assembly SMVA01 (sample SAMN11095933, study PRJNA526329) | marine sediment metagenome | biome: Marine sediment; feature: Surficial sediment; material: Deep marine sediment; isolation source: Hadal surficial sediment | place: Pacific Ocean | collected 2014-05 | depth 0-1...
AATTCTTATTGAAGGGACAGTCGAAGGAACGATTGCTCATCACTCAAAGAATGTGATTATCGGCAAGCAAGGGCGTGTTAGCGCGCTAATACACGCCAATTCCATCACGATTCATGGCCGGGTTGACGGCGATATCCACGGTGATGTAATGGTTGTGTTGACTGACGGATGCGAGGTAAGCGGAAAAATATTCTGCCCGCGCATCGTTATGGAAGACGGCGCTCAGTTTGACGGCACTATTCAGATGAAATAACGATGGCGCCCGATCGACTGTCGGGTGTCCTTTGCCCCGTCGTTACACCGTTCCATAAAGACCTGCGTCCAAACCCGGACGCGTTGATCCGCCAATGCCAGTGGCTTCTGTCGCAAGACGTTGGGCTGGCAGTGTTTGGTACGACCAGTGAGGCCAACTCGATGTCTGTCGACGAGAAGATCGAGCTACTCGATCGCCTCGTCGATGCCGGCATCGATCCAGGCAGAATGATGCCGGGCACAGGATGCTCTGCTCTCAGTGATACCGTGGAGCTTACTCGACGTGCCGTTGACTCAGGCTGCGCGGGCTGCCTGATGCTGCCGCCTTTCTACTACAAGGATGTCAGCGACGACGGCCTTTATGCCAGTTACGCGGAAGTGATCGAACGTGTCGGAAACGACAAGTTACGCATCTATCTCTACCACATTCCGCCCATCGCCCAGGTTGGTCTGTCGATTGATCTGATCGAACGCCTCGTAACGGCTTATCCAAACACTGTTGTCGGCATCAAAGACAGCTCCGGCGATTGGGAAAACACGCGTGCAATACTGGAGCAGGGCTGGGATGATTTTCGTGTATTCGCCGGCAGCGAGAGCTTTCTGCTGAGGAACATGCAACACGGTGGCGCCGGATGCATATCAGCCACGGCGAATGTAAATCCGGCGGCAATCGACCGGTTGTTTGTCGCCTGGCAGAGCAACGAAGCGGTTGAATTACAGCAAGGGCTCGACGCCGTTCGCGACATCGTTGAAGACTATCCGATGATTCCTGCTGTGAAAGCAATCGTCGCGGCTTGCAGTAATGATGCCGACTGGACTACCGTGCGCCCGCCATTGATTGCACTTGGCACCGAACAGCAGACATCGCTAATGGCATCGCTAAATCATCTGGACTTTTCGATGCCAGGTATCGGATGACTGGCTCTAATCTAGAAAACAAGATTTAGCATTAGCAAGGACACGACCAGGAACAGGACAGTCATTATTCCGCCGGCGCGCAGGAAATCTGAAACGTGATAGTCGCCGGGTCCCATAATCAGGGCATTGACCTGGTGGGTTGGAATCAGAAAGGAATTGGATGTCGAAATCGCCACGGTCAGTGCGAACATCGCGGGATCGGCGCCTGCCACCAATGCCAGGTTGATCGCGAATGGAACCAGCAGCACCGTGGCACCGACGTTCGACATGACGAGCGAAAACCCCGAGGCGAGTATCGCTACCAGTGTCTGCAGAACCCACGGGGGCACGTCTCCGATTCGCGCCAAAAGGTGTCTAACGACGTAGTCTGCCGTGCCCGACGATTCAACCGCCATTCCCAGCGGCAGCAATCCGGCGAGCAGGAATACCGTCTTCCAGCTCACAGCTTTGTACGCCTCGTCCATGCTGATCACGCCGACGATGATCATGCCGACCGCGCCCGTCATCAGTGCAACCGGCAGTATGATATCGGTGAAAATAATCATGCCGATTGCCAATGCAAAAAAGGCCAGCGCGAGTGCAAGTTTGTACGGCTCCCGCTGCTCTCGGGGATAGTCGGTGGTCACGATGACGAAATCCCGGTCCTTCTCGAGTCGCGTTAGGTATTCCCAGCGCGTGTGGCAAATGAGCATATCGCCCGATTCGAACGGCACCGTGGCGACCTTGTTCGTGATGGCCTGGCCTGCACGAATAATCGACAACAGGCTAAGCCCGTAAGTCATTCGAAAATGCATCTCTTTCGCATGTTGACCGATGATGTGCGAATCGGGCGGTACGAGGACTTCCGCCACGCCGGCGATCGAGCGGGCCAGCAGATGACGGAACTCACGGAGTTTCGGTCGCAAGGTCAGGCCGGCCGCGGCAACGAGTGCTTTCAACTTGTCCGGCTGTGCAATGATCGCCAGTGTGGCCGGCGCAGCGATCGGTGCCTCGACCGGCGGCGATATCAGTACTTTGCCAGCATATCGGGACGCGACAATTCGGATGCTGTATTCGTGCTGGACGCTGGCGATATCCATGCCAACCAGGATACTGCCCTCGGGCACCTCGACTTCGCGAACAGCCGCGTGCATGCCATGCAGCCTGCGCATGTAACGCACGGTCCCGGTTCCGCGGGCCAGGCTTACGGTCTTGCCTTCCGGCAACACAAACTTGCCGAACAGTAAAAAGAAGATCAATCCGCAAGCGACCAGGGCGATGCCGACCGGAGTTACTGAAAAGAGATCGAATTGCTGCATCAGCTGATCCGCTTCCAGGTTGCGGTTCGCGTTGTCGATGAGGTCGTTCAGCATGATCAACGGGCTGGATGCCACCATGGTCATGGTGCCGCCGAGAATGGCACAGAATCCCATCGGCATGACAAGCCGGGACATGGGCAGCCTGGTGCGTGAGGATATGCGCGACACAACCGGCAGAAACAATGCGGCGGCGCCGATGTTTTGCATGAATGACGAGACGACGGCTACTGTGCTCGAGATCAGCGCCACGATCTGTTTTTCAGTCTTGCCGCCATAGCGCAGGATTGCCCAGGCCACGCGTTCCATGGCGCCGGTCTTGTCGAGTCCGCCGCCCAGGATCATGACGCCGATAATGGAGATAACCGCGTTACTGGAGAAGCCGGAAAACAGGACGTCGGTGGTGAGTAGTTCTTCCAGCCCGGGCACGAATATCAGCAGGCCCAGGAGCGTCATGATCAGCAATGCCGCCACATCGACGCGCAGCAGCTCGGTCGCGAAAATAAACACGGCGAACACGACGATCAGCATGACGATCAGAATTTCGGTGGTCAGTGTCGGCAGTACGTCCACAGAGCTATTATATAAGGGTCGAGCGTACTGCGACGCTCTTGATCTGGGCCAGCAACTGATCCCCCGACTTGAGCCGCAATTCATCGCAGGACCGGCGCGTCAATCTGGCCATTAGAAAATCATCGCCCGCTCGCAAGCGCACCAGTGCATAAGGCCCCTGCGCGATGTGGATTTCGTCCACCGTGATCGGAATGATGTTCAGGATCGAGCTGTCGTCAGGTCGGTTGCGGCACAGGCTGACATCATTGGCCCGGATTCGAAGGCGCAGCGCCGACTGTACGGCACCGAATCGGCCCGGGACTAGCAGCGCACCGCCGGAAAACGTCAGCCGGGTTAGATCGTAGTCCGCGTCATAGGCCTCGACCGTGCCTGAGATTACGGAGCCTGCCTCATCGCCGCCCAGCAACGGCAGGTCGAGATCTACGAGCACAGACTGTATTTCGCCAGCGGCCAGAATGCGCCCCCGATCCATCACCACGAGGTGGTCGCAGAGCCGGCACACTTCGTCGATGTTGTGGCTGACATACAGGATCGGCAAGGACAGCTCTGTGTGCAGCCGGTCGAGAAACGGCAGGATTTCGTCTTTTCGGGCGCGATCCAGCGAGGCCAAAGGTTCGTCCATGAGCATGAGACGCGGTGCGCTCAGTAACGCCCGGGCGATCGCGACGCGTTGCGCCTCACCGCCTGATAACTCATCAGTGGTGCGGTCAATCAGCCGTTCGAGACCCAGCAATTCGACGATCTGATCGAATTCTACGCCGTCTTTGGAATCGCGCCGGCGGCGCTGGCCGTACTCAAGATTTTTACGCACATTGAGATGGCCGAACAGGCGTGGTTCCTGGAATACGTACCCGATCTGCCGTTCATGAATCGCGCGTGACCTCTTTCGTGTCGTGTCCTGCCAGACATCACCATTGATGGAGAGCCGGCCGGTCGCGGGCTGTTCAAGCCCGGCAATACAGCGCAGCAGCGTCGTCTTACCCGATCCCGATTCCCCGAATATCCCGGTGATGCCTTGTGTCGGAATCTTCAATTCGACGTCGAGTGAAAACTCGGTGCGCCTGAACACGTAATGGAGGCTGACCGTTGCGTTCATCGGCGTTGCCACCGGCGATTGATGACATACATGGCTAACAGCGTCGTGAAGGCGAACACCAGTAATATTGCTGACAACTGGTGTGCACTGGCGTAGTTCATCGATTCGACCTGGTCGTAAATCGCAATCGAAATGACCCGGGTCTCGCCAGGAATATTGCCGCCGACCATCAGGACGACGCCGAATTCGCCCAGGGTGTGCGCGAACGCCAGAACAACCGCATTCAAAAATCCTCGGGCCGATTGTGGGACGGCGATCGTAAAAAACGCGTCCAGTCGCGACGCACCAAGCGTCCACGCCGCCTCGAGGTCGCGACGACCAAGTGCCTCGAACGCGTTCTGTAGTGGCTGGACCGCGAACGGCAGGCTGTAGAAACAAGACGCGATGACGAGGCCCGAAAATGAGAACGTCAGCGTGCTACCCGTCAGCTCTACCCACCAGCGACCGATGGCACCATACGGCCCCAGCAAGACAAGCAAGTAGAATCCCATGACTGTCGGCGGCAGGACAATCGGCAGAGCAACCGTTGCCTCGATAACGGACTTCCACCGGGATGTCGTTTGCGCCAGCCACCAGGCAAGCGGCGCGCCTATCAGGATGAGCACGACGGTCGTCACTGCGGCCAGTTGCACCGATAACCACAACGGGCCTGAACCCGGAAAGTTGATAATGTCCATTCCGCTCATGGCACGCCTGCGTCTGGCACTGTGTAGCCATTGTGTTCGACAATTGCACGGCCTTTTGCATCGCGCAGAAATGAGAGGAAATCGGCTGCGACCGAATTGTCTGCCGCGCGTCGCAACAGGATAGCCTGTTGTTCGATTGCGCGATGCAGATTCGGCGGTACCGGCCAACTGCAAGTTGCTTCGGGAAGGCGCTGATCGAGGGTTTGATTTCTGGCGATGAAACCCAGACTCGCATTGCCTGACGCGACGAACTGCAGAGTTTGGGCGATATTCCTGCCGACGACGAGTTGTGCTTGCACGCGCTCCCATAAATTAAGGCCGATCAGCGTTTCCCTGGCAGCTGTGCCATATGGTGCGGTGTCGGGATTGGCGATCGCCAACCGCTGTTGCCCGAGATTCTCCAGTCGCGCTCGGCAATCGGCTCCGGCCAGCGCCGGGTTCCGGGACCACAGCACAAGGTGGCCGATCGCGTAGGTGAATCGGCTGCCCGCAACACCGTGTCCGGACGCCTCCAGCAATCGCGGACGCTCCGCATCGGCCGCCAGCAACACATCGAATGGCGCGCCGTTCGCGATCTGCGCGTACAGCACTCCAGTCGACGCTGAACTAATTCGAACGGAATGCCCCGACTCCGCTTCGAATCGCGTGGCGAGATCGTGCAGGGTAGTTGTGAAATTACTTGCCACTGCGACCGTGACCGGCTCGGCGCCAGCATTGGACATGACTATGCCGAACAAGCTAGCAATAAGCGGCAATATGAGCCGAACGGTCATGAACATCGTGACCTTATCTGGACGTGAAGGGGACCGCTATTGTATATTCCTTTAAGACAAAACCAAATGCCAGCGGGGCCGCTGACACCAGCAAAGGCGATAATAAAATGAAGAAGATTTGTTTCACGTTAGCAGTCTTGATGATAGCGGGCTGCAGCAGCGCGCCACCGACAATTCAGCAAGGGCCGGATGCGGAAGTTTCCTATGACGGCTTGCATGCCGTCGACAATTCGATATTCAGACAGGCGTGGGCGGATCCGGATATCGACTTTTCGCGTTATCACAGGATCATGCCAGGCGGCGCATTTTTTGAGTACCGTGCGGTCAAGAAGACCTCGAGTTCGTCGGCCAGGCGCGGATCGTCTTCTGAGTTCTACATTGATGACGATGCCAGGGAGAAACTCAAGAACCTCACTTCAGAAATATTCAATGAAGAACTCTCGAAAAGCACTCGTTTTACAGTGGCCGAGGCGCCCGACCAGGACGTGCTGGTCATTCGGGGCGGCCTGCACGATATCGTGTCAAACGTACCGCCCGACATCATTGGTCGAGGCGACATCTACCTTTCTTCGGTAGGGGAAATTACATTGATTCTTGAGGCCGTCGACTCCATGAGCGGCGAAGTCATCTTTCGCGCCGTCGAACGCCGCGCCCTGGACCGTGGCGGCAGCACGGGCATGCGATCCAGCAGTGTGAACACCTTGGCCGAAGTTCGACGCGTGCTTCGTCGTTGGGCGACAACCCTGCGCGAAGGTCTGGATTCGATCCCCGCAGAGTAATTCTTAATTTTCGAATTCGTTCAGGCCGTATTGGTCAATTCCTCGCATTAGAAACACCGGACGTCGCAGATCGGAGGCGAGGCCAAGCTTCCTGTTTTGCTCGTGTTCGATATCGCGATCGTAGTGCGAGGTTGTGGGCATAAACCGGAGTGTCATCCCACGTCGCGAATTGGCGGAGCGGTTTGGTTCCGAACCGTGTATCAGGAAAACATCGTGCAGAGAAATCTGGCCGGCTTTTAGGACCAGGTCAACGGCCTCATTTTGGTCGAATTCGCTGGTCGGAAGTTCTTCATTAAGTGCAAGCCCGGGCGCATTATTCGTGACGTGTTTTCGGACGCGTTTATCTTTGTGCGACCCGCGTATGACACGCAGACAGCCGTTTTCCGTCGTCGAATCATCAACAGCAATCCAAACTGTGCAGGTTGCCAGGGGCCGCATGGGCCAGTACTCGCCATCCTGATGCCAGGGAGTGGTGCTGCCGACTCGTGCCGGCTTGGCGAAAAAGCTTGAGTTCCACAGCGCAATATCTGCCCCGATGATTTGCGACACCATGTCGAGGATCTCGTTGTTACGGGCAAATCTCACAAAGCTCCGGTCATGCGGAAGAATTGCAGGACAGTAGTCGACGTACTCCGGATGTCGCTCGACTAACTTGGCATGCGCAGACTTGATGTCGTCAAGCGTGTCATCGCTCAAACGGAAATGCGGTATCAGGTAGCCATTCTCGTGATACTGGTCAATCTGTGATTTGGACAGCATGGCATCAGATTATACCGCTTACTACAGTGCACGAACTCTTACGCTGCCGCCGCGACGGCGTTATACTGCAAGCCTTGGGCCCCCTATATCATCAATACTTTCAAAGGTATGTACCAATTATCGATAACCTTGTTTAGGAATCGCGCAGCTCGCGTGCGGGCATGCTCGCTACTGCTGGGCGTACTCTGGATTGTCGTGATTACTGCCTGCGCGACGGCCCCGCCGGAAAACGTCGAGAACATCTGTGCGATCTTTGAGGAGAAGCGCGGCTGGTACAAAGCTGCGAAGAAATCGGAGGACAAATGGGGCACCCCGAAACACGTGCAAATGTCGATCATTCGCCAGGAGTCGTCGTTCCAGTTCGATGCAAAGCCGCCGCGGACCAAACTATTCGGGTTTATTCCCTGGAAGCGCCCGTCGAACGCCTACGGTTATGCACAAGCGCTGGACAGCACCTGGGAATGGTATAAGGATGACAGTGGTCGCTGGTTTGCGGATCGCGATGACTTCGACGACGCCATAGACTTCATTGGCTGGTACACGAATATGTCCCATAAGACTGAAGGTATCTCGAAATGGGACCCTTATAATCAGTATCTCGCTTACCACGAAGGCCAGGCCGGTTGGCGTCGCGGGACATACAAGAATAAAAGCTGGCTCAAGGAGACGGCTCGCAAGGTCGACTACCGGGCGAGGGAATGGGGCGCGCAGCTGCAGCGCTGCGAGGACGACCTCGACGACGGCTGGTGGATATTCTGACGGCACTTAATTAGACGGGGTTTACAAATCAATGGACCTCAAGGGAATTGGCAATCTATGCCTCATTGCCTTCGTCGGTGGGTGCGCCGCGATGGGCGCCAGCCAACTGGAGCAGCGCCATGGCAAGGCGGAACCGCGCGAACGGATGGTCGAGGAACTGCCTCCGCAAGCGATCGACTACTGGTCTGCCGTCAAACCCATCGTCGAGAATCGCTGCGTCGTCTGCCATGCCTGCTATGACGCCCCTTGCCAGCTGAATATGAGTTCGATCGAGGGCATTGAGCGCGGCGCGTCCAAAACGAAAGTCTATAATTCGACGCGCATTAACCATGCGCCAATGTCGCGACTATTTGAGGACGCACAGTCCACAGCGGAATGGCGTGACAAGGGCTTTTTCCCCGTACTGAACGAGCATGACGATACGGCAACGGCCAATCGTGATGCCGGTGTCATGTACCAACTACTCAAGCTAAAGCAGGACAATCCGTTACCGGATGTCAGACAGCTGCCGGCCAGCTTCAGCTTATCGCTCAACCGCAAACAGTCTTGCCCCAAACCTGATTCGCTTGATGCTTACGCACGCAAGAATCCTCTATGGGGCATGCCGTATGCGTTGCCGGCAATGTCGGCATCCGAACAAAGTGCACTGATGAGTTGGATAGAGCAGGGTGCAACGTACTTGCCGAGAACGCTGTTGGATCCGATTTATCAGCCGACTATTGACCGCTGGGAACAGTTCCTCAACGGCGATTTGTTGAAGGAGCAACTCACCAACCGGTATATTTTCGAACACCTGGCTGTTGCGCACCTTTATTTCCCCGCGATTGACGAAACTAAATTTTTCCGTCTGGTGCGCTCCGCAACGCCGCCGGGAGAGCCGATCGAACTGATTGCAACCCGACGTCCTTACAGTGATCCAGGGGTTTCGCGAGTCTACTATCGAATCCAGGAGTATCTTGAAACAATCGTCGCGAAAACTCATATGCCTTACCGACTCGACGACAATCGCATGCGAGACTGGCAGGCGCTGTTCGTCGATACGCAGTATGACGTGACCGAGCTGCCGTCGTACGAAGAAAAGTCGGCATCGAATCCATTTCTGACGTTCAAGGATTTGCCGGTACGCTCGCGCTACAAATTCATGCTCGACGAGGCGCAATTCACGATCATGGGTTTTATTAAAGGGCCAGTCTGCCGCGGCTCGGTCGCGCTCAACGTCATCAACGACCATTTCTGGGTGTTTTTCGTTAATCCGGACGAACCAACGCTCGACTTGATGGACGATATCCTTGCGGCCAATAGCGAGATACTGACACTGCCGGCGAGTACGGAGAACATCTACAACCCCTTACGACACTGGCGCAAATACGCGGCCCAGCAGAAGGAGCTGTTGGAGAAAAAGGACCAGTTATTGCTGGAGAATCTGAGCGGCATTGAGCAGCTCGGTCTCGACCTGGTCTGGGATGGCGACGGGACAAACGGTAACGCGGCATTGACCGTATTTCGCCATTTTGACAGCGCGACCGTCGAACAGGGCCTTCTGGGAACAGCACCGAAGACCGCCTGGCTGATCGGCTATTCCGTGCTGGAACGCATCCATTACCTGCTGGTCGCAGGTTACGACGTGTACGGCAATGTTGGACATCAAGTGGTGACCCGCCTGTACATGGATTTTCTGCGCATGGAAAGTGAGGCAAATTTCCTGTTGTTGCTACCGGAGTCCGCCCGGATTCGTGAGCGTAACTTTTGGTATCGCGGCGCCGAAAAAGACGTGCTCGAGTACATGACTTTACCGAGTTTCGAGAGTCAATCGGTGCCAGCGATTGATTATCATACGCATGATGAGAAACTGGAGTTATTCGAAATGCTGGGGCAACGACTGGAAAAAATTCTGTCGTCACGGCATACGCTGGCGGCAATACCAGACCCCAGAATTCGCGATGAGTTGAGCCGGCTGAATCTCGTGGTCGGGGCTCCGGCAAACCTGATGCCACAGACGGCGTTCGTTAGAATCAAAGCCGCGGCCGGCGATCAATACGTCACTCTTTTGCACAACAATGCGCATCTGAATATCACGTCGATGTTTGGCGAGCGGAAAGAGCGACTTCCGGACGAAGACACGCTGAGCATCA
>SMVA01460398.1_pt1 | contig 10022 bp, 10 predicted proteins | sample 2456451 | NCBI WGS metagenome assembly SMVA01 (sample SAMN11095933, study PRJNA526329) | marine sediment metagenome | biome: Marine sediment; feature: Surficial sediment; material: Deep marine sediment; isolation source: Hadal surficial sediment | place: Pacific Ocean | collected 2014-05 | depth...
CTAATGGTCGACCATGATCTCGAGCTTGCCCGACAGGAAAGGACGTTGCGAGACTCTGGGCACGACGTGACACCTCGGGGGGCAGCATCAACCTGAGGCCCCGCTCCCGCGTCTACGTTGCTGGGCACACGGGCATGGTGGGTTCGGCAATCGTGCGTGGACTCGAGGATGACGGACTCGAGGATCTCCTTTTTCGGACTCATGACGAAGTGGACCTTACGGATGCCCGTGCCGTCAACTCGTTATTCCAGAAGACTCAGCCGGAATACGTATTCGTGGCGGCTGCGAAGGTAGGCGGAATTCTCGCGAACGATACCTTTCCGGCAGACTTCATCCGGGACAACCTAGCAATCCAGTTGAACGTCATAGACGCTGCATATCGCCACAACGTGACCAAGCTCCTGTTCTTGGGCAGTTCGTGCATCTATCCCAAGAACGCGCAGCAACCCATAACCGAAGACGCGCTGCTCACGGGGCCTCTTGAGCCGACCAACTCTGCGTATGCGATCGCGAAGATAGTCGGCCTCACTATGTGCCAGGCATACCGCCGGCAATTCGGCTGTAACTTCATTTCGGCCATGCCAACCAACCTCTACGGTCCCGGAGACAACTTTGACCTCGACACCTCGCATGTCCTTCCTGCTTTGATCCGGCGTTTTCATGAGGGACGGGAGCGGCAAGAGGACTCCGTCACCATTTGGGGCACAGGTTCCCCCAAGAGTGAGTTTCTCCATGTCGACGATCTGGCTGATGCATGCATCTTCCTAATGAAGCATTATGACGACGAGCAGCATATCAACGTCGGGGTGGGGCGTGATATCTCGATTCGCGAGTTGGCGGAACTGGTGAAGGACATAGTGGGATTCGAGGGATCCATCGAACTCGATACGTCGAAGCCTGACGGTACCCCGAGGAAACTGCTTGACGTGACACGGATGACCGAAATGGGTTGGTCTGCGCGCATTAGCTTGTATGACGGCATCGCCCGGACGTACGAGTCATATCTTCGATCCATCGCTCCCGAATGATCGGCCGCCAAGAGGGTGGTCGAAGAAACGAGAGGTCGGTGCTTCCGGCGGTTGCACTCCCGGGCACGGTGACTAGGTAGGACCTCGACCCGGGAAAGCAATGACGAAAAACCCCGAGAGAAGGTGGAAGCAGCACGCCAAGGACCTGTACGAGCGTCTCCCACTCATCTCTTTGTTGAAACTCGTGAGGGCCGTCGGGACCCCCAGGCACTATAAGTATCTGACGACGAGCGGACGGTTCACGACCCAGCTGGAGAACGGGGAGTCGCTCGAGTTGATCATCCGCCACGATCTCTACATTGAGAAGGAAATCTTCTGGAACGGAATTAGGTGCGAGTTCGAGCCAATGACCCTTCGGACCTGGTGTGAGCTGAGCGCGGACGCTACCACAATTCTCGATATCGGGGCCAATACAGGGATCTTCTCGCTGCTCGCGAGCAAATACGCACGCGCTGCCGCGGTCCACGCCTTCGAGCCCGTTCCGTACAACGCCGATGTTCTCGAGGCCAATATCGCGCTCAACGGATCGGCGGGAATCCATCTTCGGCGGCTTGCCCTGTCTGACACGGATGGAGAACAGACCATGTTCGTGATGGAGGACCAGATCAATTATCTCAACTCCTTGGAGGGGAACCGATACGAGTCGGGTGCGACCGAGGTCAGAGTCGAGACGGCCAAACTCGCGACGTATATCGAAGACGCGGGCATTGTTGACATCGACTTGATCAAGCTCGACGTAGAGGGTCACGAGGTGTCCGTATTGGCGGGTATGGAGGACTACTTGTCGAGATTCAAACCCACTTTGATCATCGAAGTGTTGGACGACGAAATGGGGGCTCAACTTCAGTCGTTGCTGGAGCCCATCGGTGGTTACAGGTTCTTCTTGATCGACGACATCTCGATGAGGATCGAGGAAATGGCGGAAATCCGGACGCCGCATAGGACGAACTTCTTGATCCGGGTCGACTGAGTGGAAGATCTAGCTTCGCAAGCGACCCGCGCTCCTCTCATCTCGATCGTCACCGTGGTCTACAACGGCGAGGCCACGATCGAGGGCACATTGCGCTCGGTGAGGGAACAGAGCTACCCGAACGTCGAACACATTGTCATCGACGGAGGCAGCACCGACGGCACGCTGGAGGTCATCCAACGGCACGCCGACACGCTGGGCTTCTGGATCTCTGAGCCGGACCGGGGAATTTACGATGCGATGAACAAGGGCATCGCGCGCGCCCGAGGAGAGTGGATCCACTTCTTGAACGTGGGCGACCTCTTTTTAGGGAAGGACACGCTTCAGGAGCTGTTTGCCGAGGACCACTCAGCTGAGTGGTCAGATTCTGAAGAGGGTCGCCCAGCCGACCTAGTCTACGGTAACCATCAATCTGATTACGGATACTTTCAGAGAATCCACATCCCTCCCCCGCTACGCAAGATCTCCAAGGGAATGGTCTTTAGTCATCAGGCCATGTTTGTAAGGACGACGCACATGAAGGAGCACCCATTCGATCTTCGATACCGGCTCAGTTCCGACTTCGACTTCATCTATCGACTCTTCCGCAGGCACGCTCGGTTCGTCTATGTGAATCAGGTGATTGCGAGCCTCGAGGCGGGTGGCATTTCAGAGGTCACCATCACGAAAACACACGCGGAGCGTTGGGCGATTGCACGGGGGTACGAGCGGAGCGTTTCGCGGCTTCTGTTGGACGCCGACTATGCCCTCAACCTGGCTAGGCTGCATCTCATTCAATTGACGAAGAAGGTTCTTCCGGCTCCACTGTCTCGGTGGTTGACGCGGTTGAAGTACGGCAAGATCGCGGGCCGAGGCTGAATCACGGAATGCTCATCGGCTGGTGGCTCATGCGGAGGCGCCGCCTCCCTTCATAACCCCAGGCAGTTCTCCTCGCGGTAAAAGACCGATGTGCACCAGGCCATGACGTTGATCGGCCCCAAGCCGTGGAAGTCGAGCCTCCTGAAGCCCTGCCCGAGCAGAAACTCGTATCCTTCTTCATAATCGGAGCGGTCGCTGTTGTCCCAAATGACCACCCCATCCGGTCGCAAGCTCTCCAGACAATTGAGTGCACACCCGACCCGGTCGACTCCATCAATCACGATGACATCGTATGGCTGGCCGACGTGGTCGTCTTCCCTGAGAACACTTCGGTAAGCCTGATTCGTGACGGACCTGTGCAAAACCGTTGCGTTCGGGGGACACCTTCGCTCACGCGGGCGAACCACTCCGCGTCGTGTTCACACGACGACACGGCCCGCACGCGGGCCGCCCACCAGTGCGTGGAGTTACCGCTCCCAAACTCGAAGACGTCGAAATCTCCACGCAGGCGGGGCTCGAGAAAGTCGAGGAAGGCGTACGTCATCCACGGAATCGGCCTACCGGACCGGTCGACCGAAGCCTTGGCTCGGAAAGACTGAAACCACCCCTTGTCGAATAGGTATCCACTCCTTCTGAGCGAATACAAACTCAGGAGGCCCAGCTTTTTGAGGATGAAATGGACAGCGCGCTTCATGAGCGACTAGGTCGAGTGCACCCCGCGCCTCTAGACACCACCACCCCTCGCCATGACTCGAAAGAGATCACTGGTGTCTAGGAGTTCGTCCCACGTCCCGTCCGCCACCAACCTGCCACGCTCTATCAGAACAATACGGTCGCACCCTCGGAGGGTGGCCAGTCGATGCGCGATGATCACCACCGTACGCTCGCGCTCTAGGCTGAAGATCGAGTCCATCACGCTTTTCTCGGTCACACCATCGAGGGCGCTCGTGGCCTCATCCAACAACAGGAGTGATGGGTCGCGATAGAGCGCCCGGGCGATGCCGATTCGTTGGCGCTCGCCTCCTGACAGGCGTACCCCCCGCTCGCCTACCTTGGTGTCGTACCCCTCGGGAAGCCCCCGGATGAAATCGTCGAGCTCCGCCAGAGCCGCGGATCGCCGGACCTTCTCCCGATCGATATCCTCGAGGCGGAGACCAAAGGCGATGTTTTGAGCCACGGTATCGTCCGACAGAAAAATGCTCTGCGGCACATACCCCAGCCCGCACCGCCAGGCCTCCATATCGGCCTCCTCCAACCTCACCCCATCCACGCGCAATTCACCGGCCTGAGGAGGCAAGAGTCCGAGGAGCACGTCAACCAGTGTGGTCTTTCCCGATCCGGTCGGCCCCACCACTCCGACCCGAGCGCCTTTGGCAATGCGTAGCGAGATCCCTTCGAGAGCGGGCACTTCAGCACCCGGATATGTGACCGTCACGTCGGAGAGCTCGACCGACTCGTCTATCCGCAGAGGTTCGACGCCCACGCCCGGCTTTCGGCCCGCCGGCGCCTCTCCCGTTTCCTCAAGGTCCGCTGAAATTTCCATGATCGAGGGCAGCGCATACTTTGCCTGCGAAGCACCTGTAAAAACCTGATGGAACGACGGCACGAGCTTATAACCCGCAAATCCGAACAAGACGAGAACGGGGAGCGTTTCTTCGAGGGAACTCCCGTTCAGAGTGAGGAATAAGAAGATCGAAAGCACCGTGCCGAGAGACAGGACCTCGAGGAGGTGCCGAGGCACCTCGGAGAGAACGCGGCTCCAGGCTTCCGCCCGGACGTAGGGTGGCCCGGTCTCGCCAAATCGTCGGAGGAACTCCTCTTGTGCGCCCAGCGATTTGATCTCCTTGATTCCCCCCATCGCCTCAGTGGCAACCTGAAATCGGATCTTGGTGGCCCGGGATCTCGTCTCCCCAAGTCTCTCCTGGACCATCCGCAAGCTGAAGTAGATGGCGAGGTAGGAACCGCCGATTACACCCGCGGCGGCGAGAGTGAGCCGTGGGTCCACTACGAGTAAGAGTCCCAGGAGGAAGACCGCCTCTACTCCCCTTACTGTGGCGGACATCAAGGGGACCAACCCCATGAGAACCACCAAGCGAACTTCCTCCAGCAAGTTGCGGCTCAAACCCCCGGAGTGCCGCTCGAGGAACCAGGGATACGGACGTTGGAGGTACACCGCCAAGAGCCGTCGGGAGAGAAAATGATTGATGTTCCACGCCGTGAGCTGTACACGGCGAAGACTCAGAGCGGCAAGAACGTTGGCCACCACCACCAGAAAAAGCACTCCACTCCCGGCTCCGATCAGGAGCTGCCGTGGCGATTCCAACCCGAACATCTCACGCGCGCGCAGAGCCAAGGGTGTTTCCGCGTTGGCCATCGGATCGGAGACCAGCGCCATGAACGGCATGATCGACATCACCGCTAGCATTTGGAACAATCCGGTGATCACGGCGAACACCATCACTCCGCGGACGTGCTTGCGCTCGTCTTCGGTCAGGAGCTGACGTAACCTGGTGATCACTTCCACGGCGAACATCCTTCCCCACTCAAACCAGCCGAAGGCATCAGTCTCACGTTAGAAGGTTGGGGTCACGCCGGAACGTCCCGGGCCCCCACTAGTAGTCGGCGGCTCATGCGAGTAGGTCGGAATAGAACGTCAAGGTCTCCCGCAGTTGTCGCTCGGCACTGAAGTAGCTTAACAGGCGCTCATGGCCACAGGCACCCATTTCGTGCCGGAGGGTCTCATCCTCCAGCAGGCGAGAAATTTCCTTGCCCATCGCCTGGGTGTCGAAGGGCTGAATCAATGCACCCGAGACTCCGTCTTCGAGAATCTCGTTGCCGGCCGGTACGTCGAAGGCTACGACCGGCCTCCCGGAGTTGAACGCTTCCAGAAATACTACCCCAAATCCCTCCGAAACTGAGGGCACGAGGACCAGGTCAGAGTCGCGCATATAGTCCTGCGGATTGGTCTTGTACCCGGTGAACACCACGTGATCGTGGAGGCCACGCTTAGCCACTCTGTTTCGAAGGTCCTGCTCGAGGGGTCCCGCGCCGACGATGACCAGCTTGAGATCCGGAAACTGAATGACCAAGTCCGGGAGGAGCGAAAGGACGAAGCGATGGCCCTTGAAGGCGACGAGCCGCCCTACGATGACCAGTTGATGTGGCGCGAAACGGAAGCGCGGGACGGATTCGGGATCAGGTTCACGGAAGGAGAAACCATAGTGAATACGGCGGAGCCCTTTCTCACTCTCCAAACGGTGCCTTACGAAAAAATCTCGAAGGCCATCCGAGATGGCGACGGACCCGTTTGCTTGCGAAGAGGTGAACCGGCAAAGGAAATAGTAGAGGTTCTTCTTGATCTGAGTCGCCTCGAGTCCGACGGTGTCCAGGACTCCCTCGTGATACCCGTGTTTGGTCGAAGCCAAGACCATTCGCCGGTCGAAGAGCACTTTCGTCAGAGCCAGAACCACATCGGCGTGGATCAGATGGGTGTGGACGATATCGAAGCGTCCTCGTCTCCGGAGGTCCGCAATCCTTCGTAAGGCCAAGATCGACGGGAAGCCCCAGTACTCCTCGACATGGAATGGAATGCCGGCAGCCAGCATGCGGGTCTTGAAGGGCTCGTGCCCGCCCCGCGACTCCCGCGGGGATAGACAAAGGAACTCCACGTCCACACCGGCCTCTCGTAGAGCCGGAACGGCTTGTAGCAAGTAGTTCTCAGATCCCGCGATTCCCACCAATTTCTGAACGAATAGGACCTTCATGCGATGAGGGCGTGGAGGGTCTCTTGCACCGTCCTGGCCCAATCGAACTGAGCGGCGTGAAGGCGAGCGGTCTTCACGCCTTCGGCCGCGTTTCCCGCCTGGGTCGCGGCCAAGGCTCGGGCCAAACCTCCTTCCGACCCCAGAACGAAGTACTCAGCATGGGCGCCCGCAACTTCGCGATATACCGGAATGTCGCTTAGCACAACGGGGCAACCGCTGGTCATTGCTTCGACGACCGGAATTCCGAATCCCTCTTCTTCAGACGGGGATACGTAGGCCACGGCGTGCCGGTAAAGCCACACCAGCTGGCGATCGGAGCAGTCTAGCCGCTGGATCCTACCATCCAACTGGAGGCGGCTGATTTCAGCCTTTTCTTTCTCGGTCCACCGACCGCCACCTACACAGACCATCCCGCGATCTGTCTCTGTCAGATAACCCACGAGGTCTCGCAGCATCGGGAGGAAGTTCTTGTATCCGCGACGGTGTCCGACGAAGAGGAGGAATTCTGGCCAGGGGGTCTCGACGTGTTCCTCGGACGTCGAGCCCAGCGAGCTGCCGTGATAGACGACGTCCACTCTCTTGTCGACGACCTCTGGGTAGCAGCGGGTCAACTCGGACTTTGTGCGGTCTGACACGCAGATCAGCTGATTCGCTCTTTGGATCAAGGCGCGTTTGTTTTTGACTTGAGGAGAATCGGGGTAGCGCCTTTCTTGGATCAGGTCGTGGATTACGACCACCAATCGAGTTTCGCCAATGTGGCGCATGAAGTATGGATCGTAGTAGCTGGGGAAGAAGACGTCGGGCCATCCACGACGGAGTGCCTTTCGCACGAATCTGCGGTTTGCGGCTTTTTCCCACTCATAGTGGAGTCGATTCAGTCCGGGCACTGGAGCCCGGTGCGCGTTGGACCCTCCTTCGGCCATTCGGCTGAAAATGGGGTGTTCCTGAAACAGCACTTCGACTCCATCGGCCGCCCGAAACCCCTTGATCAGTTCTGTGAAATAGCGGCTGATGCCTCCGACGCCGTTGAAATAGAAGCACTGACTGTCCACCAGGATTTTCATCCGTCGTTCTTTACCCGGTCAAGATCGGACTCGATCAAGGAGTCCCCGAACCAGTTCTTGAAGCCGAGGAGCCCACGAGTTCTATACGAGCAGATCCCGGCAAACAAAAGCGGATTGATGCGCCTCTTTGTGAGGAGGTGAAAAACCCCGCCGTAGCTGTTGTACTGCAGGCCATAACGATCGGCTATGTACCGGAAGGTCCGCGAGGAAAAGAAGGCGATGTGCTGACCCGTCTCCGGTGCGAGGTAGTCCCACTCGGCTTTCAGCGGGTTCGAATCCTCGGGGTAGAGGGTGGTGGTGGCGAAAATCGCGTCCGACACAGAAAGCATATTCTCGATGTGTTGAACCGGGTGTTCGAGGTGTTCCAGGACCTCGAACGCGGTTACCACCTCGAATCGATCATTTTCAAACGGGGCATCTTCGATTTGGAAGCCCTGCGCGAAGAGGTTGTCCGTGAACGGTTCGTACAGATGAAAGTCGAAACCACGGTCTCTCAATAGGCGCACCAGGAGCCCATACCCGCCAGCGTAGTCGAGGAACCTGGCACGCCGGTCGAAGCACCAGTTGATCAGAAGCTGCGTGCTCCGGGCGAGGTCGAGATTCCTCTGAACCAGACCGATGTCAGAACGTGTGATCGGGCTCTCGTATGCTATCTCGAGCCAATGCGGCGTCTCGGTCTGCAAGAACCCACAGGTGTCACATCGAAAATACGCGACGTCGTAGCGGTCGAGGAGGCGATACTCCCCGATTCCAGGGCTACGATCTCCGCAGACTCGACAGTCTGTATGTTTTGTCATCGGTCGAGTCTGAGCCTGTGTCTCAGAAAGAGTCGTGTCCGCTCTCGATAAAAGAAGATCGAAAGCGCCAGTTGGTCGATGAGCCGCACCTTAGCCCTTGCGGGAAAAAGAGGAGCTTGGGCCTCAGGGTCCAATTCCGGGTCATTCCACGGGTTGATGGCCGTCGAGTGGGTGCCCGAGCTGTCATAGCCAATGTGAAATACCAAGTTCTCGCGTGGGAACAACTGCATGCCTGCACTCTGGAATTGGGCGAGTCCGAACTCAATCGCCCAGGACGTCGCAAGCTCGGCATCTCTGTTGCTCTCGAGACGGCGGAAGTAGTCCATTCCCCCGAAAATATCGAACAGGAATCGGTGGTACCTACTTGCTCTTAGGCGCTCGAACGTGGCTTGATCGTGGAATCGGATCTGCTCCCACCGATCTTGCCACGTACCCCAACCGAGACAGCTAAAAGCTCGCAAATAGTAGTTCCGAGGTCGCAGAAACTTGAATGGCAAGTTGTAGGCATAGCCCGAAACGCTCGTCACCGCGGCGTTGGTTTGGTTGAGATCTAGGCTACGGTTCATGAACTCGAGGAAGCTCCGACTCACGACCAGGTCGTCCTCCAACACGATGACCTTGTCGTGCTCCCGTAGCACCTCACCGACGCCTCGGACTACCGACTGGTAAAGACCGAGGTTCTTCTCGCGAGTAACCATGTGCACGTTAGCAAACCCTGTGGCCCCTTGGACCAACTCGCGAGTGCGTTTGATCTTGAGCATGTCATCGGAATCTGCGTCGTGCTTCGGCCCATCCGCGAAGACATAAAGCTCTGATTCAGAGGCCATTCGACACAGGCGAAGGGTTTCGAGCGTTCGCTCGGTATGCTTCGGTCTGTTATAGACAAACAGCACAACGGGCGCATGCTGGCTCATCCGATTGGTCGAAGCAGGGTGCTGGATACTGCGGAAGAGGCCACAGGCCCGTCCCTCGCCACGCCTTCGAGTTCATGTGTGTATTTGATCAACTGGCACCTCAGAGAGAGTCCCCAACACTCTTAAAAGGTAAGAAGGCACCTTGTCTCTTACCACTCCCGCGAGCGCTGTAGACATCTCGCCGCCAAGTGGCTCCAGGAGGCCGAGAAGCTCGCAGGACTGGAAAAGCTCGACGGCAGCCTGTGGCACGCCTACCGGAGAAAGTGGGCCACGGAACGGAAGCATTTACCGGACGCGGACGTAGCGGCTGCTGGAGGGTGGGCGAACCCGAACACCCTACGCCTCGTTTACCAGCAGGCCGACCAGGACACCATGCTTCGGGTCGTGCTAGAGCGTGGCGAACTTAGAGAGGCGCAGTAAGAAGAAGATGTTCGATCCCTACATACACAGCGAACATACACAAACCAAAACGGCCTCCCGAGCCCAAGCCCGGAAAGCCGCTTCATTCCTACCTCTTCTCCTACTGGGGCGGGTGGGTTCGAACCACCAACCTCCTGGTTAACAGCCAGGCGCTCTGCCGGTTGAGCTACGCCCCATTTTGTCTCGTCCCTGCTTCCTTCTCAGCTC
>SMVA01169221.1_pt1 | contig 10021 bp, 8 predicted proteins | sample 2456451 | NCBI WGS metagenome assembly SMVA01 (sample SAMN11095933, study PRJNA526329) | marine sediment metagenome | biome: Marine sediment; feature: Surficial sediment; material: Deep marine sediment; isolation source: Hadal surficial sediment | place: Pacific Ocean | collected 2014-05 | depth 0-1...
AGGGTGAGTTCGTCGGCGGCTGCGACATCGTGCGGGAAATGGCCGAGAGCGGCGAGCTGGAAACCTTCATGGCCGACAAGGGCGTCGAAGCCCAGACCGACGCCTGAGCCGGACTCCTCGCACAGAGGATAGCCCCGCCATGCCGCTCGCCGCGCTCGACCACATCAACATCCGCACCGCGCGGCTGGGTGTGTTGACCGACTTTTACGCCCGGGTGCTGGGTCTCAAGCCCGGCAAGCGGCCGCCGTTCGACTCCGGCGGCGCCTGGCTTTATTGTGGCGACCGGGCCGCGGTGCACCTGGTCGAGGTTTCGGACTCGCCCGAAGTGCCGGCGCCGCGTATCGAACACTTCGCCTTCCGCGCCGAGAATCTGGCCGAGTTCCTGGCCCACTTACGCGAATTCGATGTCGCCTACCAGACCAACATCGTGCCCGATCTGGAGATCCGCCAGGTCAACATCCACGACCCGGACGGCAACCACATCGAGATTGCTTTCGGCCGGGAAGAAGAAGCCGACCTCAGCGACTACCCGGCTGGATGACTCCAACTACCCGCCAAGCGGCCCAATCGGATTCGCTCGGCATGGGGTCAGGTCTTGCGCTCGGCATGGGGTCAGGTCTTGCGCTCGGTATGGGGTCAGGTCTTGTATTGCCGCATTATCGATTGAAGGGGCTTGGAACTGCGCCGGTCAATCTGCGGCGCCCGTGAAATGTGGCAATGCAAGACCTGACCCCAGCTATTCGCTGAGTGGGCGGGTCGCCGCGTCCAGCCACTGGGCGGTGTCGGGATCGAGCCCGTCGTAGTGGGCGGCGCGGACGCGGGCGTGATAGGCGTCAAGCCAATCGGTTTCCTCCGGGCTTAGCATGCCCACCTCGATCAGATTGCGGTCGATCGGCGCGAGCGTCAGGGTCTCGAAGGCGAGCATGCTACGGGCCTCGCCGCCCTCCCCGCCCCGACTCTCTTCCATGACCTCGCTCTCCACGACCGCAACCAGATTTTCGATGCGGATGCCGTAGGCGCCGGTCTTGTAATAGCCGGGCTCGTTGGAAACGATCATGCCCGGCTCCAGCGCGACCCGGTTCGGCATTTTGGAGATACGCTGGGGTCCCTCGTGAACGTTCAGGTAGCTGCCGACGCCGTGGCCGGTGCCGTGGTCGTAGTCGAACCCCGCCTGCCACAAGTGCTGACGCGCCAGCACGTCGAGTTGGCTGCCGCTGGTGCCCCGGGGAAAGCGCGCGGTGGCGAGCGCGATGTGGCCTTTGAGCACGCGGGTGAAGCGCTCGCGCATCTCCGCGCTGGGTTCGCCGATCGCCACCGTGCGGGTGACGTCCGTGGTGCCGTCGGGATACTGGCCGCCGGAATCGAGCAGCAACAGCTCGCCCTTGCGCAGGCGGCCCTGGGTCGCCTCCTCGGCCCGGTAATGCACGATGGCGCCGTTGGCCCCGGCGCCGGCGATGGTATCGAATGAAACGTCCCGGAACAGGTCATCTTCGGCGCGCATGGCATGCAAGCGATCGGCGACCTCGACCTCGCCCAGCTCCGCACCGGGCGCCCGCGCCGGCGCCTCGCGATCGAGCCAGCAGAGAAAGCGGGTCAACGCCATGCCATCGCGGCGATGCGCCGCGCGTGTGCCGTCGAGTTCGACCGTGTTTTTTCGCGCCTTGGGCAGCTGGCAGGGATCGGCCCCGGCCACGACCTCGGCGCCGGCGCTGCGCAAGCGGTCGAAGACCCAGGCCGCGGCGCTGTCTGGATCGGCCAGCACCTTCGCGCCCGCGGCGCCCAAGGCGTCGAGCGCCGGGCCCAGCGCGTGGGGCTCGTAGAGGCCGACACCGTTACCCATATGGTCCCTGAGCTCGGCGTCGAGCTTTTCAGGCGCCACGAACCAATCCACCGTGGCATCCGCGCGCAGCAGCGCAAATGACAGCGGCAACGGCGTGCACGGCACATCGCCGCCACGCAAATTCAGCAACCAGGCGATGGAATCCGGCAGGGTCAGCACGGCGGCCGTCAGGCCCTTGGCCGCCAGCTCCTTGGCAAGTTCGGCGCGTTTGTCGGCCGAGGCGCGCCCGGCGAACTCCAGTGGATGGGCCCGAATCGGCGCAAGCGACGGCCCCGGCCGCCCGGCCCAAACCGCATCCAGTGGATTGTCTCCGACCGCCACCAGCTCGCCGCCGGCCGCCTCGGCGGCCTGGCGCAGGCGTTCCATCTGGCGCTCGCTGTGCAGCCAGGGATCGCAGCCGAACTTGCCGCCCGAGCCGAGGTTGGCCTCGATCCAGGCCGTCGGCGGTTCCTCGATCAGATGCCGGTATTCGAAGCAGGCGCCATCGACCTGATCGCGGACCTGGAGGGTGTAGCGGCCATCGACGAAGACCGCGGCGCGCGCGCCCAGAACCACCGCCGCGCCGGCCGAGCCGGTGAAGCCAGTCAACCACGCCAGGCGTTCGGAAGCCGCCGCCACGTACTCGCCCTGATGCTCGTCGGCACGCGGCACCACGAAGCCGTCCAAGCTGCGGCGGTTCATCTCCGCGCGCAGGGCCGCCAGGCGCGTCACCGTTTCACTCGAAGACATCTTGGACACTTGAAACAATCCTCTCGTCCCTATCGCCATCATCCCAGGCTGGATCTTAACTTTCCGTTACCTATACGCTATTTGCAATGCTGCGGTGCAGAAATCTCGCTCCTCTAGCGACCCCGCCGAGCTTATGTTCCCTATCGAAGCAAGACGCCGAGACGAACAACTTCAAGGGCTCGCCCCGGGCGTCGATCCAAACTCCAGATTAAGGGAACCGAGCCATGTCTCGCATGAATGAAATGAACCAGGCCTTGCGCCGCCAGTCGCCCCACTCCCGGTGGCTCCTCGAGCTGGACGCCCCCTCGGTCGCACTCGGACGGGGCCTGCCGCGCAATGAACTCACGGCCGGGCCGCAAGCCGCGAACGCCAACCTGCCCCGCGCCGGGCTCTTCGAGACCCTGGTCCGGACGCTGAGGCAGCGCCATACCGCGAAGCTGCTCAAGCAACTCGACGCCCAGCGCCTCGACGACATTGGAATCACGCGCGGCGAAATCAACCAGATCGCCGCCCAGGCCGTCACCACCGCGGTGGTTCGGCAAGGAACCCCCGCCATGCCCCGCATCGCCTCGCTGACCAAACTGCCGGCCGCGATTTCGACCTTCGTGACGAAGGCCTGGCGGCGCCAAGCCGCGATCGCCGCGCTGCAGCGCCTGTCCAATCACACCCTGTCCGACATCGGCATCGAGCGCGCGCGCATCGCCGAAACCATCGACGCCATGACGGCCCGTAACGAGACCACGCCGGCCCCGGCTCGGGCCCCTGTGACTGCGAAGGCCGCCACGGCCAAGCCAGTCCGGGTTGCCGCACCGGCCCACCAGCAGGCCGCCTAAACCGGCAGCCAGACCAATCGATCCTCTTTATGCCAACACGCGGCGGCCCTCCCCCGGGCCGCCGCGTTCGATTCTACGTTTGGAACAGGACGATAAGCCCGGCTAGCGTCAACAAAGCGCCGGTGATGCGCCCGCCGAGCACGCCGAAGGGCAGCACCTTTTCGAGCAGCACGAAGACGGCGATGATGGCGACCCAGATCAGGTTCATCACGCCACCCACAAACAACAAGCCCATCAATATCCAGCAGCACCCCACGCAGAATGCGCCGTGCTCCAGGCCCATGGCGAAGGCGCCGCCGTTGCCCTTGCGCTGACGATGGACGATGAAGTCGATCGGCGAGCGGCAGTGCCGCAGGCAGGCCTGCTTGAGCGGAGTCCCCTGATAGAGGCCGGCCGCCACCAGCAAGCCGCCGCCGAATAGGGGACTGGTGCCCACCATCATGGGCGATAGCAGCGCGGCCTGCCCCAAGACCCCCTGCAGCAAGGTTGCGGCCAGCGAGAAGGTCGACCAGACCGCGACATAACCGGCCACGAAGGCGCTCACCGGCGCGAAGGTCTGGCCATGTGCCTGCTGCTTGCGGCGGATCGCGGCGAACAACAGGATCATCGGCGCCGCAGAGGGCACCATCATGGCGACCATCATCACCGCCCACATCAGAAACATGAGCAGGAATTCGAGTCCGGTCCAGGCAACTCGCATGACTGCCCCCTGGGCGGTCATCTCGGCGCCCAACTCTGCCCCCACGAAGAGGAGATAGGTCCAGGCGAGCCCGGTCACGCCGACCAGACCGGCGAGCACCACCGCCCGGTCGCGCTTGAGCAGAGCTTCCAATGCCGAGACTTGGGTCATGGGCCGCGGGCCGCCTGACCTAGTTTCTTACCGGTCCGCTTGGCGAGAGATGTATGTGGTTGAACTGGCCGTAGCTGTCCTTGAGGTCGAGCTCGATATCGCCTGTCGCTTTCGTCGTGCCGCTGCCGATCTCGGCCAAGGCATATTCGAAGCCGTCGGGCATATCGATTCGGACGCGATGATCGGCGCCCGTCACCGGGTTCTTGATGGGCTCGCCCCATGTCTCGACCACACCGGGAATGCTGAGCCGGCCGGTCCGGGCATCCACATCGACCTCGAATTCGATCGGCGCGAAGATCGGATCGAGGATCGTGTCGCACATGGCGGTATAGACCGACCACATGGTCTTCATGGGCTCGGTTTCCTTACCCTGCATGATCGTCAGCAGCGCATCGCGCTGCTCGGGACTGGCGCTTTCGTCGATGATGAGCTGCATGGTGCCGCGGCCTTCGTGAACGGCGCCCGGCCAAGTATAGAGACCGGCCGTCCGAATGCCATCGAGCTTCACGGTGCCGAAGTGGCCCTCATCGATCTGACAACCGACAGCGGCACGGCAGGTGCCGTCGGTTGGCAGGGCGTTGAACTGGCACGGACAGCCGTAGGCGCAATTGCAGTTCGCGAACTCGCGCGCCTTGATGATCCAATCGACGTAAGACATAAGCTCTCCCTTCGCGCTTCTGCGCTTGTTTCAAGATACCGATGAAACCAGCGATACCAGCTTTCGCCGTACCGGAATGTGACGGTCGTCACAGAATCGCGAAATTTCACGGGCGGCGCAAGTCAGGCTTCCAGCACCAGGGTGGCCCAGCCGCCGAGGGGAATGCGGCGCAGGAGTCGCAGCGGCGCGTGGACCGCAATTACCGCGTCGGACTGGTCCTCGAGCAGGCCGGACAGCACCGCCGCCCCGCCAGGCGCCAGATGACGCTTGAGATCCGGCGCCATGGCCTGGAGCGGCGCGGCCAGGATGTTGGCGACGATGAGATCGAAGCTGGCGCCGGTTCCGAGCGCCGTCCCGTCGTAGCCGTCGCCGCGGCGCGCCGTGACCCGCTCCCCCACGCCGTTGGCCGCGGCGTTGCCAGCCGCCGCCCGCACGGCCGCCGGGTCGTTGTCCACGGCGCGCACCGGACAGCCCCAGAGCTTGGCGATGGCAATGGCCAGCAGCCCGGAGCCGCAGCCCATGTCGAGGGCCTGGGCAGGAGCGCGTTGCTTGGCCAGCTCGGCGAGTGCCAGCAGGCAACCCAGGGTGGACTCGTGGCGGCCGGTGCCAAAGGCGGGACCGGCCTCGATCAAGATCGCGATGGCGCCGGACGGCGCCGGGTCCTTGACGTGGGAACCGTGGATGTAGAACGGCCCGGCCTGGATCGCGGGCAGCGCCTTGTGGCTCTCGGTGACCCAATCGACTTCTGGCAGGCGTTCGACCCTCGCCTCGGGAACTGAAACCCCGGCGCGCAGCGCGGCCCCGGCCAGCAGCGCGGCGAGGCGCGGCCGCCCAGGCTCCGCGTCCAGATAAACCTGTAATTTGACCTCGTCACCGGCTTCGGGCACATCGCTCGCGATCGCCCCACCCAGCTCCGCCAGCGCGGACTCGAAGACCGGCACGGCGCGGGCAGGAACCGAAACATCGAGCCGCCATACCGGTGGCTGGCCCGTCATCTCTGCCTTACCCCGCCTGGGCCTCGGGCACGACGAAGCTGGCGATGACCTTTTTCGGGCCCGCCTTGTCGAAGGCAATGTCCAGGCGGTCGCCATCGACCGATCGCACGGTGCCGTAGCCGAACTTGCGGTGAAATACGCGCTCGCCGCGGGCGAATTCGCCCGAAGCGCGGCTCTCGACCAGGCGGCTCTCGACGATCCGGCCCTCGGACGCTCCCCCCCCGGACGCTCGGCGCCGCGCCCGCGCCATGCCCGGGCTCCAATGATGGCCGCTGCGTTCAGAAAAGCCGGCAAGGCCATCGCCGTCCTGCTCGAATCCGGGACCCGCGACCGGGCCGCCGTAAAGGCCCTGGTCGCTCTCCATCTCGATCTGCTCCTTGGGCAGCTCGTCGAGGAAGCGCGACGGCAGCGCCGGGGTCCAGGACCCGTGCAGCAGGCGATTGGCGGCAAAGCTCAGGATCACCCGCTTGCGCGCCCGGGTCAGACCGACGTAGGCGAGGCGCCGCTCCTCCTCGAGCCCGCGCATGCCGTGTTCGTCGAGCGCCCTCTGGCTGGGGAACAGGCCCTCCTCCCAACCAACCAGGAACACGGTGTCGAACTCCAGGCCCTTGGCGGCGTGGAGCGTCATGACGTTGACCTTGTCCTGGCCCTCGGCTTGGTTCAGCTCCATCACCAGGGCGACGTGCTCCAGGAAACCGGCAAGGGTGTCGAAGTCGGCCAGGGCGTTGACCAGCTCCTTGAGGTTATCGAGCCGGCCCGGCGCGTCCGCCGCCTTGTCGGCCATCCACATGGCGGTGTAACCGGATTCGTCGAGCACGATCTCGGCCAACTCCGGGTGCGGCATGGTTTCGAGCAGGCCGCGCCAGCGTTCGAAATTGCCCAGCAATCCGCCCAGTGCGCGCCTTGCGGCCGGCCTGAGTTCGTCGGTCCCGACCAGGCGCCGGGCGGCCTCGTGGAGCGGCACCCCGGTGGCGCGGGCGAATTCGTGCAGGGTGCGCAGGGTGACATCGCCGAGGCCGCGCTTGGGTTTGTTGGCGATGCGCTCGAAGGCCAGGTCGTGGCTCGGGTTGTCGATCACCCGCAGATAGGCCAGCGCGTCGCGGATCTCCATGCGCTCATAGAAACGCTGGGCGCCGACGATGCGGTAGGGCAGGCCGAGTGTGTTGAAACGTTCCTCGAACGCGCGGGTCTGAGCGCCGGTGCGCAGCAGGATCGCGTTCTCGGACAGGGGCTGGCCCTTGCGCTGCAGAGTCTCGATTTCCTCGCCGACGAAGCGCGCCTCGGCCTCGCCGTCCCAGATCCCGCGCACGCGCAGCCGCTCGCCCTCCGCGTCCTCGGTCCAGAGGGTCTTGCCGAGCCGGCCCTGGTTGTGGCCGATCAGCCCGGAGGCCGCGGCCAGGATGCGCCCGGTCGAGCGGTAGTTGCGCTCCAGCCGGACCACTTTGGCGCCGGGGAAGTCCTTTTCGAAGCGCAGAATGTTGTCGACCTCCGCGCCGCGCCAGCCGTAAATCGACTGATCGTCGTCGCCGACGCAGCAGAGGTTGCGGTGACCCTGGGCGAGCAGGCGCAGCCAGAGGTACTGGGCCACGTTGATGTCCTGGTATTCGTCGACCAGGATGTAGTGGAAGCGCCGATGGTAGTCCGCCAGCACCTCCGGGCAATCCCGGAACAAGGTTAGGCCGTGCAGCAGCAAATCGCCGAAATCGGCGGCGTTGAGTACCTTCAGACGCGCCTGATAGGCGGCATAAATCTTGACCGCGCGGCCGCCCGCGATATCGCCGGCCTCCCCGGCCGAGACCTTGCCCGGCTCCAGCCCGCGGTCCTTCCAACGCTGAATCGCGCCCAGGACCGCGCGCGGCGGCCACTTGCGGTCGTCGATCCCTTCGGCCTCGAGGATTTGCTTGAGCAGGCGCAACTGGTCGTCGCTGTCGAGGATCGTAAAATCCGGCCGCAGGCCGATCCGCTCGGCATGGGCGCGCAGGATTCGCGCGGCCATGGCGTGGAAGGTGCCCAGCCACCAGCCCTCGACCGGGCGCTGCAACAACCCGGCGACCCGGTCGCGCATTTCCCGCGCCGCCTTGTTGGTGAAGGTCACCGCCAGCACTTGGCCGGGATGGGCCTTGCCGGTCATCAACAAGTGCGCGAGCCTTGTCGTCAAAACCCGGGTCTTGCCGGTTCCGGCGCCGGCCAGCACCAGCAGCGGACCGTCGAGCGCAGAGACAGCCTCGCGCTGCGCCTCGTTGAGGCTGGCGAGATAGGGATATGGAAGACCATCCGCCACAGCGGGAAGCGGCTCGTCGTCAGGTGCTGGGGGCGCGGGAGACGCGGAAAGATCGCTCATGCTGCTCCATATATAGCGCGGCGGCAGGCCGGGATCAGCCCTCTTCACGGGAATAATCAGCCCGCTTGACGCTTGGGCCGGGGCACTCCATCAATAGCCCCGAATAATAACCTCTAAAATGGTTCTCGTGGAGGTTGAATTCCCGATGACACACCGCATCGAACGCCTGCCGCTCGGCGCGGGCACGCCCGGCACCCGGCGCGAGGTTATGTTACACCGATTCGGCACCCCCGGCGCCCGGCCCAAGGCATATTTCCAGGCCGCGATCCATGCCGACGAGATCCCGGCGCTTCTGGCCGCGCATCACTTGGTGCGGCGTCTGATGACGGCCGAGGCCGAGGGCACGATTGCGGGCGAGATCGTGGTCGTGCCCTTCGCCAACCCGATCGGCCTGGACCAGCAGATCAATGCCACACACCTGGGCCGCCACGAGTTAGGCGGCGGCGGCAACTTCAATCGCAACTGGCCCGACCTGGCCCCCGCCGCCGCCGAGAAGATCGCGGGCAAGCTGACGGATTCGGAGGCGGCCAACGTGGCGCTGATCCGTGCCGCCCTATGCGACGTGGTCGCCGAGATGACGCCGGTCACCCAGCTCGACTCCCTACGTCAGGTCCTCTCTGGACAGGCGGTCGACGCCGATCTCGTGTTCGACCTGCACTGCGACGACGACGCCCTCATGCACTTATACGTGACCCCCCAGCACTGGCCGCTGGCGGCGGACATCGCGGCCGAGCTCGGCTGCCGTGCGGTAATTCTGGCCGAAAATTCCGGCAGCAACTCCTTCGACGAAACCTTCTCCAAGCCCTGGATCAAGCTCTCTCGGCAATTCCCAAATCATCCGATCCCGGCCGCCTGCCTGGCGTGCACGGTGGAGTTCCGCAGCCAGCGCGATGTCAACGACCGGCTCGCCGAGGGGGACGCGGACGCGCTGTGCCGCAGCCTGCAGCGCCACGGCGTCATCGACGGCGACCCCGGGCCGCTGCCCGAAGCGCTCTGCGAGGCGACGCCGCTCAACGGCTGCGAGTTCGTCAAGGCACCTGCGCCGGGCATGCTCAGCTACGAGGCCGCGCTCGGCGAGCAGGTCGAAAAAGGCCAAGTGATTGCCTGGCTGATCGACCCCGCCGCCGAAGACCCGAACGCGGGCCGAAGGGCGATCCACGCCGGCACCGCCGGGATCGTCCTCTCGCGCCGCGACCGGCTCTACGTCCAGCCCGGCGACACCCTGGCCAAAGTGGCCGGCCGCGAGCCCCTGGCCACGCCCCGGGCGAAGAACCTACTCGGCGATTGAGGCCTGTGCGGCAGAGACGGCGCCCTCCCCTCCGAAGACATTTCCTGTTAGGCTCGCGCGTCTGGCGGACATCGGTCCGGAGGCCGTTATGATCCGATTACCGGCCGCGCCACGCGCGGCATTCGATCCGCTCCCGACTCTGCTTCGCGGCGGCTTGTTCGTGGGTGCGCTGCTGGCCGTGCTGGTCTGTTTCCCTCGGTTCGCCGCGGCAGGGCCGCTCGACGCCGTGGTCGGGGTCCGTGCGGTTATTCCCGCCGACGCCCGCACCGCCCCGGTGCTGGGCACAGCACGCGCCGGGTCCGGCGTGGTGATCGGCGACGACGGCCTGGTGCTGACTATCGGTTACCTAATCCTGGAGGCGATCGAGGCGGAGATTTTGCTGCCCGGCCAGCGCGTGGTGCCGGCCGAGGTGGTGGCCTATGACTACGAGACCGGCTTCGGTCTGCTGCGCGCGCTGGGCCGGTTGGAGATCGAGCCTATCGCGCTG
>SMVA01030133.1_pt1 | contig 10018 bp, 11 predicted proteins | sample 2456451 | NCBI WGS metagenome assembly SMVA01 (sample SAMN11095933, study PRJNA526329) | marine sediment metagenome | biome: Marine sediment; feature: Surficial sediment; material: Deep marine sediment; isolation source: Hadal surficial sediment | place: Pacific Ocean | collected 2014-05 | depth...
AAACCTCATCTGTCCTGCTGAGCCGGAAGCGTGAATCAACCCGCCCGTCCCCTTCGGGAAAGGGGAGTTTTTTTTATTTACTCAGCTGGCGCTTTAAAGTGTTCTTGTCGATGTGGTGAAACAGGTCGACCTGCCCCTTGATTTTGAGTTGGGTGTCTTCCTCGTAGCTGAAACTTTCGTCTTCGTGAATCGTTATTTTCAATTCGTAGCGGACGGTTTTAAACTCTTTATCCAAAAACTTATTGGAACAGATGCCATAGGTTTCCGACCCGACATCGGCCGCCAGCTCGAACGACTTGGCATTCGCCTCCACGGTCCCCCCAGCGAGGACGGTCACCCCACGCGGGATTATAAAACAGCGCAGAACCTGTTTTGCTTTGGCATCCCACAGCCAGTATCCCAACTCCTCATGGAAAGGATTCGGTGTACCCACCCGCCAGGCGGTGGTGGCGTAACGCAAGCCGTAGAGCGCTTGCTCATGGTTGTTCACCGGGCCCATAGGTTCGAAGGTGATGCGTTCGCGGAACTTGTTGGTCTCCACGCCCCGGTCGTCGTCAGGCGCCGTGTCATCGCCTTTTTCACCTTCCCAAACACCGGCTAGCGGCGCCAGCGGTCCCAGATTCTTGATGATTTCATCGGTCATAAATTATCCTCTCCTCTCATTTTATTAAATTGCCTCCGGCGCTTCGCCGGCGGGCGTTGCCCGGGCTGGGCAACGGATTTCCAGGTGGTTGCCGTCCGGGTCTTTGAAATGAACGGATTCCCCGCGCCCCATCACCAGCGGTCCCTTAAATTGGATCTGATGCTGTTTCAACTCCGCGATGATCCCGGGAAAAAGTTCGCGCGTCGTGGCGAAAGCCATGTGGGCGTAGCCCTGTTTGCTGAGCGTGGCGAGCGCGTCCTGCAACTCCAGGTCGCGGGTTTCGAACAGGTGCAAGCCGGTATTTCCCGTACCCAGCATCACATGGCGGATGTCCTCGGCGTAACGTTCGGTAACCTCGAACCCCAAGACTTCCGTATAAAATGCCAGCGCCCGGTCCAGGTCGCGCACGTTCACTCCGATATGATGCATTCCCTTCAGTTTCATAGGCCCATCATCCTATATAGGCCGGCCTGAATCAACTCCTTGGCAGGCCAGCGTGCCGTCCCTTGCAAGGAAGGCACCCCTGGCGGGGGGCAAATGGCTAACCTCCGAAATCATGCCCAGCAATTTTTGAGCGCAAGAAGAGTCCGACCTATTTGCTCCGGCGCTTCGCCAGTTGCCTCCAGGTGCAACTTGGAAGGATTGACAAATTGGACTGGAAGAAATACAGTTGAATCTCCCAATATCTTAAACAGGCAAGGCAATTTCCTATGGAGGTATAAAATGATCGGAGAAATTATCCCGGTAAAGAATTCCTGCAAGCAACAGTCGGATCACTCTGAACCCAATAAGCCACCGCGATTCATGGCCATCGTGGTTCCAATCCTCACCGGCCTATTTCTTATTACGGGGCCGGGTGTGGGCCAAAGCATGGCGGGAGAAGTTTGGGTCGCCAATATGAAAGGTGGCAATACCCAGGTGATCGATACCGGGTCCAACCAAGTGGTAAAAACCATCGCGACGGGTAAGGGGGCTCATAATGTGACCTTCAGTCCGGATGGCAAGCTGGCCTTCATCGCTAATCTGGGCACCAGCACCATCACCATCATCGACGCGGAGACCAAGGAAAAACTGGCCGACGTTTCCGCCGGTACCAAGTCGCATGATGTGGCGGTTTCGCCCGATGGTAAACTCGCTGTTTCCTGCAATGTCGCGTCAGGGGATATCACCTTCATCGACATCGCTTCCCAAAAAGCTTTGCACACCATGGCGACAGGCAAGAAAGCCATCACCGCCGTGTTCTCCCCGGATGGACAGCAAGTGTACGTGGTCAATGCGGGCGCGGCCAATATTTCGGTAGTGGATGTGAATACGTATCAGATCATTAAAACGTTGCCGGGGGCCAAAGGGGCCATGGTGATTAAACCGACCAACAATTGGAGCCAGTTTTGGCTCAACGCTCCGGCGGACAACAAAATGTTGTTGGTGAATACCGAGACGGGTGCGGTGGAAGCTTCTATTGATGTGCCCGGAGAACCGCATGGCGTGGCGCTCAGTGCCGATGGCAAAACCCTGTTTGTCGGGCAACGGGGATTAGGCCAGGTGGCGAAGATCGACATCGCCAGCGGAAAAATTATCAAAACCGTATCGCTGGGGAAACGTCCCGATATGATTGCTATCAGTTCCGACGGGAAGTCCATTTATGTGGCGATTCGGGATGAAAACAAGCTGGTCACCGTGGCCACGGACGATTTGAGCGTCACCGGTCAGGTCGCCACAGGTGGGGAAACCCATGGCGTGGCCTACCGGGATTGACCGGCCAGCCTGCGGCTGGGCGCAACCGGCGAAGCGCCGGAGCAAATAAGTCAGACCCTTCTTGCGCTCAACGATGACTAGGCATGACTCTCAAGCTCAGCTAGTTGCTTCCCCCGCAAAGGGGCCAGGTTCACCTGGAGGCAACCGGCGAAGCGCCGGAGCAAATAAGTCAGACTCTTTTTGCGCTCAACAATTGTCGGGCATGATTCAAGAATGACAAACCACCCCTCCTGTGTCCTCCCCTTGGCAAGGGGAGGAAGGATCGGGACACCCGATCCAGGTGGGGTGATCTGTCCAAGGTTCAGCCCTTTGCCTCCCTCGCTAGAGGGTGCCTCCCCTGCTAAGGGGCCAGGTTGCACCTGGAGGCAACCGGCGAAGCGCCGGAGTAAATAGGCCAGACTCTGATTTGCGCTCATCCATTGCGGGGCATGCAACTGGAACTCAGCCCTTTGCCTCTCTCGCTAGAGGGTGCCTCCCCTGCTAAGGGGTGGCGCGCGGGCCGAATAAAATAATCGCGGTGCCTGCCAGGCAAACGGCGGCCCCAAAAAAATCCCAGCGATCCGGTTGAGCGCCTTCCACGATCCAAAGCCAGGCCAGGGAAGCCACGATGTAAACTCCGCCATAAGCCGCAAAGGCCCGTCCCGCGAATGCCGCATCGATCCGGGTCAACAATAAAGCAAAGATCACCAATGCCAGGAGGCCGGGGAGAGTCCAGAGAACGCTTTTATCCAAGCGAAGCCAGGCCCAAAAGGCAAAGCACCCGGCGATTTCAGCGACCGCCGCGGCCATGTATAAAACCAACGCGTTTATGGAAGTTAAACTCTGGATCATGTTTTTCTCAGGGTCAGATCAAATTGACCCACGGGCAGGTGGTCCACTGTACGAAAAAGAACGGTGCACTGCGCCTGCTCCGTCGGGGAATGTTTCCTGAAGAGCCGGTCTTTGGCATTCAACGGGTCCCCGAAAAAATACATTTGGGTGGTCAACGGAAGGTGACTGCGTGAGCGGACCGTGAAGTGAATGTGGGGCGGCCGCGTCCAAAACCAGTGGACCGGATAGGAACCGGGCTTGACGGTTTTGAATCCATATTCTCCCTTGGCGTTGGTGGTGGCTTTCCCCCAGTATTGAAAATGCGGATCCAATGCCGCGGAATTGTTGTCACCGGGATGGTTGTACTTGCCGGTGGTGCAGGCTTGCCAGATTTCCACCGAAGCTCCGGCCACCGGCTGGCAGGATTCATCCCGCACCCGCCCTTGAATGAGGATGACCTCGCCGAGCGCCTTTTGGGATGGACGGTTGACGAAAGTGAGATCGTTGTCTTTATCCAACGGTAATTTTAAAGGATAAAACGGCCCCGCCGTTTCCCGTGGTGTCGGGATGCAGGCCGCGCGAGCAGGAACGGGTTTCATCATTTCCGCGGCAACCAGGGTTGCCAACGCAAAAGCGCTTTTTACAAAGAGCCGTCGCGACAGTTTGAAAACATTTTCCATGCTATCTCTCTACTGCAAGATGCGCCGAGCAGGATTTTTATTGGCCCGCGCCGAGCGATCGAACCCTCGGCCTTTAGCGTGCGATTCAAGAACCAAGAGGTCAACTCTTTTACATTTTAATACTATTGAGTTGTATTTGTTCATGAATCTGAAAATTCAAGCCTTCAAAATTCCTGGTGGGGGGGGCACGGTTGCCGATGGTCTCCGATACAATTACGATATCGTTGCGGAGTTTACGGTGTTAAAGTTTAAAGCATTCAACTTGACCTGAGTTAAGTTCCTTGCCGGTGAGTCTGGTGGTGCCGGACTTTGCCGGTGATTTGACTACAATGTGCCCCCTGTTTAGGACAGGTTGCTTTGGGTTCTGTCAATTATTTTTATGGTTTTGGATATTGTCATAATCTTGACTTATTTTGTGGTCATCTTTACTTTAGGGATTGTAAAGAGGGACGACCAAAAGACCACGGCCCATGAATATTTTTTAAAATCGAACACCCTGCGCTGGCCCGCCATTGCATTTTCGACCATTTCCACAAACATCCATGCGGGTCATTTTATTGGAATGGCGGGCTCGGCCTATTTATATGGATTGGTACAGGCAAATTTTGAAATCAACGCTATTCTAGGTATTTTAATTGCCGCATTTGTTTTTATCCCGCTCTATCTCGCCGCTAACGTAACCACTATCAGCCAATTTTTTGAACAGAGACTCGGATTGAAGGTGGCTTTCACCTATTCAGTTTTGATGATCTTGCTCTATGGGTTTCTTTATCTTGGTACCGCGCTCTTTTGGGGGGCTTATGCCATCAATGCTATTTTTGAAGAAAGCATCCGCTTCATTCATCACGACCCCATGACCCGCATTTTTATTATTACAATAATATTGGGCGTTTTCTCGGCGACGTACACCTACTTAGGTGGAATGGGTGCGGTAGTAAGAACAGACATGGCTCAATTTGTCTTGATGGTCATAGGGGGAGTGATCCTGGTTACTGTCGCATTGAAGGAACTGGGTGGGTGGGCCATGCTTTACGCAAAAACTCCCAACTTGATGCATTTGCATATGCCATTGGATCATCCCAAACTTCCCTGGCCGGCGCTATTAGGAATGATGCTTTTAAATCTCAATTATTGGGGTTGCAACCAGATTATTTTACAGCGGGCGCTGGCCGCCAAAAACATCTACCACGCCCAAGTAGGATTGATTGTTGGCGGATTCTTAAAGTACTTGATGGCCTTGATCATCATCATTCCCGGGATAGCTCTAGTGGGGATCCTTTCCGATCGGCCGCTTTCTGATCCGGATCTTGCCTATCCAACTTTGATTATTGAACTTTTACCCACAGGGTTAAAAGGAATCATTCTTTGTGGTTTGTTTGCTTCGCTAATGAGCAGTGTGGACTCCATTTACCATTCGGTTTCAACCCTGTGGTCAATAGATATATATAAGAAATATATCAACCCCGGAGCAACCGATAGTGAAATGGTTGCTATGGGTAGAAAAGGGATTTTAGGAGCTTTGTGTACGGGTTTATTCTTTGCCTATGTGGTCACCTACGTAAAATTTGAGGACCCAAATTTTGCCCTGACTCACTGGTTTAACGAGGCTTCCTACTATGTAAAAAATGGATTTGTATTTCTTATTGTTTGTGCTGTATTCCTAATCAGCTCATCTAAAAAGCTGGTATTTCATACTCTCATTGGAAGTGTTGGCCTCACTATATTGTTAAAGTGGTTGGCACCGGACATGAACTACCTCAATCGCTCTACTCTTATAATTATTGCGGTCATCCTATTTGTGGCCATCCCAACTATTGTGAAGAATGGTTGGCCCCAAAACTGGGGGAAATTGCTTAACGTATCTACGAAAAAAGTTGGTTGGTTCGGAGGGCTGCTTTTGGCGTCTCTGGTACTTTGCCATGTGGTGTTCCATTAAAAGAACTTTGAATAGTTAAAAATATTTTGGGTTGTTGAATTAACGAAGAATCTTAACCCTGTTTATCCCGGAAATCTGGTTTCACTGTGCCGGGAAACCCCTCAGCACCCAACTCTCATGGGGTTATGTATGGTACCGGTGGTGGAATTTCTCAGGATTTTGTCCTCGCGGAGAATTGGTTGCGAAAGGCCCCAGCACAGGGGGAGGCCATTGCGCAATACAATCAAGGGCTTTTTTTAACATGGGTTGGTGATAATGTATCGTTGGGATCAAACCAGGCGCGGGCAATTTCTACCATAAAATACCCGTAAACTCGATTTATCGATCCTGAGTGGTTTGCATCGTCTGCCAATTTGTGCAAAAATTAAAATCGTTTGGCGATTTGAATATGAGATGAACCATCCCACTCTATGGAAACCCTCTCCGATGAGTTATTCTTTTTTAGGCATGAGCCTCAGTTCCATTTGGTTGCTAGTCGGCGCACTCCTCCTTATTGTTGAGTTGGCCTTGGTTCCTGGCATTGGTTTTCTTTTCGCCGGACTGGGAGCCATCAGCGTGGGCGCGGTTCTTATTGCGGGCTGGATAGATGACCTATCGGCGCAACTTATTGTGTTTTTCCTTGCTACCGGTTTTTGGACGGCTATATTATGGAAGCCTTTGAAAAGTTTTATAGCAGGAAAAGGTTCGGGGTTCGATGATATGGTTGGCGGTACGGCCATCGTCTTTGGCCGGCCTATCGAAAAGGGAAAAATGGGTGAGGTGAAGTGGTCCGGGGCCATCATGAAATGCCAGTTTGATCCGGTGGCCGAAGGGCTGGCAACGGTCGACCCTGAAACAGAAGTGATCATCACTGGAGTCTCCAAGGGAATATTAATTATCCGGAAAAAATAATCTACCGGATAGATTTTTTAAAATCCTAAAGCCTGGGAAAATTTATGGGAAATACAGAGTTCATACTGGCCATAGCGTTTATTGTTTTTCTGACAGCCTGGAAGGGTATTAAAATGGTGCCTCAGCAGAGCGCCTGGATCGTTGAACGCATGGGTAAATTCAACCAGACCTTAACTGCCGGTCTGCATTTCATCATTCCTTATGTTGACAAAGTCGCCTACAAACATTCATTAAAGGAAGAGGCTGTCGACATTCCCAGCCAATCCGCCATTACCCGCGATAACGTGACATTGGTTATTGACGGGATTTTATATTTAAAAATTACCGATCCCAAGCAAGCTTCCTACGGCGTGCAGAATCCTCGATATGCGGTCACCCAGTTGGCGCAAACCACCATGCGGTCTGAGTTGGGCAAGATGACCCTGGATAAAACGTTTGAGGAAAGAGAATCCTTAAACATCAATATCGTCCGAGCCATTAATGAAGCGTCCACGGTATGGGGCATTCAATGTTTGCGTTACGAGATTAAGGATATAACACCGCCCGACAATGTTCGGCAGGCGATGGAACTGCAAGTGGCGGCGGAAAGACAGAAACGGGCGGAAATTCTTGATTCGGAAGGCAAGCGCCAGGCGCAGATCAATATTGCCGAAGGCGGCAAACGGGATGTGGTTTTACAATCGGAAGCGGCCCTGACCGATCAGATCAATCGAGCCAAGGGAGAAGCCGAGGCCATACTGGCGGTCGCCGGAGCCACGGCGGAAGGCATCCGGCTGGTCGCGGCTTCCATTGACGACGCCGGCGGGGAAAAAGCGGTGGCCCTCAGGTTGGCCGAGCAGTATATCGACGCCTTTGGAAAACTGGCCCAGGAAACCAATACCATACTGTTGCCTGCCAATACCGGCGATGTCGGGTCCATGGTCGCCCAGGCGTTAGCGGTATTCAGCAAAATTCAAAGTCAAACTTCCCAAAAGTGACTCATTCCTTTGAGTTATACGGCATTTTAGATTGGGGTTTTTGTTTTGGACCCGCATTCATATCCCCACATTGGAATTGCGAAACAAAGGGCTTGGCGAGAATCGTCAAGCCTTTTTTGTTCAAAGTGGATCTGAAGAATTTTCATGGCCACCACGGCCAGTGGTGGTGGAGCTGGGGGGATTCGAACCCCCGGCCTCTTGAGTGCGATTCAAATTGTCTTACATTCCGCAGGATGAATCATTTACCATAGACCACGTTTTAGCCTTAGTTCTAGCCTTTCTATGATGAATGGATTACATTAGCAATGAACGGTTTTACATGCTCACTGGTGACTTATTGGTGACTTGAGGCCGTCAGACTGAATTTAAGACCATTTAACGCCAACCCCGCCTTAGGCATGAAACTGACAAAAAAATCCGTTGATAAGCTGTTGTACGAAGGCACACCGCTAAAAAATGGCATGAGCCGTGACGTCCGCTGGGATGATGAGATTCCGGGGCTTGGGGTGCGGATATACCCATCCGGGCGGAAGGCCTTCATCCTGTCTTATCGCTCCCATGGCCGAAAGCGCCTTTTTACCATCGGTACATACGGGGTGATCACCCTGGATCAAGCCAGGAAAAAGGCTAGAAGCCTATTAGGTAAGGTGGTGGACGGGAAGGACCCCTTACAAGAACGAAAAAGGGAAACCAAGGGACAAACCTTTAAAGAACTGACCGAGGCATACCTTGATCGATACGCAAAGCCTCACAAGAGAACGTGGAAAACAGATCAGAATCGGATCGATAAATATATCCTCCCGGCTTTTGGGCGAATGCTGGTGAAGTCCATAACCCGGAACGATATTGCGAAATGGCATCACAAGATCGGCGGGACCACACCCTACGAGGCAAACAGGAATCTTGCTCTCATTTCCAAGATTTACAATTGTGGGAAAGAATGGGGATTTGTGGATGAAACAGCGATTAACCCGGCCTACAGGGTTGAGAATTTCAAGGAAGAAAAGCGGGACCGATGGGTGACTCCCAAAGAACTGCCCAAGCTTACAAAAGCCATTGATAGTGTGGAAAACGTATATGCCAGAGCTTCCCTTTGGCTTTATCTCCTGACCGGTCTTAGAAAATCCGAACTTCTGAGGGCAAAGTGGGAGGACGTTGATTTAGATCGGCGTGAAATCAGATTACCCGATACCAAAGCCGGAGGGACTCATTATGTTCCTTTGAGTGGCCCTGCGGTTGTAATACTACAGAAACTCCCCCGCTTGGATGAAAACCCCTATGTTTTCCCCGGAGCCAGAATAGGTCGGCCCTTGGTCAATATCGATAAAATATGGCGGCGTATCCGCAAGGAAGCCAAGCTTGAGGATGTTCGCCTTCATGACTTGAGGCGAACGGTGGGAAGTTGGTTGGCTCAGTCTGGGAGCAGTCTGCACTTGATTGGAAAGGTACTAGGCCATTCCAACCCTAGCACCACTCAGGTTTACGCCAGATTTGCACAGGACCATGTTAGGGAAGCTTTGGAATCCCATGGTAAGCGCATCATGGGGATTGCTGGCAAAACTCCGACAGGGAAACTGATAAAGATGCCAAAACGCAAAAAAAGGAAAGCTAAATGACCACAGAAGATAACGAAGATGAGTTTGTGCCTGACGATGGGTTTGTGCCTGACGATGGGTTTGTGCCTGACGATGAGTTTGTGACCGACGATGATATTCGGGAAGCTCTTGACGCCGTTAATCGGATAGAAGAGGAAGAACAGCGTTTATCCCAGGCGGAATATGACGGGTTCCGTGGTTCCTTGCCTGAGTGGATACCCACACTATTACAAGAAAAATTTATAGCCGTTCGCAAATACTTTCTCCGCTTGCTAGGGGAATATCCTCAAGAGTCTTATAAACCCCAGGAGATAGTTGATTACATGAAAGCGCGGAGAGCTTTTCTGAAAGACGCGGTAGCGGCCACAAAATTAGGGGTTGCTGAGCTGGAAGGAAATCATTACTGCCCGGCTGAACTGTTCGACAAGATTGATGCGCTGAATTATATTCAGGAATTGGAAGGCCACGGAAAAGAAAAAGGACTCAAGATATATTTAGGTAATGATACGATTCAGGTTTTGAGAGGTATCGTCCAAGCTGAAACCGGGCGGGAAGGTGGGAAGCAATCTGGAAAGAACAGACAGAAGCCCTACCACAAACTATTGGAGGTGCTGGCTGTGCCTGACTTTAATACTCTTATGGAAATTTTTAAGGAAGATGCAATTGATTATAGTGATATGACGCAAGAAAGTAAAATCTGGAAACTGAACAACCAGAAAAAAGTCAACCTC
>SMVA01168958.1_pt1 | contig 10015 bp, 9 predicted proteins | sample 2456451 | NCBI WGS metagenome assembly SMVA01 (sample SAMN11095933, study PRJNA526329) | marine sediment metagenome | biome: Marine sediment; feature: Surficial sediment; material: Deep marine sediment; isolation source: Hadal surficial sediment | place: Pacific Ocean | collected 2014-05 | depth 0-1...
GACGAGCCGGTCCCGGACCTCGCGCTGCACCATCATGACCGCGCCTCGTAGAACGGCACGATGGGCAACCACCCGCCGGAGGATGGCGCCGGTCGCCTGATACGGAAGATTTCCCGTCACGACCAGCTTCGACCCACAAGCGCGCGAATGTTCGACAAGATCGACTTTCGCTGCATCCGCATGACGAAGCTCCAGTCCCCCTTGATCCGAGAACTCCTCCCTCAGCACCCGAACCATGTCCCGGTCGAGCTCGACAGCTAGGACATCGCAGTCCCGCTCGAGCAGGGCGTACGTCAGCGCGCCGAGACCCGGTCCGAGCTCGACGACCCGACGACCCAGCTCCGCGGTAGCGTCCGCGATCTGGGCTATCGCCCCCGGCTGTATCAAGAAATTCTGAGAGAACGACCGCTTCGGAAGCAGGTCGTATTTCCTAAGGAGATCCCGTGCATCGGGTGGAGCGCTCCGAATGCCCGTCATTGGGTCAACCATTGAAAATCATGGTGGTTTTTGTACAGAAGTGGCACGGAAGATCTTCTTTTGTCACACCCGTTGTCAGGCGGGAAGGCGTTATTATATTGGTGCGGCCCCTAGATTGACCTAGGTTAAAGGCAGAGGAACAAATGCTTCCAGGCTTCATCATCGACCAAATCCGTCAGCGTGAGGAAGAAGAACGGGCTAAGCGCCCGAATCGTCAGATTGAGCTTCACCTTCCGATCCCGGAAGGCTCGAAGGCGCCGGAGCGCGATGAGGAATCCGACCGAGGCATCGTCATCATCGATCTACTCGGTGAGTGAGAATCTGCCAGAAGCACTAGATCGGCTACACTCCGGGTGTGTCAGATCGTGCCGTACTGAGCCTAGCTGAGCTAGCCGGCTCGTTGTCCGCTGCTTTGGAGCCTCCCGAAGCCGACCTTTTGAGTCCGCGCGATCGACAAATGATCGAGGCCGACCTGGTCTGGTGTCAGGTTGAGCGCGGGGAGCTCGGGGAGGCGTTTCGGCTCATGTGGGAAGCGACCAATGAGCCGCACCTCGCTCCGGCACGTCAACTCACGCGTGCGGAGCTTCAGGCCTATTGCGGCAACGAGGATGCGGCGCTCGCGTTGATCGCCGACCTCGAGGACACCGGGGACGCCGCGGCCATGGTCCGCGCCTGTGTCGCGCGGTCACGCGGAGACTGGGAACTGGCATCCCGCCACGCGTTGGCGGCTGTGAACGCACCCAGCGGCCTTGGCCGCGCGCTGCTGCTCGCGGCCCGGGCAAGCATCGAGCTGGGACGCCGGGAAGAGGCGATACAGCTTCTCGACCAGGTCGCGCACGAGACGGCGGTCGAAGCCCTGGGCGTCGCGGCCCTGCGTGCACGCGTCTCTGCGGACGACTCGATGCAGGCGCTGATTCTCGCTGCCGAGCGCGCGCGAAAGCAGGGTGCGGAACGCACATGCGCAGAGGCTTGGTCCGATGTGAGCGCGCTGTGCCGTGCGCGTGATGAAACCGAGGAGATGCGCAAGGCAGCCGTGCGCGCGGTCGAGCTCTGGGACGACATGGCGACTTCCCTGCCGCCACCCTTGCGAGCGGGGTTCTGGTGCGACGCCACGCGGCGCGCGATTCGAAAGACCTCGAAGAAGCCGAAGGCTGCGACTGGGGCGGTCACGAGGACTGGACTCGCTCCTTTGCTGGTCAGTCTTCGACGACTGGCGAGCGAACGGGATCTCGACAAGCTTCTCAGTGCGATCACGGACGGTGCGGTAACCCTGAGCGGCGCAGAGCGTGGATTCGTGTTGCTCGTGGACGACAACGGAGCGCTCGAAGCGAGAACGATTCGCAGCGCCCAGAGCGAGCTCGGTGAACAAACCGCGGCCTTCAGTCGCTCGATCGCGGAGACCGTGCTCATCGACGGCGACCCCGTGGTGACGGTTGACGCGGCACACGATTCCCGGGTCCAGGACTATATGTCCGTCCACCAGCTGATGCTGAAGTCCGTCGCGTGCCTGCCCATCGAGTCGCGGGGCCGAACTTGGGGCGTGCTCTATCTCGAGCACCGAAGCGCGAGCGGACGCTTCTCGGGCACCGACCTTTCGTTGCTTCGGGCCTACGCGGATCAAGCCGCGATAGCGATCGAAACCTCTCGCCTATTCGAACGCGTCGAGGCCCAAAAGCACGATCTCGAGCGTGCGAACGCGGCATTGCGTGAGGCCAACGAGCTCCTCGAACAGCGACTTCAAGGAAAGGCCGAGGCGCTCCAGCGAACTCAGCGTGAGATCGCACGCCTTCAAACGTCGAGCGCAGAAGGAGACCGATGGGGCCTCGTCGGAGCAAGCGACCGGATGCGCCAGGTGTACGAAGTGCTCGACCGCGTGGCCGTCAATGAGGTGCCGGTCGTCATCATTGGTGAGAGCGGCACCGGAAAGGAGCTCGTAGCCCGGGCGGTCCATCGAGGCAGCCCCCGCGCCGAGGGACCGTATATCTCCCTCAGCTGCGGTGCGATTCCCGACGGCCTCCTCGAGAGTGAGCTGTTCGGTCATGTGGCCGGCGCATTCACGGGGGCCACGCACGCCCGGGAGGGCGTTTTCCGGCAGGCCGACGGCGGCACACTGTTCTTGGATGAAATCGCGGACATGCCGCCACGCATGCAGCTCGATTTACTCCGCGTGCTGCAGGAGCGGCGCGTGCGACCCGTGGGCAGCGAGGACGAGCGGTCTATCGACGTTCGCCTCGTCACCGCATCCAAACGCCCGCTCCGCGATCTCATCGAAGAGGGGACGCTGCGGGAGGACCTCTACTACCGGCTGGCCGTGGTGGAGCTCGAGTTGCCTCCGCTCCGCGCGCGGCGTTCGGACATTCCGCTGCTATGCGATCATTTTCTCCGTCGCATCGCCAAAGAGCGCAGCGAGCCCAAGAAGCGTCTGAGCCCTAGCGCGATCCAGCGACTGAGCGCGCACGACTTTCCGGGCAATGTTCGCGAGCTCGAGCACCTCCTCGTCAACGCCACGGTCTTCTGTGCCGGGGATACCATCGAAGCCGACGAGCTAGCGATCGAGACGGGTCATACCGCGCCGGCCACGAAGTCCGGCGCGGACAACTTCCAAGACTTCAAAGACGCCGAGCGCGACCGAATTTTGCAGACCCTCAACGCGCACGGCTGGAATCGGGCGAAGGCCGCGCGCGCGCTCGGGATGGCGCGCAGGACCTTCTATCGGAGGCTCAAGGAGCACGCCATCGAGCTTCCGCAAGGCAAAGTTCAGTCCGACCCGAAACCCCTCTAAAGGCCTGCGGGCACCACGGCGGTTGATAAGCCCGCGTCGTACTTCTCCGGCGTCTCCCCCGGCGGCAGGTAGAGTGGAGGCTCACCCGGCCGCGACCAGTCCACCCAGTAGACCGCCTTCGAGCGGATATCCACATGGACGAAGCTGCTGCGGGGGTAGTAGCCGACTCCGACTTTGGTGAGCGTGAGGCAGTAGTCGCGGAGCACTTCGTTCGGCACGCCTTCGACACGGATGTCGATGGCTTCCCCGGCGGCGTGCCGGCTCGACCCGGTGTTGCCGCCGTTCTTCGAGCGGTAGGCGCTGACGACGAGAATCGTACGGCCATTGAAATGGTCTGCGAGGTACGCAAGCACGCGCGCGAGCCGTGTGTGCGGGCGCCTCACCTCGTCGTTGTCGCGATCCCGAAGGAAACGCGCCAGGCGCGCCCGGGCCTTGGGGTCGGGTTTCCCGGCCTTGTCGAAAAGGCGAACGCGAAGGGTCTCCTTGCTGGCGGGCCGCTCGAGGGTGACGAGCCCGTTCAAAATGGTATTGCGTGCCTTGCTCGCCTTGGCGCTGGCACTGTAGCCGGGCAGCTCCAGGCGCTGCCCAACACGGAGGGTGGCGCCGGGTTTGAGACGATTGGCGGCCGCAAGCTTTTTCACCGAGATTTTGTTGAGCTGCGCAATCCCGGTGAGCGTCTGCCCCGGATAGACGTAGATCACACCCTTAGGGGGGACCCGCAGAACCTGACCCACCCGGAGATTCGAGGTCTTCTTCAAGCGATTGGCGGCCGCGAGGTTGGTCACGGACACGCGGTAGCGCTTCGCAATCGCGCCCAGCGTTTGACCCTGCTGCACGGTGTGCTTGCGCTGCGCATATGCAGGTGCATGCAGAAGGAAGACCAGCAACGCCACAGCGACGGTACGCCACACACCAATTGAGCTCATCACGACGTGGCGAGTATTGATGAGTCACCGCGCAGGGCAACTAAGCGACGCGCACTCGGTTTTTTTGCCTTCGGTGCCGACCATTGCCACCATGAATTTCGACACGTTTGCTCGTTGACAATCGGTGGGTTCGCGCGTTGAGCACAAGCAGTGCCCGACGATCGCGGACGTCTGCGTTCCGCTATACAGGTTCATATAAATTATGCATAATTAGCACCTAACTTAGTGCTAAATTGTCCTAAGTTGCTTGACCCTAAGGTGGTTCGGTCATAGCCTGCTTGAGGAGTGGCGCGGCTGCGTTGCTGCCCTAGAGAGCCAATTCATGACCTACGACCCAGAGGCAAATGAAGCGATGCGAAAGCCCGACACGATGGGTGCATCGGCCTCTGACGCAAGCGAGCACGAAGGGGCTTCCAAGCCCAACGCGAGCAAGAAGAGTGGCAACAAGCCCAACAATGTTCGCCAGGTTCGGATCGAACGCATGATGTCAAAAGCTGAGTTGGCTCGGCGCGCGAACCTATCGGTGTTGACGATTGATCGTGTCGAGAAGGGTTTTGGATGTCGGATGGACACAAAACGAAAGATTCTCGAAGCTTTGGGTCTGAGGCTCGCCGACAGGGTACGTGTGTTCGGTGAGGAGGAGTAGCGTGTCTACATGCCGTCCGAGGGGAAGAACTTAATCGGCGTCGACATCGGTTCGAGCTCGATTAAAGTCTGTGAAATCAAAGAGGGGCGCCGGGGGTCACGAACCATCACCAGGTTCGGGTATTATCCTCTGCCCGCCGAAACCATCGTCGATGGGCACATCATCAACTCGGGGGCTGTCGTCGAGGGGCTCGAGAAGCTGTTTGCGAAAAGCAAGCGCCGCAATGTCGCGCTTCGGGCTAGCGGTCACAGTGTGATCATCAAGAAGATCACGATGCCGTTGATGACGGCCGCCGAGCTTCACGAGCAGATCAACTGGGAAGCCGAGCAGCACATCCCGTTCGACCTCGAAGAGGTCCACGTGGACTACGAGGTGCTGCACGAACGAGTCGATCACGGCCAGATGGACGTGCTCCTCGTTGCGGCAAAGAAGGAAGAAATCACCGATCTCACGAACCTGGCGATGGAAGCTCGACTTCGTCCCATGGTTGTAGATTTGGACGCCTTCACCGTGCAAAACGTGTTCGAGGCGGGTTACGGCGCTGCCGCGGAAGATGAAACGACGGTGTTGGTGCACTGCGGAGCGTCCACGACGACCGTGAATATCCTCGCGGATGGCACGACCGCGTTCACGCGTGACATCGCCAACGGCGGAAACGCGATTACCGAAGAGATTCAACGGCAGCTCGGCATCGGCCGGGACGAGGCCGAATCGTACAAATGCGGAGGAGAAGGGCGCGGCATCGTTCCGCGAGAGGTGCCCGAAATCGTGAACCAGGCAGTCGATCAACTCGCTGGCGAGATTCAGCGCTCGCTCGATTTTTATCTGGCGACGAGTGGGGACCGCCAGTTGAGCCGTATCTGTCTCTCGGGCGGTACGGCGAGCATTCAGGCGCTTCTGGACATCCTTCAAGACCGCGCTCAGGTAAACGTCGAGATACTCGATCCCACCCGGGTGGCCGACGTCGACGAGAAGGCGATTGCGGACTTGCAGGGCCGAGCGTCCCAGGCGGTGGTGAGCATCGGCCTGGCCTTACGCAAAGAACGGGAGCGTAACTGATGGTCCGCATCAACCTGCTACCAACCGACAAGAAGAAGCGCGCCCGGCGCATCGCCGCTTCGCCGCTCCCGGATGGCGACTTCAGCCTCGGAACCTGGGGTGCGATTTACGGCGGTGCGATCGCCATATGGTTCGTGGTGCTGGGCATATTGTATTTCGCCCAGAGCAGTGAGTTCGAGACGGTGGCCCAAGAGAACAAGACGCTCGAAGCCCGCCGGGCTGAGCTGCAGGCCAAGACCAAGGGCCTGGCGGACGTCGAAGGACGCCTCGAGAAGAGCCGGCGCCTAGAAAAGGTCGTCCAAGAGCTCGAGCGAGCCCGGCGCGGTCCGACGCGTGCCGTCATGGAGCTGTCCAAGGTGCTGAGCAGCCCGGGCGGTCCGACGATCAACCCCGCAGAGCTCGAGCGCATGCGCGAAGACAACCCGTTGGCCGGATTCAACGAATCGTGGGACGTGCGGAGGCTTTGGCTCACTCGTTTCGAGGAGGTCGAGCGCGAATGCAAGATCACCGGGATGGGCCGCTCGAACGAAGATGTTGCAGAGTTCTTGCGTCGACTGACCCTTAGCGAGATCTATCAGAGCGTGACGCTGCAACGAACCCGTGCGACGAAGGATCCGGACACGGGGCTTCAGGTCGTTGGCTTCGATATTACCTGCAAGGTGAGATACTGATGGCCAGTCTCGAGGATACGTTCGTTGGATTGCCGGGGTGGGGGAAAGCACTCGCCCTCGTGGGCGTGCTCGCCCTGTTGGGCGGCGGTTACTACACGGTCATTTACAGCAGCGTTTCCGGAAACCTCGAAGCGGCGGGGCAGAAGCAGAAGCAGCTTCAAGATCAGATTCGCGACGCCGAGCGCCGAGAAAAGCAGTACCTCGAGCTGACGCAAGAGCTGGCGAACCGAGAGGTCGCCGACCGCCAGAACCGGCGAATCCTGCCGGAGGACGCTGAGATTGCGGCCTTCCTTCAGGACCTCAACCGCGTGGCTGAGCTCAGCGGGCTGACGATTCGCCTCGTCGAGCCCCGGCCGGAGCAGCGCCAGGAGCTGTACTCGAAAATTCCGGTCGTTCTCGCGCTCACGGGCCGATTCCATCAGATGGGAAAGTTCTTCTACAACGTGAGCAAGCTCGACCGTGCGATCAGCATGGAGAACATCCGCATGACGCAGCCAAAGTTGCTGCCTTCGGGAGAAATGCTCATCGACGTGGACGTTCGAGCGACCACCTACAGGCGTCCGCCGGCACAAAGGAAATAGCCATCCATGAGCTATAAGATTCGAATTTTCGCCTCCTTCCTACTCGTCGCGGCCGTTGGCATGGCGGGCTGTGGAGACGACGAAGAGGAGTATCAGGTGCTGGGCCTTGGCGCAGACGGTGACGCTGCCGAGCAGGAGTCGGACGAAGCCGCGGCCGAGCGGGCGGCAGCAGAAGCCGACTTCAGCCCAATCATCTACACGGATGACGACTTCTCGGAGCTGGACATCCAGAACCGTGATCCCTTCCGTTCGTTCGCCAGAGCGTTCCAGGCGCAGGCTGCTGCTCCGGCGCAGCGTCGTGTGCTCTTGCCAAGCACGAGCCTCGACGAGATGAAGCTCATTGCCATCGTGACCGGCATCGCTACGCCGCGTGCAATGTTTACAGACACCGCGCAGGTGGGACATGTGATCCGCCGCGGCGACTACATCGGTCGTCCCGAAGTGGTACAGACCGGAGGTTCAGAGGGAATGCCAGTCACACTGAACTGGCGTGTGGATCGCATCCGTCCTGGTTCGGTTGTGTTGACCCGCGAAGACCCGACCTCGCCCGACAAGCCACTGTTGACCCGTGTGATGCCCCTTCATGAAGGCGGCGAAGCACCGCTGCTCACGGCCCCCTGACCCTCGACAGATAGTCGGTCGTTTTCTTGCGCCGGCCCTTGCCGGCGTTCGATGATTAACACCTGGCAGAGGAGTCAGGAATGCGTATTCAGTGGGGTCTTGCAATCGCCGCCGCGGCAATGTTCTCTTGGGTCAACCTGGCTCAGGCGGCGGGTCCGAAAATTGATAGTGTCCGAATCAATGGCGTCAGTGACGGAGCACAAGTCTCGATCGAAGGCGCGTTGGATGATCCGCAGTATGCGGTTCGCGCCAGAGATAATGGACGGCTGATCATCATCGACGTCGATGGCGTGTCACTGCCGCCGGGCGGGGTACAAGCCAGCGGCACCAACGCGCTCGTTGCGCGCACGGTGACGAGCAACACAGCACGGGGCGCCCGCATCGAGCTGACGCTGACCAGCAAAGCGACGTATCATGCTCGCGCGACCGAGAACGGTATCACGGTGAGGCTGCGACGCAGTGAGAAGTCGGCGAATTCGCGCGCTCCGAAGATCGAAGACGTGCGTCTCGAACACAAAGATGGTCGCGACCGCATCGTGATCTCCCTCTCTGGTGATGCCGAGTTCCGAGTTTCGACACGTGCGGGCGCGCCGCCTCGACTCGAGGTACTTGGCGCGCGAATCGGCTCGGGCGCCAAGCGGCGGCTCGAAGCCCCGCGAGGTTCGGTCATCGGCTCGGTCGAGCTCGAGCAGAGGGGAGACCGTGCGGTCATCGAGGTTCACGGCGCCGAAGGGGCCGCCGGCACCGCGATTCGTTCCGGGAACCGAATCTTATGGACGTTCTCCCCGACCACCAGAGAGACGCGTCCGCACACGCGAGTTATTGCCCGTGAGAGAGATTACGCTGCAGAAGTCGACGGCCCAGAGGTCGCGGGCTTCCTCAGCAAGCTCCCGGCGCAGGTCGGCGGAAACGTCCCTCGGCGGTATTCGGGTCGTCGCATCGACCTCGACTTCAAGGACGCCGACATCCACAACATCCTTCGCCTACTCTCCGAGGTGGGTGGGGTGAACGTCGTCACGGCGGACAACGTCGGTGGCACGGTCACGATTCGCATGCGCGATGTTCCCTGGGACCAGGCACTCGACGTCGTCCTTCAGGCGAAGTCGCTCGGCATGGTGCGTCAGGGTAACCTGCTTCGCGTCGCGCCGTTGGCCCAGCTCGAACAAGAGCGTGAGGCGGCGATTGCTCGGCAGAAGCAACAGCAGCAACTCGCTCCGCTCGAGACCCGGCTAGTGCCTGTCAGCTACTCCACCGCGCAGAACTTGCAGCCTCGGGTTCGCGAGCTTCTCACGGAGCGAGGCAGTGTCTCGGTGGACAATCGCACCAACATGCTCATCGTTCGTGACATCGTCGGACGGCTCGACGACGTGGAAGATTTGGTGCGAAGCCTGGACACCCAGACTCCGCAGGTGTTGATCGAGGCGCGCATCGTCGAGGCGAGCAGCTCCTACTCGCGCGACATTGGTATTCAGTGGGGTGGTGCTGCGCTCATGAGTAGCGGGACGGGTAACCCCACAGGCCTTCGCTTCCCCTCCGACCTCGGTATTGCGGGTGGCGTTCCCGTCGATAGCGCGCCGACACAGGGCCTTTCACCATTCAACGGGGCGGTGAACAATCCGAACTTCGCAGTGAACCTGCCGGCGGTCACCGGTAACGGCGCGGGTGGTGCACTTGGCTTGACCATGGGCAGCCTGAGCGGCGCGGTGAACCTCAACGTGCGATTGAGCGCTGCGGAAGCGGCGGGCTCTGTACGAATTATCAGCTCTCCGCGCATCCTGACCCTGGACAACCACGAGGCATCGATCTCGCAGGGTACGTTGATTCCGTTCTCACAGGTCAGCGCGCAGGGCGTCAACACGGCCTTTCAGGAAGCCAAGCTCTCACTGAACGTTACGCCGCACGTGACGAACGACGGGGCCGTGGCGATGGACGTGAAGATCACGCGCAACGAGCCTGACTTCGGTCGAGTGGGCGCCAACGGTGACCCGACCATCCTCGAGCGTGAGGCGGTGACCCAGCTCCTCGTCGACGACGGCGACACGGCAGTCATCGGCGGGATCTACACCCGGAACACCGGTCGTAACGTGGACCAGGTGCCATTCCTGGGTGACATTCCAGTTCTCGGGGTGTTCTTCAAGCGCCGCCGGTTCCGAGAGGACCGCAACGAGCTGCTGATTTTCCTGACGCCTAGGATTGTGAACAGGGCGCTCGCGCTTCCCCAATAGTGACCCGGTCCGAGTCGGGGGCCGTGA
>SMVA01181164.1_pt1 | contig 10014 bp, 9 predicted proteins | sample 2456451 | NCBI WGS metagenome assembly SMVA01 (sample SAMN11095933, study PRJNA526329) | marine sediment metagenome | biome: Marine sediment; feature: Surficial sediment; material: Deep marine sediment; isolation source: Hadal surficial sediment | place: Pacific Ocean | collected 2014-05 | depth 0-1...
GAAAAGGGCTCTTTAAATTCGATTGTTAGCTTTTCTTCCAGAGCAATACCATCGACCGTACACACATCTTCCTCGCTCACCTTATTCCTCGCTCGACGCTGTACGAATTGTCGTTTGCAGGAATAAAGCGGAGCAAGTTCATGATGACGAAAAGCTAGGGCATGAACTTCAGTTTCAATGCAAAATAATTTAGAAATAAAATCGTCCATCCAAGAAGCAATCTCTATCAACAGACTAGATTCATCCTTGTAATTCAGACTATCGGAATGAACACGGGCATGATCAAGACGAACGCGTAATCCAGGTTCTCCTTCATGTAGAAAACCAAGAAAAGCTTGATCTAGCTTTAGAAGACCATTGCGACGATACAAATCCGCAAAGGACATATTAAATCCAAGGACAGGAGAAACTGCTGTTGTTCCTGATAAAGAATGTAGCACCGGTTCTAAACTTTTCATGATAAGTTAATTGGTATTATGAATATGATAAAGATAAAAAAACGGCATGAGCACGCAATCGCTTTGGTACTCTATGATTTATAGCTTCCAACAGCTACATCAAGAAACATTAAATCAATAGTTAATTGGACAGATCATTCCTGCGGCAACGGTATTATTGCTAGCTTCATCAATAACAATAAAACTTCCCGTAGCGTGGTTACGCTGATAATCGTCACACACTAAAGGCTGCTGTACATTCAGCTTCACTCGCCCAATATCATTCATTTTCAGGGTATCTACTGTCTCGTGGTTTAGCGTATTGACGTCTACACGGTAATTTATTTTACGCACCAATGTTTTAACGATTCGGGTGGAATGTTTGATAAGATACTTGCGTTCCGGATCGAGGGCTTGTTCCGATAACCAGCATAGCATTGCCTCAAATTCCTTCACAATCCGTGGCACATTACCAGTTTTTGCCAGCATATCACCACGAGAAATATCCAAATGATCTTCTATAGTCAGTGTCACCGACTGCGGCGCAACTGCATGACTGAGAAAGCCATCATAAGTAACAATCTCCTTGATGCGCGAGGTTAACCCGGATGGAAGAACTGTGACCGCATCACCAACACTTATGTACCCCGATTCAATACGCCCCATATAGCCACGAAAGTCATGCAACTCCTCAGTTTGTGGACGACAAACCAATTGTACCGGGAAACGGAAATCCTCAAGGTTGATATCATGGTCAATGGGTATATTCTCTAGTAAATCCATCAGTGTCACACCTTTATACCAAGGAAGTTTATCCCCGCGTTCCACTACCATATCTCCATTCAAGGCAGACATGGGTATATATGAAATATTTTTCAGTTTGAGTCCATCGGCAAAAGAAGCAAAGTCCTGGCGAATCCGTTCATGCACTTCACAGGAATAATCCACAAGGTCCATTTTATTGATAGCTACGACTAAATGAGGAATACCCATCAAGCTTGCCAAATAGGCATGACGACGTGATTGGGTAAGCACACCCTTGCGAGCATCAATCAGGATGATGGCAAGATTGGCAGTAGAGGCACCAGTTACCATATTGCGGGTATATTGTTCATGACCTGGTGTATCTGCAATAATGAATTTTCGCTTGGGAGTAGCAAAATAACGATAGGCTACATCGATAGTGATACCTTGCTCACGTTCAGCCTGTAAACCGTCGGTGAGTAACGATAGATCGACGTCCCTCATCCCACGCTTGTGCGAAGTGTTCGTAATTGCACTCAACTGATCTTCAAAAATAGATTTTGAGTCGTGTAACAAACGTCCTATTAGGGTACTCTTGCCATCATCTACGCTGCCGGCAGTGATGAAACGTAATAGCTCGGTGTGCATAAACGAAATTTTGTCAATTCCTGCCATTTGTTGTCCTTCAAGAAACTTGGTTCGCTACAAAAACTTCCTCTATCCTTCCATTTCTAATTGTTACCTCAGAAATATCCCTCTTTCTTACGTAACTCCATAGATGCATCCGAGGTTTGGTCATCCATGCGAGTAGCACCACGTTCGGTAATACGAGTAATCGCTGTTTCTGCAATAATTTCCTCAACACTAACTGCGTCAGATTCTACCGGGCAGGTACAACTCATATCTCCAACTGTACGAAAACGAACCATGAGATTTTCTGGTTGTTCGCTACCTTTAGGTTGAACCAGATGAGACACGGGCAGTAAACCATTATCACGACGAATCACATCACGTTTATGAGCAAAATAAATATGCGGGACCTCCAACTGCTCTCGCGCAATATATTCCCACACATCAAGTTCGGTCCAGTTGCTGATCGGAAATACACGAATGTTTTCCCCTGCATGTACTTTCGTATTATAAATATCCCATAACTCTGGACGCTGGTTCTTTGGATCCCACTGACCAAATTCATCACGAAAAGAAAATATACGCTCCTTTGCTCGAGCTTTTTCCTCATCGCGACGTGCGCCACCGATACAAGCATCAAGATGGAGTTCCGCAATCGCGTCCAGTAGCGTCACTGACTGAAATGCATTGCGGCTCTGATTCTTTGAACGCAGCACCACTCTACCCTGCTGAATAGAATCTTCCATGCTGCGTACAATTAGGCGCTCGCCTAATTGTTTAGCCCGATAATCACGAAACTCGATCACTTCGGGGAAATTATGGCCAGTATCAATATGCAACAATGGAAACGGAAAGCGCCCTGGACGGAACGCTTTTTCTGCTAGCCTCAGTAACACGATAGAATCCTTGCCACCAGAAAATAGTAATGCAGGATTGGCACATTCTGCCGCTACTTCACGCAGAATATGAACCGATTCACTCTCTAGAGCATCTAAGTGACTTAACTGCCCTACAGTGTGGCGTTTAATAACTATTGGTTCATTCTTCATCATAATACCTGGAACAGGGGTAACAAAATCTTGCATATCATTCATTATTATATCCATTGGCCAATCCTCTTAAATGACCAAATAATTTTTACGCTACCCACGGTTTTTAAGATGCAGCCCACACTCCTTAGTTTCAGGATTCTCCCACCACCAGCGCCCAGCACGAACATCCTCACCAGGGGTAATAGCGCGAGTACATGGTGCGCAGCCAATGCTTGTATAGCCCTTGTCATGCAACGCGTTGTACGACACATTGAATTCTTTAAGATACGCCCATACGTCAGACAGGCTCCAATTTAATAGTGGGCTAACTTTTTGCAAGCCATTACCAATATCAAACTCTGATTCTGCTATATCCTTTCTAGTCGGCGCCTGGTCACGTCGTAATCCCGTTATCCATGCGCACTTACCGCTCAAAGCACGTTTTAGTGGCTCAACTTTACGCATATGGCAGCATGCCTTACGAGAATCTATACTGCCATAAAACCCATTAGGTCCATTTTGTGCAACATACTTTTCCACTGCAGCAGACTCAGGAAAATACAACTGAATGTGTATGTGGTAGCGATCCTCTACTTCTTTCATCAGAGTATAGGTTTCTTCCGGCAGACGACCAGTATCTAAAGTAAACATATTTATACCGGGGAAATGTTGTCCAATTAAATCGGTCAATACCATGTCTTCTGCACCAAAACTATTAGCAAAAACAACAGGAGGATAATCCTCATTTACTGAAACTAACAGTGTTTTCACTTCTGTGATCATATGATTTAAGCTCATGCCCCCCCCTTAGACTTAAAGTTTATTAAGATCTATCACCCCACATTAGCTGGCTGCCAAGCCTTCTGAAACTGCAACAAACTGGCTGAATCTATCTGTGGCAGTGCTCCTGCCAAATCAAGTTGATGGTCAAAGCCTTGACAGAACTCTGCAACTTCCAATGTCCACCCATCGAGCTCTAAAAACCATTCAGTTAGCAAGGAATCATTTAGCTCCTCAATTGGGAACATGAAATACTCGGAAAACCTGATTAACTGTTCGGATAGATGCGGTTTGATCGGCAATACGCGGCGAAGCTCTTCTGCCTGCTCCTTCAAATTATCTCGCTTCTGGCCGCCAAGTAACTCTGTCACGCCCTTACTAATTTGGAGAGCAATCTCCTCGGCGCACTTAATAGAATCTTTGAATTTACGCTGAAATTTAAGCGCATCCCGATAGTCTCGCTCATGGGCCGCCTCAAAAAAGCTTGAACCAATCTTTACCTGACTGACTCCCGCACATTCACCTCCACCTAATTGCAGGACCTTAAAATCACTATCCTTTCCGTGATCACGCAAAACCAGTGCTAGCTCTTCCGGCTTAACTTCAGTCACACTTGCTAGCAACTCGATGAAATAGTCTTTACCGACCCGTCGTGCCCAAGAAAAAAATGTTTCACCGGCCTCACTGTTAGATGTGTAGGCTATTTTTACCTGCTCCACTGCCTCCTCAATGCGTGCAGCAGGAACCGATGGGCCCTTGATTGCTAATGCCCCGCGTGCCATGCCGTTTCCACCGAGATACATCTGATAGTGCGGCACCAATCTACCATGCATACGCTTACCTTCACCGAAAATACCAATATCACCAGTCTCTGGCTGGGCACAACCATTATGGCATCCCGAAACACGAATTTTTAAATCATGCTTGCCACCACTTAATCTTGGCCCGAGGACCGTGCTTGAAGTTATTCCTAAACGGCAAGTTGAGGTACCGGGGCATACCACTACATCATCTCCTGCTTGCGGTTCACCTAAATCTAATGCTGATATAGCAGTATACAGATGATTGATTTTAGCTTTTTCCACATTTGTCAGGATCATATTCTGATCCTGGGTCGTACGAATTTCATTCAACTCGTAAGCTCCAATAATGCTAGCGAGGCCCCGTAGTTGTACCGCATTCAGATTACCCATTGGTACACTGATTGGAAAAACGTAATAACCTTTTTGTTTCTGCTCAAACAAATGGCGCGGTGCACCGATCCCGGGAACCTCACTGTCAACACCTTCGCTCCATTCACCTTTGGGATATTCCTGTTTCGCTAGTGCTGCTTTGGTACGTACTAATTCTTCATGATATTTTTTGATAAATCCTTCTGGGCCAAACTTATCAACTAAGAATTTTATCCGTGCTTTAGCGCGTTTAATACGGTCAGAATATCGATTATGCAAAGAAATAATTGCTTCCATTACTAACAACAAATCTTTTTCTTCGATAAACTCTTCAACAACGATGGCTTCATGCGGCTTATGTCCGAGACCCCCGCCAGCCAAAACTTTAAAGCCAAAGCGTGCACCATTACGCACTGCAATAATGCCCATGTCATGCATCATCCCCTGGGCACAATCAGACTCACAAGCTGAGAAACTGATTTTAAATTTGCGGGGTAATTGCTGAGTTAGTGGATTACGCAGGAAGTGCTGGACTGCTCCATCGAGATGTCGATTGATATCAACATGTTGACGTGGACACACACCAGACAGAGAGCATGCAGTAACATTACGTATGGTGTTACCGCAAGCTTCACGTGTCGTCAGTCCGACTGTTGCTAAATGGCGCAGTACATCGGGTGTGTTCTCGAGCGGAACATAATGCATCTGGATATCCTGACGAGTAGTTATGTGTACAACATCGTGGCGTGCATATTTTTCCAACATATCGGCTATCGCGGTTAATTGTGGAGCGCTCAAACGACCTCCCGGGAGCTTGATACGTACCATATTTACCCCTTCCTGACGCTGGCCGTAAATTCCCATTTGCAAGCGAGCAGCAGTAAAGCGATCAGCATCCATGCTCTGGCCCTGATAGTCCTGTAGCGCCTTATCGAACAAGTTTATTTCTTCATTGCTAGCAAGATTAATTAAATCATCCATCTGATTCCTCCACTATTTTTTACCATAGTAATCTTCCGCCAATAACGACAAGAATAGTCGCTAATGCTGGTCGTAATATTCGTTCTGGTATCTGTCCGCCAATATGGCTGCCCAAGTATATCCCTGGTAGAGACCCCAATAGCAAGCTTCCAAGTAGTCCAAAATTTACCGTTCCTAGATAGGCATACCCCAACCCTGCTATCAAAGTAAGTGGGACCGCATGTGCTATATCACTCCCCACTAAAGTCACGGCTGGAGAACGTGGATACAGAATTATAAGTGCCACCATTCCCAATGCTCCAGCACCAACAGATGTAATAGTTACTAAGACACCTAAAATGGCCCCTGTTGCAATTGTTGCTGCAACTATGTGGCGATCGCGCCATGCTGCCAAAAAACCCAGGCGGGAACGCCCTAAATGTGTTAATTGCTGACGAAACAGTAAAGCCAGTGCGGTCAGGATCAACGCTACTCCCAGCGTACTAGTAATCAAGCCCGAAAAATTTTGACTTTCTACCCCTAGCGTATTCAACCCTACCACGGTAACCAACGCAGCGGGTAGACTACCCTTTACCAGTCGTCCTACCAGTTTCCAGTCTACCGTACCACGATGAGCATGTACCCACACTCCACCAGCTTTTGTCAACGCAGCATACAGTAAGTCAGTGCCTACGGCAGTGGCTGGGGAAATGCCAAACCCCAATATCAATAACGGAGTCATAAGCGAACCCCCACCTACACCAGTAAGGCCGACAATAAATCCGACTAATAGACCAGATAAGGTATACCCCCATTCCATACAGTTTGTTCTGTTTATCCTGTGTTTTGAGAAGACAGAATATTAACAATAATCCCATATATTATTAAATAATATTAAATTATACTGTTATAATTATTAGTTATAACAGATATGGATACAAAAACTATGAAATTACAACAATTACGCTATTTGTGTGAAGTGGCAAATCAAGGTCTAAATTTATCTAAGGCTGCTAAAAATCTGCACACCTCGCAGCCAGGGATAAGTAAGCAGATTCAGCTATTGGAAGATGAACTTGGTGTAGAAATTTTTGTACGCAATGGCAAGCGCGTGACTAAAATTACACCGCCAGGACAGATAATGCTTGAAATTGCTGAAAGAATACTTAGTGAAACAAAGAACCTGAAACGAGTAGGTCAAGAATTCACTAATAAAAATATGGGGGCTTTAACTATTGCTACTACTCATACCCAAGCACGGTATGTGCTACCTCCTACAATAAAGCGTTTTACCGCTCGCTATCCTAAAGTAAACTTAAGCTTGCGCCAGGGTAACCCAACCCAAATATCAGAATTAGTCGCCTCCGGGGAAGCAGATATCGCCATTGCCACCGAAGCCATCGAGTTATTCCATGAACTAGTAATGCTGCCGTGCTATCAATGGAACCGTTGCATCATCACCCCTCCTGACCATCCACTACTTAAACTCAGTAAACTTACACTTGAAGCTATCGCAAGATATCCTATCATCACTTACGATTTCGCATTTACTGGCCGCTCAAAAATTAACCAAGCATTTGAAGCCAAAGGATTAGCTCCAATTGTAGTACTTACTGCTATTGACGCTGATGTAATTAAGACTTACGTAGAACTAGGATTAGGTATTGGTATCGTGGCACAAATGGCGTTTGACCCCAAACGGGATAAACACCTAAGATCCATGGATGCAAGTCACCTGTTCGAGCCAAGCACCACACGAATTGGCATCAGTCGAAACAGTTATCTACGCAGCTATGAGTTAGACTTCATTGAGATGTTTGCCCCCCACCTCGACCCCGCTACTGTTAAGAAAGCCATGCATTAGATTTGTAGTAACGACAATAAAGTCCTCAAGTAGAATCCGAACCGCTTTCGACCTCCTTAATCAATCTTAGAACTTCTGTTGCATGATTGTGCGAACTTACACCATATAACGCATGCTGTAATACACCATGCTTGTCAATAATAAAAGTAGAGCGCAAGATGCCGATCTTTGTTTCTCCATTTACTTCCTTCTCCTGTAAAACGTCATATATCTTGCATGCCTCACTTTCAGTATCTGATAATAAACGAACAGTAATGCCATGTTTGTCACGAAACGAGCCGTGACTCAAACAATCATCGCGGCTGACACCTAAAACTACTGTATCAAGATTTACAAACTTGTCTTCTAAATCACTAAATTCAATAGCCTGAGCCGTGCATCCAGGCGTATCATCTTTTAAATAAAAATAAAGAACAAGATTTTTCCTGCTCTTAAAACTAGATAAACTCACCATCTCCATGTCAGCATCAGGCAAAACTAAATCTGGAGCAGTCTGTCCAGCTTGTAACATTCTCATCCTCTATATAAATTTATTAATGCCAACAAAAATAATACTCATTATACCAACTAATAATTTAAACGAATTCTAGCTCATCTCTAAAAAGAATCTATAGCTTTTTTTCTGAATGACATTCTGTGCACATTAACTTCTAAGTGCGCTAATCACATTGAAGATCATTCCTCTTAAATTCTACACCATAAATTATGACATAAAGATTACTCATGGCGCACATGTCTCAGCCTAATATGAAGGGATTACTACCTGCTAGGGCCTTATTAATTTAGGCTGTCGGAACAATAAACACATAAGTACGTATCCTATTTGCCAAGGCGCCAATGAAACAATTTATTTGGAAGAGGCAGAATGTCAAATACATTCTGCCTCTAACCTTACCTCTAATCTAAAACTTAATACTCAAGCTCAATTTTATCTTCAGCTTCCTGGTAAATGATCAGACAACCAATGGGTATTCCAAAAACCTCGTATTCGATCCGCACCTTGCCCATAATATGGATGTTTGCTTCCAAAATATAGAAAATTAGCATTAATTTTTACATGTATACTCCCCAGAAAATAACAGTATTTACAAAATCTTATAAAGATTCTCACTGGTTGCGATAATTCCCATATTGACATACGACCCCATCCAGAACATATTACCTAACTATAGCTTTCTTGTTGCACAAGACAAATATCGCGCTTAACTAGACAATATTTCTAAATTCTGATATTAATGTAGCGGTCTTTCCGGATTTGAATTTGATTGAATGGCCGAAGTTCTTTATTTTGTAATTTTGTTATAGCCCTATAAATTGTTGCTTGTTATAAACTAAATGGGAGATTAAAAAATGAAATATCTGCTCCTCGCTGCCACTGTAGTAGCCCTATCACTAACAGCCTGTGACCAATTTCGCGAAAAAACCGCCGAGTCTGGGAAGTTCGGACAATACCCTCCAAGTCAGTGGGATAAACGTGACAGCGCCCCCCCTGGACCAGATGATGATGCTGGCGATGCTGACAAACGACATGAAGCACCTGCCGAGTAATATTTACGAAATATAGACGCCCCTTAATGTGCTGGCTCTCTAACAGAAACAGTAGCTTTTCTAGTTAGAAACTGTTCCACTTCGGTCTGCCCATTTAAATAAATAATAGGGAAATGGTATTAATTAGGCCGTCCTTCGGGGGCGGCTTTTTTTCGCTAGAGTGTTATGTATTTATGAGTATTTGCCATGCCGATCTGATTCTTAGAATTTGAGTAGCCCTAGCGCTTCTGCTATATTGGACCAATCTAGAATTTTATTGGAAAGTAGATAATGAAATATTCATTTGTCGCTTTTACCCTGTTATTACTACTTCTTACCGCATGTGAAGGTAAAAAAAGTCTTGATGGCCATCCTATGGATAAACCGCCACCCTCTGCCGACGCCCCCCGGGACTCTGAACCAAATTTTGATGACCTTGATGACCCTGAACCAGACAAGCCAAATAAATGGTAAATCGTGTAAGTTAGGCTATATGTTCATTTTTGGTGTAAAATTGCCATAGATAGACTAATAGACTAACTGATTATTTGCACATTTTCTTAGTGCTTTTTGATTATGCAAGCACTTCTAGTGTAAACTGCCGCCTTCCATCAACTTATTTAAATTAATATTAAGGAAACTACATAATGAAATTTTCATTACTCGCTGCTGCTTTGGTAGCAATATCTCTAACGGCCTGCGACAGACCTAAGCAAGCCAACCCTGAGAGCATAGAAAACTATGGGACATTAACCGAGGAAGGAACTACCGTAGCTGAAGAACGTGCTGCTGCAGGACCTGTTTCAGAAACTGCAGATCCAGCAGGTTTTGAACTTGATAATGCAATGCAGGCTGAAGAAGCTGCAGAA
>SMVA01451782.1_pt1 | contig 10012 bp, 10 predicted proteins | sample 2456451 | NCBI WGS metagenome assembly SMVA01 (sample SAMN11095933, study PRJNA526329) | marine sediment metagenome | biome: Marine sediment; feature: Surficial sediment; material: Deep marine sediment; isolation source: Hadal surficial sediment | place: Pacific Ocean | collected 2014-05 | depth...
ATGAATTCGGAGCTGGCGAGCTTAGGGATGGTAAGACCTATCCCAATGAATATCTTCAGGCCACTTACAACGAGGCGATCGAACTTGGTTTTCACGGCCTTTGCCTACAAAAAAAATATGATGGAATGGAACTTCCAGCAACCTTGCAAATTATTCAAACAGCATTTCTTGCCAGGGCCTGTACAGCGACCATGACCCAGCTGGCCTTTTTTCCTTCAATTGCCGATATGCTTACACGTTATGCCGACGAGGAAGACAAAAAGAGATTAATCCCTAAGATTATTGCGGGAGAAATTTCCGGCGCCATGTGCTTAACAGAATCTGGAGCAGGATCTGATGTTGGGAGTATTTCAACTTCTGCTGTCAAACAAGATGATGGCACCTATCTGCTCAATGGTTCCAAGATCTTTATCTCCAACGGAGGTGGAGGAATTCAACTAGTTCTAGCAAGAACTAAAGGCGCGCCAGAAGGGACTAGGGGAATCTCCATGTTTTTGGTGGAGCAGGAAATTCCAGGCAAAGAAGGGCTAAATTATAAAGTTGTAAAAGACGAACACAAAATGGGACTTCATGGCTCATTCACTACTGAAATTTTATATGAAAATTCAGTGGGAAAACTGATGCGTGAAGAAAACCATGGTTTTCTCTACATGCTTCACCTAATGAATTCTGCTCGACTTGCAACTGCCATGCAAGGACTAGGTGGTGTTGAAAACTGCCTCTATCAGGCCAGAAAATACGCAGAAGAGAGAAAACAATTCGGCAAACCAATTGCTGAGCTCCCACTAATGAAAAGAAATCTTGAAGACTACGAAACTGAACGAGACGCTTTGCGAGCATTGCTTGTTGATACTGTATCGTTCATGGATATCTATCAAAGACTTGATTTAAAAGAGCGAGAAGTTGGAAAGCTTAATAAAGAAGAACAAAAACTCTTTGATGACTCCAAAATTTGGACCAGAAAGCGTACCCCACTTTTAAAATATTATGCCACTGAGTTGTATACAACTCTTTCAACCAAGGCCATTCAAGTGTTTGGTGGATATGGTTATATGAAAGATTATCCAGTGGAGAGAATCCATCGAGATTCTTTTGGCCCGCTTCTTTATGAAGGGACCTCACAAATTCAGGCGCTAATGGCACTTAAAGATTTAATGAAATATGCCATGAACGAACCAAAGAAGTTCTTCGCCAATATCTTTTTCAAACACCCAGGACAAGACCTGCTAAAAGGTGGCCATAAATGGGAGAAAGATTTCAGACATGATCATTATGTTTTTAAGAAAAAGATGATCAGACTACTCTTAAAATGTCTAAAACCTCCCAGAAATATTAAACTGATGAGTCCCAAAAAATGGATTACTGAAGAAAAAGTCAATGTCCTTATGGAGCATGCAGAAACGCTATGCCAGGCCTCATCTTATATGGAGACCTTGAGAGTACTTGCTGAACATGCCAATAAAGATGAATCTAGAGCTGATCTCTTTTATAGATATAAAAGACTGGTGACTCCCAGGATTAAAGCAATTTATTGTGATTGGGATATTCGCTAGGCAATCTTTTTCTCTTCTGAATACTCCTCCTCGGGAAGACGGAATTCTTTCCCAGGAGGTCGATCTGGAAGATGAATGATTTTGTCATAATCCTTATCTTCCTCTGAGACCTTATTTTCAAAGTAGATAATTGCCCAATAGGTGAAAACAAAACCACCCATAAAGAAGGCCACAAAGCCGGCAATAAAGAGCATAGGGATATCTTGCAACATACGAAACTCCCTTTACCCCATTATACCACTAAGTACTGGGTTCAATAAAATCTGTTTAAAATCCCCCGTTTATGATTTAAAAGGACTCATGAAAAAACACGAATTTAGCGGAAATTTAGGCACTTACCGAATCATCGAAACTGAGGATGGCAGCCCTACCCTATTTTCCTCCCATTTCGATGAGGCCTGCCACTCCTTAAGCGGCGCCGAGGGTGAGACCTATTACAACTTTATTGAGGGCTGTGAGCTAAAAACGCTGGCACTTAAACACTCTCCTTTAAATATCTTGGAAGTAGGCTTTGGTACCGGATTGGGCTTTAAGCTTACCCGCAAATTCATGACAGAAAATCACCCCCAAGTGAGCTTTAATTTTGTCTCTCTAGAAATTGACCCCGTCCTGGTGGAATACTCGGAACTAAAAGCAACAAATCTCAAGGTATTGATTGGGGATGCTCGAGTTACCCTGGATTCCTATCAAGGTGGCCCTTTTCACGCTATCTTTCAGGACCCCTTCTCTCCGAAGAAAAATCCTCGCTTGTGGAGTGTCGAGTGGTTTGAGTCCCTTAAAAATCACGCCCACCCAGACGTGGTACTTTCTACCTATTCTGCCTCCTCAAGCATTAGAAAGGCCTTAATGCTGGCGGGATGGATTGTTGAGCAAAGGAAGGGATTTGCCGGTAAAAGGGCCTCAACTAGGGCCTATCTAAAGGGCGAAATATCCGAGGAATTAATAAGGAAATTAAGTTCCGACAAAATTAAACCTGTTAGGGACTGATTTTTTTTTATATCATATAAAGTAACCAAGGATAGGTTATGGGGCAGGTAATTTTAGTCGAAGAAGATCATGGCATGACAGAGCTGTTAGCGGGCCAATTAAAAAAGTTGGCCGGAGTCGAGTCCATCCCCAGAAAAAATGCCATTGACACCATTGAGCTGTTAAAGCTTTTACCCAAAGTTAATCTTATTGTCACCAGAGCTAAAATTGGAGACGAAAATACCGCCCAAGAACTTTTAGATTTTATAAATGAAAATGGTCTTCCCACTAATTTAATCGTTACCGGAGATGGTTTTGAAAATAGAGACATTACCACGGTCACTGATGAGAGGGATTGGGAAGACATTCTTTTTTATTCCCTGCAGGTCTTAAATGTTCCGCTGGAGGGAATAAATAAGGCCACAAGAGATTACACTTCTTTTCCTATAGAATATTTTTTGCCGCTTAGAAATCTTCCCTGCAGCGTTTTTTTAAAACTAAAAAAAAGCGAAACAGATTTCTACTTTTTAAAAAGATACCACTCAGGCCGGCCTATCAGCAGCGATTCCATCGGTAGTTATATTAAAGAGGGAGTTAGTGAGCTTTTTGTCTTAGAGGAAGATGAAAGAAGCTTTTCCAACTTCCTTTCCGATAGCTATATAAGCGAGTTGGCAAAGGAAGGAAAAACCTTTTCGGCAACGATGGATCTCTTGCATATTGCGGATACTTTCCTTAAGCGACAAATATTAAGTTTTGGCCTGGTGAAAAACGCCATTCAACTAGGCTATAGAATCCAACAAAAAATTTTAAAAGTTGTTGGTGAGCACCCTTTGTTTCCAGATACCTGGAACTATTTAGAAAAATCCAATTTACCATATACTTTCCAAAGTCAAATTATGCTGGCGGGTATTATAAGTGAATTAACCCAGGAAAATTTTTTGGAAATGGGCAAACACCAAAACCCTCTCATCGAGGCCTGCTTTCTCCACAATGTGGCGCTTGGAACCAGGGATGATATGGCCTTGATCTCCAGCATGGATGAACTGGAAAACTCAGGACTAAGCTTTGATGAGCAGCTTAAAGTCATGAATCATGCCGCTGATGGAGCAGAAATGTCTCTGATGAGGCAAGACCTTTTATTTGGCGCCGATCAAATAATCAGGGAGCACCATGGAGCGGTTAACGGTATGGGCTTTCCCGTGCCACCATCACCTGGTATCAAAAAAGCTTCCCACTTTTTTTTGATCTGTGATGAGTTTGTCAGAGAACTTTTCCTCGGTAAGGGGGAGGACCTGGATAAAAAAGTCACTGATGAGTTTTCAAAAAAAATCATTAAAAAACTTATAGATATGTGGAGGAATAAATGAAAATATTTTTAATAGGAATGTTACTGTCACAACTGGCCTTCGCACAGAAAAGCTCTTGCAGGCCTCTCTACCAACAAAAAATAAAATATCATGAATCAGAAATCAACAGATTTAGAAGAAACGGCAAAGGTAGATCACAAAAGGCAATCTACCATCAACTGCAAAGAAAATCGCTTATCAAGGTCTATCAATTACTCCTTGAAACCAAGAGCAGAATGCTTAAAGGAGCTAAGACCACAGAACTCTCAGGAAGAGTCCGAATCAATCCCCAAACGGTGCAAAATATTTTAAGAAGGGCCAATTATCGAGGCCATATTTGCAAGGACAACAATCTTATGGACTTTGATGAAATTGCCCAAGGAATACAAAGCAGAAAAATTAGATGAAACTTTTAATCTTAGCTTCCCTCGTTTTACTTTTAGGCCAAGGGCCTATCACTGGTAATCCTAAACTCACTATCGCCCGGGGTGATGCCAATATCCCACCCTTTGAATTCATCGGAGATGGTGGCGTGACTGGCATCCATATAAAAATGGTAAATGCTGTAGCGAAAAAAATTGGATACGATATTGTATGGGAGAGGACCGAATGGAAAAGGGCCCTCATCAAAGTAAAAGCAGGTAGCGCTGATGGAGTTACTTATGTAAGCAAAACCAAGGAGCGCGAAGAATATATAATTTTTCTGCGAAAAAATATTCTCTCGCAAACCAAATATCATCTGTTCACCATAAAAGAAGAAAAGGTTCCCCCAAAAAGTAAAAAAGGGGCCTTTGACCACAAATCAAAAAACTATTGGAAAAAATGGTTTGATTACAGCAAAGATAAATTCACCAAACCGAAAAGGGTCGAAGAGAGCACCATCGGCATGGAGATGGATCTAAACTGGGACTTAAGCTCCCTTACAGGTTATCCCATCGCCGTCATCAAAGGCTTCTCCTATGGAGACAAGTTTGACAGCACCAGCTTTGACGAAAAGATTTATGCCAAAACTTTTTTTGATCTTAAAAATGCTGTGGTCTCCGGACGGGCCAAGATAGGTATTGTGGATAAGGCGAGATTTATCTCCAGTTTTAAAAAAGAGATTTTTTTCAGTAGAGTTAAGTTTTCTGACTACCCCATCCATGAATCAGAAAACTACATCGGCTTTGGCAAAGATGAGAAACTAAAAGAAGTGATTATCAAATTTTCCGACGAGATGGACAAGTTTAAAATGAGTCGAGAATATCTGGATATCCTAAAAGAATTCGGCCTTGATTAAAATCCTGCTTTCTTAATCGCTTCTTCAACCATCAGCTTTCTAAGTTTTTCATCTCCCCAACGTTTTTGTGCTTCCACGCTTAACTTGTGAATAGGATCAAAATAAGTAAAGACTTCTCCAGGTTTTACGTTGGGGGCGGTCCAAACACTGATGCCGTTTTCTTCATCATAGTATTCATAGGAGGCCACATGTCTCTTTCCCCCACCACCAGGCAGGTCGCAGACAAATGTTGGTGTGTTAAAGCCAGAAGTGGTTCCCCGAACCGCTTTTTCAATCTCTATTCCTTCTCGAAGAGTAGTACGGAAGTGCTCACATCCGGGAACCATATCAAACATATAGACATAATAGGGTTGAACATTTATCCAACCAAGTTTTCTGGTGAGTAAAACCATGGTCTCCACATCGTCGTTTACGCCCGCTTGTAAAACCGCTTGGTTTCTCACAATAATACCATCGGAGAAGAGTCTTTCCATCGCCAATTGCGACCATCTGGTGATCTCTATAGGTGAAGAGAAGTGAGTGTGAATCACCACTTGTTTACCCATCGCCTTTCCTTCCTGATGGACGGTCCGAATGGCCTCGTACCAGGCATCGTCGGTTAGGATTTTCTGGGGAAAAATAGCTATTCCCTTAGTGGCATATCTAATTCTTCTAATATTGGGAATAGCAAGAAGACTTCTTCCGATATGAAGAATATGCTCCGGTGTAAGCATGAAGGCATCGCCACCAGAGATGACTACATCTTCAATTGCTTTGTGTTTTTTAAGATATTCAAAAACCGGTTCCCACTTGGCCTTGCTGGCGCCATAGGTATCTTTGGGAATGGCCTCGGTGGATCCACCAATTAATCTACTTCTGGTACAGTATGAACAATACACCGGACAGATGGTGATTGGTAAAAATAAAACTTTATCCGGATATCGATGAACAATTTCTGGTACCGGTGAGTCCACATCTTCTGCCAAGGAATCCCCCATATCATAGGGGTGATCTGGCAGAAATTGCGATCCCAGGGGAAGAAATTGTTTCCTTAGAGGATCGTCTATGGGGTTATCCCAATCGATTAAACTAAAAACATACGGAGTGATCCGGATATTCATGGGCGTGATGTGCTGGCCAGCGCGGATATCATCCATTAATTCTTTAGAAACTTTATCTCCAAGAACCTTCTCAACCTGTTCTACTTTTCTAATACTACTTTTTAGCTGCCATTTGGCATCGGCAAAGGTCTCTCTATCAATATTTTCCCAGCCAGGAATTTCTTTCCAGAACTCATCATCTCTAAATTGTCTGTGCTCCAAGCTTGGTAGGTGAAATTCAACATCCTGCTTCTTAGTCATAAAAGCGTCCTCAATTAATTACAATAAAGGTATCTAGAAAGTTAATCGCCTAAATCGTCTAATGGCAAGGACTTAGCATTCCTGGTTATTAGCGAGACACTCGCTGTAATGAATAAATAAAGTAGCGTTATTAGCCAGGCCAGAGTGATTTCATTGAGCCCACAGGCAATCCCCCCAATGATCCCGAAAAGGATATTAGCAGCGGCCCCTTTTCTTCCCAGCTTGATTCTAAAGCGAACGAGGGCAATGGCAGCTCCAATAGAGAAGGCCCTGGCAAGGTTGTTATTAACCAGGATCATCACCGCCGTGAGCCCGGTACAGAGATATAAAATATTGGTGGTCCCCAGGATTAAGGCAAGCTTTTGCTTCTCTATATTCTTCTTACCATCCAGAAACCCCTTACTAGTAAAGTAAGTGATAATACACAATAAAATCCCAATAAGGGTGGAGTGCCCTAAAAGGGTAACCAGTTCGGAAACATTATAAGAAATTTGCAGGCCCTCAGAGGCCTTTTGAATTCCCTTAAAAAAGCTTAAATCCATTGGCGGACTATACAGATTTGTAAGGCCCCTAGCAATTCTACTCTGATCTTAGGCCCATGATAGCGCGACGCGGAATTGCTTACCATTTGCAAATTTTACAGAGAACAATTGTTAGAATTTCGTTATGTCATTGATAAAGGATTTACCGTAGGGTATCAATGCTCATGAAATGCCATACGGCCTAAGGATTTATGGAAAACAATTATCAAGACCTTTTAAATATCACTGCTGGAATCGTCGAAACTGCTCGTCGAAATGCCGGTATGACCCAAAAAGAGCTTGCGAACAGTCTAGGGGTTATCCAATCCACCATTTCAAGGATTGAGAAGGGAATTCTATCCCCCACTCTCTTTCACTGGATGGAAATGTGCAATATCCTTAAAATTCCTCAGGACGCTATCTCTGTAGGATATCTTGATCATGCCACCATCACTAAGATTAAATCAGATGTTAAAGAGGGAGGACATAACCTTCCTAAAAGATATCGCGATCTTAGGTGTATTAAAATCAGACAAATTCTTCCCATAATTAACTTTGTAAGAGAGGAATTGGGAGATCAAACCTATCTTAAAGTTATAAAAGAGATGGGAATGAGGCCCACCTTTTTTATCAATCTTGATAATCAGGTTAACTTTGCTTTTCTCAATGACCTATTAGAGTTCATTGGACATTTCCAAAAAGTTAACAAGATTGCCTCTAAAAGCATTTTAAAATACGCGGCCGAGGGGAGTTCTCACGGAGTTTTATCAACTCTCTATAATAATGCGTCTGGTCAAATTGATCTAATGGAAAGGTATTTTAAAAATAGCACTAAATACCAAAGGGCCTTTAATATTGAAGTTAAAGAGGTAAAAGATAATCTAATAACTTTAAGGGCCAACACCTTAGATGAGATAAGGCCAACTCTTCTCTCTATTGGGATCGATATGGAAAATTTGCTTTGGAGTTTTTACGAGACTTACCTCAAGAAGTTCTCCCTCTATGACTATAAAAATAGAATTGGCACCGCCAGAGAAATCCAAGTCCAGTCCACTGAACGAGACAGTGATTTTGGCCGTGATATAATCCTTACCGTCGCCTGAATTTAATGCAAAATTGAATGAATTGTTTGACAATTTAATTGGCATATTAGATATTCTCAAAATATTTTACGCAGGAAGCCAATTATGCCAACACGAGAGATACTGGCCCAAGACTATAGATCCAAGGCCATATTTTTTATTAAGTCCCTGAAAAACAACTTATCTCCCAAGTTTAAAAAAGAAATATCCCAAATCCTAGATTGGGATGAGCGGAAAATGAATGACTTTCAGTTGGGAAAGCTTGAACTAGATGCCATAGGGTTGAGTAAACTCGCGGCCCATTTTAACTTCTCTCTTAAGGCCTTTGAAGAGGACCGAGTGGATTTTAAAACCATCAACGATCATAGAAATGGTAAAGAGGATGCCCTGCCAGAGAGATACACCAAAGGCCCTCTCACCATGGGTAATGTAATTATTAATGATACCTTGGAACAAGTGGGAAAGTTTTTTGGCGCCCATCTTAAAGAATGTGCCCTTAATGACTTACAAATAGGTGACTATACCTCCAAATATCCTGATAAATATTTAAGTATTCAGACTCTCTCTGATCTCTATGATTTTTTGGCCTCCTACGGGCTTAATGAAACAGACATAGAATACCTCGGGGCCTCTTGCTGTAGAGCTGTATTAAATAAACCTGAAATGAAAGAGCTCTCTAACATCCCTTGTGATCAAGAGTTCTTTAAAGCTTTCTTTAATTTTGTATCAAAATATGTGGCCTCTCACTTTATTTTTAATATAGTTGAAAACTCTTCGCATCAATTCATTCTTGATCTTACCCATAACCAAGAGGTCGAAAAGCATTTTGCCCCAGAAAGAATTGGTTCCCATTTAACCTGTTGTAATATGCTGGGGGGATTTAAAAATACCTTCGTTCACCGAGGCATACACCCCATAGCTTCCCACCCCAAATGCATACACCGAGGTGATGCAGTCTGCCGGTTTAACTTCGATTTCTAAATGAATCAATTTGATTTTAGAATTAGTTATTTTTTAAAATTTCAAATTGAGATTTCAAAAAAGATTGGAAGATTGTCTAAAATTTTTTGAATTTGCTCCAGGGTATGGGAATATTTTGGGGATTCATATTTGGCATAGGCCTGTTGGGAAATCCCCAGTTTTTTCGCCACCTGAGATTGAGTCCACCTTTTTCTTTTTCTGAGCTTTCTCAAATATATGGGAAGAACAATTTGAATTGGAGCAGTAATCTTATAGAGGTCTTTTCCAGATCTAACTTTGGGATCTGGAATAGCAAGCTTCATATCACAACTGGCCGCCAACCATCCTGAAAGTGCCTCTCTGGCCATTTCTTTGGCCTCTTCAATTGATTCCCCGTAAGTCAGACAACCCTCTAGGTCTGGGAAGCTCACAAGGTAATACCCATCTTTGTCCTTTTTAATCTTTGCTGAATAAGAAATCATCTCAATCACCTAAGTCCAGTTTGCTTTATAATTGCTGCCTCTGTCCCTTTTGCCAGGGGTTTGTTTCCATGAACAGGTACCGAAATCCTTTTACTTCTTTTCACCAAAATATGATGACTGCCTTGTATCCGGACAATCCTCCAACCTCCCTTTTCCACTTAGAGGCATATATATTATACAACCTTTCTATTTTTTAAAATTTAGTTGCAATAGGGCCATATGTTTAGCAGTTAATAACTTCCTGAAATTTAAGAGGCAAAAAATGAATGGAATCAAAAATGGATATCGGAATTGATTAGTTTTGAAGGAAAGCTCACAGCTAAGCTTAATGGAGCTGCTGTAACTTTCAGGGACCTTTAGGATGTGCTTGTTTCTCCTATGGAGATTATGCTCTCTTTTTCTTTTTTGATTTGTTTGAACTCTCTCTAACCTCTTCGCCGATCTTCCCAAGTTTGAGTAATTTTACCGCATAACTTACCAAAA
>SMVA01020687.1_pt1 | contig 10010 bp, 10 predicted proteins | sample 2456451 | NCBI WGS metagenome assembly SMVA01 (sample SAMN11095933, study PRJNA526329) | marine sediment metagenome | biome: Marine sediment; feature: Surficial sediment; material: Deep marine sediment; isolation source: Hadal surficial sediment | place: Pacific Ocean | collected 2014-05 | depth...
CGTTGCCGTAATGGGATGCGTGGTCAACGGACCGGGTGAGTCACGCCATGCGGATATCGGGATCTCATTGCCCGGTACGTTTGAGGAACCGAGTGCACCCGTCTTCGTAGATGGCGAGCATACGACCACGTTGCGTGGAGACGATATTGTGGCGCGGTTTATCGACATCCTCGAAGACTATGTGCAACGCAGGTTCGGAGCGACGCCAGCAGAAACGGCCTAGACCGGGTGGAAACGCTCGACGCCATGTTCGATGGTCCGCCTCGCGGTTCCTAACACCACGAGATGGCGGAGAATTGCCAGCAGCTCGCGCAGGAAAATGATACGCAATGGGCCCTGGCTCGCTTTCGGATACACGGAATCCAACACTTCCTCCGCGGTAGCCGCGCCGCCGTCCATTGCGCTGGCTACCCGGTCGAGGCGTCTGTTGATCGATGCCTCTGCATCCTCAAGCCATTCCCCCGGGTTTTCCATCGTTTTCATATGGCTCGAGCAAATTCTCTCTGGGCCCAGTTCACGAGCCGTTCGAACGGAATCGAGATACGCCCCGAGACTGTCAAAGTCCGGATGAGAAATGATGAGGGGTGTCTTCCATATGCGCAGAAACTGGTCACCTGCGAGAAGCGTGCGTGTTGCTGGATCGAACAACATCAGGTGACCGGGCGCGTGTCCCTCTGCCAGTAGCCACTGCCAGCCACCCGATTCCGGCAACTCGCCGGCATCACCATCCAGAGAATGCTGGACGGGCGTTCGGATGAACGGGGTTCCATGCACGGGTTCACCGTCTGGCGCCAGCTCGCGGATCGCCGAACTTCCCAAGCCCATCCGCCGCAGTGCTTCGGGACCTCGACTCGAGCGGGGCCGGGGCTCACGCATTTCCTCTATCGCGTGTTCGTGAACCGTAAGTTCGTACGGCGTGAACCGCTTCAGTCCGCCGGCATGATCAAGGTGTGTATGCGACAGGACGACGCGCGCAGTCTCGGGGGCCATGGCCAGGGTGGAGAGTTTGCTTCGGAGCGCGGCCTCGCACTCCGGCGTATCTGCGCCCACGTCCAGCAGCCAGCGTGACTCGCCGGTCCCGATAACGAACACACTGGTTACACCAGGAACGAAAGGGTCGGGAAGCGGGATGCGAACGCATCCGTCGGCGATCTGTTCGGGCCTGCCGTTCGGGTCAAGCGTCGGCATTCATGTGTCCCACCAGGGGAATTCCCAGCTCAAGCCGCCGAGCCTCTACCGCCGCCTCCAGGCGGGCCAGGATCGTGGGCCGTGGGCCCATGGCCCGGCCATCGACCACGTGGACGAATTCGATGCCACGGGCCGCATTTGCCAGAAAGACCACCTCTGCGCTGAACAGGCGATCGCAGGCGAATGCGCCTTCTTCGATGTCAATACCGACATGAGATGCGCATTCCAGGATGCGTTCCCTCATGGAGCCCGGATACAACGGCAGCGAGGCCGCCGGCGTGAACAGAATGTCGTCGCGGGTCCAGAAAACGTTCGCTGACGCGGTCTCGAGCAACACCCCGGACTCGACGCGCACCGCTTCGTCGACACCTCTGTCTAGCGCCTCCCGGGCGCAGACGATGTTGGCCAGCGAGCTACAGGTCTTGTGATGGGGTAGGGCGGGAAGAGGAACATGTCCGTCGGGGAGGACGACGAGGGACACGCTCCGAGATTCGGGTCTTTCCGTGAGATCGACGATCGCCTCCGCCTGGACCCTTTCACGACCGAACCCTCGCGGACCTGCGCCCGCAAACCACTGCAGACGCGTGACGCCGTCCGTGATGGCCGGGTCAAGCTCTGCCACGATCGCGGCCAGCTTTCCAGCTCGCCCGGATCGTGCCTGAAAACACGTCGGCGGATCCAACCCGATCACCTGCGCAGATCTATGGAGGCGGTTCATCTGAAGTTCGGCATCCAGCAGCACGCCGCCATGGATTCCCAGCGTGACGAATACGCCGTCACCATATCGTAGACCGCGACTGGAAGCTGAGACCACGGGCGAGCCCCCGGGGGGCGCGCCCTGGCTCAGCCACGTCCTGTCATGGAGGTCGCTCATTCGGCATGCCGGCGGAAGAACTCCGCCCGGCTCAGCGGGTGTGGCCTGAGGAGCCACGCATGGTGGAGGTGTACGCGCACGGCAGGAATATCAGGCAGGCGGGCCGGCAGGAGAGGTCAGGTCTGGGTGCGTGTGCGCCGGCGCCTGGCGTTGCGGGCAAGCCGCCGCTGCGCAGCTTTCGCCTTCCGACGCCGAGCAGCGCTGGGCTTCTCATAATGCCGCTTGCGACGCATGTCAGCGAGGATCCCTGCCCGCTGCACCTTGCGGCGGAACTTTCTGAGGGCCTTCTCCAGGTTCTGCCCTTCTCCGATCTGAATTTCCAAAGCCTGCTCACCTCTTTCAGACTGAATGGTAGCTGCCCGCAATGGATCACCCACTGCGTTTCGTTTGTAGCCTATTAATATATGATTAAACGGCGTGGGGAATCAACCGGGACATCGACTCAGCTTCCGATGCCCGGGAACAGCCTGGCGAGCCGCTTCCGGAGTTGTTCGGCCAATGTTACCGGATGATCCGGGGTCTGAGTCCGAGTCGAAGCCTTCCCGTTCCTGGTACTTCGCTGTCTGCCGCCACCGGCCCTGCCACCGTCACGTCGATTGCCGCGCCCTCGGCGTTGTGTTTTTCCCGGCGACATCGTCTGCGAATCCAGGCGCGTGACGTTGCGTGCCCGCGGTCCCTTGTCCATTCGTTCGATGGAAAACTCGATTCGCTCATCGTCCTCAAGGGTCTTTCGACCGTCTCCCTCGATATCGGTGTGATGAATGAAGATTTCGCTGCCGTCTTCCAACCGGACGAATCCCCAGCCTTTATCTCGCGAGAACCACTTCACGGTACCCAGTTGTCTGTCCATCCGCACAGGATATAGGCCGAACCACCGCTCCGACAGGACCAAGGTTCCAAAATGAAACTTGACCACAACATATGGTACCCATACCTTCCCGTGTACCCAGATCTTGTGGATTCGGGTTTTCTGCGGTATCCGGGTCGGCGGTCTATACGGCGGTCGGCGCCCGGCGGGAACATCGGGACTCACTCAGTTCCGCCCGTCTATTGCGCTTCACCCTCTCGGGTGAGGGCGCCGCGCCGTCGTTACGCCTTCACTGTCCCTATCTGGACCAGGAGTGGCGCAATGGCAGATGGCCTTATTATCAGTGGCGATGGGTCCTTCGAAGTCGACGGTCATTCGTACCAGATCCCGACGCAGTTCTCATCCCGGGAAGTGTTCAGCTACCGACGACTGCTTGAGCCCATCCCAGACATCCCTGGCGGCACGTCATTGAGCATGGAGCAGCGTTCGGTGCAGAAAGCCTACCTGTTCCGGCGGGCGGCGGCCTGTGTGATTCCTGGCCTGGAGCCGAGAGCTCTCGAGTCCCTGTCGCTCGCGATGCTGACCACGATTCATCGTTGGATGACTACACATCGACCGGACCTGACGGTCGACGCTCAGATGACTGCCTGAGCGAACCGCTGCTTGAACCGGCCCGGATCAAGTCCGGGCCGGACTTCACGGCCGCCAGGCTGTTCTACACTTACTCTCCTTTGTCTTCTGACACGTCGCGCCATGCGCGGGGTGGTGCTAAGCTGTGCTTCGAGGCGCGCTGACCTGGCGACATCCACCACACGAGTGACGCAACCGCAGGCAACCATGACCGATCAGAGGCCGTTCCGGCGGGCCCGCATCCTGTGCACAATCGGCCCGGCAAGCCGCGATCCGGACACACTGGATCGAATGATCGCTGCCGGCATGGACGGCGTTCGTATTAATTTTTCACATAGTTCCCATAATGATGCCGCGGAAACGATTCGAATCACACGTGAATCGGCTGCTCGCGTGGGGCGGCCGGTTGCCGTCCTCGCCGACCTTCAGGGTCCGAAGTTGCGGGTCGGCGTTCTACCGGAAGTCCTTCCGATAGAGCAGGGTCGGAACTACGTGCTCGTAGCAGAGAGCGCCGCCGCGGACATCGTTCAGGCCGAGAGGGAAACGCCGGTCATACCGACGAGCTGGGAGTCCATCGGCCAGGACTTGTCGGTGGGTGATTCTGTTCTGCTCGATGATGGAGGACTGGCGTTCGAAGTCGTCGAAGTCATCAAGGGTCGAGTTTGCCTGCTTGCGTTGAACGACGGGTTGCTGTCCTCCCATAAGGGCATGAACCTACCGGGCACCACCATTTCCGCTCCGAGTCTGACGCCCAAAGACACGGTTGATCTCGACCAGGCGCTCGAAATGAGGGTCGATTATGTAGCGCTGAGCTTCGTTCGCCAGGCGCGGGACATTGCGGAATTGCGGGAAATCGTTGGGAATCGGGCACTGCTCATCGCCAAGATCGAAAAGCAACAGGCGCTGGACCAGTTGGACGAAATTCTGCGAATCGCGGACGGTGTGATGATTGCGCGTGGCGACCTCGGGGTGGAGATCGATTTCGAAGAAGTGCCGATCGTCCAGAAACGAATCCTGCGGCTGACGCGCGAAACGGCAAAACTGGGGATAACGGCGACGCAGATGCTCGAGTCAATGATCTCGTCTCCTCGTCCGACCCGCGCTGAAGTATCCGATGTCGCCAATGCGCTCCTCGACGGAACGGACGTCGTCATGCTGTCCGGCGAGACAGCGGTCGGGGCGTATCCGGTCGAGAGCGTAGTCACGATGGATCGCATCATCCGACGGATTGAGCGGGAACGGGAGATGGGTGATCTGAGCCCGGATTCGAATCGGGGCGCGCTCCCCCAGGTGCACCACACAGTCTCGGGCGCGATCGCAGGCGCCGCGGCCGAAGCGACCGGGCGTCTGGGGGCTCCCTTTCTCGTCACCCTCACGCGTAGCGGATTCACGGCCTGGGTAGTGTCGGCACAGCGGCTTCGCGTGCCGATCCTCGCCGTCACAGATCAAGCGAGCACGTACAACCAGTTGGCCCTGGCCTGGGGTGTAATCCCGATTCTGTGTGAGACCGGTCTCGATTATGACCGGATGGTGGGGAAAGCTCGGCACCATGCTCTCGATGTCGGGCTCGGCCACCCCGGCGTCCCGTTCGTCGTGACAGCGGGGTTCCCCTTCCATGTTCCGGGAACCACGAATTACATGCGGATCGAGACGTTTCCGGAGGTCGACGGTTGAGGCTGACGTTTCTCGGTACCGGCACCTCATTCGGGGTTCCCGTCGTGGGCTGCACCTGTGCGGTGTGCACGTCCGGCGACGTGCGGAATCGCCGCTCGAGGCACGGACTGCTCCTTGAGGCCGACACGGGAACGCTGCTCATCGATACGCCTCCGGAGCTTCGCCTTCAGTTACTCGCTGCTGACGTCTCTCATGTCGACGCCGTCTACCTGACGCACACGCACGCGGATCATACTCACGGGATCGATGATCTTCGTGTGTTTTCAGTCCACGGCCGTTCCTCCCTCCCTTTCCACGTGGCCTCGGAATATGAACAGGATCTGCGCGATCGATTCGCGTACTTCCTGGGACCGAGCGCAATGAGCCAGCCCGGTACGACGATTCCTGGCGTCGAGCTGAGGACGTTTGAGGATCGGGACCTGATCGAACCGGCAGGCATTCCCATGCAGGTGATCGGATTCCCACACGGTAACCGGCAAAGCTACGGCTTCCGGACCGGAAAACTGGCGGTCATTGTCGATGCCAAGCAGGTACCCGACGATGTCTGGAGTCTGCTTGCCGGCGTCGAAACTCTCGTTATCAATGCGCTCTGGTTCGGAAAACCGCATCCGACACACTTTACGATTGAAGAAGCCGTAGAGACAGCAGAGCGGATCGGAGCGACGCGAGCGTTTCTCACACATCTCACGCACAGCGTGGATCACGCTGACGCGGAGCGAAGACTCCCGGAAAAAGTACGCCCGGCTTACGACGGCCTGACGATCGAGGTATAGAGTGAAACGTATCCGTAACTTCTCGATCATCGCGCACATCGACCACGGAAAGTCGACCCTCGCAGACCGATTGTTGGAAAAAACCGGAGCAATCGAGCGCCGGAAAATGAAGGATCAGGTGCTCGACTCCATGGATCTTGAACGTGAGCGCGGGATCACGATCAAGCTCAACGCGGTTCGACTTCCATATAAAGCAGCAGACGGAAACGAGTATCAACTGAATCTGATCGACACGCCGGGACACGTCGACTTTACCTACGAAGTCAGTCGTAGCCTGGCGGCCTGCGAGGGTGCCCTGCTGATCGTAGACGCCAGCCAGGGAGTCGAAGCGCAGACGATCTCAAACTTGTTTCTGGCACTGGATGCCGGACTTGAGATCATTCCGGTGATCAACAAAATCGATCTGTCGGCTGCGGAGCCCGAACGGCGACGTGACGAAATCTGCGAATTGATGGGGGTCGATCCGGAGGACGTCCTGATGGTGTCGGCGAAGACAGGCGCAGGCATCGTCGAAGTCCTCGAGGCGATTGTCCATCGTGTTCCACCCCCCGAAGGCGACCCTGACGCACCACTCAGGGCGCTGATCTTCGATTCAGTGTACGACAAGTACCGGGGCGCCATGCCATTCGTCCGTGTCGTGGACGGAACGCTGAGCAGCGGGCAGCGAATCGGGTTTGGAGCTACGACGGCAGAGTATGAGGCCGACGAAGTTGGCTACATGCGGCTCGGATACATGCCGACGGGCGAACTGCGGACAGGCGAAGTCGGCTACCTGACGGCTCAGATCAAGAAGATTTCCGATACCAAGGTAGGTGACACGCTACTCGATGCAGCAGATCGCGCGACTGATCTGCTTCCCGGTTATCAAGAGGCTCAGTCCGTGGTGTTCGCCGGAATGTATCCGTCGGACTCCGACCGGTTTGAGGAATTGCGGGATGCGTTGGAGCGCCTGCAGTTGAACGACGCGAGCCTTCATTACGAGCCGGAAACTTCTCAGGCGCTCGGGTTCGGATTCCGGTGTGGTTTCTTGGGCCTGTTACACATGGAGATCATTCAGCAGCGACTGGAGCGGGAGTTCGACCTCGATCTCGTAACCACGGTGCCCAATGTGGAATACAGGGTCACTCTGTCAAACGGCGAGTCCCTTCGGGTCGAGAACCCGAGCAAGATGCCGGATCGCGGACGGATCGCGACGATCGAAGAGCCCTATGTCCACATTCACATTGTCTCGCCGGCCGCCTATATCGGAGGAATCCAGAACCTGTGCCATGAACGGCGCGGGGTGTACAGCACCATGCAGTACCTCGATTCGAATCGTGTCGAGTTGCGATATGATATCCCTCTCGGCGAAATCGTCCTCGACTTCTATGACCGTTTGAAATCAGTGTCCCGAGGTTACGCAGCCCTCGACTACGAGTTGGCCGGATATCGTGTCTCTGATCTCGTCAAACTCGACATCATGCTCAACGGTAATCCAGTCGACGCACTGAGTGTCATCGTTCATCGGGACGAGTCCTACGAGTATGGCCGTAAGATCGCCAGCAAGCTGAAGAAGCTGATTCCCAGGCAGTTATTCGACGTCGCCATCCAGTCAACGATCGGCAATGACGTAATCGCTCGCACGACGGTCAAGGCACTGCGGAAGAACGTGACAGCGAAGTGCTACGGAGGCGACATTTCGCGAAAACGCAAGTTGCTCGAAAAACAGAAAGCAGGGAAGCGCCGCATGAAACAGGTAGGGTCGGTACAAATCCCGCAGGAGGCCTTTCTGGCTGTACTCCAGGTCGGCGACTGACGGCGAAGGGTCGCGACGGATATGAACCGCCTCGTCGTTCGGGCACCGAACCACCTCGGGGAGTTGGTTCTCAGTTTTCCTGCCCTTGAGAGTGTCGTGGCTGAAGAGCGTCTGGCCGGCCGTCCGACTCCCCTCGTTCACCTTGTCTCGTGGCTCGTACCGGTCCTCCAGCTGGCAATCCCGGAACTGGATGTCCTGCAGCTGGACAACAGACATGCGTATCGCCGGGCTGCGCGGTCGCTCCGTGCGGCAGCTGACGGGTTCTCGCTGCGAGGCGTCACGCTCACCCCTTCTTTCAGCTCCGCCCTGATTTTGCGCCTCGCGGGAGTCACGGCACTTAGAGGTACTGCCGGTGATTTTCGTACCTGGTTGCTCACGGATGCGCTCAGTCGTGAACCGCTTCTCGCCGGTCATCGCGTTGACGAATACCTCACGCTACTCGGATTCACGCCGGATGAAGCGCCTCCCCCGCCAGTGATCCGCGATTCCGAGATGGCTGTGACGGCCTGGGAAGCTGCGGTGCAGCGGCTGGAGCTTCGGCTAGGCGCTGGTCTGGTCGATGGGCCGGTTGTGGGGATATTCCCCGGCGCGAATGGTATGTCGCGACGCTGGCCGAGCGACCGGTTCGGGGAGCTGGCGGCTCGGCTGGCGCCCCAGACGCGAAACCTGCTGGTGTTTGGAGGCCCCGGTGACGCGCCGCTCACCAGTCAGGTTGCGCGACGGGCCGGTGAACGCGGGTTCGACCTCGGGGGCCGCACGTCGCTCCTGGAGTTGGCCGGGGGACTCCTGTCGTGCGACCTTCTGGTTACGAACGACACGGGCCCCATGCACCTGGCGGCTGCTCTCGGCGTGCCGGTTCTGGCACTCGAAGGACCGGCCGATGTTCATCAGACCCGGCCCCTTGGGTCTAGAGTCCGGTTGGTCGGGCGTTTCGACCTTCCGTGTGTTCCGTGCGTGAAGAATGAGTGTCCTCGCAGAGGATCAGGGTACGAATTGGCCGATGCAAGCCGCGAATGTCTGCGGTTGATTGATGTAGACGAGGTTGAGGCTGCAGCACGGTCGATGATGAATGAGGAGACAGAGTGAACGACGGACGATATATCGTTGGGGTCGATCTGGGTGGAACCTCGATCAACGTGGGTATCGTGCCGTTCGACGGTTCGCGCGTCCTTGCCATGCGGTCATCGCCTACCGGCGCCGACAAGGGCCCGAAGCACGTCGTCGACCGAATCATCACAATGATCCGCGAGGCCATGCGTGATGCAGCGAAAGAAGCCAGCATTCCGGATGATGGCTTCATCGGGATTGGTCTCGGATCGCCGGGTCCGCTGGACCGTGCCACCGGCACGGTCATCGAGACACCGAATCTCGGCTGGCGCAACTTTCCGCTGCGCGACCTGGTCTCCAACGCCATCGGACTCCCCGGAGAGCTGGACAATGATGCCAATTGCGCGACGCTGGGAGAATGGTGGGCAGGGGCGGCTCAGGGATTCTACCATGTGATCGGTGTTACGCTCGGGACGGGAATCGGTGGAGGAATCGTATTGGGCGGTCGTATCTTTCACGGGGTAAGCGACTCCGCGGGCGAGATTGGCCACATGTCGATCGATTCAACGGGTCGCAAGTGCAAGTGCGGCAATTACGGCTGCCTCGAGGCCTACGCTTCGGGTCCGGCGATCGCAGCGCGAGCCGTCGAGGGGCTGCTCTCCGGCGAGGACAGTCTGCTTCTTTCGCTGGTAGACGGCGACATTTCCCGGATTACCGCGGAGATCGTGTACGAAGGCATCGTTGCTGGGGATACATTCGCAAAGGAAGTGATGCGGGACACGGCCAAGTTCCTTGGCGCAGGCATCGCGAACGTGATCAACCTGTTGAATCCGGAAATCGTAGTCATCTCTGGCGGTGTGACGCGTGCCGGAGATCAGCTTCTGGAACCGCTCCGGAATGAAGTGCGTCGGCGGGCGTTCCGGCCTGCTTTCGAGAGCTGCCGGATCGTAACAAGTGAGCTGGGCAACAGGGCTGGTGTAATCGGGGCAGCTTGCGTGTTTCGCGTTGTTCGGTTCGGAGACCTGTAGAAGCCCGATGAAGAACGGGGGCAGTCGTGCGAGTGGCGTGAAGCGACTCGGCATCCTGGGGACCCTGGTCTGGGATCGAATTCATCCACCACCCGGCCTGCCCGGTGCCGGTGAGGAACCGTACGAGGATTGGGGCGGAATCACCTACTCACTCGAGGCGTTCGATGCCGCTCGGAGTGAAGGCTGGACGTGC